>Ga0335075_10015338_pt1 | contig 11490 bp, 12 predicted proteins | sample Lox_Sample_24_FD_206723 | JGI IMG/M metagenome (GOLD analysis project Ga0335075, IMG submission 206723) | Soil microbial communities from Loxahatchee National Wildlife Refuge, Florida, United States - Lox_Sample_2.4 | ecosystem: Environmental > Terrestrial > Soil > Wetlands | place: USA...
GTCGGGACAGCAGCGACTGCAGCGTGACGAGCGCGCCGACGAGCACGGTGATGCCGATCACCCGCAGGCCGGCGTCCGTGGCCGAGACGAACGCTGTGATGATGTCGCGGGCGCAGCTGGGTGTGGTCGTGGCGAGGGCTTGGGCCACGGTCTGCGGATCGTGGTCGGCGCGGGTGTCCGCGGGGAGCGCGGCGGCGAACCGCGCGGTGAGCACCGTGCCGATGACGGCGACGCCGAGGGCGCTGCCGAACTCGCGGGTAGTGGCCTGCAGCCCGGCGCCGACCCCGGCCTGGGCCGGCGGGAGCGAGCCGGCGATGGCGCCGGACAGCGCCGGCAGGGCCAGCGTCACGCCGGCTCCGGTCACGACGAGCCACGCGGCGTATCCGGCGTACGGCGTCTGGGCGTCGCTCGCGGACAGGCCGAGCAGTCCGCAGCCGACGAGCACGAAGGCCAGTGCGATGGTGGCGTTGAGGCCGATGCGCTGTGACAGGCGTCCGGCATGCCGTGTGCCCAGGATGACCGGGACTGTCAGCGGGATGATCCCCAGCCCGGTCAGCAGAACGCTGAATCCCTTGCCGTACTGCAGGAACGACGCGTTGACGTAGAACAGCGCGAACAGGCCGAAGAATACTGCCATCATGCCGAGGCAGGCGCTGCGCAGGCCCGGGACGCGGAACAACCGGCGGGCATGCGAAACCAAGCACCACATGTCGTGTCGGCGTGTCGTGTCCGGGCTGTGTCCCGGTCAGACCAGCCAGGTAACCCAGTCATGGAACTGCGCGATGTGGTGCTCGCTGGGGACAAGCACGCCGCCGTCCCGGTAGGCGCGCGAGCCCATCGACAGCTGGGTCAGCTCGCGCTTCGGGAAGTCCTGCCGGTTGACCCGGTCGAACAGCTCCACCGACCGGGACACGTCCTGGTCAGCCTCGATCACCGGGGCGTCGAACAGCCAGTCGCACACGACCGTCGTCCGGTCCGCGGCGAGCGGGAACATCCGGTGCGCGATCACGTGGTCCGGGACGAGGTTGAGGAACACCTGCGGCCGGACGGTGACCGCGCACCGGTCCGGCCATCTCCGGGGCGCGGACGGCGCAGCACCACATCCGCTCGAAGTTCATCTGCTGCTCGCGGCCGAACACCTCGGGATCGGTGTAATAACGTCCGGGCAGCGTGCGCGGCAGGCTTCCAGGCAGCTGGCCTGTGGCGGGTGCGCTGCTTTCAGCGGGCAGCATGGCGTCCACGGGCTCTCTCCTCGCGAGCTCGGTCCGGGTAAGGCCGCACGCGACCGGCGCACGCGGCGCGCTGGCAGGTCTTCGGACTCACGGGCGTGACAGCGTGATGCCTGCTGCCGCCTACTGGCCGTCGCTTCCCAGGCCGGTCAGGGCCCAGTGCTTGATGACGGCGGTCGTTCCCGTTCACCGCTGCGGGGCAGTCCCGGACTCGCACCGGGTTCCCTCTTGCGACAACCGCCCTGGCCGGGCGGCTGAACCAGCACACAACGACTGTAACCAGACCCCGGGCGAGGATTCCACCATCCGGCCCGCGGGTTCCGCTATCTGCGACAGCTCGTTCGCTATCGAGGTGTCGCACCATCTGCGGCTGATCAGCCAATGACTTTGCCTGGCGTTGCAGGCAGGGGGATGGCATCATGCCTGCATGACCGGCCCGGAGCCGACCCGTGATGATCTCGGCCACCCGCTCCAGGCAGTTCGCCCCGCGCGCCGGGTAGTCTCCCTGGTGCCGTCGCTGACCGAGTCGGTCGCAGCGACCCGCCGGGACGCGCTGGCCGGAGCGACCGACTGGTGCACCCGCCCCGCCGGCCTGGACGTCACCCGGGTCCGCGGCACCAAGAACCCCGACCTGGCTGCCATCACCGGGCTCGGCCCGGACATCGTCCTCGCCAACCAGGAAGAGAACCGCCGCATCGATGTGGAACGCCTGCGCGCGGCCGGGGTGCCCGTGTGGGTGACCGTGATCCGGACCCTGGATGAGGCGATCGCCTCCCTGCGCCGGATGTTCACCGTCGCGCTCGGCTGGCCAGAACCGCCCTGGCTCGCCCTGGCCGGGCAGGCCTGGCGTGAACCCGCCCCGGGCCCCCGCATCCGGGTGGCCATCCCGATCTGGCGGGACCCCTGGATGGTCGTGGGATCGGCCACCTTCGCCGGTGACATCGCCGCCCGGCTCGGCCTCGACAACGTCTACCGTGATCACCCCGACCGGTACCCGCACGTCAGCCTCGACGACCTGGCGGCGCACCGGGCCGACCTCATCGTCCTGCCCGACGAGCCCTATCCGTTCAGCGCCGGCGACGGGCCGGAGATGTTCCCGGGCCGGCGGGTCGCGCTGGTCGAAGGACGCAGCCTGACCTGGTACGGGCCATCCCTCGTCACCGCCAGGACCCGGCTGGCCGCCCAACTGCGAGCGGGCCGCCCGCCGCTGGCCCGCTAGGCGGCCGGTGCCCGTTCCGCTAGCGCCGCTCGAATCCCGCGCACCGGGTGACAGGCAGACGCGGATAGCGGGGAAGCGCCGCGTCCCATGCCGCGCGCGTGCACCGGAGGTACACGGAGCCTCGCCGCGTTTCATTGAGCTTGGCATGCTGGCAGGCGGCGCACAGCCCGGGCTTTGCGCCCAGCCCTAGCGAGGTTTGCCCGGACGGCCGGTCAGGCACGAGAAAAGGCTACCGCGTCACCCAGCCAGCCCGAGGTCCGGCCAGCCGCTGAGGCAGCTGAACTGCCCCGGCTCGGACCCAGTGCCTGCCGCACCCCGCCACCGCTCCCTGCCTCACTCCGGCACCATCGCGTGGCGGTCGGCTACCGCCACGCGACCACGGTTACGGGACAGGTGACCGCGATCTTGGCACACTGGCATGTCATTGCAAATGATAAGTACTTGCAACTTTATTGCAGCCGAGTTAGCGTGCGGTCAGGCGCAGGACCTGCTGCGCCGCGACCGAGGGATCGCGACCGAGGGATGAGGCCATGACCGCTCAGACCGCGACACCGCAGGGCCAGCTGAGCCTGCACAAGATTTTCCGTGAGTCGTTCCGGACGATGGACCGCACCGAGCGGCGGCGGGTGATCGGCATGTACGGCTCGATCATCTTGCTGCACGCCATCGGGTTCGCCGTGTTCATCGCCTACGTGCTGCCCGCGCACTACAAGTTCTTCGGCGTGGGGCTGTGCGTGACCGCCTACACCCTGGGGCTGCGGCACGCCTTTGACGCCGACCACATCTCCGCGATCGACAACACCACCCGCAAGTCGATGAACCAGCGGAAGGAGGACGAGCCGCGCCCGTTCGGCTACGGCTACTTCTTCTCCCTGGGCCACTCCACCATCGTGATCGCGATCGGGGCCGGGCTGATCATCGCGGTCAAGAGGGTGCTGCCCGCGGTCACGCACTCCAACTCCTCGCTGGAGTCGTTCGGCGGCACCTTCGGCACCATCGTGTCCGCGGCGTTCTTGTTCCTGATCGGCGTGCTCAACCTGGTCATCCTGGCCGGCATCCTCAAGGTGTTCCGGTCGATGCGGCGCGGGCAGTACGACGAGGCCGAGCTGGAGCGGCAGCTGGAGAACCGCGGGTTCTTCTACCGGTTCTTCGGCCGCTGGATGAACACCATCAACAAGGAGTGGCAGATGTACCCGGTCGGGGTGGTGTTCGGGATGGGCTTCGACACCGCCACCGAGGTCGCGCTGCTGACCGCCACCGCGCTGGCGGCCTCCGAGCACATCCCGTGGCAGGCCATCATCTGCCTGCCGATCTTGTTCACCGCCGGGATGACCCTGATGGACACCACCGACGGCCTGTTCATGAACCTGGCCTACGGCTGGGCGTTCTTCAACCCGGTCCGCAAGGTGTTCTACAACATGGCCATCACCGGCCTGTCGGTGGCGATCTGCTTCTTCATCGGCGGCATCGAGACCCTCAGCCTCATCCCGCAGGACTTCCCGCGCAGCTTCAGCCAGAGCGGCGGGTTCTGGGGCTTCATGTACAACTTCGACATCAACAAGGCCGGGTTCGTGATCGTCGGCATGTTCATCATCACCTGGGCGGTGGCCATCGCCATCTGGCGGTGGGGCCACATCGAGGAGAGATGGACCGCCCGCCTGCACGCCCCGGCCCCGGACAAATGGGGCGGGGACTGGGCCGAGACCGAAGCCGCCGAGTAACCGCTTCGCGCCGGATATCCCTGGCCTGTGGTCAAGCATGACGCGCCTGGCCATGCGGACCGCCAGCACCACGACGTCGGCCACTGACCGGTCGCCCTGACCTGCCCCCCGTTATTGCGAGCAAGTTGCGATTAAGCGGCACGGGGCGTTACGGTGCCTGCCATGGAGCAAGGCGAGACCGGGACGGGAACCGAACGGCCGGTCCGGGAACCTCACCAGGACGGGACTCAGCCAGGTCACGGGGGCCCGGATCTGTCGGCCGAGATCCGGCGTTTCTGGGACCAGGACGCGGCCATCTACGACAACTCCCCGTCGCATTACCCGCGCCGCCCGCAGGAGCAGGCGGCGTGGGCCGCCGCGCTGCGGCGGCTGCTGCCGGACCCGCCCGCGTCCGTCCTGGACGCCGGCGCGGGGACCGGTTTCCTCACGCTGCTGCTGGCCGGGCAGGGGTACCGGGTGACGGCCCTGGACCTGTCACCGGGCATGCTGGCGCGGCTGCGGGCCAAGGCCGCGGACGGCGGCCTGCACATCGAGACCGTCGAGGCGGACGCGCTGAGTCCGCCACGCGGCCAGTTCGCCGCGGTGGTGGAGCGTCACCTGCTGTGGACCCTGCCGGATCCCGGGGCGGCCGTGGCGGCCTGGCACGCCGCGGCGCCCGGCGGGCGGCTGGTGGCCATCGAGGGAAGCTGGGGCGGCCAGGGGACCTGCGGGGTGGAAAGGCTGCGCAGCCGGGCCCGGGTGCTGGCCGAGCGGATCCGGCACGCGGAGCCTGGCCACCACGGCCACTACAGCGAACGGATGAGGGCCGCCCTGCCGTTCGGAGGCGGGCTGACCCCCGCGGAGGCCGTCGCCCTGGTCCAGGCCAGCCCGTGGGGAGCGGTCCGGATCGAGCGGCTGCGCGATGTGGAATGGGCGGTCACCGAAGGCCGCGGACTGCTCGACCTCATACTCGGCACCCATCAGCGGTGGGCGGTCGTGGCCGGGTCCTGATCGCGCGAACGACATCAGGATCGCAGGCCGGGTGGCCGGGTGACCCCGCGCCCGTCGAGCGGCGGCGGCGTGCGCACCCAGCTCGTTGGGCCAGATGTCCTCTCATTCTTCCCGGACGGACGGTGGTGTCCTGGTCGGCGGCGGAATGCGGAGCGGGCCGATGAGGTATAGGAGCAGCGCTTCCGTGACGCCCAGCCCTGGCAGTCAGCAGGGCGGCACGGACCGCCCGCCACCAGGCCGAACGCCAGGCAGGGAACCGTCTCAGCCGCGATGAGCAGGGACGTCTGTCAGGCCGAGCCGCTGATCTGATGGGCCAAGTCGGCAACACGGCGCCAGTCACCAGGGTCCCGGTCAGGCTGACATCGGCCGCTGTCCAGACCTCAGGAACACGCGGTCCCGCAGCGCCGCGGTCGTGGGGCTGGAACCCGCAGCCGGCCTGGAGCTGAGTTCAGAGCGCGGCCCGGGGGTCAAACCAGCCCGGGCTTGACTCGCGGCAGCGTGCGCTTCGGGCCGAGTCTGGTCGCGATGGCCGCCAGCCTGGCACCCTGCTCGACCGCGACCGGGCCAGTTGCAATACGGTTGTGACTGCAAGGAAATAGCAATAATGGTTCTGCCGTAGCTGACCCGAGAGGAGAGTCGTGGCCGAGTACGTACTTCCCGACCTGCCCTACGATTACGGTGCCCTGGAACCGCATATCTCCGGCCAGATCATGGAACTGCACCATGACAAGCATCACCAGGCCTACGTCACCGGCGCCAACAGCGCGCTCGAGCAACTCGCCGAGGCACGGCACGCCGGCCAGCTGGGCACGGTGAACCTGCTGGAGAAGAACCTGGCATTCAACCTCGCCGGCCACGTCAACCACTCCGTGTTCTGGCCCAACATGTCCCCGGACGGAGGCGGCAAGCCCGACGGGGACCTCGCTGCCGCGATCGACGAGTACTTCGGCTCGTTCGACGGCTTCCGCGCGCACTTCACGGCAGCCGCCCTCGGTATCCAGGGATCGGGATGGGCCATCCTGGCCTGGGACAGCCTGGGCCAGCGGCTGATCATCGAGCAGCTCTATGATCACCAGGGCAACCTGGTCGCCGGCTCGGTGCCGCTGCTGCTGCTGGACATGTGGGAGCACGCCTTCTACCTGCAGTACCGCAACGTCAAGGCCGACTACGTAAAAGCCTGGTGGAGCGTGGCCAGCTGGGCCGATGTCACCCGGCGCTTCATTACGGCCCGGACGGCCACCCCCGGTCTCATCACGTCGTGAATGCCGGGAACTGACGAGGCACGCTACGGCAGCGCGCCTCCGAACCGCTCGCCGCGCACCTGGCGGCTGCGGGACAGCGGCAACGCTGATACGCCTTCGCCTGAGTGCGGCCGGCGGGGAGTGCAGGGAAGCTGGTCTTGGGCGGGAACCGCTCCGCGGAACGGAGGTGCTTGGCCAGGCTGGGCGCCGGCGCAGCACCCGTCACACCATTTGCGGGAGTGACCTCGGGTGCGGCACGTCTGCTCACCTGCTGCGGCAAGACCGTGCTGCAGCGGCCATGCGAACCGGTGACTTCGTTGCGTCGGGCTGGCGGTCAGCCCGATCGGTGTTGGGCCTGCTGGACCGCTGCCTGCAGCATGAGGCCGGACGCCCTTGAGGGTGCCGGGCAGGCAGACCGGCTGCCCGCCGGACGGCCGTGGTCGCTGGGCAGGCCGGATGACTTGCCCGCGGTAAACACCATCTGTAAGCTTCTGCGTATAGGTTGCAATAAGAAGTCGGTCGCGGTATTTACCCAGGACCCATCGAGCGTCACGCGGCAGTCCCGTGACCTTGCCGGGAGGACTGTGATGGGGATCGGCACCGTCGGCGGCACCCGCGACGAGGCCGCCCGTCACGTGACGGCCGGTACCGGCCAGCCGCCCCCGGCAGCGCCGGCACGGAAGCACGCCGAGGCTCCCTGGCCATCCCAGGCGAGCCGCATCGCCCGGGCCGCCGTGATAACCCTCACCGGCGGCCTGGCCGGCATGGCCGCCTGCAGCCTGGCTCCCGTGCTGGCAGAGGTCGCCCTGTCAGCATTCGCGGCACCGCCGTGGAACGAGACGCCGACCCACGCCGACCAGCTCGTGAGCCGGATGCTCGCAGACGCCCAGCAGCCCGGCTTCACGCTGGCGCTCGCCTTCACCAGCGGCGGCGCGCACCTGGCCGGATTCGGCTATGGCCTGCCCCGTTGCCCGGCGACCGGCTGCGCCGCCGACTCCCTTCCCTTCGCCGATCCCGAGCCGTTCGAATTCTGCCAGCTCGCGGTCAGGCCCGCCGCGCGCGGCATCGGGGCAGGACGGGCGCTGCACGACGCCGTCCTGGCCACCTCAGGACCTCAGCCGCGCTGGCTGGTCACCCATCCGGCAGCCCGCCCGGCGGTCCGCCTGTACCAGACCAGCGGCTGGCATATCAGCCGGGCGTTCCCCGGCGCCGCCAACGGCAGTGGCCGGCTGCTCATGATCCGGCGCCGGTGACCGGACGGCCAGGCCGGCTGGCGCACGGCGAGAGCCGGGCCGAACGAGGACGGAGCAGATGCGACTATTTGCAGTAGCAGGTAAATAGCGATTAGATGCCCGTGCGGTACGCTGGCCATATGGCACAGGATGCCGCTGCAAAGCCCGCGGAGCCCGCCCGCCACGCCGCCGTCGAAGACGTCCTCGCCCTCGTCCGCAGGCATGGGGGGCGGGCTACCCCGGCCCGCCGGCTGCTGCTGGACGCCCTGTTCGAGAGCGGGGGACACCGCAGCGCCGAGGAGCTGGCGGCCGAAGTCCACGCACGGGCGCCGGACGTTCACCTCTCGACCATCTACCGCAACCTGGAGGAGCTGGAACAGCTCGGCGTCATCGACGGCACCCGCCTCGGCAGCGGGCCCGCTACCTACCACCTGGCCTCGGTGGCTCACGGGCACCTCGTCTGCGAGAAGTGCGGCTCGATGACCGAAGTCCCCGACGAGATGTTCCGGGACCTTATCCGGATGGCCAGGACCGGCTACGGATTCATCGTCAACCCGCATCGCTTCGCCGTGACCGGCCGTTGCGCGGACTGCCAGTAACGCCAGTCACGGCCGCCTCCCCGGCGAGGAGGCGCCGGGGAGGCCCGCCGGGCAGCAGCCTGCCGGCATGCCCAACCCAGGCATGCTGGCCTCGGTCACCAGCCCGGTGCGTCACGCGTGGTGTCCGGCCGGCTCATGCCGGCGGGGTGTACTGGCTCACCTGCGGGGTGAACTGGGCCAGGTCGTAGATGCCGAGGTTCTGCTCAATGCTGGCCACCCGGGCCACCATCGCGGTGAACTCGTCCGTGCCGAACTGCTGGTGCTCCAGGTCGGCGAAGTGCTGGCCGAGATCGGCCAGCTCGCCCGCCGGGACGATCTGGCGGAAGGCCGGGAACACCACGGTGTCCTCACGGGCCTCGTGCGGCTCGTACATCCGGTCGAACGCCTACATCGCCGCGGCCAGCCGCGCCCGCGCGCCCGGGCTGGCCACCCCGCTGGCGGTGGCCTGGCCGAGCAGGAACTGGGTGATCACGCGTCCCCGGGCGTGCTGGACCAGCAGCGTGGTCACGGTGCCGGTGAGCTGCCCGGCCCTGGCCAGGCGGGGGAACACGTAGCCTTCCTCCAGGCCCTCGTGGAACCCCTCGATATAGTCGTGGATGATCAGGGCCGCGTCGTGCAGGTCCTGCGCGTCCAGCGGCCCGCCGGCCTAGAGGCGGGCGGTCATCTCCCGGTAGCACAGCAGCACCCGCTTCAGCACGCCGTGCTCGCGCATCAGGTCATCGTCGGGCGGGATGATGGCCGGGTCGGGCGGGGCCGCCGGTGACGTGCTCAGGGCCCAGCCCGCGGTGGCCGCGGCCGCGCCGGCCGCCAGGCCCCCGGCGGACAGCAGCACGGCCCGCCGGCCGGGACGGGGCGGACGCTGGCCGGCGGTCAATTCGCGGGGATCAGCGGCTGGCCCGAGGGCCGGATCACGTACCACTCGCCGCCGTTGAGGTCGATGTCCTGCCCGGCCGCCTGCCCCGGGCCCACGTCACCGGCGTAGGTGTACAGCGGCCAGCCGTCGTAGGTGACCACCCACCCGCCCGCCCGCCGGGTCCGGATCCGAACCCAGCAGCATCGATCTGACCCCGGGGCCGGCGGCGAGCCTGACCCCGGACGGGAGCATCAGCGGCGGCCAGGTCCCCAGGCAGGTGCCGGTGCAGGTGATCGCCCGGTGATCGTCCGGGGCGAACACGTACAGCGCGTAGCCCTGGCTGTCCACCAGCACCGTCCCGACACCGGGCACGGACCGGGCCATGACGGTCACCGTCCCCCCGCCGGGCGCCGTGGCCCCGGTCGCCGGACCTGACGACGGTGATCCGCCGCAGCCGCAGGCGACCAGGATCACCGCTGCCGCCATCAGCGCAAGCCCCGCGCGTGGCGGCACCGCCGGATGCCTGCCCGGATCCGCCGGGCGGCTCTGCCGCACCCTCGCTTGCCTCCTCAGCTCGTTCCTCCCGCCGTCCCGCCCTCCGGCAGGACCAGAGCCTGCCGCGCATCTTCCGGGGGTACTACTACGGTTCGTAGTTGCTAGGGTGACCTTACCAAGCCCTCCGCGCTGCGGGATGCCCCACCGGGTTTTCCGGCAGGCGCGGCAGGACCGGTCCCGGCGGCAACGTTGAACTTGCCGGCTGCTGCCCGGGTGGCTGGCATCCGTGCTCCCGTCCACGCGGGTGCGGTGACTGGCATGGCCGCCTGACCAGCAGTGTCGGCAAGATGACCGTGGTCGCCCGCAAGAGCGGCGCACCCGGTACTGGGTTGACACAGGCACTGCGCGCCCCGGTAACCTGATGCTGAACTTAGGTAAGGCTAACCTTATCTGAGCCCCTGTGGTCAGCGCTCGCCGGACGGCATACGCCCGGCATGGGCGCTGTCGCGTGTGCCCGCCACTTGCCGCACCGGGAGGGTCTGCGTGCCAATGCAAGACGCACACATCGCGGACGACGAGACCCTTCCGGGCGACGCGTCGCCCGCGTCCCTACCCGGCCCGCCGGGACCGCCGTCCCCGGGCGCTGGGTGCTTGCGGCCGGGCTGCTCGCGGTGTGGGGTCCGGGCCTGATCGTGATGCTGGCCGATACGGACGCCGGGTGCCTGATCACCGCGGCGCAGTCGGGCGCCCAGTGGGGCTACGCGATGGTCTTGCCGCAGATCGTGCTCATCCCGATCTTGTTCATGGCCCAGGAGATCGTGGTGCGGCTGGGCGTCGTCACCGGGAAGGGCCACGGACGCCTCATCCGCGAGCATTTCGGGCTCGGCTGGGGAATCTTGTCGGCCGGGGACCCTGCTCGTGTCCGCGGTGGGCGCGCTGCTGACCGAGTTCGCCGGCGTGGCCGGGGTCGGGGAGTTGTTCGGGATCTCCCGGTGGGTCACGGTGCCCGTGTGCACGGCCTTCCTGCTGGGCCTGGCCTTGACCGGCAGCTACCGGCGGGTGGAGCGGATCGGGATCGCGATCGGCCTGGCCGAGCTGGCCTTCATCCCGGCCATGATCCTGGCCCGCCCCAGCGTGCACGGCCTGGTGCGGGGGCTGGGCACGCTGCCGCTGGGGCAGCAGTCCTATGTGTTCCTGCTGGCGGCCAACGTCGGCGCGGTGATCATGCCGTGGATGATCTTCTACCAGCAAAGCGCGATCGTCGACAAGGGGCTGCGCCAGAAGGCGCTGGCCGCCGAGCGCCGCGATACGGCCACCGGCGCCGTCATCACCCAGGTGATCATGATCGTGGTGATCATCGCGTTCGCCGCGACCATCTTCAAAGCCGGCCGGCACACGCCGCTGAATACCGTCGGCCAGCTCGCCGGCGCGCTGTCGCCTTAAATAGGCCCGATGGCGTCCAAGACGCTGATCGGCGCGGCGGTTCTGGGCGGCGCGCTGGGCGCGGCGCTGGTGGTCTCGCTGGCCGGTTCCTGGGGCGTCTGCGAGGTGCTCGGCTGGCGGCACAGCCTCAACGAGCGGCTGAACCGCCAGAACGCGAAGTTCTACCTCATCTACGCATTGGCGCACGTGGTGGGTGCCGGTATCGTGCTGGCCAGTTTCGACCTGGTGAGCCTGGCGGTCGACGTGGAGGTCATGAACGCCCTGCTGCTGCCGGCCGTGCTGGGCTTCCTGCTCGTCCTGGAACGCAAGGCACTGCCGCCGGAACACCGGATGCGCGGTCTCTACCGCCTCATCTGCACCGCGCTGTGCGTGATCGTCATCGGCTTCGGCCTGTACATGGTGCCGGTCACCCTGGGGCTTTAGGGCCGCGCAGGCGGCCCCGGGCCGCAGCCCAGATGCAGATCACCC
>Ga0335075_10015339_pt1 | contig 11490 bp, 10 predicted proteins | sample Lox_Sample_24_FD_206723 | JGI IMG/M metagenome (GOLD analysis project Ga0335075, IMG submission 206723) | Soil microbial communities from Loxahatchee National Wildlife Refuge, Florida, United States - Lox_Sample_2.4 | ecosystem: Environmental > Terrestrial > Soil > Wetlands | place: USA...
TGTCCGGTCCCGGGTGGTGAACTCCGGTTCCAGCTACCTACAGGCGGTTACCTGGAAGAGCGGCGACGCCTGCCCGGAGGTTGCCACTGTGCTCACCTACTCCGAGTCGGCCAATCCAGCCTCGAAGCACTACGCCGACGATGAATCCCTTGAGCACCGGCTCGGAGATGAAGTTCGCGACGAACCCCAGCCGGGCCAGGCCCGCGGCCAGCGCCAGCACCCCGGTGGTGATCGCCAGCGTCACCGTCAGGGCCGGGAAGGCGCCGGACTTGCCCGCCGCGACCTGCCCGACCGCAGCTGCCGACAGTGCGGCGGTGGCCGCCATCGGCCCGGTCACGAGGTGCTTGGAGCTGCCGAACGCCGCGTAGAAGATCAGCGCACCCGGTGCCGCGTACAGGCCGACTACCGGCGATACCCCGGCGATCGAGGCATACGCCAGCGCTTCGGGGACCAGCACCGCCCATACCGTCAGCCCGGCCACCGCGTCCCCGCGCAGCCACCCGCGCCGGTATCCCCGCAGCGACGTGAAGACTGGCAGACGCATCACAATCGCGGTTCCCGGGTCAGGGGGTCACGATGTCGAAATTGGGGTCGAACTCGTCGAGCAGCCCGCCGAGTGTGGTCAGCGCGCTCTGGTCGCCGTCGAGCTGGAGCTTCCCGGCCTGGGCGAGCTGGCCGGCGGCGCCGGACTGGAGGATGGCGCCGACGAGGGCGGCCTTGGGCCCTGAGACGGTGAGCTGGGTGGCGGGGTGCGGGCCGCGGCGGGCGTTGAGGACACCGCGTTTGATCCACATGGTCCAGGTCTGGTCGAGGTCGGTGAGGGCGAAGTCGATCCGCAGATCGGCCTCGGCGGCCCGCTGGCCGTTGAGGTGGACCTCCCGGTTAGCAGCCACCGTCGCAGGCGCAGCATCCTTCGGCGCAGCCGGCATGGTGATCCTTTCGTAGAGACCTCACGTTGACCTTGTCCCTGGCATCGCCGGTTCTACCGGGTCAGGGCGCTGATGCCGTCGCCGATGAGCTTGGCCGCGATGATCAGGCACAGCACGGCCATGATCACGGCGTTGTGGGCGCTCATCCAGTCCTTCAGCCCGGCCAGCAGCTTCTCCGACCGTGTGCCCATCGCGAAATACATGACCACCGGGATGCCGACCCCCAGGGTGCCGATCAGGGCGAAGATCAGGTAGGCGATGGCCTGCTGGCCGCCCGGGATGCCGGTCTGCGCGATCGCCGCAGCCCCGCCTACCGCCAGCAGCAGGTTCTTGGGATTAGCGCCGGACAACACGACCGCCAGCCCGGCGGCTGCGGCCGGTTTGGTGTTCTCGATGGTGGCCATCCATTTGGGCATCGGCGGCTGCTCGCCACCGTGCGGCCTGCCCTGGAACTGGCGCACCGCCACCGCCAGCAGCAGCACACCCAGCACGATCTTCACCCAGCTCACCCAGGTGGCCGGGGAACCGGACTGGCTGGCCCCACCCGCCCCGGCCAGGGCCAGGACGATCGCACCCACGATGCCCAGGCCCACCAGCCAGCCCAGCACGAACGCCGGGCCGTTGACCCGGGCCTTGCGGCTGGTCAGCATCAGCACGACCGCGATGATCGGCAGCGGGCTGAGCGCCACCCCGACCGCCAGCGGCAGCGACCCTCCGATGGCCTTACCCACAGCACCTCCTCGGCAGCGCGACCGGTCAGCAAGCCATAGGCCACATCCGGCCAGCTATGGCGTGGAGATGTTGAAGTGCGGGCTGAAGGTGTCCATGACCGAGGCCAGGGTATCGAGCACCGACAGGTCGCCCTCGGTTTCCAGGCCTGTCTTGGCGACGATGGCGTCGGCCTGGCCGGGCTGGAGCAGCACCCCGGCCAGGGCGGCCTTGGGCCCGGTGATTGTGAGCTGGGCGTCGTCGGCATGCTCCTTGCGGGCATTGAGGACGCCGTTGCGCACCCACATCGTCCAGTCTTCCCCAGAGTCGGTGAAGGTGACGTTGATGCGCACGTCGATGGCGGCGGCTTTGTCGCCGATGATGTGCACGCCGGCGAAGTCGAAGAGCAGGTCGATGGGCATGGCCAGGATGGTGTCCTGGGTGTCGGTGTTGGCTTGTCCTTCGGTAGCGATGCCTTCACGCAGTTCCTTGGCTGCGGTCAGGAAGATCGCCCGGTACTGGGGTACCTCGGCCTGGTACCCGAGCTGCTCGTAGGCATCGGCTTGCAGGTTCTTGGCCTCGGTGTCGCCCGGGTCAGCGAACACCAGGTGGTGCAGGATCTGCACGGCCCACCGGTAGTCCCCGGCAGCGATCGCCTCGCGTCCTTCGGCCAGGATCTTGTCCCGGCCGATCAGGGCGACGTGGCGTCTGGCGGTCTCGTCGGGCAGCAGCGGGTAGATGGTGGCCGGGTCGCCGTCCCAGAACCCGAGCTCCTTGTGGAACACGGCGCGGACGTTGTGGTGCAGCCCGCCGTGGTAGTAGCGGTTGAACCACTTGCGGCCGATCGCATCGGGCAGCTGCACGACCTCGGCGGCTTCCAGCGGGGTCAGGCCCTGGTTGGCCAGCCGCAGTGACTGGTCGTGGATGTACTTGTACAGGTCCCGCTGGGACTCCAGGAAACTCACCACGTTGTCGTGGCCGAACACCGGCCAGGTGTGCGGCCCGTAGTGCACGTCGGCCTGGCCGCCCCAGCGGACCAGGGTCTCGTCGATATAGCGGGCGAAGTTGCGGGCGTCGCGGGTGCGGGCACCGCGGATGGTCTGGATATTGTGCATCGAATGGTTCGCGTTCTCCGCACACGTCACCGCCCGCAGCTGCGGGATCCAGATGTGCATTTCCTCGGGCGCCTCGGTGTCGGGCGCGTACAGGAACTCGAAATCCCAGCCACCGAGAGTGCGGACCTCGCCGGTCCTGGTGATGCCATCCGTGGGCGGGATGTAGCTCAGCTTGACCAGGCCGCTGTCCTCGTTGTTAGTCGACAGCCCGACCGTGATGACCCCGGTCTCACAGTGCGGCAGCAGCAACCCGAAGGTGTAGGCCATCCGCCGTGACATGGCGTTGCCGGTGATCACGTTCTCACCGATCGCGTACTTGTTGAACGACTCGATCGTGCCCGGCGCGATGACCGGGATCTTGCCCGAGCTGACGTCTGCTTCGTCGATGACGCCCTTGACCCCGCCGTAGTGGTCGAAGTGGGTGTGGGTGTAGATCACCGCTACCACCGGCTTATCGTTGCCGGTTTCCCGGCGGAACAGCTCCATCCCCGCCCGGGAGTGGTCCGTGCTGACCGTCGTGTCGATGATGACCAGCCCGTCCGGTGCGTCCACGATGGTGAGGTTGGCACTGAACCGCACCTGGTACAGGCCCTCGACGACCCTGTACAGGCCACCACGCTTGATCAGTTGCGACTGGCGCCACAGGCTCGGGTTCACCGAATCCGGCGCAGGCCTGTCATCAGTGATGTAGTCCAGCATGTGCGCGTCCCGCACCACGCGGCCATCGACATCGCGTAGCACCTCGGGCAGGTCGGCGATGAACCCCCGGTCCACGGCGTCGAAATCCGCCCGGTCATCCATCGCGTACCGGTCGAGAGCCGCCCGGTTAATCTCAGCCGTGAAGCTACTCGCAGGCTTCATCTGCTCAGCCACAGTAAACCCTTCCGCCAGCTACCCGGCCACTACCACGCTCACACCGCCCTAACCCCCAGACCTCCCCCGAAGAGGGTGAACCACAACCATGGGCGGCCTGCTAAGCCGTGTGCTGATACGTGCCCGATGGGTCGACGGCCTGGGGCAACTCACCGCCAGCAGGGACCGCCTCCCTCCCGCCGATGGCCCGCCAACTCAGGTCCAGCCGGCTTACGAGCCGGACGGGAATCGGTCAGCACCATGGGTTCATCGTTGCGGTGCGCCTGCAGCGGCGTCGTCAGCCCGGCGGACCGTCTGGGCTACGACCGGGGATGACTCCAGGCGCCCCGGCCTACGCCAGATGCAGCAGGAGCCGGCCGGTTCAGCTGCGCCTCCTGGACAGGCGAGGAGGCCCGTTTGGCCGATGACGTCGGGCCTCCCAGCCGCGCAGGATTGATGACATGCGGTCAGATCTCCGGCTGCGCTACGAGGGCGCGGCGAGAACTCTCGCCGCTGAAGGGGGAACCGGCATGAGCACCGCTCCCTGCTCCTGCGCCACGCAGACACGCATCTGCGTGAGCGGGCGCTGCGCAGCGCAGCCTGGCGCCGTCGTACGTCTCTCCTGCTTTGGTGGCCCGAGGAGGTCAGTCCATGACGAACTACGCCCGCATGTACCGGTTCGGGATCACACCCTGGGAGCGGTATGCAACGGCGTCGGCCGCAAGTATCGCCGCGGTGTTGGATCGCGAGGAGACCGGGCGTTCCCGGCCCCCCGGCCGTGCGCTCGACCTTGGCTGTGGTCGCGGCCAGTACACCTCCGAACTCGCGCGCCGCGGGTGGCAGGCGGTGGGTATCGACTACGTCCCGGCCGCGATCGAGGCGGCCGCGGCGAAGGACCGGGGCGTGGCTGGACTCAGCTACGTGGTCGGGGACGTGACCCGGCTGCCATCGGGGCACCTGGGGACGTTCGACTTCTTCCTCGACGTCGGCTGCTTCCAGGGTCTGGACGCCGGACAGCGTCTCGCTCAGGGGCAAGGTGTCTCCGCGCTGGCCAACCCGGGGGCTACCTTGCTGCTACTCAGTTTCGGCCCGAGCCGGTGGCGGCGGCTGGTTGGCGGCGCATCTCAGGAGGACGTCGAAACCGCCTTCGCCGGCTGGGAGATGCTCACCGCCGAGCCGGCCAGCACCGCGGGGCTGGGCTGGCCAATGAACAAGACCGCGCCGCGGTGGTACCGGCTGCGCCGACGGACCTAGTGCCGCTGGGCGAACTCGATCCTGCTGCGCGGTGCGGCGGCCGAGGTGGTGGCCGAACTGATGGCCCAGCCGGGCAACGACCTGTCGATCAATGGCAGTGCCACCTTGGTCCAGAGCCCGGCTGATGACTCGCCGCCGCAATCGACGCATCGGTCGCTCAGGTCTGGTCTTTCTGGTTTCCCGGATGAGCGCCCCCGCCAGCCACGGTGAGCATCCGGGCACCTGCGCGCCATCGTGCCGGCTGCGTTCAGGCAGGGCACACTAGGCGGGTGCCGCCAAAGCCGCTTTCGGTGGACTACTGGGATGACTGGTATGCCGGCCAGACCGCAGCGCCGGCCGTCGCCGAGGTGATGAACCGGCACCTTGGACTGCCCCCGGATCTGCTGGCCGGGATTCTCCCGGCGGAGGCAATCGGTGAGCTCAGCGCTGAGCTGCGGCTAAAGCCCGCCAGTATCCGTCCGCTCGCTGGAGCACTTCGCGCTGGTCCGCCGCGTCCTGGCGACCGCAACCGCGCCCTGACACATAGCGGCATACTGCGGAGGCGCCGCCTTGGTCATGTGACCGTCCGGCGTTGTGGTCGCCCCCGGGCCAGGATGTGGGGTACGTGTCCGCCCGATCGCTGCTTAACCTCGAACCGGGCTGCCTTCAGGGCTTGATCGGTGCCGTGCTACCAGTCACGTACAGCGACGTCGTTGATGACGGTGTGCCCGGTGACAACACCGAGCGGCTGTGGCGGCCGGCGGGTGCCGGGCCGGGCTGCCGCTGACCACGGCGAGTTCGGCTTCCCAGCCGACCTGCCCGGCCGCTGTTCAGGAAGATCGCGTCCAGCCCTGCACCCGGGGACTGAGAGTCCTGGCCGGGGGTAGCTGCAGCACTGATTCGGGCGGGCGCTAGATCTGCTTGCCGGGCGCCGACAGATGGAGAACGCCGTGGCGGAAAATCCAGTAGAGCGTGAGTGCGTGACTGCGCCGCCAGACTGGCCGGGGTGGCAGCGCTGGGTTGAAGGCGTCGACTGGTCGGACTGGCGCGGCTGGCTGGAGCGCGTCGCGTCAACGAACTGGGCGCCCGGCCAGACCGCCAGTCCTCCGTGGGCCGGATCGCCGCGAGCTGATGCGGTCAGCCTCACCCTGCGGGCGATGGAGGAAGGCCAGCCCGGCAACCGGATCCGCGAGCACCTGGCAGCGACCTGGCCGGCGTTCCGCCGCTGGTGGCGTGACGGCCCGTACGGCCGTCCGCCTATCGATGAGGCCAGGGCGCGGCTGCAGGAGCATATGCCGGAACTAGTGCCTACGTGGGAACGTCTGACGGCGATGCTGCCGGGCGAGCCGGAGGCCGGGTCAGCGCTGGCCTTGTGGAATCCGCCGCCGTTTCTCACCGGCTGCTCTCAGGCCGTGGTCCTTCCGGGCGGCCCGGCGCTGATCCGCAACTATGACTGGGATTACCGCCTTTTTGACGCCGTGGTCGCCAGGACGGCGTACACGGGCCGCAGGGTGCTCGGCATGCTGGATTGTCTGTGGGGCCTGCTCGACGGGATCAACGACGACGGGCTGGCCGTGTCGCTGACGTTCGGGGGCCGACCGCAGGTCGGAGATGGTTTCGGCATTCCAATACTGATCCGCTACGTGCTGGAGACCTGCGGAACTGTTGACGAGGCAGTGGATGTGCTCTGCAGGGTGCCGGTGCACATGTCCTATAACGTGACCGCGCTGGACCGCGCCGGAGGCTGGGCCACGGTGTATGTGGCCCCCGACCGTCCGGCCCGCGTCACCGACCGGGCAGTGACGACCAACCATCAGGGAATCGTGGAATGGGAGCCGTACGCCACGACAATCCGCACCGTGCAGCGAGCCGAACGGCTCGAGGAGTTGCTGGCCGACGGCGCCGACGCGGCTGGCGTCGTCGCCGCGTGCCTGAGCTCCCCCGTGTACGCCAGCCGTTTCCATGAGGGCTTCGGGACGCTTTACACCGCCGAGTACCGGCCTGCCGAGGGCATCGTCCGTTATCACTGGCCCGACCGGGTGTGGGAGCACTCCATGGAGAAGGTCAGCAGCGAGTCCCCCCGCCTCCACCTCGGTATCACCGGGCCGGACGTCAGCCGCCCGGAGCGGTGACGGAGCCGGAGCCCAGAGGTAGCCCGCCCGCCTAGCCGGTGTGGGCCATTCACGCCCTTGAGGCGCTCCTAACACCGATCAGCCACCTCATCTGACAGTGACATTGGCTGGGGCTGGTCACTGGCGGCGTGGCCGTCCGGGCTTTCCTGGCCGGCGTGGTTCAGGTTGGTGCTGAGGAGGGTGGGGGTGAGCCGCCATATCAGGAAGGCGAGGGCGCCGAGGGGAATGGAGGGCAGGTAGGTGACGGCCCGGTACAGCAGCACTGCGGCCGTCACCTGGGCGCTGGCTGTGGGGCCGGCGCTGGCGGCCAGGAGGCCTGCCAGGCCCAGTTCGGTGATTCCGAGGCCGCCGGGGGTAATGGGAAGGGCGGTGAGCAGGCGGATGAACGCGAATGCCGCGAGGGAAGTCTGCCAGGGGACCTGGGCCTGGGACAGGCCGGTGCCACGCAGGCAGGCCAGCAGGACGAGCCACAGGGTGAGGTAGCTGACCATCGTGGCGGCGGTGATCCGCCATCCGCGGGCGGCGAGCAGGGCGCCGGCCCGATTCCGGAAGCGGGAAAGCGACTCGGCGACGCTAACGGGTGGTGGCCGGCGTGCCAGCCGGCTGGCGATGGCCAGGGGACGCTGCAGCGCCTGGCCCGCGCGGAGTGCGAAGTCGTGGCTGCGCAGGAGGAGGCCGAGTCCGGTGGCCATGGCCGCGAGCGCAGCCAGGCCGGCCGATGCGGCGGTGATCAGGACCGCATCGGGCCGGGTGGCTGTGGCCATGACCAGCAGGGCGAGGACGGGCATGCCCAGGAGGGTGAAGACGTTCCAGATCCCGGTCACCAGGGTGTAGAGGACGTAGCCGGCGGTGGACAGGCCCCAGCTGGAGAGCATGGCCCAGCTGACGCCCATGGCGAGGGCGCCGCCAGCGGGCAGGGTGTTGGCCACCGCGTTGGAGCCGAGGTTGACCGCGGCTGCCTGGCGCAGCCGTATCCAGGGCAGTACCGCACGGATCGTGATCCAGTAGGAGGCCATGCTGGCGGCGGCTGTGCTGGCGATGAGCAGGGAATGCGGCCAGTTCATCGTGTGGATGCTGGCCCATACGCTGCGGTAAGAGGCGATATGCGGGATGGCGATCCCGAAGACGGCCGCGATGAGAGCGGCTGACACCGCGGTGCGCAGTATGTTGCGGCCGCGCCGGGGCCGGCGTTCGATGACGGGACCGGATTCCGTGTTGGGGCGCACGGCGATCGTGGGCTCTCTCGCCCGTAGCCCGGTACTGCCCGTCCCCCCGGTAACGGCAACTCCTTGGCCGGGACGTGGTGGACCCGGCTCCGAGCTCAGGTACGGGCGAGGAGGATGGGACTTCCGGCGGCTTAGGGAAGACATCGATCAGCCGGGTAGTCGTCGAGACCCGCGGCGCCTGCCGCTGCCGGGCTGCTTGCAGCAGTCGCCCGGGCGTGCGTGCGCCCGCCCAAGCGCGCCCCGGCCGCCGGAGTCGGTGAACTCCAGGGCCGCCAGATCAACGGTGATCTCCGGGCGGCCGGCCGCGACCACCGCGCGCAGTCGCAGGGCTCACGGCATCTGCGGCAGCAAGCTCCCCGGGCGGCGCCACAGCAACGAGACCGCCGCATGGGCGGGTAATCAGATCCACATTGAACATAGCGGGCGCCTTCCTGCATCAGCAGCAAGGCGGGGGCTTGACCCAGCGGCTAGTTCTCCGAACTTCCACCGTAGACACTACGTGGCATACACGCCCCTGTCCCGGCTGGTAGGGCAACGGGTGCGCCCAAAGAGCAGGAGCTGATCGTCCAGCGGTCAGACCTGGCCGGGAGCGCGTTGCCGGCTGCTAAGGCAGCTTACGGCGCGGCCGAGATCACGTAGGGCCGGTCATGGGTTCCGCCGCTTTCAGCGCTGGGCTGCCGACGGCGGGGGAACCCGCCGTGGCGGTACCGGGCCATCACCGAAGCCGGGTCAGTTGGCGGCACCCGTGGTGGGGGCGCCGTTCAGTGCTGTGATCGCGGCTGTGCTGGCTGGCTGGCTGGCGGGCAGGGCGGCGGGCGTGGCTGGCGGCAGGGTGGCCGCCTCGTCCTCGTCCTCGGCGTCGGCCGGTGTGCGGGCCGGGGTGGTGGGCAGGGCGGCGCGATCGAAGAAGCGCAGTAGTTCGACGGGGAAGGGCATGACGAGGGTGCTGTTCTTCTCGGCGGCGACTTCGACGACGGTCTGCAGCAGCCGCAGTTGCAAGGCGGCCGGGTCGGCGGCCATGACTGAGGCGGCCTCGGCCAGCTTCTTGGAGGCCTGATACTCCCCGTCCGCGGCGATGATCCGGGCCCGGCGCTCACGCTCGGCTTCGGCCTGCCGGGACATCGAGCGTTTCATCGATTCGGGCAGGGAGATGTCCTTGACCTCGACGCGCTCCACCCGGATGCCCCACGGTCCCTCGGTGGGGGCGTCGATCACGTCCTTGAGCTCGGCGTTGACGTGTTCCCGGTCGGACAGCAACTGGTCCATGTTGCTGCGCCCGGTCACCGCCCGCAGCGAGGTCTGGGTGACCTGGGAGACCGCGAAGTGGTAGTTCTGCACGTTGATGAGAGCCTTGAGCGGATCCACGACCCGGTAGTACACGACCGCGTCCACCTTGAGCGTGACGTTGTCGCGGGTGATGGTCTCCTGGGCGGGCACGTTCGCCACCGCGATCTGCATGTTGACCTTGGATAGCCGGCTGGTGAACGGGTTGATCCAGATCAGACCCGGCTTGCGCACGCCGGGCAGAGCCTGCCCGAAGCGGAACACGATGCCTTGCTCGTACTGACGAATGATCCTGAAGCCGAACATATCGGCCATCCCAACCCCGGGCACGGGCTGCGCCGGGTTACCTGGCCTGCGGACGGCGCCAGCGTGACTGCCAGCGTTCGGAATGCCCACGGCCTTAGCTCCATCATCACACAGCCCAGGCGCCCGTTCGCCATGTTCTTACAGCGGCTCGATGGCCCAGGCCCAGCCCTGGTCGTCAGCCCAAACCGCGCGGACCACGGCGGCCTGGGCCGTGTCGGACAGCTGGGCTATGGCGCGGATCAGCTGACGGTGGAAGTCCTCGGGCGTGTGTTTGCCCTCATGCGAGACGACGGTAACGAGCGCTACGGCCGATTGCTCACCGCCGCTCAGCCGGACTGTGACAGTGCCGGTGTAGTCCCGGCTGACGGCCGCGATGGCCTCGGCGCGGACAAGCTCGCTGTCATCATCTCTGGCCACCCATACATCAGGTGCGGCCATGATCCCACCTCCGCGGCTCAACTGTCATGGCACCTCCACAGTGGCATATCCGCGCTGCGCCCGGGCCGGACCGTGCTGGGTGGGATCCGGCAGGCCCGGACGCGCAGCCGGGCTGGCTCAGTACTCGAGTTCCGGCCGCAGTGCGCCGCCGACGGTGTGCAGGTGCTGCAGGACCTGTCCGTAGGAGGCGAAGAACCCGGTCTCGTGGTAGGTGATGCCGTGCTGTGCGCAGAACGCGCGCACCGGTTCCTGGGCCTGCCGCAGGCTGGGCCGTGGCATGGAGGGGAACAGATGATGTTCGATCTGGTAGTTGAGGCCGCCGAGAGCGAAGTCGGTGAGCCACCCCCCGCGGATGTTCCGTGAGGTGATGACCTGGCGGCGCAAGAAGTCGGACTGCTCGTCTTCGCCCGGCACCGGCATGCCCTTGTGGTTGGGCGCGAACGAACAGCCCAGGTAGACCCCGAACAGGCCCTGCTGGACGAGCACGAAGACCACCGCCTGCACCGGGGTCAGCACCAGGAACACGGCGGCCAGGTAGCCAACGATGTGCACGATGAGCAGCGCGCCGTCCACCAGCTTGACCGTCCGGCTGCCGCGGCGGCCCAGCAGGGTCCGGACTCCGGCGGCATGCAGGTGGAAGCCTTCCAGCAGCAGCATCGGGAAGAACAGCCACGCCTGATAGCCGGCCAGCCAGCTGCCCAGGCCATGCCGGGCCCGGGCCTGGTCCCGGGTGAAGGCGATGGCCCGGCCGCCGATGTCCGGATCGCGGCCGGGCTGGTTGGGGTGGGCGTGGTGCCGGTTGTGCTTGGCCGTCCACCACCCATAGCTGAGGCCGATCAGCAGGTTGCCGTGGATGCGGCCGATCAGGTCGTCGGTGCGCTTGGACCCGGAGATCTGCCGGTGCCCTGCGTCATGCCCGATGAACCCGGTCTGGGTGAACATGACGGCCAGGAAGACCGCCACCAGCAGCTGCCACCAGGACCGCCCGAGCAGGAAGAACACGGCCCAGCCGGCGGCCAGCAGGAGCAGGTTGACGCCGATCTTGGCGCTGTAATAGGCCGGCCGTCGGCGCAGCAGCCCGGCGGCCCGCACGCTGCGCGACAGGTGAGCGTAGTCACTGCCGGGACCAGTGAGCGCCGGGTCCCGGGCGGCTACCTGAGGGCGCTGCGCTAGTGGGCTTGCCGCGTCAACGGTCAACCTCGTCCTCCTGCGGCGAGCGCGTGGCTGGTGCTCAGCCGCGCGAAGTCAGTAACGCCGCAGGGTCCGG
>Ga0335075_10015340_pt1 | contig 11489 bp, 10 predicted proteins | sample Lox_Sample_24_FD_206723 | JGI IMG/M metagenome (GOLD analysis project Ga0335075, IMG submission 206723) | Soil microbial communities from Loxahatchee National Wildlife Refuge, Florida, United States - Lox_Sample_2.4 | ecosystem: Environmental > Terrestrial > Soil > Wetlands | place: USA...
CCCCACGACCGTGTTGCTGGCCGCCTCGCTTGCCGGGCGGGCAGTCGGCTGTCGGTGCCTGCGCTTAGCCTTGGGCCATGCGGGTTACCCGATCTGGCCGGGGCCGTGATGGCTGACGCCGATGATGTGCGCCGTCTCGCGCTGGCCCTGCCGCACGTGGAGGAGATCGACAGCGACGGCTTCGACTTCCGGGTGTGCGGCAAGGGCTTCGTCTGGTCCTACCCAGAGCGCAAGCCGGGGAAGCCGCGGGTCATCCGCACCGACATCGCGGTGCTGTTCGTTGGGGACGAGGCAGAGAAGCAGGCGCTGCTCCTGGGTGAGCCCCGGCTCTTCTTCACGGCGCCCGGCTACGACGGGTGGCCGCTGGTGATGCTGCGGCTGGCGGAAGTGGATACCGCACGGCTGACGGAGCTGGTGACGGACGCTTGGCGGATGCGCGCCCCGGCCGATATCGCCAGCGAGCTCGAGCAGGCGGACGGCTTGCCAGGCGCCGGCGAGCCCGACCACGCCAACAACCTCCCCGGCCCCGGCCAGCCCGGGCAAGCCAACAACCTCCCCGGCCCCGGCCAGCCCGGGCAAGCCAACAACCTCCCCGGCCTCGGCCAGCCCCGGCAGGCCAACAACCTCCCAGGCCCCGGCCAGGCCGACACGCTGCCGGGCCCCGGCCCGGCCACGCGGCCCGGGCCAGCGTTCGGCGGTGCGGAGATGCAGCAGACCCACCACCCCGCCGCAAGATCACCGGCTTTGACGCGCCCGGCAGCACGCCACGCAGCTCGGGGCGCCGGTGATCCCGACTCTGTGGACCCGGACTAGCCTGTGGCACCCGAGACGCGAGAGCCCAGCGCGGCCGTGATCGGCCAGGTCGCGCGGGAACGCCTCGGCTTCGAGGGGCTGCGCCCGGGGCAGCTCGGCGCGGTGCAGGCGCTGGCGGGCGGGCGTGACGTGCTGGCCGTGCTGCCGACCGGCGGGGGGAAATCAGCGATCTACGAGCTGGCCGGGATGCTCAGGGCGGGCCCAACCATCGTGATCTCGCCGCTGATCGCGCTGCAGGACGACCAGCTCGGGCACCTCCAGGCGGCCGGCCTGCGGGCGATCGTGCTCAACTCGCAGCAGTCGGCCGGCGCGCACGCGGCGGCGCTGCTCGCCACCTGCGACCCGGAGACGTTCGTCTTCCTGTCCCCGGAGCAGCTGGCGAACCAGCAAACCCGCGAGGCTCTGCGGCGCGCCCGCCCGGGACTGTTCGCCGTCGACGAAGCGCACTTGATCAGCCAGTGGGGGCACGACTTCCGGCCCGACTACATGCTGCTCGGCGCGCAGGCTGAGGCGGTAGGCGCGCCGGTGCGGCTGGCGCTGACCGCCACGGCCGCGCCGCCGGTGCGGCAGGAGATCGTGCGGCGGCTCGGGCTGCGCGATCCCGAGGTCGTGATCGGCGACTTCGACCGGCCGCATATCACGCTGTCCGTGCGCCACGTGGGCACGGTCACCGACAAGCTTCACGAGCTTGTGCGCTCGGCGGGCGAGCTGGCCGGGTCGGGGATCGTCTACGCGGCGACCCGGGCCGGCGCCGAGGCGGCACACCGGGTACTCGCATCAGCAGGCGAGCCGGTGACGCTGTACCACGCCGGGCTGCCCGGCCACGAGCGGCACGACGCGATGACGGCATTCCTCACAGGGCAGGCCCGCATCATCGCGGCCACGGTCGCGTTCGGCATGGGCATCGACAAGCCGGACGTGCGCTGGGTGCTGCACGCCGACCCCCCGCCCTCGCTGGACGCGTACTACCAGGAGATGGGGCGCGCCGGGCGAGACGGCGCGCCCGCGCACGCGCGGCTGCTGTACCGGTATGAGGACTTCGATATGGCGCGCTACCTGTCCACAGGCAGTGTTTCCAGCGCGGCCGTTGCCCGCGCCGCCGCCGCGCTGGCGGCCGGGCAGCGCGCCGAGCCAGCCCGCCAGCAGAGCACGCCAGCCGGGCAGCAGAGCACGCCGGACCACCAGCAGAGCACGCGGGACAACCAGCAGACCGCGCCGGGCCAGCAGCAGACCGCGCCGGACCACCAGCAGAGCACGCCGGACCACCAGCAGACTGCGCCGGGCCAGCAGCAGGGCACGCCGGACCACCAGCAGAGCACGCGGCACGAGACGGCCGCGCTGGTGCGGCTGGCCGATCTCGGCGCGGTCACGTGGCAGGCGGACGGCCAGCTCCGCTGGTCCGGGGCGATAAGCGTCGCCGCCGCGCTGAACGCATCCGCGGCGGAGACAGAGCGCGAGGATGAGGTGGAGCGCACGCGGCTGGCGATGATGCGCCGGTACGCCGAGCACGCCGGCTGCCGCCGTTCGTTCCTGCTCTCCTACTTCGGGCAGGACTATCCCGGTCCCTGCGGCAACTGCGACAACGACCTCGTGCACCCTCAGACGGCGCCTGCTGAGGTCCCGTTCGGCGTCGGCTCCCGGGTCGTCAGCGACCGCTGGGGCAGCGGGACGGTGCAGCGTTACGACGGCGACCAGGTCACGGTGCTGTTCGACGAGCACGGCTACCGCGAGCTGTACCTCCCGGTGGTGCTCCAGCGCTCCCTGCTGCGGCCCGCCTGAGCCGCGCCGCGACCACCCGGCTGCCGGACAGAGCCTCGGCGGCCGGCACGACCGAACACCTGACTGACCCAGCCTCGGCGGCTAGCGCGACCGAACACCTGACTGACCCAGCCTCGGCGGCCGGCACGCCCGAACACCTGGCTGACCCAGCCTCGGCGGCCGGCACGACCGAACACCTGACTGACCCCAGCCTCGGCGGCTAGCGCGACCGAACGGTGCAGTATCCGGTCACTTCCTGCAGGTCGGTGACGGTCTGCTGATACTGCGCGCCGGTGCTCCGCCGGAACGGCTCGGTGCCCTGCTTCGTGACCAGCGCGGACGTGCGGGCCAGGACCTTCGCGGTGCGCGCGGCCCCGCGGGAAGCCTCCGCCTTCTCCTCCTTGCTGAGCGTGTCCAGCTCCCGCCCGAACTTCCGCCAGGCCGGACGGGTGGAGACGTTCAGCAACACAGCGGCCGTATCGTCGGGTTCGTCGACGGCGGTCTTCCAGGCATCGACGTCCTTCTCGAACCGCTGGCAGACCGGGTTGCTGCTAAGCGTCGCAGCGACCGCATGGGTGCCGCTGCGGCCCGCCGCCGTGCTCGCCGACCCCGCCACGTTGCCCGCTCCGGCGGCGCCCGGCTTCGCGGACGATGTCAGCGAAACGCCGAGCAGCGTGACCGCGACCGCGACAGCCGCGCCAACGACACCTCCGATGATGAGTAATGCGGGCCTGCTGAGCTTCACGGGCGATTCCCCCTCGGGATTATCGAGCTACCGATAAGGGACGCCGCACGGCGATGCGAAGATTACGCGGAACCGGTGCGGGCCACCGCAAGGACAAGGCGGCCGCTGGCCGCCGCACATTGACGTGCGAGCCGGCGCGGTGCTTACCTTGGGTGCGGGAAAGTGGCTCGGCAGTTCTTGCACAGCCCACGCCCCGGCAGGGGGAGGCCGCCATGAGGATCACAGCTGATTCGCGACCCGGGCGGCTGCGCACCCGCGCCGCGCTGTCACTGACCACATGCGCCCTGTTCGCCGCCGGGGCCGCGCTCGCCGGGGCCGCGTCCGCGCCCGCAGCGTTAGCCAGCACCGCTCAGCCGACATACCTGTACGTCGCCAACTCCGGCAGCAACACCGTCACCGAGTTCGACATCACGACGTCCACGGTTGTCGGCGCGTTCGCCGCGGGCAACACCCCCGTCGCGGTCGCGGTCACCCCGAACGGAGAACAGCTTTACGTCGCCGACGCCGGGAGCAACGAGGTCCTCGTCGTGAACACGGCGACGAACGAAACCGTCGGCACGATCGCGGTCGGCGACCTGCCCGCGTCGATCGCGTTCAGCCCGAACGGCGCCAAGGCGTACGTGCTGAACAGGGACTCCCAATCGATCTCGGTCATCAAAACCGCGACGATGAAGGTCACCGCGAGCTACTCCCTCACGAGCGCCGAGGGCTCGTCCTACGGGAACGACCTGGCGATCACCCCGGATGGCGGCGAGGCCTTCCTGCCGCTCGAGGACGGCACCCTCATCGTGGTCGACCTTGCCAGCGGCGAGGTGGTCAACACGGTCACGGTGGGGTACCTCGCGTGGCAGGCCGTTGTCAGCCCGAACGGGAAGGACCTCTACGTGACGTACCTGCCGACCATCTACAGCCCCGGCGCCGTCGCGGAGATCAGCACCGCGACCGACAAGGTCGTGCATGAGATCACCACGAACGGCCCGCGGCCCGGGTCGCTGGCCATCAGCCCGAACGGCAAGTACGTCTACACCGCCGACTTCTCCGACAACATGGTGGACGTGATCACCACGGCGAGCCACGCGGTCACCGGCCTGGTGGACCTGCCGTCGGGCTCGTACCCGGTGGCGGTGGCCGCGGACACCGACTACCTGTTCACGACGGACTACGACAGCAGCGCGGCATCGGAGTTCTACATCCCCGACGGCTACCAGAGCCAGGGCCAGATTCCCACGGGGAGCGGCCCGGACGCCCTCGCTTTCGTCCCGGCTGGCTGAGCGGTCTTTAGCTTTTTTCCTGAACGTCACGCCCGCCGGTCATGAAGCCCGGCGCGCGTTACCCGGGCCGGCGCGCGTTACGCGGGCGGGCGCGGATGTGCATGCGTTCGCCCTGGGGCCCGAACAGGACGAGCAGTTCGGCGGGTTCTGGCCCGGCGCTGCCGAACCAGTGCGGGATGCGGGTGTCGAACTCCGCGGCTTCACCGGGTTTCATCACGAAGTCATGCTCGGCGAGCCGCAGCCGCACGCGGCCGGACAGGACGTACATCCATTCGTAGCCCTCGTGAGTGCGCAGGTCGGCTTCGGGTTCGGCGGGCGGGAGAAGCATCTTGTACGCCCGCAGCCCGCCGGGCCGCTGGGTCAGCGGGATGAGGGTGCGGCCGTGGCGGCGCACCGGCCGGGCCCGGACGCGCGGGTCGCCCGGCGGCGGCACGCCGACGAGTTCGTCGAGTGGCGCCTGGTAGGCGCGGGACAGTGCCAGCAGCAGCTCCAGTGTCGGCTTGCGGCCACCGGATTCCAGCCGCGACAGCGTGCTCACCGAGATGCCGGTCGCGGCCGAGACGCTGGCGAGGGTGGCGCTCCGCTGCTGGCGCAGCGCTCGCAGGCGGGGGCCGACCGCGCCGAGCACCGGGTCATCGTCCACCCATCTATTGCTGCTTTGGCAAAGCAGTTTGTCAACTGGCCGCGCTCCGGCCGATTGTGGGCGCATGAGCGAGAGCTATGACGTCGTGGTGATCGGCGGCGGCGCGGCCGGGCTGGCCGGCGCTGTCGCCCTGGCCCGGTCCCGCCGGTCGGTGCTGGTGATCGACGCGGGCGACCCCCGTAATGCCCCGGCTTCGCACGTGCACAACTTCCTCACCCGCGACGGCTCGCCGCCGGGCCAGATCTACGCGGCGGGCCGCGAGGAGGTTGCCAGGTACGGCGGCCGCGTGCAGACCGGAAGGGTCACCGCGCTGAGCCGGGCCGGCGAGCGCTTCGCGGTCCAGATCGGCGGCCGGGCGGTGACCGCGCGGCGGCTGCTGGTGGCGACCGGGCTGCGTGATGAGCTTCCGGAGGTGCCGGGCTTGGCGGAGCGGTGGGGCATCGATGTGCTGCACTGCCCGTACTGCCACGGCTGGGAAGTGCGCGACCGGCAGATCGGCATCCTGGCCACCGGCCCGGGCGCGGTGCACCAGGCGCTGCTGTTCCGCCAGCTCAGCGAGCACGTGACCGTGCTGGCCCACACCGCACCCGAGCTGACGGGCGAGCAGCGTGAACAGTTCAGCGCGCTCGGCATCGCGGTCGTCGAGGGCACGGTCACGCGCGTTGAGGCCAACGGCAGCGGCCTGACCGGGGTCCGGCTCGCCGACGGCACCCGGGTGCCGCTGGACGCGCTCATCGTCGCGCCGCGGATGACCGCCCGCGCCGAACTGCTCGCCCCGCTCGGCTTGACCCCGGCGGAGGTGGCGATGGGCGGGCACGTGATCGGAACCCAGATCGAGGCGGACCCGACCGGCGCGACCAGCGTCCCAGGCGTGTGGGTGGCCGGCAACCTCGCCGCCATCCAGGCGCAGGTCATCACGGCCGCGGCGGCCGGGCTGACCGCAGGGGCGGCGATCAACGCCGATCTCGCCGCCGAGGACGCCAGGCGCGCGGTCAGTGCGCACCGGCACGAGCACGCGCAACCCCGGTAAGCCTGGCCAGCGCCCGGGTGCGGAGCCGCGCTGGAACGGCCGGCGCCAGAACCGCCGTCCCCGGGTGATCGCGCCTCTGGCCCCGGCTCGCTCCACCGCGCAGGCCCCGCTCACGGCCCGGGTCGCTCCACCGCGCAGGCCCCGCTCACGGCCCGGGTCGCTCCACCGCGCAGGCCCCGGGCAAGCCTGCGGCTTGCCCGGGGCCTGTCGCCGCTCGGGTCGTCAAGCGTCTCGGCGGCGGAACACGATCACTGCGGCGGCCACCGCGATGGCCGCGTACATGCACAGGACGGCGAAGCTGGCCCACGGCCCGAACATCGGGGTGTTCCCCGGCTGCAGCGCCTTGGTCATCCAGATCTGCCCGCCGGCCAGGGCCGGGATCCACTTGTCGACGTGGTTCTGCCATGTCTGCGGCAGGAAGTTGACCAGGATGGTCACCACGAACAGCAGGCCGACCATGGCGGCGATCCCGGCCGCGGTGTGCCGCAGCAGCAGTCCGAGCCCGAAGGCCAGGATGCCGCACGCGGTCAGGAACAGCGCGCCGCCGATGACCGCGCGCAGCACGTTCGGGGCGCCCAGCGTGGTGCCCAGCACGATCGTCCTGCCCAGGGCGGTGTTGGGCGCGTTCGGGCCGCCGAGGTTGGCGCTCACGTGGCCGGACATGATCGCCTGGCCGACGAAGAACGCGGTGAACGCGGTGACCATGCTGGTGACGAACGCGACCACGGCGAACACGGTTCCCTTCGCGGCGATCATGATGCCGCGGTGCGGGTTGGTCGTCAGCGTGGTGCGGATCATGCCGGTCGAGTACTCGGAGCTGATGACCAGCACCCCCAGCACGCCGATGATCAGCTGGCCGATGTACAGCCCGGCGAGGCTCTGCCGCGTCGGGTCGAAGTTTGGCCCGTGCGGCCCGTTGGTGGCGCCGAAGCAGGCCAGCGCGCCGAAGCCGACGACCACGACGAACATCGCCAGCAGCGTCCAGTACGTGGACCGGACCGAACGGATCTTGGTGAACTCCGAGCGCAGCGCGCCCGCGAACGTGACCCTGCCGGCCGAGCGGGGCAGGTCGAGCGCCACGCCGGCCGTGGGCGCGGTAGTCGTCGTTGCCATTTCAGACCGCCTTTCCAGCCAGTTCCGGCTGCCCGGGCACACCAGCGTGGAACTGCACGCTGGACGCGGTCAGCTCCATGAACGCCTCCTCCAGCGACGCGTGCACCGGCGACAGTTCGTGCAGCCGGACCGCGTTGTCGTAGGCCAGGTCACCGACCCGGCTCTGGTCCAGGCCGGTGATCACCATCGACCCGTCACCATCGGTGCGGACCGTTGCCCCGGCCGCCGTCACCAGCTTGGCCAGCACGTCCGGCTGCGGGGTCCGGACCCGGACGGCCTGCTGCGAGTTCGCGGCGATGAACTCCTCGACCGTGCAGTCGGCGATGAGCTTCCCCCGGCCGATGACCAGCAGGTGGTCGGCGGTGTTCTCCATCTCCGACATCAGGTGGCTGGACACGAAGACGGTCCGGCCCTCGGCGGCCAGCGCCTTCATGAGGTTGCGGATCCACAGGATGCCTTCCGGGTCCAGCCCGTTGACCGGCTCGTCGAACATCAGGATCTGCGGGTCGCCGAGCAGCGCGGCGGCGATGCCCAGCCGCTGGCCCATGCCCAGCGAGAAGCCCTTGGACCGCTTGCGGGCCACTTCGGTCAGCCCGACCAGGCCGAGCACCTCCCCGACCCGGCGCCTGGGCAGGTTGTTGGACTCGGCCAGGCACAGCAGGTGGTTGTAGGCGCTGCGGCCGCCGTGCACAGCCTTCGCGTCCAGCAGCGCGCCGACCACACGCATGGGCTGGCTGGCCTGGTCAAACGGCTTCCCGTTGACGGTGACCTGGCCGGTCGTCGGCCGGTCCAGCCCCAGAATCAGGCGCATGGTCGTGGTCTTCCCGGCCCCGTTCGGGCCCAGAAAGCCGGTGATCTTGCCGGGTTCCACCCTGAACGACAGGTTGTCGACGGCGAGCGTGTCCCCGTACCGCTTGCTGAGGCCTTCTGCCTCGATCATGTATGCCGTCCCCTCGACAGTCGTGTGCCGACCATCCTGGCCGGCGATCCCAGTCTCGCCGACAACACGATATAACGCGTCCCCCGGAAGGGGGATACCTGTGAGACTTCAGGATGATTTCTGTGCGGCCCCAGGATGATTTCCGAGGGCCTGAACGGCGGCTGGCAGGACGGCCACCGGCGCAGGCGCTGGCTGCCCGGCCGCCGGGCAGCGCGGCATCAGCGGCGCAGGCACTGGCTGCCCAGGCACCGGGCAGCGCGGCATCAGCGGCGCAGGCACTGGCTGCCCAGGCACCGGGCAGCGCGGCATCAGCGGCGCAGGCGCTGGCTGCCCAGGCACCGGGCAACGCGGCATCAGCGGCGCAGGCGCTGGCTGCCCCGGCACCGGGCAGCGCCGGCGGGCTGGGGTATCCGCCGCTTCTTCAGCCCGCTGAACGGGCGGGAACAGCGGCAGCTAGCCGCCACCCTCCGCAAGCTCTTTGCGACCACCGCCGAAGGCCGGCCAGGAACACCCGCCATCGACGGAACCGGGCGTCCGTCAGCGTGGCGTCGCGAGACGGTGCGGCGGCGCCAGGTGAGCGGCTCGGCATCCGGGCCCGTCGTCATGATCGTGGTTGATTGTGACCGTACTCGTCCTCAATCAACCACGATCAAGCCGGCCGCCCGGCGCAGCACCGCCGCGGCGTCGCCGGGCGGGTCGTTTGCCGCCCAGGCGACGTACTGGTCCGGCCGGACGAGGATGAACCGCTGCGCCCAGGCCGTCCGCGGCCCGTCACAGCTGTCGGTGACCACGCGCAGCGGAATCCGCAGCTCCCTGGCCGCGGCCTGGAACGCCGCCGCTGGCTGCGGATCACCGGTCAGCGCCACCAGAGTGAACCCCGAGGACAGGCGCTCAAACACGCTGGCTCCCGAGGACAGCTCCACCGGCGGCAGGTGATGCCCGGCCCGCGCCTCGAACGTGTGCAGACCGCGGACCCCGCACGCCGCGCCGGCGGGCCCCCACACCACCGGCGACCCTGCGTAGTGCGGCTCATAGGACGGCGGGGCCGTCTCCCCCGACGTCCGGCCGCTCCACGCCAGCTCGAACTCGGCCCGGTCCCGCCGCGGGCTGTAGCGCTCAAGGAACGCCCGGTCGCCGGCGATGCCCTCGCTGATCGCCTCCCCGGTCTCGGCAAAGACCGGCCGGCGCTCGTCCCCGTAGCTGTCGAGCAGCCTCGGGCCGCCCCAGCCGCGCAGCACCGCGGCCAGCTTCCAGCCGAGGTTGACCGCGTCCTCCAGCCCGGTGTTCAGGCCGTGGGCCCCGTACGGCGGATGGCTGTGCGCCGCGTCCCCCGCGATGAACACGCGCCCCCGCCGGTAGCTGTCGGCCATGTCGATACGCAGGTCCCAGAACCCCACGTGCCGGAAGTCGCACGCCACGGCGGACCCGGCCGCCCGCTCGATCAGCGCCTGGACGTCGAAGCCCGCCGCCGTCGCGTCCTTGCCCACCGGCGCGTGGAAGAACCATTCCTCGCCGGCGTCGACCCGGCCGAAGAACCACCAGTAGCCCTTCAGCTCCGGGTGCAGGACCCGGTATGTGGTCCGCAGCGGGAACCGGCACACACGTTCTTGCAACTCACCGGAGCGGAAGACCGCCAGCACCATACGCTGGTCGAAGTCAGCCCCGCTGCTGCCGATGCCCGCCTGCTCACGCACCAGCGAATGCGCGCCGTCGCATCCGGCGAGGTAATCACCCTCGACCTCGCAGCGCCCGGTCCCCGCGTCCTCGCGCGCGGTGACCCGGACGCCGCCGTCGTCCTGGGAGATGCTGGTCGCCGACCAGCCGAACAGCGCGGTGACGGACCCGAGCTCGCCGAGCCGGTTGCGCAGCACCGACTCGGTCAGGTACTGCGGCAGCCGCTCGTTCCGCTGGTAATAGAAGTCGGCGACCGTCTCCCGGCCGGGCGGGGCGTACCAGTACTCGCTGGCCAGGCTTTCGTACGCGGTGATGCCGCCGATCGGGAACCCCGGCGGCAGCAGGCGCGCCGCGCGCAGTTCGCCGGCGCAGTCCCAGAAGTAGAAGTGCTCCAGGCTGCGCGCCGTGAGGTTCTGGCCCCGGGGGATCGGCGACGGCGTGAGCTGGCGCTCGACCAGCACGCACGGTATCTGCGCCTTGCCGAGCGTCACCGCCAGCGCGAGCCCGACCGGCCCGCCCCCCACGATCACGATCGATGCGGTGATCCGGCGCGGCTCGTTCATGTCAGAGGAAAGAATCCCTTCGGCTGGCCTGCCCAACCTACCGCAACCCGAACGATGCGGGCCCGGCGCCACGATGGCCTGCAAGCAACGCCCAGCAAGCGCGGTCAGCAAGCGCGGTCAGCAAACAACGGCCGGCAAGCGCGGTCAGCAAACAACGGCCGGCAAGCAACGGCCGGCAAGCAACAAGGTGGTGGGCACCGCGCTGTTGCTCCAGCAACAGCGCGGGCACCACCACCGTGCTCGCGGCGCCCCGCCAGCAACAGCGCGGGCACCACCACCGTGCTCGCGGCGCCCCGCCAGCAACAGCGCGGGCACCACCACCGTGCTCGCGGCGCCCCGCCAGCAACAGCGCGGGCACCACCACCGTCTTTCCTGAACGTTACGTCCGGTGCCACGGTGGCAGGCACCCGTCAGGCCAGAGCGGCCCTGAGCCGTTCGGCGGCTGCGGTGAGCGCCGCGTCGTCCTGGCGCCCGCCGTCAAGGAAGGACCAGGGCAGCGGCTGGTGCGGCGCCGGGTCAAACAGCGGCCGGGGCACGATGTGCGTGTGCAGATGGGGCACGTTGTTGCCGAGCATCTGGTAGTTCATCTTGGCGTGCTCGAAGTGCTGTTCCACCGCCCGGCCGACGCGCAGCGTTTCCCGCCAGTAGCCGGCCGCTTCCGCTTCCGCTAGCTGAGTCGGCTCGGACACGTGCCTGCCGTTCCAGATCGCCACCGTGTACCCGGCGACCGACCCCGACCTGGGCAGGTACGCGTCGACGTACCGGCCCGCGAACACCCGGATGCCCCAGCTGTTCTCGCGCACGCCGATCAGCCCGCACATCACGCACTGGCGACCTGCGACCTGCTCCGCCCAGCCGTCGCGCCACGTCCTGAGCCTCGTCTGTTCCAACGCCCACCCTCCCAGAGATCACCGGCCCGGGCTGCTGACGGGCGGACGA
>Ga0335075_10015342_pt1 | contig 11488 bp, 13 predicted proteins | sample Lox_Sample_24_FD_206723 | JGI IMG/M metagenome (GOLD analysis project Ga0335075, IMG submission 206723) | Soil microbial communities from Loxahatchee National Wildlife Refuge, Florida, United States - Lox_Sample_2.4 | ecosystem: Environmental > Terrestrial > Soil > Wetlands | place: USA...
AGACCGACGACACCTTCATCGCCGACCTCGCCGTCGCCACCAACGCCGGCCAGATCAAGACCGGCGCGCCGGCCCGCGGCGAGCGCGTCGCCAAGTACAACCAGCTGCTGCGCATCGAGGAGCACCTCGGCGACGCCGCGGTCTACGCCGGCGCCGGCGCGTTCCCGAGGTTCACCGCGTCCTGACATGGACGGGCAGACCCAACCGCCCCAGCCGAGGGGACCGTCACCCGCGCAGGCCGCCGCGATGGCGGCGGCCGCGCGGCCCACTCGGCTGACCGGGCGGGCCGCGCTGCTGGCGGTGGTGATCTGCGCGATCGCGCTCAGCCTGGCCTATCCGGTCCGCGAGTACATCGCCCAGCGCCAGCAGATCGACCAGCTGCTGGCGCTCCAGCAGGCCAACGCGGCTCAGGTGCAGGCGCTCGAGCAGGAGAACGGCAGGCTGACCCAGACCTGGTACGTGGAGCAGCAGGCCGAGGACGAGCTGCACATGTGCTTCCCGCAGGAGCAGTGCTACGAGGTCGTGTCCGGCCGGTCGGCGCCGCCAGCCGAGAGCAAGCCGCATGTCGCGGCGGACCCCTGGTACGCCACCCTGTGGCAGTCAGTCCAGCGCGCCGACGCCCAGCCGGCCAAGTGAGCGCGGCCGAGCCGGGGATAGCCAAGGGCGACGCGGAAGCGGTCGCCGCGCAGCTCGGCCGGGTTCCCCGGGGATTGCAGCGGGTCGCGCACCGCTGTCCGTGCGGTCTCCCCGACGTCGTGCAGACGGCCCCTCGGCTGCCTGACGGCACGCCGTTCCCGACGGTTTACTACCTGACCTGTCCCCGGGCCGCCGCCGCGGTCAGCGGGCTCGAGGCGGCGGGCAGGATGCGCGAGATGACCGACCGCCTGGCCGATGAGCAGCTGAAGGCCCGCTACGGGCAAGCGCACCAGGACTACCTGGCTCACCGGGCGGCGGCGGCGGCGCTCGCGGGCGTCGAGCCGTTGCCGGCCGGCACCCAGTCGGCGGGCGGGATGCCCGACCGGGTCAAGTGCCTGCACGCGCTCGTCGCGCACGAACTCGCCGTTCCCGGCTCGAACCCGTTCGGCCGCGAGGCCCTCGACGAGATCGGCCCGTGGTGGACCCGCGGCCCGTGCGTAGTGGTGCCAGAGGAGACGGAGTGACCATTCATCGGGTCGCCGCGATCGACTGCGGGACGAATTCCATCCGGTTGCTGATCGCCGACATAAATTCAAAGACCGAAGACGTCATCGAACGGACCGTTGGTTCCCGTGTCGGGTCCGCCTCCCTGACCGACGTGGCCCGCGAGATGCGGATCGTCCGCCTCGGGGAAGGCGTGGACCGCACCGGCCGGCTGTCCGAGGCGGCCCTGGACCGGACGATGACCGCGCTGCGCGAGTACGCCGACCTCATCGGGGCGGCCGCGCCGGAGGCGATCCGGATGGTGGCGACCAGCGCCACCAGGGACGCCGCCAACTCCCAGGAGTTCACCGACCGGGTCGTCGAGGTGCTCGGCGTCCCGCCCGAGGTCATCACGGGCGATGCGGAGGCGCGGCTGTCGTTCACCGGCGCCACCAGGGAGCTGTTCGGCACCGCGCTGGGGGAGGGCGCGTGCCGGCCGCCGTACCTGGTCACCGACATCGGCGGCGGCTCCACCGAGTTCGTCCTTGGCGGACCCGAGTCGGTGGGCGCGGGCGGGCAGATCTTCGGCCGGTCGGTCAACATCGGCTGCGTCCGGCTGACCGAACGGCACCTGCACGCGGACCCGCCCCGACCGGCCGAGATCGCCGCCACGACCGCCGACATCGACTCGGGGCTGCAGGAGGCGGCCGCCTCGGTCCCGGTGGCGAACGCAAGCACCCTCGTCGGCCTGGCCGGATCGGTCACCACGGTCGCGGCGATCGCGCTCGGCCTGCGCGGCTACGACCCCGCCCGCATTCACCACTCGCGGGTGTCCGCCGCCCGGGTGCACGAGATCGCCCTCGAGCTGCTGGCCATGACCCGCGCCGAGCGGGCGGCGATTCCCGCGATGCACCCGGGACGGGTCGACGTGATCGGCGCTGGCGCCCTCATCCTCGACCGGATCATGAACCGCTTCGGGTTCGCCGAGGTACTGGTCAGCGAGCACGACATCCTCGACGGCATCGCCTGGTCGCTGGTGCCCTAGTGGCTGACGGTCCCGGGTCTGACGACGATGCGCCGGCGCCGTTCGTACCTCCGGGCACCGGCTGGCCGGACGACCCGGCCGACGCGGCCACGCCCGTCGCATCCAGCGGTGCGGAGGTCGATGACCTCGCGATCGGCGCGCAGACGCTGCCCGAGCTGACGGCGCGGCAGTCGGTCTGCCGGGCCTGCCCGCGACTGGTCGAATGGCGGGAGGAGGTCGCCCTCACCCGCCGTAAGTCCTTCCGGGCCGAGCGCTACTGGGGCCGTCCGGTGCCCGGCTGGGGAGACCCGGAGCCGTCCATTCTCATCGTCGGCCTCGCCCCGGCCGCGCACGGCGGTAACCGCACCGGGCGGGTCTTCACCGGTGACCGCAGCGGTGACTTCATTTTCGCCTCGCTGTACCGGTGCGGCCTGGCCGCCCGACCCGACAGCGTCACCGCCGGAGACGGCCAGCGGCTGATCGGCGCGCGGGTGGCGGCCGTGGTCCGGTGCGCGCCGCCGGAGAACAAGCCGACTCCGCGGGAGCGAGACCGTTGCATCCCGTGGCTTACCGCCGAGCTGCGGATGGTCACCCCGGCCCTGCGGGTGATCGTCTGCCTCGGGGGGTTTGCCTGGCAGGCCCTCTGGCCGGTGCTGGCAGCGGCAGGCTACGTGATGCCGAGGCCCCGCCAGGCGTTCGGGCACGGCGCCGAGACGGTGCTGCGCAGCGAAGGCCAGCCGGACGTGCTGCTCCTCGGCTGCTATCACCCAAGCCAGCAGAACACCTTTACCGGCCGGCTCACCCCCGCCATGCTCGACCAGATCTTCACCAGAGCCAGCGCCGTCGCCCGCGGCGCGGTCCTCCCGGGCGAGTGAGGCGGCTGGGGGGGAACGGTCACGGGGCAGCGGTCGGACGGGCGGGCGGCGCCGGCCGGCGCAGCGGCGCCCACCAGGCGCGGTTGGCGGCGTACCACTCGACGGTGGCCTTGAGCCCGTCGCTGAACGGCACCCGGGGCGCGTACCCCATGGATCGCATCAGCGTGTCGTCGAGGCTGTACCGGCGGTCGTGCCCCTTGCGGTCGGCGACCGGGACCACCATGTCCCAGCACGAACCGCAGGCGTCCAGGATCGCGGCCGTCAGCTCGCGGTTGGACAGCTCGACGTCGCCGTTGATGTGGTAGACCCGCCCCCGCTCACCGCGCTCAAGCGCTAGCTGGATGCCCCGGCAGTGGTCGTCGACGTGAATCCAGCCGCGGACGTTGCCACCATCGCCGTAGAGCGGGACGGGGCTGCCGTCGAGCAGGTTGGTGGCGAACAGCGGGATGACCTTCTCCGGGTACTGGCGGGGGCCGTAGTTGTTGCAGCATCGGGTGACGGAGAGGTTGACCCCGTGGGTGCGGGCGTAGGCGAGGGCGATGAGGTCGCCGCCGGCCTTGGACGCGGCGTAAGGCGAGCTCGGGTCGAGCGGTGACGCCTCGGTCCACGACCCGGTGGCTATCGACCCGTACACCTCGTCGGTCGAGACGTGCAGAATGCGCTCGACTCCGGCGGCCATGCACGCGTCCAGCAGCACCTGCACCCCGGCCACGTTGGTGGTGACGAATTCCGCGGCGCCGACGATAGACCGGTCGACGTGGGTCTCGGCCGCGAAGTTAATGACCATCTGGTGGCCCGGCAGCACGTCGCTCAGCAGCGCGGCGTCGCAGAGGTCGCCGTGCACGAACTCGTACTGGCCCGCCACGGGGTCGAGGTTGGCCAGGTTTCCCGCGTAGGTGAGCTTGTCGAGCACGGTGACGGCCACGTCCTCGAAGCCGGGGTAGCCGCCCGATAGCACGGTCCGCACGTAGTGGGAGCCGATGAACCCGGCCCCGCCCGTCACTAGCATCCTCATGAGCTGATCTGCACCTTGCCGTGATGTGCTCCTCCAGCACCTGAATACCACAGCATAAATACACGTGAGACCTAAGCACGTCAGGTCATGCATATGCGGATGGCTGAATTCATCGTAAGGGCGGGGCCCGACCGCGGAACTGCTCGATATTCGCAGGTGTCGCACTAAGGCCACAGACAGTGATTTCGGGGTATTATTACCCCGCCCCCGTAGCCCAAGGGAAGAGGCCGGCCCCCTAAAAGGGCCCCAGCGTCGGTTCGAACCCGACCGGGGGCACGCCGAATTGGGGACACGGCGGCGGTCGGAGACGAACGTGCATCGGCGTATGCAGCCGCAGGTTTGAATGTGGATTGCAGCTACATTTTCGTCTCGACGGGGGTATTAGCTAGACGCCAAATCGCCTGAGGTGGCGTTGTATTTCGTACTCGCGGACGATGGCCACGGCGTACCGGTCGCAGATGCCGTGCTCGTCGGCGAGCCAGTTCGACCGCTCCTCGCGGCGCAGGAAGGCGGGGCCGGACTCGAGGTGTCCGAACCACTCGGAGAGCGATCGTCCCGTTACGAACGGGATGCGTGCGATGAGGCTTTTGTGCGTGTCAGGAGAGTGGGTCAGTGACATTGGCACCTCCGGGGTTGACGGCGCTTTTCACCGAGCCTGCCTCACCCGGAGGCCACTGGCAAGACCTAAACTGCAACCTTCCCGTAATGTCTTGTTTGTCGAGTCGTTAGCTAAGCCGTTCGAAGATCATCGCCATGCCTTGGCCGCCGCCGACGCACATGGTCTCGAGGCCGATGGTCTTGTCGTGGAACTGGAGGCTGTTGATGAGCGTGGTCGCGATCCGCGCGCCGGTCATGCCGAACGGGTGACCGACGGCGATCGCGCCGCCGTTCACGTTGAGCCGCGACGGGTCGATGCCGAGCTCACGGGCGGACGGGATGACCTGCGCCGCGAACGCCTCGTTGATCTCCACCAGGTCGACGTCGTCGATCGACATCCCGGCCCGCCCCAGCGCCTGCCTGACCGCCTCGATCGGCCCGAGGCCCATGATCTCGGGTGACAGCCCGCTGACGCCGGTGGCGACGATCCGCGCCAGCGGCGTGAGGCCGAGCTCGGCCGCCTTGGTGTCGCTCATCACGACCAGGGCCGCCGCGCCGTCGTTGAGCGGGCAGCAGTTCCCGGCGGTCACGGTTCCGTGCTCGCGGAACACGGGCTTGAGGGTGGAGATCTTCTCCAGCGTCGTCCCCGGCCGGGGGCCGTCGTCGGCCGCGACGATGGTCCCGTCGGGCAGCGTCACCGGCACGATCTCGCGCTGCCAGAACCCGTTGGCGAGGGCCTTCTCGGCGAAGTTCTGCGAGCGGACGCCGAACTCGTCCTGCTCCAGGCGGGAGATGCCGTGTGCCTCGGCGACGTTTTCCGCGGTCTGCCCCATGGCGATGTAGACGTCGGGAAGCTCCCCGTCGGTGCGGGGGTCGTGCCACGGCGCCTCGGTCTCGGCGGTCTCCTTGGTGCGGGCCTGGGCGGTGGCGAACGCCGGGTTCTGCGTGTCGGGCAGGGAGTCGCTGCTGCCCTTGGCGAACCGGGAGACGCACTCCACGCCGCCGGAGATGAACACGTCACCCTCGCCGGACTTGATCGCGTGGAAGGCCATCCGAGTGGACTGCAGCGAAGACGAGCAGTAGCGGTTGACGGTGGTGCCGGGCACGGTGTCGAGGCCGAGCAGGACGGCGGTCACCCGGGCGATGTTGAATCCCTGCTCGCCGCCGGGCAGGCCGCAGCCGACGATAAGATCTTCGACAGAGGCGGGGTCAAGTGCCGGAACCTTCGCCAGAGCCGCCGACACCATCTGCGCGAGCAGGTCATCGGGCCGGATTGAGGTCATGGATCCCTTGAAGGCCCGGCCGATCGGGGAGCGGGCGGTCGCGACGATCACAGCTTCTGGCATGATTTGGGCCTCCTTGTGCACGTGTCACAGACACGTTAACAGCCGAATCGACCCGCAGCAGATACCGTCTGAGCTTGCGGTGCCCGATATTGAGCAGCTAACCAGGGGGAGAGCCAGGTGCAGGTGTACAACTCGCTGACCGATGTGATGGGGAACACCCCGCTGATCCGGCTGAAGTCGGTCGTCGCGGACGTCGCGAGGACGGCGAATGTCCTGGTGAAGGTCGAGTACCTCAACCCCGGGGGCTCGGTCAAGGACCGCATCGCGCTCCGCATGATCGAGACGGCGGAACGGGACGGCAAGCTGCGACCTGGTGGCGTGATCGTGGAGCCGACGTCAGGCAACACCGGCGTCGGGCTGGCGATCGTCGCCCAGGAGCGCGGCTACCGATGCGTGTTCACCTGCCCGGACAAGGTGGCCGGTGACAAGATCGCGGTGTTGCGCGCGTACGGCGCCGAGGTGGTCGTCTGCCCCACCAGCGTGCCGCCCGACCACCCGGACTCCTACTACAGCACCGCCCGCCGCCTCGCGCGGACGACGCCTAACGCATGGCACCCGGACCAGTACGCGAACCCGGACAACCCGGCCGCGCACTACCACTGGACCGGCCCCGAGATCTGGGCGCAGACCGACGGACGGATCACGCACTTCGTCGCGGGCATCGGCACCGGCGGCACGATCTCGGGCACCGGCCGCTTTCTCAAGGAGAAATCCGGTAACCGGGTCAAGATCATCGGCGCGGACCCGGAGGGCTCGGTCTACTCGGGCGGGACCGGACGGCCGTACCTGGTGGAGGGCGTCGGTGAGGACATCTGGCCGGCCACCTTCGACCGGGAGATCGCGGACGAGGTGATCGCGATCAGCGACGCCGACTCGTTCGGCATGACCCGGCGGCTTGCCCGCGAGGAGGGGCTGCTGGTCGGGGGCTCGTCCGGCCTCGCCGTCGCCGCCGCCCTCAAGGTCGCCGCCAACGCGGATCCCGACGACGTCATCGTCGTCATCCTTCCCGACGGCGGCCGGGGCTACCTGTCGAAGATCTTCAACGACGACTGGATGGCCGACTACGGGTTCCTGCGCGAGAGCAGCGCCGGCCCCACGGTCGGGGACCTCCTCGCCGCCCGGCAGACGCGAATCCCGGCGCTGGTTCACGTCCACCCGGACGAGACCGTGGCCCAGGCCATCGCGCTGCTGCGCGAGTACGATGTCTCGCAACTGCCGGTCGTGCAGGAGGAACCGCCGCTGATGGCGGCCGAGGTGGCCGGCTCGGTGGCCGAGAGCGACCTGCTCGACGCCCTGGTCAGCGGCCGCGCCACGCCGCAGGACCCGATTAGCGGGCACATGTCGCCGCCGCTGCCGGTGCTCGGCCAGGGCGAGCCGGTCAGCAGCGCCGCCGCGGTCCTGGAGAAGTCGGGGGCGGCCCTCGTGCACGTCGAAGGCAAGCCCGCCGCGGTGCTCACCCGGGCGGACCTGCTGGCCTACTACGCCACCGCCACTGCCGCGAACACGGCGAGCGCCACCAGCGGCGCCGACACCACCACCAGCGGCCCCGCCGGGAGCGCGGCCACCAGCGGAGGAAAACAGTGAACGACGAGACGCTTGGCTTCGAGACGCTGGCGATTCACGCCGGCCAGGACCCCGACCCGATCACCGGGGCGGTCGTCCCGGCGATCTACCAGACCTCGACCTATAAGCAGGACGGGGTGGGCGGCACCCGCGGCGGCTACGAGTACTCGCGCACCGCCAACCCGACGCGGACCGCGCTCGAGACGTGCCTGGCCGCGCTCGAGAACGGCGCGGCAGCGCTCGCGTTCGCCTCCGGGATGGCGGCGGAGGACTGCCTGATCCGCACCCTCTGCCGGCCGGGCGACCGGGTGCTCATCCCCGGTGACGCCTACGGCGGCACGTTCCGCCTGTTCGACAAGGTGCTCGCGAACTGGGGGGTGGAATACCGGTCCGTTACTCAGACCGATCTTGAAGCCGTCGCCGGGGCCGCAGCTGAAGGGCGACCGAAGCTCATCTGGGCCGAGACCCCGACCAACCCGCTGCTGTCCATCGTCGACATCCGCGCGCTGGCCGAGATCGCGCACGAGTCCGGCGCGCTGCTGGTGGTGGACAACACGTTCGCCTCGCCGTACCTGCAGCGTCCGCTCGACCTGGGCGCGGACATCGTCGTGCACTCCACCACCAAGTACATCGGCGGTCATTCCGACGTTGTCGGCGGGGCCGTCATCGTCCGGGACCAGGCGCACAGCGCCGATCTGCACTTCACGCAGAACGCCACCGGGGCGGTGGCCGGGCCGTTCGACGCCTGGCTGACGCTGCGCGGCATCAAGACCCTGGGGGTGCGGATGGACCGGCACTGCGCCAACGCCGCCCGCGTCGCGGCGATGCTGGCCGACCATCCGGCGGTGGAATCGGTGTTCTACCCGGGCTTGGCCGGGCATCCGGGACACGAGATCGCCAAGTCGCAGATGCGGGACTTCGGCGGAATGGTGTCATTCCGGGTGCGCGGCGGGGAAGCGGCGGCGGTCGATGTCTGCGGGCGGACCCGACTGTTCAGCCTGGGCGAGTCGCTCGGCGGCGTCGAGTCGCTGATCGAGCACCCGGCCCGGATGACGCACGCCTCCGTCGCCGAGTCCCCGCTCGCGGTGCCGCCGGATCTGGTCCGGCTCTCGGTGGGCATCGAGGACGCGGCGGACCTGGTCGCCGACCTGAGCCAGGCGCTCGGCTAGCGGCCCGGCGGTTAGTGCCCGACCATCAGGATCAGGATCACCAGCCAGATCACGGCGGTGATCCCGCCCATCATGGCGATCCGACCGCGCTCGACCGCCGCCAGCCGCAGGCCGGTCCTCGGATCGGTGGTCAGGGCCGGCCGGGCGTCGGAGGCGACCGCCGTGGCCGCCTGCTCGCCGCCTGCCGCCCCGGCCCGCTGGCCGTCCGGCGCGGCCTCGGGGGCTTGGGCCGGTTCGGCCGAGGGACCGGCCACCTCGGCTGACGGGGTCGCGTCCGCGCGCCCGGCCGCGACTGTGTCGTCCGCCGCGGTGAGCGCGGTCAGCGCCGTCCGCTGGTCGCGGATGATGAGTATGAGCAGCACGAAGGCGACGACGAAGAGGGTCAGCGAGACCGAGATCCACCACTGGCTGAACTTGTGGGTCATGCCGGCCAAGATGGCGCCGAAGATGAGGGTAAGCAGCGCGGCGATGGAGTAAATTCGCGTGGTCCGGTACAGATAGCCAACCAGGACGGTGTTCTGTCTGCGAATGTAACGGGGCGTAGACATGATCGCCGCGGTACCCGGCCCGATGGTGAAAATCGCGGCCACCAGGTGGAGCCACAGGACGGCGTGGTCAGCAAATGACATGGTGCGATCCTAGGGGATGAGGCAGGCTCGGGCCGGCCGAGACGGCCGCCCTTGCCCGCGTTCGCGCGGCATGCTGACCTACCCGGCGAAGTTGCTGGTAAACGCCCTGTAATCGCGCGACGACGGCAATGAGGCTAGCATTCCAGTCCTATGGCCGGAGACTTGGGGCAGGACCCACATTGCCGCTGCGGGCATCAGCGGTCCGCGCACGGCCACTACCGTGGCGGCACGGAGTGCGCGCTGTGCGCTGACTGCCCGCGCTACCGGTCCGCCGACGGCCTGTTCAGGACGCTGGCCGCCCGCCTGATCCGTCGGCCCCGACTCTGACCTGGAGCGAGGCGGCTAGCTAGCTAGCGGGCGCGGGCGGGTGCGCCGGTGCGGGCCAGGCGGTCGACGGTCTTGAGGGCATCGGGCATCCGGAACAGCCCGGCCATCTCCGTCACCAGGACGGCTGCGTCAGCAATCGTCATCCCGGCGGCAGTGACGTACAGGGGACGGGAGGACTGCCCGCGAAGAACCGGGGCGGCGTGCGTCGCGGTCCCGAACGCGGTCTTGGCCACGCCGATGACCGGCACGCCGAATTCGCCGTGAACGTGCGCGCCCAGACCGGGACGGCCGCCGGGATCCAGGTCGACATAGCCGTCGACCACGATCAGCGCGAGTTCGTCGGCGGCCGGGATGACGGCCCGCAACGGCGGCAGCTCACGCCGGTAGAACTCCCCGGGCCGATACGGGTCGACCGCCGACACGATCGCGGTCTGCGTCCGCACGACCTGCGAGAATCGCCGATCGCGGGCCGCCACCATCGCCGCCCGCGCGCCGCCGTCGTCCAGGTAGTGCACATCGACCGCGACGAAGAGCGCCTCGGACGTGGTCAGGCGGTCACGTTGAGGGCGGCGACGACCTTCGTCGGGACCAGCCGGACGACCAGCTCGCCCGGCCCGGCGTTGCGCCTGCCGACAGCCTCGGCCTTGTCGGCCCCCATATAGCGGGCCGCGATCGCGATCGCGGTGCGGAGCAGCTCGGCGGGATCTTCCGACAGCTCCGCGTCGCCCTGGACCTGGACGAACCCGTAGGGCGGCTCCTGCAGGTTCGCGCAGATCGTGGCCCGGGCATCGCGAGCCAGGGACCTGCCCTTGGCGGTTTCCCTCCCGGTGTTGAAGACGAGGGCGCCGTCCTCGACGATGAACCACACAGGCGTCACCAGGGGCCTGCCGCTGGCGCTGGAGTAGCCCAGAATGCCGGTTCGGGTGCCCGCGCTGAGAAACGCGCTGATTTCCGGATCGCTAACCGAAGTCATGCCATCACCCTAGTGAACCCGTCGGGCGGTGGCGCGTGAGGCCGGGAGTTGGCTACTGGCGCTCGGGGACGCGCTCCGTCGTCGCCTCGGGGCTCGTGGGCGCCGGCGGCCTGTACCTGAGCGTGAACCAGGCCCCGATCGCGAACACCACCCCCGCGATCAGGCTGCCCACCGCGCGCAGCGGGTGGTAGCTGGGCGACGGCACGTTGTGGTTGTTCACCCAGGCGGTCTCGTGGCCGAGCCAGCTGGGCAGGGACCCGGCCGGCTCGACGCTGTAGATGACGCCCACAACGAGGAATGCGATCGCGACGACCGCGAGGATCACCGCGGATGCAATCCGGCCCGCGGTCGCGCCGGATCCTGTTGAGCGGCTCACCCAATCCTCCTGACGGCTAGCGAACGCCAGTGGCGTTCACGCAAACGTGTCGTGCAAATCTACCGTCGCCGACGGGCTCCGCGGGTCCGAAGGAAGTCGTTCACTACGTATTCTCCCAAATGCTCGGGAGCGGCCCGCAGCACGCGGCCGCCGTTCCGCTTGGCGACATTGTCGACGAAGGCGGCCAGCCGGTCGTCGTCGGCCAGCATGAAGATGTTCAGCGCGGCGTGCCGCCTGGTCATCTTGTCCACCTCGGCCAGCGTCAGCTCTATCGTCTCCGGCGCGGGCGGCCAGTCGAACCACGGCCGGCCGTCGCGCATCAGGTGCGCGGTCGGCTCGCCGTCGGTGACGATCAGCACCACCGGCTCGTGCTCGGGGTGCTTGTCAAGGTGACGCCCGGCGATCATCAGCGCGTGGTGCAGGTTGGTGCCCTGCACCATGTCCCAGCCGAGCCCGGCCAGCTCCGTCTCGTGCA
>Ga0335075_10015344_pt1 | contig 11488 bp, 6 predicted proteins | sample Lox_Sample_24_FD_206723 | JGI IMG/M metagenome (GOLD analysis project Ga0335075, IMG submission 206723) | Soil microbial communities from Loxahatchee National Wildlife Refuge, Florida, United States - Lox_Sample_2.4 | ecosystem: Environmental > Terrestrial > Soil > Wetlands | place: USA: Florida...
CGGCTGGCCCTCGGCCAGGCGGGCGAGGCGGCACCGGTCCTGCTGGAGGCGGCGCGGGCGCTCGCCCCGGCCGACCCGCGCGGCGCCCGCCAGGCACTGCTCGAAGCATTCGACGCGGCGCTGTTCGTCGGCTGGACCGCGAGCCGGACGGTCGTGGCGGAGATAGCGCGCGTGGCGCGGGAGATCCCGGGCACAGGCGGATCGGAGGCATCGGCGATCGACCTGCTGCTGGAGGGTTTCGCCATGCGCGCGGCCGCTGATTACCCGGCGAGTGTGCCCCTGCTCCGCCGCGCCATCGCCATGCTCCGCGCCGGCGACCTCAGCCCGCAGGAGAGCCTGCGAGGGCTCAGGCTAGGGTGCGTTGCCGCAGACGACCTATTCGACGACCAGGCCCGGCACGCGCTGGCCGGCCGGTGGGTCCAGCTCGCCCGCGACCAGGGAGCACTGACCGCGCTGCCGGTAGCCCTCAACAACCAGGGCGCGCTCGAGGTAAGCGTGGGACGGTTCGACGCGGCCCGGGCCTGTTTCGCCGAGCGACTCGAGATCTCGGCGGCCACCCGGAACCCGGGCGTCATCGGGACGGCCGGCCTCGCGGAAGTGTACGAGCTGGCCTGGCGCGGCCGCGAGACGGACGCGCGCCGGGTGGCGGCCACCGTCGCCCGCGAGGCGACCAGCGCCGGCCGCGGCGCACAGAGCATCTGGGTCCAGTATTGCCTGGCCGTGCTCGAGCTCGGCCTGGGCAACTACCAGGCTGCGCTGCACTGTGTACTCGGCGTCCAGGAGGACGATGCCCCGTATTCCGCAATTGTGCTGCCCGACCTGATAGAGGCCGCCGACCGCTGCGGTGAGGCCAGGGTAGCCGAGGCCGCGCTCAGGCGGCTCGCCGAACGGGCGACCGCGGCCGGCACCCCGCTGGCGCTCGGGCTGCTCGCCCGGTCCAAGGCGCTGCTCGCAGGCGACGATGACGCCGAGCATCTCTACGCCGAGGCCATCGCGCACCTGGAGCAGTGCCGGGCCAGACCCCAGCTGGCCCGCGCCTGCCTGGTATACGGGGAATGGCTGCGCCGCCAGCAGCGCCGCCGCGACGCGCGCCAGCAGCTGCGCACCGCGCACGAGATGTTCACCGCGATGGGCGCCGGGGCATTCGCCGAACGGGCTCGCATCGAGCTGCTGGCCTCCGGTGAACGGGCCCGCCAGCGGACCGCCCCGGCCACCGGGGAGCTCACGCCGCAGGAGGCGCAGATCGCATGGCTGGTCAGCCAGGGGGAAAGCAACCGGGACATCGCCGCGCAGCTGTTCCTCAGCCCCTCCACCGTCGAATACCACCTGCGGAAAGTGTTCCGCAAGACCGGCGTGACCTCCCGCACCCAGCTCGCACGCGCCATGGCCGCTGACCGTCCGTAAACCCCCGGACCTGCTCCCCAGGCGCCGAAGCAGCGGCAGCTGGCTGACGCACGCCATCGTGGAGTGCTGGGGGCCATAATCGCGGTAGCTGTCGTCGTAGGGTTCTTCAGCCCGGCGTCCGGCGCTGCCTGTCCCGGCAACGCACTACCAGTAACCTGCACCTGACCCGTCGGCCCACCGCAGTGATACCCCGGACAGAAGCACGGCGCGATCTCGGCCATGTTCGTGATGCCGTAATACCCGGTCTGGTCGCTTCTGTATATCCTCATCGCGATCCTGGTGATCTACGGGCTCTCGGCCCAGGCTGTCTGCCGAGTCCGCCACCGTCCCTGCAAGACCGTGTGGGTTGCCCCCCCCCGCAACCTGACCTGTTCGCGCTCAGTCCGGCGCCGGTACGGGTCGCAGGGGGAGCCCCACCAGGAGTTCTGTCCCCTCGCCGATAGGGCTGTGGATGGTGATGGTCCCGCCGGCCGCCTCGACGCGGTCTTTGAGCCCGATGAGGCCGGAGCCGCCGGCCGGATCAGCCCCCCCGATGCCGTCGTCACTGATCGACAGCCGGACGTCGCCGTCGGTCGCAGTTAGGGTGACGTGCACGGCGGAAGCCTGCGAATGCTTGGCCGCGTTCGTCAGGGCCTCGGAGGAGACGTAGTACGCGGTCACCTCGATGCGCTCGGGGAACCGGTCATGTGTCTGAAGGTCAAGCATGACGGGGATCGGGGAACGTAGAGCGATGCCCTTCAGCGCGGGCGCGAGGCCGTTAGTAGCGAGGATGACCGGGTGCAGGCCGCGAGCGAGCTCGCGCAGCTCATCGTAGGCGCGCTCGGTGCTCACGACCGCCTCCTTGATCAGCCCGGCGACGTCGGAACCACTGTTTGCCGATTGCAGGGCCCGCTTGAGCATGAGATTCGTCAGCACGAGCCGGTGCTGGGCGCCGTCGTGCAGGTCGCGCTCGATCCTCCGCCTGGTCTCGTCGGCGCTGGCGACCACGCGCGCCCGCGATGCGCTCAGCTCGTCGTGCGCCTCCGCGTTCGCGATCGCCATCGCGATGAGCTCGGTGAAGGCGGCCAGGCGCGCCTCGGTGCCGGGAGGCAGCGGCGCCCTGGTGGACGAGGCGACCGCCATCACCCCCCACAGGCTCCCTTCCACCACGACAGGCACGCCGACGCCGGATGTGATGGGGAGCACCTGACCCTTCCAGTCGCGGAGCAGCCAGTCGGAGCCCTGCACGCGCGCCGGCCGCCCCGTCTCGTGGACGAGGGTCGCGATGTTGTGGCCGCCCAGCGGCCTGGGCTCTTCGGGCGAGAGCCGCACGCCGGCGGTGAACGCCGCAATGGACGCCGCCGCCGGGCCCGGCAGGTAACGCCTCAGCCAGGTGACATCCGTGCCTAGGACGCGGCCGACTTCGTCGGTGACTGCGGCGAATACCTCCGACGGCCGCGTCCCCCGGGCGACGAGGGTCGCCACCCGCCGCAGCGCAGCCTGCTCATCAGCGACCCGGCGGTACCCGGCTTCGCTCGCCCGCAGGCTCTTCTCGGTTCCCTCGCGCGCCGCGATCTCCTGGCGCAGCTCGCTAATCCCCCGCAGCATGACCAGGACCAGCGCCGCCGTCGCGAGTGCGGTCGCCGTATGGTCGACCCGCGTGAGCGTCGCCGCGAACAGCACCGCGATCGCCGCAGCGCACGCCAGCGCGGGGATCCAGACGACTGTTCCCTTGCGTGCCGCCCGTGGGTCGGGCACGCCCGGATCGGCCCACATCGATGCTGCCACGAGCAGCGTCGCTGTAGGCCACACAGCCAGGTTCACAATTTTGATCGCTTCTAGTTTCGATGGGCCCGCCGCAGCAGCCAGCGCGGATCCCACGGCGAGCAATGCGAATGCCGCCGTCAGCGCCACCCACGGTGCTCGGGACCGCTTGCAGGCGACGATGGCGGCGCCAACCACGATCAGCACGAGGACGACATAGCCGATCGGATAAGCGAGCTGAAGTGCCGAACCGAACGTGGACTGTCCCGGTCTGTGTGGCAGATGCGCCAGGACGAAGGCCGCGCACACCGCGGCGGCACCGAGCGCCGCGGTGCCGCCGTCGAGGAGTTCGCGCGGGCTCAGCCGCTCCCGATCCTCGCGCGCCATGAGCCCGATCCCCGCGAAGGAGAGCACGATGAAGCTGAGGCCGAAGAAGTCGGCGGGCGTCGGCGGCGGCGGCGGTATGCCATGAAGCGCGTCAACCGTGAGGATCGTGTTGCCGGTCATCGTGAAGATCAGGGCCAGGCCGAACACGAGCGGGACAAATGAGCCTGGACGCCGACGCAGCCCACCGATCACGCAAACGACACCGGCCGCCAGATAGAACGCGTCCTCCGCCCAGCCGTTGATCCACCCGGACTGCGGGGGCGGAGGCCCACGCACGACCAGCCACAGCACGTAGGCGGCCACCAGGCCACCCATGACCCCGAACACCATCACGCGGGTCCGGTCAACGGCATCTGAATCTTGAGCCTCTAGCGGCATCTGAATCTTGACTCCTTCTGCCGTTTGCCTGGCGGGAGCGGCCCAGGTCACGGTCTTTGGGCCGGTAGCTGTCTCCCTTTGAGGCTGATGACCTCGGTGTGGCGATGAGACGGTCGATCAGCGCATGAGTCGGCGACGCATCCGGCCTCCATGGACACCTGCTGCCGTCCTGGTCGCACTCGCGACCGTGCGTCCGAGTGTCATATGCCGATTGTCCGGGGCTGTGCACCGGTCTCGCAAGGGAGTGGCCTCGCCACATTCGACACCTGCCAGTATGCAAAGCGGGCCCTTTACCAGCGAGGAACGCAGGCTACCCCGGCCGGGCAGCTCACCCGTCAGGCGGCGAAGTCGCAACTGTCCGTTCGGAAATCAAAGTTCCATTTCCCGAACGGACGCGTGGCGACTGCGCTGTGGCAGGCTGAGTCCTCGCGGGTGGGGGCACCTAGAAGGTGCCGAGGAAGGTGAGGACCGCGAGGACTCTTCGATGATCGTCCTCTGCTTCTGGAAGATGCAGCTTCATGAAGATGCTGCGTACGTGCTTCTGGACGGTCCCCTCGGATACCCACAGCTTGCGTGAGATCCCCATATTCGAGCGGCCCTCTGCCATCAGTGAGAGTACCTCGCGCTCACGCGGAGAAAGGACGCCGAGCGGATCGCCGACGCGGACGGCGGCGACGAGTTGCTGGATGAGCGCGGGATCCACGGCCGAGCCTCCCCTGATGATCCGGTTGAGCGTCTCAATGAAGTCGTCCACGTCGGTGACGTGGCTCTTCAGCAGATAACCGCTGCGCTTCCCGCTGGCCAGGAGATCCATCGCGTGCTCTACCTCGACATGATTGGAGAGAATCATGATCGCGGTCTGCGGAAACTCCTGCCGGATCACCCGCGCCGCGTCGAGGCCCTCGGTCGAGTAGCCCGGTGGCATCCGGATGTCCACGATGACTAGCTCGGGCCGGTGCTCGCGAACCAGCGCGATGAGTTCCTGCGCGTCGCCGCACCGGCCGACGACCTCAAGCCCCGAGCGCTCGAGCAGGCCCGCCAGGCCCTCGCGCATAAGCACGTCGTCTTCCGCGAGCGCCACCCGGGTTGGGCTGATGGTCACGTTGACGATTATCGGCTGCTCACCCCTGCCAGGCTACTTCGACGCCCGAGATCACAGCGCACGTCAGGACGGGGGCCGCGAGCCCATGATGCTGCTTCAGCCCTCGGATACCTGCTAGGTGGTAGTTGAGTTGGCTGCCTGTGGTGAAGACGGGGCCACGTCCTGAGCGCGATCGTAGGTGACATGCGGCACAAGCGGACTGTTGGCGGGGACGATCGAGGACGGTAACCCGGAGAAAGGCCATCCGATGACGACTTTGACGGCGAGGGACGACGAGCGTGGCGTCGTCCTGCCGGAGGATCCGGGCGCGCAAGGGAACGGTGGCCTTGCCGCATCGGGTGTTCCGCAGGGAGCGTCGCCGGACACCCCGCGGGGGAAGTGTGCGGATGCGGTGCTCGTCGGTCGGTCTGCCGAGCGCGAGGCGCTCGGCAGGCTGCTGGCCCAGGCCGCCGACGGCTTCAGCGGCGCTTTGGTGCTGCGGGGTGAAGCCGGAGTGGGGAAGACCGCGCTCCTGAACGAAACGGTCGCCGCCGCGGCTGCGAGTGGCATGCGGGCCGTCCGGCTGACGGGAGTGGAGGCAGAGGCGCAGCTGCGCTACGCGGGCATGCACCGGTTCCTGCTTCCGTTCGCGGACCAGCTGGAGCGGTTGCCGGTTCCGCAGCGTGACGCACTTCGGAGCACATTGGGTCTGGTGGCCGGGCCGCCGGCGAACCGGTTCCTTGTCGCGCTCGGCGTGCTGACGCTGCTGGAGGATGTGGCGTCGCAGGCGCCGTTGGTGTGCGTGGTCGACGACGTGCAATGGCTGGATCCCGAATCCGCGATGCTGCTGGGCTTTGTCGCCCGCCGGCTGGCCGCGGAGCGGGTGGTGCTGCTATTCGCCGTCCGCGAGGCGGCCGGCCAGGCGCAGGCACTGGCGGGCGTACCCGAGTTGGCGATCGGCGAGCTGGATGACGATGCGGCGCTGGACCTGCTGGCCTCGCTCGCGCCGGGGTGGCTGAGCCTGGCGGTCGGCGCCCGGATCGTCGCCGAGACCGGCGGGAATCCGCTGGCTCTGACCGAGGTGGCCGGGGAACTGTCGCCGGGCCAGCTGGCGGGTTCGGAGGTACTGCCCGAGCCGCTGCCGGTCGCCGGCCCGCTGGGGGAGGCGTTCGGCCGCCGGGTGAGGCAGCTGCCGGCCGAGGCGCGGCTGCTGCTGGCCGTGGCGGCGGCCGAGCCGGCCTGCTCGCAGGCGCTGTTGTGGCGGGCGGCCGCAGAGCTGGGCATCGATTCCGAGACGGCCGGGACGGCTGATCTGAGCGATCTGGCCGAGATCGCTCCGCAGGTGGTGTTCCGCCACCCCATGGTGCGTTCGGTGGCGTACTACAGCACTCCGTCGCGGCAACGGCGACTGATCCATCAGGCGCTCGCGGCCGCGGGTGACGCGGGCCAGCAGCCGGATCGGGTGGCGTGGCATCTGGCGAACGCGGCGGACCAGCCGGATGAGGCGGTGGCTGGCCAGCTGGAGCAGGCGGCTGAGCGCGCCCGCCACCGCGATGGCCATGCCGCCGCGGCGGCGTTGCTGTCCCGCGCCGCCGAACTGTCGGTGGACCCGGACCTGCGCGCCGGGCGGCTGCTCGCCGCTGCCGAGGCGGCCTTGACTGCTGGTCAGCCGAACCGGGCCGGCGCGTTGCTCGAAGAGGCCGCGCGGCCGCCCGGCGATCCGCTGGCCCGCGCCCGGGCGACTCGCTTGCAGGGCGCGGTTCGCTTCGCCGCCGGGCAGGCTGGTGAGGCGTCAACGATCCTGCTGGAGGCGGCGCGCGCGTTCGAGCCTATCGACGCGCGCACCGCCCGCGAGGCGCTGCTCGAGGCATTTGAGGCGGCGCTGTCCGCCGGCTGGACACCAAGGCAAGCGGCCCTGGCCGACATAGCCCGCACCGCGCGTGCGATACCGGGCCCCAGCGAGCCAGGGGCCTCGGCCACCGATCTGCTGCTGGACGGCTTCGCAGCCCGCGTGGCCGCCGGTTACACCGCGGGTGTACCGTTGCTGCGCCGTGCCATCGCCAAGCTCCGCGCTGGCGGGCTGAGTCCGGAGGAGGGTTTGCGTCGGCTCAGGCTCGGCTGCCTTGCCGCTGAGGAGCTCTGGGACGACCAAGCCCAGCACGCGCTGGCCACCCGCTGCGTGCAGCTTGCCCGCGACAGCGGGGCGCCGATGCTACTCGCGGTAGGACTGTCGGAACTGAGCGCGGTCGCCGAGGTATCGGCTGGCCGGTTGGACGCTGCCCGGGCCTGTATCGCCGAGGGAAGGGAGATCCCCGCAGCCATCGCGAACCCGGGCATGGCCAGGGCGGCCAGCGGCGCGGAGGTGTTCGAGCTTGCCTGGCGCGGTCGCGAACAAGACGCGCGCCGGCTGGCCACCGCGGCGGCCTGCCAATCGGCCATGGCCGACCGCGGCTCACAGGACATTTCCACTCAGCAGGGCCTGACCGTGCTCGAGCTCGGCCTGGGCAATTACCAGGCAGCGCTGCGGGCCGCGCTGGCCGTCTACGACTCCGATGCCCCGCCGGCCGGCACCCGCGTGCTGCCCGACCTAGTCGAGGCGGCCGCGCGAAGCGGCGAGACCGAGCTGGCGCAAGCGGCGGTCGCGCGGCTCGCCGAGCGGGCGCTCGTGGCCGGAACCGAGCTGGCGCTCGGGCTGCTCGCCCGGTCCCGGGCGCTGCTCGCCGGCGACGGTGACGCGGAGAACCTTTACCAGGAGGCCATCGGGCACCTGAAGCAGTGCACCGCGGCGCCCCAGCTCGCCCGCGCCCATCTGATATTCGGCGAATGGCTGCGCCGTCAGCGCCGCCGCCGCGACGCGCGCGAGCGGTTGCGCACCGCGCACGACATGTTCGCCTCGATGGGCGCCGAGGCGTTCGCCGAACGGGCCCGGGTCGAGCTGCTGGCCACCGGCGAACACGCCCGCCAGCGGACGGCCGGGACCCAGGACGACCTCACCGCGCAGGAGGCGCAGATAGCACGGCTGGTCAGCCAGGGCGAGAGCAACCGTGACATCGCCGCTCAGCTGTACATCAGCCCGGCCACCGTCGAGTACCACCTGCGGAAAGTCTTCAGGAAGGTCGGCGTGGCATCCCGCACGCAACTCGTGTGCACGATGGTGACTAATCGATCCTCACCCGCGGAACCCGCCAGCGCATGACCAGGGCACAAAATGGAATGCCTATTCGTTGCCTGGTCGTCGACGACCAACCTGAGTTCACCGAGGCTGTCCGGCATCTGCTCGACGGACAGGGAATCAGCGTCGTCGGCGTGGCCGGCAACAGCGCGGAGGCGATCGAGCGTGCGGTGAACCTGCGGCCCGACGTCGTCCTGATTGATGTCCACCTCGGCGAACAGAGCGGCTTGGAGGTGGCCAGTCGAATCGCTGCGCTCGATCAAGCGAACGCACCGCGCGTGATACTGATCTCGACATATCCGAAGGACGAGGTGGTCGGGGCGCTGCCGAGGGGATCGACGATCGGATTCGTGTCGAAAACCGACCTCTCGGCAACCGCGATCCGAACTGCGATGGGCTTGACACCTGACGACGAGAGCGCGGGCTGATTAGCTGTCGTCGGCGAGCAGCGCCCGGGACCGGGCCAGCTACGAATCATTGAGATTCGTAGTCACATCCACAGTCGGTCTCTTCAATCCGGCCAGCCATCGAGATCGCGGGGCTCCAGTCGGCGCTCGGCTGCCTGATCAGGGTTGGCCACCTCCGGCTGGCGTGGCGGCCCGAGGGGCTGGTCGTCCGTAGCGGTGGCGGAATAGCAGGTAAGCCGGCGGCCCGGCGAAGAGGGGGAGCCAGTAGGAGGCGATCCGGTAGGCGAGGGTGGCCGGGAAGGCGTCGCCGGTGTGGACGCCGCCCAGCATGAACAGGGCGCTTGGGCTGGCCTCGACGATACCGAGTCCGCCCGGGGTGAGGGGGAGCAGCTGACTCCTTTCTGATCAGCGTCTCATGGCCCGCCTAACGCGAACTCTGACTTCCTGCCGGGTCGCTTGCCGTAGGATTCGGGCTCAGTGCCCGGTCTCAGTACTCGACCACGATGCGGTCATCAACCTCCGTTACCCCGGGCGCTGACCACGCGGCGGCAACCGCTTCGTCGTGCTCAGCCCACGAGCTCACCGCCCCGGCCAGGATCACTGCCCCGTAAGACGTCGTATCGACGGAGAGTTCGTCCGCGTCGAGCCTCGCGCTACGCCGGAAGGCGTCGCTGATGGCGGCCCCGATGTCGTGTCCGTCGGACGTCGAGGTCAGCGTGATATCGTTCTGGATGCCGAATACGCCGGGCACGCTCGCGGCGAGGAACTCGGCTTCGTCTCGCTGGTACTGCCACTGCGCGGTGCCGGTCAAGGTGACAAAGCCGCCCAGGACCTTCGCATCCACAGTCGTCGGCACCAGGCGGTCGAGCATGAGGGCCTGGAGCACATCACCGCGCACTGCGGTGTCGTCACGCTTGCTACCGTCCAGCAGTTGGACCTGCAGTTCGTTGCTGATGTCGGTGACCCCGTACACGCGGGCGGCTGCCTTCTCCGCCTCCCGCTTTTCCCGGAAGCTGCCGACCGTCCCGCGCAGGGTTACTTCGCCGTCATCCGCCGACACGGCAATCGCCCGGCTGTCCACCTTCGGGTCCCAGGAAAGCTCCGCGGCGACGTCGAGCTGCAGATCATCGTTCGTCATTGATTCTCTTCTCCCGGTCATCGCCGCCCCGAGGGGCTGCGGGGCCGCCATGACCCTGATAAGACGCTACGAACTTCCCGCCAGGCATCGAATCCCTGAAATGCGCAGTCCATGCCGAGCGACAGGCACCGGTAACCAGGCAGTCCTGCAAGCCGACGGCCGAGACTAGTGCCGTGCCGGACTAGGGATTCCCAGGATTCGATCTGCCTTCCATCTCCCTATCGTCGGGCAGACCAGTGGTGGCACGGGTGCGCCGACTGGCGGGCTCATCATGGGCTCACGCGGGCGGGATCACCCCCCGAATCCGGCGCCGATGAGCCCTCACCCGGGTAGGGTCGCCCGCCGATGCTCCAGGGCCTTATCGGCGAGACTAGGCAATCCGTGGATTCGACCGCGACACTGCGCTCGGCACGATTCAGGTGGAAGTTGAAGCACACCATACTCAGACGAGGTGACTGACATGGAGCGAGCACAAGCAGGGCCGGGCCTGCCTCTCCGGACGGGCGCGGAAGCGCCGGCCGGTGTTGAGCTGCGCCACTTGCGTTACTTCGTAGCTCTCGCTGACGCGGGGAGCTTCACCCACGCCGCGGAGCGGATGTTCATCACCCAGCCCACCCTGAGCCAGCAGATCCGGCGGCTGGAAGAGATCGTCGGCACCCCGTTGCTGCAGCGTCGGCGCGAAGGCCTGAGGCTCACCAAGGCGGGCAACGTGTTGCTGGACGCGTCCAGGAACGTGCTGTCACTCGTGGATCACGAGGTGAGCCGCACGCGGCAAGCTGCGGGTCTGGGACGGCAGCGCCTGCGCGTGGTCGTGCCGCCTGGGCTGCCCGATGCCCTGGCGGTAGAGACCGCGTCCGCACTCCGGTCGGCGGCGGCTGCCGCGGACGTGGACGTCGCCTGGCTGGAAACGCCGCTTGACGCCGAGTTCTCGCTGATCCGCGAGCATCGGGCCGACGCCGGCCTGGGCTGGCTGACCACCGGACCCGAGGCCGTGCCCGCCCCGCTTGACGTCATGAGCCTCGCGGAGTTCGAGCCCGACGTCTGGATCCCTTCCTCCCACGCGGCGGCGCGTCGCGGGAGCATCAGCCTCGACGAGATCGTCGGCATGGACATCATCCATGGGCCGCGCCGCGCCGCCGCGGGGACTTACGACGCCTGGACGGGGGTTCTGCGTGCCGCGGACCCGGGCTTCGAGTTCACCGATCCGCCGTTCCGGCATTCGCTGTCCATGGCTCTCGCTTTCGCCGCGACGGGGAACCGGCCTACCGCGGTACTGACCGGTCCCAGCGTCATTCTCGGGACCCGGTCCCGGCTGATCCCGCTGCCCCGGTCGGGGGGCATCCACGACATGGTCCGGGTCAGTATTGAAAATCATCCGCTGACCGCGACGGCGTCCTTGGTGTGGAGCGGTGACCTGCCCCGCCCGCTCCAGCAGATCCTCTTCGACACCGCGGACGGCGTGGCCTCGCCGCCCCTGGCCCGATGCGCCGAGCTGTCCGGCTGAGTACGTTGGCACCTGCCATGTCCCATTCGAGCCCTCCGGCCCGGCCAGCCTGGGACCTCCTCGAACCAGCGGACGTGCGGGTGGGCATCCGTCCTGGCGCCGCGCCGGTCGTCACGATCTGCGGGGAGCTGGACATCTATTCCGCCCCGCAGCTACGCGATGAGCTGCTCGGCGTGGTGCGCCGACACGGGCCGCGGCTTTCCCTCGACCTCGGGGACGTGACGTTCCTTGACTGCGCGGGCATCAGTGTGCTCCTGGCGACACGCCGCCGCGC
>Ga0335075_10015348_pt1 | contig 11487 bp, 4 predicted proteins | sample Lox_Sample_24_FD_206723 | JGI IMG/M metagenome (GOLD analysis project Ga0335075, IMG submission 206723) | Soil microbial communities from Loxahatchee National Wildlife Refuge, Florida, United States - Lox_Sample_2.4 | ecosystem: Environmental > Terrestrial > Soil > Wetlands | place: USA: Florida...
ACCGAAGGCAAGCTCGGCGGCCAGGCCGAGGTGCCGGAGGTCGCCGGCACGTGGAAGGACCTCACCGACAACGTCAACGTGATGGCCAACAACCTCACGAACCAGGTGCGCGGCATCGTCAAGGTCGTGACCGCCGTGGCGAACGGCGACCTGAGGCAGAGGCTGACGGTGGAGTCGAAGGGCGAGGTGGCGGCGCTCGCCGATACCATCAACAGCATGACCGATACGCTGGCCATCTTCGCCGACCAGGTGACCAGCGTGGCGCGCGAGGTGGGAGTGGAGGGGCGCCTCGGCGGCCAGGCGCACGTGCCGGGCGCCGCCGGCACGTGGAAGGACCTGACGGCCAACGTGAACCTGCTGGCGGCCAACCTCACCACCCAGGTGCGCGCGATCGCCGAGGTGGCCACCGCGGTGACCCAGGGCGACCTCACGCGCTCGATTCAGGTCGACGCCCGCGGCGAGGTGTCGGAGCTCAAGGACAACATCAACGCCATGATCGGCAACCTGCGCGGCACGACGGAGCGCAACACCGAGCAGGACTGGCTGAAGACCAACATCGCGAAGTTCAGCCGCATGCTGCAGGGCCAGCGCGACCTGGTGACGGTCGGCCGGCTGCTGCTCTCCGAGGTCGCGCCGCTGGTCAACGTGCAGCAGGGCGTCATGTACGTCATGGACGCGACCAACGGCGTCGCCTGCCTGAAGGAGCTCGCGAGCTACGCCGACGGCGCGCACGAGATCCGCGATCCGCGCTTCTTCGCCATCGGCGAGGGGCTCGTCGGCCAGGCGGCCGCCGACCGCAGGCGCCTGCTGATCACCGATCTCGATACGCGCTCGATCGAGGTGCGCGGCGGCCTCGTCTCCGCGTGCCCGCGCAGCGTCATCGTGCTGCCGGTGCTGTACGAAGGCGAGGTGAAGGCGGTGCTCGAGCTCGCCTCCCTCTACGACTTCACCCCCTCCCAGCTGGCCTTCCTCGAGCAGCTCACCGACAGCATCGGCGTGGTGCTCAACACCATCGAGGCGACGATGCGCACCGAGGAGCTGCTCAAGCAGTCGCAGCAGCTCGCCGGCGAGCTGCAGACCCAGCAGCGCGAGCTGCAGCAGACCAACGAGGAGCTGGCCACCAAGGCGCGCCTGCTCGCCGAGCAGAACGTCGAGGTCGAGAGGAAGAACACCGAGATCGAGCTCGCCCGCAAGGCGCTCGAGGAGAAGGCGGCGGAGCTGGCGCTGACCTCGCGCTACAAGTCCGAGTTCCTCGCCAACATGTCGCATGAGCTGCGCACGCCGCTCAACAGCATCCTCATCCTCGGCCAGCAGCTGTCGCAGAACAGCGAGGGCAACCTCAGCAACCGCCAGGTCGAGTACGCGCGCACGATCCACTCCGCGGGCACGGACCTGCTCAACCTCATCACCGACATCCTCGACCTGTCGAAGATCGAGTCGGGGACGGTCACGGTCGAGTACGAGGACCTGAGCTTCGGCACGCTGAAGGAGACGATCGAGCGCAGCTTCCGCCACGAGGCGGAGACCCGCAAGCTCGCCTTCACTCTCGATTTCGATGCGCATCTCGCGCGCTCGATGACGACGGACTCGAAACGGCTGCTGCAGATCCTGAAGAACCTCCTGTCGAACGCCTTCAAGTTCACGGAGCGGGGCGGTGTGCGGCTGCACGTTGCGGCGGCCACGGGCGGCTGGAGCCTCGACCATCCGTCGCTGAACCAGAGCGGCACCGTGGTCGAGTTCTCCGTGAGCGATACCGGCATCGGCATCCCGCTGGAGAAGCAGCGCATCATCTTCGAGGCGTTCCAACAGGCGGATGCCGGCACGGCCCGCAAGTACGGCGGCACCGGCCTCGGCCTGGCGATCAGCCGCGAGCTCGCGCAGCTGCTCGGCGGTGAGATACGGCTGAGCAGCTCCCCGGGCGCCGGCAGCACCTTCACCCTGTATCTGCCGCAGTCGCAGGTCGCCCTGACCCACGCCAAGGCGGCCGCCGCCGTGACCTCACCGGCGGCGCAGGCGGCTCTGGCGCCGGCCGTGCGCGCGGCGGTGGCCCGCGTGGAGGAGATCGCTGACGACCGCGATGACATCGAGCCGTCGGATGCGATACTGCTCGTCGTGGAGGACGATCCCCACTACGGCCGCGTGCTGCTCGACCTGGCGCGCCGCAAGGGCTTCAAGGTGCTGGTGGCCAACACCGGGGAGCGGGCGCTGTCGCTGGCGGCGAAGCACAAGCCGACCGCGATTTCGCTCGACATCTTCCTGCCCGACATGCTCGGCTGGACCGTGCTCAACCAGTTGAAGCGCAATCCGGAGACGCGGCACATCCCGGTGCAGCTGCTCACGGTGGAGGATGAGCGTCAATACGGCCTGGAGCGCGGCGCCTTCTCCTTCGTCACCAAGACGATCACCACCGAGAGCCTGGAAGAGGCGCTCGACCGCCTGAAGAGCTTCACCACCGCGCGCCCGCGGCGGCTGCTCGTGGTCGAGGACAATGCGGCGGAGCGGCTGAGCATCACGGAGCTGCTGGGATCGGAGGACATCGAGATCGCCAGCGCCGAGAGCGGCCGTGCCGCCCTCGAGCTCATGCGCGAGGAGTCGTTCGACTGCGTGGTGCTCGACCTCGCGTTGCCCGACATCTCCGGCTTCGAGCTGCTGGCCGAAGTGCAGAAGGATCCCAAGCTGCGCGAGACGCCCATCGTCGTGTTCACCGGACGGGAGCTGACGGTGGAGGAAGAGGGCGAGCTGCGGCGGCAGGCCAAGAGCATCGTGCTGAAGGGCGTGCGCTCTCCGGAGCGCCTGCTCGATGAGACCGCGCTCTTCCTGCACCGCGTGGTCGCCGACCTGCCGAAGGAGAAGCAGCAGATGATCCACTCGCTGCACGAGAGCGACGAGGCGCTGCGGGGCCGCAAGGTCCTCGTGGTCGACGACGACATCCGCAACGTGTTCGCGCTGAACAGCCTGCTCGAGCGGCACGAGATGCAGGTGATCAACGCCAGCAACGGCTACGAGGCGATCGACCTGCTGGAGCAGCAGGACGAGCTGTCGCTGGTGCTGATGGACGTCATGATGCCTGAAATGGACGGCTACGAGACGATGCGGCGCATCCGCACCAAGCCGCAGTTCAAGCTGCTGCCGATCATCGCGCTCACGGCCAAGGCCATGAAGGGCGACCGGGAGAAGTGTCTGGAGGCGGGGGCGTCGGACTACGTGGCCAAGCCGGTGAACAGCGACCAGTTGTTGTCGCTGGTCCGGATGTGGCTGCGCCGTTGAAGGGCGCCGGGGGCCGAGGGGTCGAACGAATGTCAGAAACCGAGCTGGAAGAGAAAGTCAGCATACTGTTGGTGGACGATCAGCCGCAGCGGCTGGTCGCGTATCGCGCCATTCTGGGCAATCTGGAGCTTGACCTGGTCTGCGCCCGCTCCGGACGCGAGGCGCTCGAGCACCTGATGGACCGCGAGTTCGCGGTCGTGCTGCTCGATGTCAGCATGCCCGACATGGACGGCTTCGAGGCGGCGCGGCTGATCCACGAGCACCCGCGCTTCGAGAAGACGCCGATCATCTTCGTGACCGGCGTGCACCTCGACGACCTCGACCGGCTGAAGGGCTACTCGCTCGGCGCGGTCGACTACGTGTCGGTGCCGATCGTGCCGGAGATCCTGCGCAGCAAGGTGTCGGTGCTGGTCGAGCTGTACCAGAAGCGCAAGGCGCTGCAGCGGGCGAACGCGCGGCTCTCCGAAGCCAACATCGCCCTGCAGGAGGAGAAGACGCGCGAGCTGCAGACCTTCAACCGGAGCCTGCAGCACGCGAACTCGGAGCTCGAGGCGGCGAACCGCTCGCTGCAGAGCGAGATCGCCGAGCGGTCGCGCGCGGAGCAGGCGTTGAAGGAGGCCGACCGCCACAAGGACGAGTTCCTGGCGATGCTCGCCCATGAGCTGCGCAACCCCCTGGCGCCCATCCACAACGCGATCGAGCTGATGCGCATGAAGCCGCTCGCCGATCCGCAGCTGAACTGGGCGCGCGATGTCATCGCACGCCAGCTGACCAGCCTGACGCGGCTGGTCGACGACCTGCTGGATGTCTCGCGCATCACCCGCGGCAAGATCAACCTGACCCGCCAGGTGGTGGAGCTGGAGGCGCTCATCTCACGTGCCCTCGAAACGGTGCATCCGCTTTTCGACGAGCACAAGCATCAGCTCACCCTGGAGCTGCCGGAGCCGGGGGTGAAGATTTTCGGCGATACCACGCGGCTCACGCAGGCCATCGCCAACGTGCTCGGTAATGCGGCGAAGTACACGGATGAAGGCGGCCAGATCGCCGTGTCGGCGGTTGCTCGTGCCACCGACGTCGAGATATGCGTCCGTGACAATGGGATCGGCATCCGGCCGGACATGTTGCCGCATGTCTTCGAGCTCTTCACACAGCTCGATCGTGACGATGGCCGCGCGCAGGGCGGCCTCGGCATCGGGCTCGCGCTGGTGCAGCGGCTGGTGCAGATGCACGGCGGCGATGTGTCGGCGACGAGCGGGGGGCCGGGCATGGGGAGCGAGTTCGTGATCCGGCTGCCGCGGCTGCGCGATGAGGAGGAGCGGGTCGAGGTCGAAGAGCCGCCCGTTGCGGCCGATGACGCAGCCCCGCCGGTGCCCGACATGGCGGCTGTCGTGACACCGCTGGTCACGGCGAGCGCAGCGCAGATGGTTCGCAGGATCCTGATCGCGGACGACAACAACGACGCGCTCGAGAGCCTGGCGACCCTGCTGCAGCTCAGCGGACACGAGGTCTATACGGCGACCAATGGCGGCACGGCGCTGCAGAGCGTGGAGCGGCATCTCCCCGAAGTCGTCCTGCTCGATATCGGCATGCCGCTGCTGGATGGGTATGAAGTCGCGAGGCGCATCCGTGCGCAGCCCTGGGGACAGCGGATCACGCTGGTCGCGCTGACGGGGTGGGGCCAGGACTCGGACCGCCGGCGCTCACGCGAGGCGGGGTTCGACTCTCACCTGGTGAAGCCGCTCGACCTGGAGACCCTCACCGATCTTCTGGCCCGCCTACCCTCCGCTGCCTCCGGCGCCGCGCGCGGCCGTTCGACGGCCAGCTGAGGGGCGGGCGCCCCTGGGCCGGATTGTCCCGCGGCCGCCGCCCGTGTAATCTGCGCGCCCTCTTCAGGCTGAGGTGCGGTGGGCCTGCCGCGCCCCACTTTCACAGCCGCGTCCCCGTCGTCTAGAGGCCCAGGACATCGCCCTTTCACGGCGGTAACACGGGTTCGAATCCCGTCGGGGACGCCAATGAAATCAATGAGATACCGTTTCTATTATACTGAGTTCAGGATCGTCGGTAAGGTTTCGGTAGGTATTCGGGGCGGGTGTCACCTTCGGGGCGCTGCTGTCGGACCACGGTCGGGGACCCCGAAGGTCATAACGTGCTGAGCCGTCGCTCGGTTCGCTCAGGGAGTCCTGCCAAGAATACCGGTGCCGGAACAATCAGAATGTCATCTCGCGGGTCGAATACGGTGCGAGTGACGACAATGCCGCGCTTGAATGTGCGGCGCAGTGCGGAAACCGCAGCGCCAATCCCTGCGGATGCGTCGTCTTTCACTTCTACGGGCATACGGTGCATTTCGGAGGCTGGGTCGTCCACCACGAAATCGATCTCGCGGCCATCACTCGAGCGCCAGTAGCCGATGGATCCGAGTGTGGGATCAGATTGTGTCAGGTGCTCGCTGGCGGAGCGGAACAGGGTTGAGGCGACGATTCCTTCGAGTATTCCGTCGGGCGGCGCCGTTCTGGGGCCGGAAGCGGCCGCCGCGTGAACTCCGCGTCGATGGCACGCGAGTTCACCCACGATGGATTGGCAGCACTTAGGAATTCTGTCCGGAGATCTGGCATTGAAATGCCATTACACCCCCTTTGGGGCGCCTGAGACGCGTCGGTTCGCGACGCCGAAAAACCACATCAGGACACCGATATGACGAAAGAACCGTTGCTGTCGCGTCGCGCGGCGTTGAAGGCTTCCCTCGCCATGACTCTGACCTCTGCATTGCCGGCGGCGGCTGCTGCAGGCGGCCTGTCCGCGGTCGTGGGCGCCGGCAAGCACGGCCATCCGATCTCCGACTACATGTATGGCGGCTTCATCGAGCACATCGGCAACCTGATCTACTACAGCCTGTGGAGTGAGGTGCTCGACGACCGCAAGTTTTACCATCCTGTCGATTCCAAGCCGCTGCCGCAGCCCGAAGGCCTCATGCGCCGCATGATGCCTCAGCCGAACAAATGGGTACCTGTCGGTCCGGACTCCGATGTCACCATGGACGGCCGCGCGCCTTATGTCGGCAAGCAGAGCCCCGTCGTCCGCCTGGCGGGTGCAAGCCCGCGTGGCATCGCGCAGTCCGGCCTGGCTCTGGCGCGGAAGGGATATACCGGTCGCGCGGTGTTGGCAGCCGATGCCGGCGCGGAGCTGGTCGCAACGCTGATCTGGGGCGAGCATGCGGGCGAGCGGCAGACCGTGCATATTTCCGCCGGGCAGGATTGGTCCGTAGTGCCGCTGCATTTCACCTGCGGCGCCGATACTGCCGCGGGCCGGCTCGAGATCGTTGGCAGGGGCTCCGGCGCCTTCCGGATCGGCGCGGTATCGCTGATGCCGGCGGATAACGTCAGTGGATTCCGCGCCGATACCATGGCGCTGATGAAGGAGATGGATTGCAGGATGCTGCGGATGCCGGGCGGCAATTTCGTCTCCGGCTACGACTGGAAGAACACCATCGGCGATCCGGACAAGCGGCCGCCGATCATGGACCCCCAATGGCACGCCGTGCAGCCCAACGATGTCGGTGTGGATGAGCTGCTGCACATGTGCCGGGAGATTCTCGGCGTGGAGCCGGAATGGTGCGTCAACACGGGATTCGGCGAGCCGCGCTCCGGTGCGGAGCTGGTGGAATACGTCAACGGCGCCCCGGGCACCCAATGGGGTGCGATGCGCGCCGCCAACGGCCGTGCTGAACCGTATGAGGTTCATTATTGGAACGTCGGCAACGAGATGTACGGCCATTGGCAGCTCGGCCACATGGCGCTCGATCAGTACGTCATCAAGCACAATCTGTTCGCCGATGCGATGCGCGCGGTCGATCCATCGATCTACATCATCGTGCCGGGAGGGTTCGTCGATGAAATGACGACGGGGCAGGGCATCGTGGCGGATTCCGGCAGTCCCCTCGTCACCTACGGCTCTGACCGGGACTGGGCGGGCGGGATGCTGCAGAACTGCTGGGGCAGGTTCGATGCGCTCGCGACTCATGCCTATCCGCCTGAGAACAAGCACTTCAACCTGAGCACCGGCAAGAACGAAGACATCAAACAGACACTGGTCGAGTGGGCGCAGGCGCCGGCACAACGCGTGGCCACGATGGCCGACTGTTGGGAGGAGTATCGGAAGCGCTTTCCCCAGCTCGACCAGGGCAAGGTGAAGGTGTTCTTCGACGAATGGGCCTATCACTTCCAGCCGGACCTGAAAGGCTGCCTGGCGATCGCCCGGGCATTCCACGAGTTCTTCCGTCATTCCGACTTCATCGAGATGGCGGGCTTCACCATGGCGACGAACTGGCTGAACTTCGACCGTACGCATGCAGTCGTCAATGCCTATGGACGGGTCTTCCAGCTCTACAACCGGCATTTCGGCAAAATCCCCGTGCCCGTGACCGGCGACTCACCGGTGCCGCCGCCGAAGTATCCGATCGGAGGCGATCAGCCCAGAGTCAACACCGGCAGCGCCACCTGGCCGCTCGACGTGTCCGCGGCGCTCACCGCGGATCGCACGGCGTTGATCGTGGTCGTGGTGAACGCGACGGAGGATCGCCGGACGCTGGACCTGAGGGTGCAGGGATTCCGGAAGGGCTCGAAGGGCCGCTGCTGGAAGCTGACCGCACCGGGTCTGGATGCCCAGAACGTCGTCGGTAAGAAGCCGCAGGTCGTCATCCGGGAAGCCAACTTCGAGCCTGGAGCTGCCAGTATTGCCGCCGCTCCGAGCAGCATCGCGCTCTACGAGTTCTCGCTCGCGTAAGTATGAACGTCCGTCACGCAGCACTCTTTCTCATCCTCCTTGCGCCTGTATCGGCTGCGCTCTGCGGCCAATCCTCCGCGCCCGCGATGCAGACTTTCCCGCTGTACGGCAATAGCCGCGATTGCGGGGTGATTTAAAAAAGGCGACAATCGATGCTGATTATGCATCAGTCGCTTTCGTCCATCCTGTTCCCCGGCTATCGCCGCCGCGTGCTCGGCTTGCTTCTGCTGCATCCCGAGCAGTCGCTTCATGGGCGCGAGATTGCGAGGAGCTTGCCGGAATTCTGCGCAAGATGTCCGATCGGCTGACATAGTTCCGCCGAAAGTTGCGGGCAACAGTCAGAAGGGCAGAGAGGGCAGAATGGCCGATGTGTTCGTCTCCTACGCACGGGGAGACCAGTCGCTCGCGGAAAGGATTGCGCAGCATCTGATTGCTGCGGGTTTCACCGCGTGGTGGGATAGCGAGCTGCTTCCTCACGATAGTTTCGCGAGCGTGATCCAACAGGAGATTCAGGCGGCCCGGGCGGTGCTGGTCATCTGGTCCGATGGTGGGACCAGGTCGCAGTGGGTTCGCGCCGAAGCCGAGTTTGCCCGAACCGAGGGCAAGCTGATCCAGGCCGTCGTCGACGCATGCACCATCCCGCTCCCGTTCAACCAGTATCAAGCGGCCGACCTGCGACACTGGCGCGGTGACACGACCGATCCGCAATGGCGTAAGGTGCTGGCCAGCGTGGCCCACTTCGCAAACGGTGCGGCAACCGGATCCGCGGCATCGCAGAAGTCGTCGATTCCGCCACAAAAGGCCCGGGCGAAACGCACGCTCCCGAGGGGCAGGCCCGTGTTGGCGCTGGCCGCAGCCGCCGTCCTCGCGCTCGCGGCCGGTGGCGGCGTGCTGTGGTGGCATTCCCAGCGGCTGCCGGCGCGCGGAATACGGATTGCGGTTCAGCCGTTCGGCACGATTGGCGATACGCCGATGCTGCGTGACTTCGCGGAGGGGCTTTCGAACAGTCTGCAGGACGTGCTCACGAAGGATCAGCTGCAGACCTTGTCCCAGACCGAAGCCGGGAGTCTGAAGGGAGACGATGTAGCGTCTCGCTCGGAAGCACTCGGCGTCGGCCTGCTGTTCAGCGGAACGGTGCAGGCCAAAGGCCCTGACCTCGACGTGAGCATGCGGCTGGATGACCCCGTGCAGCATGCGACTCTGTGGACTGCCGAAATGTCCCAGTCGGCGGCGCAGGCTGATCAGCTTCAGGCACGGGTCGGCGCACTGACGGTTGCGGTGCTCAACTGCTCGGCGCAGGGATTGGCTCCCCGCGTGGGCCTCTCGGATGCCGCACTGCAGGCGTTCCTCCATGCTTGCGAGCTGTCAGAAACGGGCAATCACGGCCTCGCCGGCATCCCGTCGGCATATGCAATGCTGGACGCCATGCGGCAGGCCGTACGTGAGGCACCGGATTTTGCTGCGGCGCACTCGGTACTGGCGAAGCATCTCGCCTTCGTCGCTACCTTCGGGCTGCTGGATCAGACGGCCTCGCTTCGAGACGAAGCGAGGCGTGAGGCTCGTCGCGCACTGGAGCTGAACCCCGAAGATCCGGACGGTTTCGTCGCATTGGGGCTGCTCACGCCGCCGCTCGAATATGCGCGGCGCGAAAGGATTTACCGGCAAGCACTCGCGGTCAATCCGTCATGGTCCCACGCCAACGGCTTTCTCGGCAATGTCATGATGGACGTTGGAAGAGTGCGCTACGCCGTAACCCTGTACGAGCGTGCCGCTTCCACGAACCCGCAGAGCGTCGACTGGTCGCCGGAGTCTGCCGAAGCGATGATCCGGGTCGGACAGACTGAAGAAGCTGATCGCGAGCTGGCGCAGTTGGCGCAGCTTTGGCCTGACGATGCCCTTGACTGGAGTTTTCAGCTGGAGAGCCTGATTGCGCAGAAACGCTGGGGCGATGCGCTGAAGCTGCTGAACCGGTCGGATGATTTCGGGGCCTCGATCACGCCGCAATGGGTGGCGCAGCAGCGCGCCTTGCTGAGGGCGCTCCAGTCCGGCGATCCGGCTGAGCGCAACTCGCTTCGTCGGAGCCTGCTCGCCTCCAGCGGCTCCGACCCGGAGGACGCGATCGACTCCCTGGGCCTGTTGGGGTTCCGCGATGACGCCCTGTCCATTGCGGAGCAGATGCGCATCGATGGCAGCCAGGAGGACTCCACCACCTTTCTTTTCGATGCTGATACCGCGCCGCTCCGCGACGATCCGCGCTTCATGGCCGTAGCCGCCCGCTTCGGGCTGGTCGATTACTGGCAGCGCACCGGCCATTGGCCCGACTTCTGCAACACGCCGGGACTTCCCTATGACTGCAGCCAGGAGGCGGCGAAGCTTGCCCCGCAGCAAGCCCGACGCTGAGGGCGCCCTGGTGTGCTCGCCGGGCTTCCCGGGCCCAAGCCGCGCGCTGCGCGTACCGGCTACCGGGCGTCGTGCCGAGGGCCTTCGAGAGGCGAAGGTCCATGTCCGCGCTCACGCCTGCGGAGTGGTAATCCTCGTAGTCGACGAGCGCGGCGTCTTTGCTGCAAGGGATGCAGTCGCCAGCTTCATCGCGACGGCCGGCTCTCGCAAGCGTGCGGGCGATGCTCGGCATCCGCCGGGGGGCCGCGAACCAGATCGTATTCGAAGAGATCCTCTCCGACGATCACCGGACCGGAGTAGAAGCGCCTCACCCCGGCGGTGAACTCCGGCACTTCGTCTGATCTGCCATGCGGATCGGGGGTATACACCAGGTGCGTGAGTATCACGATCCCCACCCGGGCCGTGGCCGCCATCTTTCCCACTTCCTCGGGCGTCAAATGCTCGTGCTGCATGTGATATTGCTCGGCTTCCGCCATCTTGGTCGCGCGCGCGCCCACAGGCTTCGCGGCCTTTGCGTCTGCACCCGCGTTACCACAGAGGTCGTCGGTGCATGCCTCGCTCACCAGAGCATCCGCACCCTTCGCCAGACGGGTAACGGCGTCGCTTGGACCGGTGTCTCCAGTGAATACCACGGACCCGGCTGGAGTATCGAATCGATAAGCGTATGAACGGTCACGAGCGCCTGTCGGACCGTATGATTTCGTCAGAAAATGCGTGTTCTCGACCGCCGTCACACGGATGGCTCCCGTTTGCAGAAAGACTCCATTCCTGTCGATGTCGTGAGCGACGAACATCTTGTCAGCGGGCTCGAGCTGCGGAACGCCCGCCTGAAAGATGCGCTGCGAGACACTGAGGAACTCCAACGCCTGGGTCACCAGGAAAGCCGTCGCCGGCGGTCCATAGATCTGGACGGCAGGCCCCGGCTCGCCGTTCCAGGACCTCGTAAACCAGCTGGATGACATCAGCGCGACCAGGCCGGCATTGTGATCGACATGCTGGTGAGTGATGAAGACCTCATCGATGTCCGCGGGCGAGTAGCCG
>Ga0335075_10015349_pt1 | contig 11487 bp, 9 predicted proteins | sample Lox_Sample_24_FD_206723 | JGI IMG/M metagenome (GOLD analysis project Ga0335075, IMG submission 206723) | Soil microbial communities from Loxahatchee National Wildlife Refuge, Florida, United States - Lox_Sample_2.4 | ecosystem: Environmental > Terrestrial > Soil > Wetlands | place: USA: Florida...
TCTCCGAACCCGACGTCCGGCCCGGCGTGTCGGTGCCCAAGTACGCCCTCGAATACGCAAGGCCGGAGTCCGCCAGGCCCGAATACGCAAGGCCGGAATCCGCCAGGCCCGAATCCGCCGGGCCCGAATCCGCCGGGCCCGAATCCGCCAGGCAGGCCCCGGCCGACGCCTGAGGTTCGGCGGGCCTCAGAGTCGGTGCACCGCCGAGAACGACGGCGGCAATTCCGAGGAGTGGACGATGCTCAGGTGCTGGACCGCTCGGGTTAGCGCTATGTAGAGCAACCCCGACCCGCCGTCAGAAGCGAGGAAGTCGGCAGGCTCCACCACGACCACTGCATCGAATTCGAGGCCTTTGGCCTCAGCAGGTCGCAGGATGGAGACCTCGCCGACGCTGGTCGAAAGGCCGGGGCGACCGCAGAAGACACCCCTCTCCGACAGCTTTCGGTGCAACGCGTCGGCGGTGTCCGCAGAGGCGATCACAGCGATCGTCCGGTGCCGGTCGAGTAACTCCACAACGCGGTCTGCGACGACGGTCTCGCGGTCCTCTACCCGAGCAGCGAGTATCTCCGGGGCGTCATCTGTCCTTCGAACCGATGAGGTCGCGACCATTCCCGGACGCGTCCCCGCCAAGAATGAGTTCGCCAGCTCCATGATCTGTTGAGGCACTCGGTAACCCGTCATCAGCTCTTCGACGGTCGCTCCCGGCGGAGAGCCGAGAGCTGAGATCGCCTGTTCCCACACTCGCTGGGCGCCCGGAGCCGTCGCCTGAGCCAGGTCACCCAGGACCGTGAAGGATCTTCCAGACAGGTTCCTACGCGCGACCATCCGAAATGCCATCGCAGACAGGTCTTGTGCCTCGTCCACCACCACGTGCCCATAGCGCCTGGGGAGATCCGCGAGCACGGACTGAGCCTCGTCCAAGAGAGGCAGGTCCGCCTCGCTCCACCCACTAGAAGAAGCTCCGCCCCGGGTCCGCGCCCGGCCTTTGCGCAAGAGCGCTCGCTCACTCTCGTCGAGCAGTCCCATCGTGGCCGTGTCGGCGACCGCCCCTCGCCCCAGCACCGCCTTCACCACCGCCGTCGACGAACGTGGGGGCCAGATCCGGTCGAGCTCGCGTTGGATCGTGCGATCGGACGAGAGGTCCCTCGCCACGTCCTCGACATCGATCACGGCCGCGCGGCGCTGCGACAAGGCTCCCGCGACCGATCTCGCGACAGATCTCCTGAAGCGAGCACGTTGGCGCCCTACCGTCCCCCCCGAGGCGAGCGCCGACTCGACGAGCTCGCTCATCTCCGAGGTGCCCAGCCTTACGCTTCCCCATCGCGTGTTGGCCACGACCACACCTGTCGGGACGCTCACTTGAAGACGGCACGCCCTCGCTATGACCTCTGCCATACGCGCCTCGCCCTTGAGCGCTGCGAGATCCGCCGGATCCTGGGCCCTCACCGGCCATTCGGGCACGAGTCCGGGAAGAGTCGTCTGTACCACGGCAACCTCTCCGAGCGACGGCAGGACCTCTGCGATGTATGCCAGGAACAAACGGTTCGGGCCGAGCACCAAGACTCCTTCACGCCCGAGCTGGACACGGTGCTCGTAAAGCAAGAAGGCGGCCCGATGGAGCCCGACGGCCGTCTTCCCGGTTCCGGGTCCCCCCTGCACGACGACCGGGACGTCGAGGGGTGCCCGGATGATCCGGTCCTGCTCGGCGGCGATCGTCGCGACGATGTCGGTCATCGTCCCTGTGCGGGCACGTCCGAGCTCGGCCAACAGCGGATCTGGCAACCCTCCGGCTGCCGCGAGCGCAGAGCTGTCAGGGTGCTCGAAGTCCTCGTCTATGAGGTCGATCAGGCGCCTGCCGTCGAGGATGAATCGCCGTCTTCGGCGCAGGCCGAGGGCATCGCTGAAGGTGGCCCGGTAGAAAGGGACCGCAACCGGCGCCCGCCAGTCCACGACCACGGGCTCTCCTTTGGCGTTCTCGACGTGCCTTCTGCCTATGTGCCACGAGACGGCGCTCGCAGGTAAGCCTTCAGGTTGATGTCTCGGCGACGAGGTCTGCTCCGCGGCGACGCTCGACTTGGGATCTGGGCTTTCGTCTATGCGCCCGAAGCAGAGCGGGCCGGAATCCGAGTCGATCGAGCGGAGCCTGCGACTCAGATGGATGTGGGCGACGGTCGCGTCCCAGTCGCCGGCTGAGCGCTCCGCTGCGTCGGCGGCCGCCGACCTGGTCCGCACCGACATCTCCTCGAGGCAGGTGTACGCGTGGTCGAGGTGCTCCTGCTCGGTGCGTCGTTCGGCCTCGACGTCGGTCTCTTCGGGGCGCGACGCACCAGGCTGTCGCGCGCCGCCCATGCGTTAGATCTTCGCGCGCTCATACATCTGTGTCGCGCCGGCGCAATCCGGTCGAGCTCGGCCGAGGGCGGGCCGCGCCGGCTCAGTCGCCGCCAGCCTCGGAGGTGCCCTGATCCTTGGCGGCCTCCGATCTCACGGCCGCGGTCTGCCTCGGCCTCCGGCCCTCCATCTGGGTCTGGGCCATCAGCTGCCTGACGTCGTTCGCTTGGGTGCACAGAGCCACCAGATCGGCCGACTGCTGGAAGTGCGAGCGCAGTCCCATGAGCTCCCACGCCCGCTTGATGCCGGCCTTGGTGGCCCGGATCGTGGTCAGGGGCATCTGGGAGACGGTCCTGGCCATCTCCTCGACGGTCTCTTCGAGCTGATCTCTCGCCACGACTCGGTTGACCATTCCCCATTCGAGAGCCTGCTGCGCGGGGATCGTCTGAGCGAGGAAAAGGTATTCGGCAGTGCGCTTGAAGTTCATGAACACCCAAGGCTCGATCATCGTCTGAGCGCCGGGGAGTCCGAAGCCCTGTGGCAGCGGCATCTGGAAGTAGGCGTCGTCGGACGCGACGGTCAGGTCGGTCAGCAGCCCGTACACGGTTCCCCCTCCCACGCAGTAGCCGTGAACCTGGGCGATAGTCACCTTCGGGAACTCCCACAGCCGCAGCGGTGGCCACAGGAACAACCCGTAGTGGTGACGCTGCCATGTGCGCTCGAAGGTCGGCCCTTGAGTCGGGTACACCTCGGACATCTGGTCGGCCCCGACGATGGCATGCCCGGCACAGAAGCCCTTCCCGTTGGCCTTCAAGACGACCACCTTCACCTCGTCGTCGTCTTCGGCCAAGCTCAAGGCCGCCTCCATCTCCTCGACCTGCCGGGCGGTCTGGATGTTGGCGCGCTCCGGTTGGTTCAACACGACGCGTGCGATCGGCCCGTCCTTCTCGTAGACGATCGCCTCGAACCCGGAATCTTCCACGGATGCCTCCTCGCCGTGAACCACGAGCGTCCCGCGACGCGACCGCTGTGGATGCTTAGTGCGCTCCGCATGCTACGGCCCGCCGATTCGCCCAGACCCCGATAGCTTTGCGTTCGTGGCGATCATCGAAACTCCCCGGACGCGGTCCGAGCAAGAGGAGCTGGTCAACCGTGAATTGGACGAACTCCTGAAGCGCAACGACCCGAGCGGGACGACGACCAGCGAATTCCTGGGTGCGCGCTTCGACGCCGGGCTCGCATGGGTGTGGTTCCCGGTCGGCGAGGGCGGGCTCGGCGTCGACCCGGTCTTCCAGACGGTCGTCGAACGAACCCTGGCAGAGTCCGGAGCACCGAACGAGTCGCAGCGCAACCCGATCGGGTACGGGATGGCAGCACCCACGATCGCCTCCCACGGCACGACCGAACAACGCAGCCGTTATCTGCGCCCTCTGTTCACCTGCGAAGAGATCTGGTGCCAGCTCTTCAGCGAGCCCGGCGCAGGCTCGGACGTGGCGGGCCTCGCGACACGCGCTGTGCGCGACGGTGACGAATGGGTGGTTACGGGGCAGAAGGTGTGGACCACGGTCGCCCACGTAGCGCGCTTCGGCCTGCTGCTCGCCAGGACCGATCCCGACGTGCCGAAGCACCGCGGGTTGACGTACTTCATCTTGGACATGGCGTCCCCTGGGGTCGAAGTGCGGCCACTTAGGCAGATGACCGGGGACGCGGAGTTCAACGAGGTCTTCATGACCGAAGCACGCATCTTGGACTCGAACCGCCTCGACGCGGTGGGTGCAGGCTGGCGCGTCGCGACGACGACCTTGATGAACGAGCGAGTGGCGATAGGCGGTATAGGCGGGTCGCGCACTGGCGGACCAGTGGACCTCGCGATCAAGCTCTACAAGCGCCGGCCACGTTCCAACGCCGAGCGAGATCGCGTCGTGCGGGCCTGGGTGTCCTCCAGCGTCAATCGCATCACCAACGACAGAGCGCGCCAGATGAGAGAGGTGGGCATTCCGGGTCCGGAAGGATCTGTCGGCAAGCTGGCGATGGCGGAGCTGAACGCAGAAGTCTTCGAGCTGTGCGTGGACCTCCTCGGAATGGAGGGGACCCTCTATCCAAGGGGTTACGAGATGCGACGCCCGGACAAGCCCGGCTTCTCGGAGCTGGGCGATCCTCAGTTCTCCTTCTTGCGCTCGAGGGCCAACTCGATAGAGGGAGGGACCTCCGAGATCATGCGCAACATCCTCGGCGAGCGGGTGCTCGGCCTGCCCGGGGAGCCGCGCGGCGACAAGGACAGAGCGTGGTCGGAGGTACCGCGCAACTGAGCCGGACGGCTTCTCCGCCGACCGGCATCGGCATTTCTACGAAAAGACGGGCGGCACCCACGGCGTGGAACCCCGCACGCGGAGCGGGCAGGCCGTCAGCCGGTTTCCACCATCGCAGCTGCAGCGCGCGCCGCGAGCGCAGTGAGGGTGAGGGTCGGCCCGTAGCCAGAAGAGGTCACGAACACAGAAGAGTCCGCGACGACCAGGTTCGGCAGGTCGTGGAACCTCCCATAGGCGTCGACGACCGACCTGGCGGGGTCTTCGCCCATGCGCACCGTGCCCATCACGTGACGGCTCTGCGGCACGTCGGAGAGCCTGCCCTCCCCGGGGCCACCGGCAGAGCCCGGAGTCGTCACTACCGATGTCCACGACGCACCCATTTCCTCGAGCACCGCGGCGAGCCGGGGACCGTGATGCCACGACGCGACCAGCTCGTGGCGATGGGGACGGTAGGTGACACGCGCGACGGGGAACCCGCGCGCGTCGCGCACCTTGGGGTCCAGGTCGACGCGGTTGGTGGGGAGCGGCATGTCCTCACCTTGCATGGTGAAGGCCCAGAGCCTGCGCCGCAACGGCGAGTGAGCCATCAACCCGTCGTGCTTGGAGCCCCACGGATAGAGCTTCGCCTCGAGTATCGGAAGGTAAGGGCCCCCGTGCTCGACGATCCCTCCTCTGATCCAAGGGAGCCCCGCCTCGCGCGCGGCACGCCTGGACTCCTCGTCACCCACGATCGGGTCGTCGTGTATATGGGTCACGGCCCGACCCCTCTCGGTATGGAACGACAGGTCCCTGAAGCCTCCGGTTGCGATCGTCTGGAAATGGACCATCAGGTGGCGCCCAATCAACTCGTGCGCGAACCCCGACAACAGCAACAGGCGCGGCGTCTCGACCGCGCCTGCGGCGAGCACCACATGGCGGGCGTCTGTCGAGCCCTCGGTGCCGTCGGGCCCTATGAAATCCACGCCGGTGACACGACCGGCGCCGGTCCGGATGCGCGACACGAACGTCTCGGGGCGAAGCTCGGCTCGGCCCGAGAGAAGTGCCCGCTGGATCATGGCCACGGGATCTCCCTTGGCATGTATCGGGCAGGCGAAGAAGGCGCAGAACCCGCAGTTGTTGCATGCGGGCCTTCCGTCGTAGGGGACCGAGTTCGCCGCCGTCGGCGCTGGGTACGGGTGGTAGCCGAGACGCTCGGCGGCTCCCGCCGACAGCGTCGCACCGTACATCGGAGCCCCCGGTGGCATCGGGTAGGGGCCCGATCGCCAAGCCTCGAATGGGTTCGCTCCCGCCAGACCGGCGACGCCGATCATCTGCTCGACCTTGGCGTAGAACGGTTCGAGATCCGCGTACTCGAGAGGCCAGTCGGCGACGGCCGCGCCCTGCTGTGGTCCCATCGCGGAAAGCAGGTGGAAGTCGTCCTCCCTGAACCGGGGGGTCTTCCCGTCCGCGTGTACACCGCCGCCCCCGACCGTAGAGGGGATGGTGTTCACCTCCCCTACGTGACTGTGGTCCCCTTCGCCCTCCCCCGTGCGGAACGTTTTCGGCTCCACCAGGGGATCAGGTCCGAGAAAATGCCGGTAGACGAACTTGATCTCGTCGTTGGAGTAATCGCCGAGCAGGCGCTTCGGGTCGGCGAGATCGATGAGGTGATTACGGCCCTTCTCGAAGATGACCACCGACCAACCGGCCTGAGTGAGGACATCGGCAGCCGTCGCTCCTCCCGGACCGGACCCGACGATGATGGCGTCCGCGGTCACGGCTCGGCGACCTCGGTGTCGGTCCAACCGCGAGGCTGGACATCGCCCGCGAACCCGATGAACTCCCAGCCGCAGCATTCGCGGTTCCCCCCGTACTCGGGTACCCCGTAAGTGCCTTCACACGCGTGCTCGAACACCAAGGAGGAGAATTCGCCGTGCTGCCGGAGGCGGGCGTCGCGATCTTCGGGGTCGCAATCGCAGAAGTCGGCCCCCAGCCCGGCCAGACCCTCGCGGTAGAGCTGTTGGAGACCGACGACCGGACCGTTGAACTCACGTTCTGGCATGCCGAGCGATCCCTCGATCCTGGTCCGCCAAGCCAGCTCGTCGAGAGGACCGAGCTCATGGAAGCTCTCGAAGCCCGCCGGGCCCCCGTATCTCCCCGAGCTCGGGCCTCCCGCCCATATTCGGGGGGGATCGACGCAGAAAGCGCCTAGCAGGCCGTCTATGTAATCGGCCGCCCCCGCTGCCAACGCACCAGGACCCTCTCCCGCAGGGACGAGGCGGTCCACCACGGCCCGAAGCGTGCGCATCTCATCGTCTGTGAGCCACACCGGCATCGGAGGCCGGACAGTACCAGCGGAATCGACGGCCGAGCCGAACCCCGACGTTTGTCGGTGGCGCGACCCCGACGCGTGTCGGTGAGCCGGCCTGACGTGTGTCGGCCCTCGATGGCACGCGCCAGGTAGACAAGTGGCACGGGCCAGGTAGAACAGCTCGGGGAGGAAGGGCTTTGCGCACGCGACTGACCGAAGCGCTCGGGATCGAACATCCGGTGATGCTCGCCGGCATGGGCGGCGTCTCGTACCACCGCCTCGTCGCGGCGGTTTGCGAAGCCGGGGGGTTCGGTTGCCTCGGGGCCTCGACGATGCCACCGCGAACGATGGTCACCGAGATGGCCGAAGTGCGCGCCCTCACGGACCGGCCCTTCGGTGTCGACCTGCTCACGGCCATGCCCGGGGACCTCGTGTCGCAGGTGGGACTCGTCGTAGAGGGAGGCGCGTCGGTGTTCGTCGCCGGGCTCGGCGTGCCGTCGGAGGTGGTGGAGTTGTGCCACTCGAGCGGACTTCTCGTCGTGAACATGTGCGGCAAGGTCGAGCACGCGCGCCGCGCGGTGGACGCCGGTTGCGACCTGGTGGTCGCCCAAGGGACCGAGGCAGGGGGCCACACCGGCCTGGTGGCGACGATGGCGCTCGTCCCCCAGGTCGTCGACGCGGTCGGAGCCCAGGTGCCTGTCGTGGCAGCCGGTGGGATATTCGACGGGCGCGGACTCGCAGCAGCGTTGTCGCTCGGAGCCGACGGCGTCTGGATAGGCACGCGCTTCATCGCGACTCCCGAAGCCCGGTCGGTACCCGGCTACAAAGATGCACTCGTCTCGTCGAGAGAGGACGGCACGACGATCTCTCGCGCGTACTCGGGCAAGACCATGCGTGTCGTGCGCAATCGATACACGGACTACTTCGACGAGCACCCCGACGAGCTCACTGTCTTCCCGGGGCAGCTCGCACGCTCGGTCTCCGACGGTGCCTTCCATCTCGGAGGTGACGACTCGACATCCGGCGTCGACCCGGGTCTCGAGTGCTTCCCCGCCGGACAGGGCACCGGAGCCATCACCGGTGTCGTGCCTGCTGGTGACCTCGTTCGTGAGATCGTTGCCGACGCTGAACGTGTGCTTGCGGACCTGGCGGACCTCGGACGGGTAACCTGACCGTGACGGCGGCATGCAAACAGAAGAGTCTTCCTCTGCCCCGGACCGCACGGCGGTACCGGATCCGGGCTCGGGCCTGGGGCTGCTCGGCGCCGTCCTGAGGCGATTCGGCGGGACGCCCTTCGGGATCCGTCATAAGAGTCGCGGCGAGCGGCGTGCAGTGCGGATGATCCCGTCCACCTTGATGATCGACGGACGACGCCTGCGCTACTCGGTCTCGGACAACTTCGACGCCCACGGTCCAGAAGGCCCGGGCAGTCCTCCGATCTGGGCCGTCAACATCCACGGCTACTTCGCCGGCGGGACCATGTACTGGCGGGAGAGCGCCAACCTCGCCGAGAAGCTGGGGTGGCGCGTCGTCAACCCGACCCTCCCGGGCTTCGCCGGGAGCGACCCGCTCCCCGTGCCACGCGTGACCATCGAAGAGCTCGGAGACCAGGTCATGTGCCTACTGGCGAGGCTCGGTGTAGAGCGTGCGGTGCTTCTCGGCCACTCGATGGGAGGAGCGGTCGCAGTCCGGATGGCTGACGCGCACCCGGAACGGACGCTCGGTATCGTCTACCGCGACGGTGCCGCCACCCCCGAATGGAGGCACCGGCACAGCGCGCTCGTCGCATTGCTGTCTCCGTTCACCCCGGAGAACGCGACGCTTCTGGACCTCACGTTGTCGGTCGTGTTGGACTCCCCGGACCTGTTGATAGGGCGCCGTCTCTCCTCGACCATGCGCGGACTGTGGCCCGACGCCCAGCAGAACCTGAGAGCGCTCACGAAAATCATGCCGATCGGGACGATGCTCATGTCGCTCGACATGACCGAACAGGTGAGCAAGCTGGCTTCGAGCGACATTCCGCTCCTGGCGGAGTGGGGGTGCTTCGACCGCGTCGTGACCGCACGCTGCGCACGGGAGTTCGAGGCCATGACAGGGTCCCGGACCGTCTGGGTGCCGGGAGGGCACTCGTGGATGCTCCCTCGCCCGCAGGGGCAGGCAGACATACTGAGGTTCGTCCAGGCGGGGCGCGACTTCGTGGCGCAGGTGGCCGAACGGCGAGACCGGCTCGAAGCGGGCGAAACGGCAGCGGGTGGCCTCGATCGCCGTCTGAGCCGAGTCGACGGCGGGGTCGACGGTGGTCTCGACGTCCGTGTCCGCTCTTCTGCCGTCGTCGAACCGCGGGCCGACGACGAGTTGGAAGACGAAGCGCTGGAAGACGAAGTGCTGGAGGACGAAGAGACGGCCGTGCCGATCCCGCTCTTCAGGAACGACGCCGCAGGCTGAAAGCTCACGCCGGAGCCCCGCACGCCGGAGCCCCGCACGCCAGCTCGAGCCGCACGCCGGCGCGCAGACGAAACGTCGGGACTGCCGTTGCGCGAGGCTCCTTCGGTATGGGCCGCTACAGCTTCCGGGTGATCGAGACCGCGTCGGCGCCGCGCTGGCAAGTGTGGGCGCTCTTGTCGAACGGCGCCGGCTGGAAGGAATGGGCCGGAGTCCTGCGATCCTCGCTGGAGCGAGAGGGACAACCTCCCCCAGACGGGGTCGGAGCCATCAGAAGACTGGGGATTCCGCCACTCGGGAGCCGCGAAGAGGTGGTCGAGTGGGATCCTCCGTCTCATCTCGGGTACGTGATCCTCAGCGGAATGCCGGTTCGCAACTACCGGGCGGACATCTTCCTCGAAGACCGCGTGGCGGGTGACGGGATTTCGAAGATGACCGTCATCGACTGGTCGGCCACCTTCGATGCCAAGGTGCGGGGAACGGGTCCCTTGGTGAAGGCCGTGCTGAGGACCGTGATCGCCCGATTCGCAAAACGGGCGGCCCGCCATGCGATCGGGACGAGCGGTAGCGTCGGTTGACCGGACCATCCGCATCGGTCGGCACGGCGATCCGCATCGGTCGGCAGGGCGAACGCGGGAGGGAGGGACCATGCGCTGGGAGATCGAGGACACACCGCAGCAGGAGGAGTTCAGGGCCGATTTCCGTGCCTGGCTCCGTGAGCAGCTCGCGCCGGGCTGGATGGAGGCTGTCGAGGCAGAAGACGACGACGAGTTCGAGCGCGTCCGCTCGGAAAGCGGCTTCAACCCGCTCGCCTGGACCCGGGTAATCGGCACGAGCCCCTACGCAGCGCCCCTGTGGCCGAAGGAGTACGGAGGCCTGTCGGGCGAGCCGTGGATGATGAGAGTCATCCGCTCGGAGCTGGTGCGCTACCGGCTGCCCACGGTCTCGGTGAACCTGCTCGGAGTAGGTCTCGCGGGGCCCACCATCATCGAGCACGGCACCGAGGCGCAAAAGGAGCGCTACCTGAGGAAGATCCTCTCGGGCGAGGAGATCTGGTGCCAACTTTTCAGTGAGCCGGGATCCGGGTCTGACCTGGCGTCCCTGTCGACTCGAGCAGCGCGCGACGGTGACGAATGGATCCTGAACGGACAGAAGGTCTGGACGTCCATCGCGCAGCTGTCGGCGTTCGGGATGCTCCTCGCGCGCAGTGACCCCAACGTCCCGAAGCACGAGGGGCTCACCTACTTCATCTTGGACATGAGATCCCCTGGGGTCGAGATCCGACCGCTCAAGCAGCTGACCGGTTCGTCCGAGTTCAACGAGGTCTTCTTGAGCGACGTGCGCATCCCGGATTCCAACCGCGTCGGTGACGTAGGCGACGGCTGGAGATGCGCCCGCACCACCTTGATGAACGAGAGGGTTGCACTCTCCGGCGTCAGCATCGACCCCGTATCGCTGGCCGGAGGCAGCCGTCGCGACCCGTGGCAGGCGTTGCTAGAGGCGGTGCCCAACCGATCCGATCCAGTGGTCCGCCAGAAGCTCGCCCGGCTCTACATCGACAACGAGGTGAAGGAGATGACGGCCTTCAGGGCGAGCATGGCCCGTCAGCGCGGTGCCGAGCCGGGCCCGGAAGGGTCGGTAAGCAAGGTGTTCAACGCCGAGCTGAACCAGCGCCGCACCGATTTCGCCCTGAGCGCGAAAGGACTCGCCGGCGTCGCGTGGCCTTCCGGTGACAAGCAGGGTGAGAGCAGGCAGTACTCGTTTCTGCGTGCTCGTGCCAACACGATCGAGGGCGGAACGTCCGAGGTGTTGCGGAACCAGGTCGCAGAACGCATCTTGGGCCTGCCGCGTGACGTCGAGGTGGACAAAGGCATCGCCTGGGCCGAGTCCCGCCACAACTGAGCTGCAGGCCGCGCCGCAACGCAGCTGCACGCGGTGCCAGCACGTGCGCTGTGTGCCGGCACCACCTCACCTAGCGTTCCGGGTCCAGGACTGACCGATCACCCGCCTTGAGACCCTTTACGAGATCCCGGTAGGCACCGGCCGAGTCGTCACCCATGGAGTCCTTGTCGAGGATCCGTACGTTGCGCTCGCGGTCGACGCCGTGAATGCCGAAAC
>Ga0335075_10015351_pt1 | contig 11486 bp, 9 predicted proteins | sample Lox_Sample_24_FD_206723 | JGI IMG/M metagenome (GOLD analysis project Ga0335075, IMG submission 206723) | Soil microbial communities from Loxahatchee National Wildlife Refuge, Florida, United States - Lox_Sample_2.4 | ecosystem: Environmental > Terrestrial > Soil > Wetlands | place: USA: Florida...
GACCGCGAGCCACGCCGCCACCGCGGCGCCGAGGCTGTGCCCGACCACGGTCGCGCGCGCCACGCCGGCGCGATCGAGCGCGGCGAGAGCGGCTCGCGCGTTGCCGGCGAGATCTGTCGCCCGCGAGGATCCGTCCCAGCCGGGGCGGTCGATCGCGAGGCTAGGGATGCCCTCGCCGAGGACTGCGCGCAGCCGCTCCCAATCCGCCGCCGCACCCGGTTGTCCGTGAAGCAGCAGGAAGAAATCGTTGGACACGGCGCACACCTCGGAGGGGGCATACTAGAGCCGTGACATCAGCGCTCCTCTCCGAAGCGCTCGCGCCACTGCGCGCCGATCCGGCGCGCGCGGCGATCCTGTTTGACATCGACGGCACGCTGGCGCCGATCGTCGAGCACGCCGCCGATGCCCGCGTCCCGCCGGGCACCCGGCGGCTCCTGGCCGAGATCGCCCGGCGCTACGGAGTGGTGGCGTGTGTGAGCGGGCGTCGCGCCTCGGAGGCGCGCGCGATGGTCGCGATCGGGACGATCTCCTATCTCGGCTCGCACGGCGCCGAGATCCTCCGCGCCGGCTGGACCGAGCCGGTGGTCGATCCGGAGATCGAGAACTGGACCGAGCGGATCCACGAATTTGCCCGCGAGTCGGACACGGCGGAGCTGCGCCGGCTGCGCGTCCGCCTGGAGGACAAGGGTCCGATCGTCGCCTTCCACTGGCGCGGAGCTCCGGACGAGGAGGCGGCGCGCGCCGCCATTGACGCCGTCGCCGCCCGGGCCGAGGCGGCGGGGCTCCGCACCCACTGGGGCCGCAAGGTGCTGGAGGTGCGTCCGCCGGTGAGGATCGACAAAGGTGCGGGCATCGAAACGTTCCTGGCCGACACCGACGTCGACGTCGCGCTGTACGTCGGCGATGACCGGACCGACCTCGATGCCTTTCACGCACTCGTGGGGTTGGCCGACGCCGGCCGCATCTCCAGAGCGATCCGCGTTGGCGTGCGATCGGACGAGGGACCGTCGGAGATCACCGCGGAGGCCGACCTGGTGGTCGACGGGACCGAGGGCGTGGTCGAACTACTCGCGGCGCTGGCGGCGGACTGACGTGCGCTTCGCGGACTTCCTGCGTACCACGGTGCTGATGAGCGCCGGCTGCGCCACCCTGCTCGCCGCGGTCACCGTGGCCGGTGGGGCGAACAACAGCGACGACACGCTGGTGCCGTTCGCCGCCGGGTGGTGGGTCGCCGCCGCGCTGATCGGCATCTGGCTGGGGCGCCGAGATGAGACCTCGGGGCCGATCGCCTCGCTGCTCGCCGGCGCCCGGACGCAGGCCTCGCTGCCCGAGCTCAGCCCGGCTCGGACGATGCTCAACCGCCTGTGGCCGCTGCTGATCTTCACCCTCGGCGCCGGGGCGCTGGCCTTCCTCGTCCCGCAGGTCCCGGCCGTCGCGACCGGGTTCGCGATCATCTGGTCGCTGGCCTGGCGCCGCCAGGCCTCGGCGGTGCGCGCGATCGAGCAGCGGGACGGAGCACGGTTCTACATCGACAAGACCTCACCGCTCAAGCCGATCCGGCTGATCCGCACTCCCGGGTTCCGCTCTAACCTGTTCGAGCTCAACGGGGCGTCGGGGCATTCCCACGCCCGCCCGCGCGCGTGATTTCGCCTGCCTACATCCCCAGCCCGTCGCACAACGGCTTCTACATCGGGCCGCTGTTCATCCACGCGTACGGCCTGGCCTACGTGTTCGCGGTGGCGGCGGCGATCTTCATCACCCGCCGGCGCTGGCGGCGGATGGGGGGCAACCCGGACCTCGCCTACGAGGCCGCCGCATGGGGCTTCCCGGCCGGGCTGATCGGCGGCCGGATCTACTTCCTCATCACCACGCCGAGCCAGATCAGCCCGCACAACTTCTGGGGCATCTTCGCCATCTGGAATGGCGGCCTGGGGATCTGGGGCGGGATCTTGTGTGGTGTGCTCGGCGGGCTGTACATCGTGCGCAAGCGACTGACGCGGGGCGACGTGCTGCGCTTCATGGACGCCACGGCGCCGGCGCTGCTGGTCGCGCAGGCGATCGGCCGGATCGGCAACTACTTCAACCAGGAGCTGTTCGGCAAACCGTCCACGCTGCCCTGGGCCCTGAAGATCTCCCCGGCCCATCGCCCCCCGCACTTCACTCAGTACGCCACCTTCCAGCCCTCGTTCCTGTACGAGATGATCTGGAACCTGCTGCTGGCCAGCTTCCTGATCTGGCTCGGCAACCACCGCAAGATCAAGGCGCCCGGCCTGATGGCGCTGTACGTGGCCGGCTACTCCGGCTACCGGATCTTCGAGGAGACGATCCGGATCGACTACTCGGTTCACATCCTGGGGATGCGGCTGAACTTCTGGATCGCGACGCTGGTGTGCCTGGCCGGGCTGGCCTGGTTCACCTGGATCCAGCGCAACGGCAAGACCGAGCCGCTGCCGCTGGATCAGCCGTACGTCCCCGTGCCCGCGGTGCCGCGCTCCAAGCCGTCCGGCCCTTACCGCAAGCCGGCCGCGACGACGTACGGGAAGAAGTCCGCGTCAGGCGCGCGCCCGCCGTCGGGTGGGCGAAGACGCTAGGTCCAGCCGGTGGCGGTTCCGGGGGCGGAGTGCCTGCACCGCCTCCCAGGGCTGCGTGTTGACGACCTGCTCCGCCGTGAGCCAGGCGCGACGCGCGGTGGCGATGCCGTAGCGCGCGACCGCGAAGCCGGCCGTCCGGTGCGAGTCGGTGTCGATCACGATCGGCACGCCGGCGCCGGCCGCGGCGCGCGCGTCGACTTCGTTCAGGTCGCGCCGGTCGGGGTTGGAGTTGATCTCGAGCATCGTGCCGGTTTGCGCCGCCGCCTCGATCACGCGCTCGATGTCGAACGAATAGGGCGGGCGGCGCTCGAGCTTCCGGCCCGAGGGGTGGCCGATGACGTCGACCAGCGGATGCTCGATCGCCCTGACGATCCGGTCGGTCATCTCCTCGGCGCTCATCCGGAACGACGAGTGCACGGAGGCGACGACCCAGTCGAGCTCGGCCAGCAGCTCGTCCGCGTAGTCGAGCGTGCCGTCGGGGAGGATGTTGACCTCGGAGCCCGCGAGCAGCTGGATCCCGTCGACGCGCATCGCCCGGATCCGCGCGATCTGCTCGCGCAGCTGCTTGGGCGAGACCTCGTCGCCGAACCCGAAGCTGGCGGAATGGTCGGTGATGGCCAGGTACTCGTAGCCCGCATCGCGCGCGGCAGCGGCCATCTCCTCGATCGAGGCGGTGCCGTCCGAGGCCGTCGTGTGGGAGTGCAGATCACCTTTCAGATCCTCTCGGGTGATCAGGTCAGGGAGCGTCCCGGCCGCGGCCGCCTCGAGCTCGCCGCGGTTCTCGCGCAGCTCGGGCTCGATGTACTGCAGGCCCAGCAGCGCGTACACGTCGTGCTCGGTGGCGCACCGGTGGGTCTCGCCGGTGGCATCGTCGAGGACGCCGTACTCGGACACGTGCAGGCCCTTGCGCACGGCCGCGTCGCGCAGGGCCATGTTGTGCTCCTTGGAGCCGGTCAGGTGCTGGAGGAGATTGCCGAACTGGTCGGGCGCGACGATCCGGAGGTCGACCCGGACGCCCGTGTGCGTGCGCAGCTTCACGCCCGCCTCGGTGGGCGTGCCGGCCGATTCCGTGAGCTCGAGCTGCGTGGCGGCGGTCGCGAGCGCCAGGGGGTCGTGGGCGGTGGCGATCACGTCGAGGTCCTTGACCGTGTCGGTCATCCGCCGGGCTGACCCCGCGAGCTCGACCGCGATGGTCGCCGGATGTCGCGCTAGCGCGGCGATCAGCGGATCGGCGACCGCGAGCGCGCGGTCGAGCACGATCCGGGCGGGCCGCTCGCCGGCGCCGGCTAATCGGAGGCTTGAGCGGATCGCCTCTTCGGCCTTGGGCCCGAACCCCTTCAGATTGCGGATCTTCTGCTCCTCGGCGGCGGTGCGAAGCCCGTCGAGCGAGTCGATCCCGAGCTCCTCGTAGAGCCGGCGGACGCGCTTGGGCCCGAGGCCCGGGAGGTGCGTCATCTCGATCACGCCGGGCGGGAACTTGGCCCGGAGCTTGACCGTGGCCGGGATCGCTCCCTCGTCGGCGAGCGCGATGATCTTCTCCTCGATGATCTTGCCGACGCCCGGCAGCTCGGTGGCGCGGCCCTGGCGCGCGAGATTCAGAACGGACACGGGCGAGTCGCGCACCGCCTTGGCGGCGTTGCGGTAGGCGACGACGCGGTAGATCGCGGCCCCGTCGAGCTCGCTCAGGTCGCCGAGTTCGTCGAGCGCGACGGCGATCTCGCTGTTCGTAGGGTCGGACATCTGTGACACGTAACGTAGCGGTCTGCTGGTGCGTGAGCTCAGTGGTAGGTGGGTTTGGGCCTCGCTCGGGAATCCGGCGTCAGCCCGAGTCGGGGGTGAGACGTAGCGTCGCCGGATTCCCGAGCTCGGCGTCCGTGGGGCCGTGCGACCCCGTCCAGTCCCGGGTCACACTCCCGCCCCACCCCGAAATTTCCGCCATTTCGGATCGCCATCGCCGTTAGTTCCGGATTTTTCGGCTGGGAGCCGAACAATCCGTCACCAGCGCGGACTGGCGCCCGCAATGGCGGAAATTTCGGCTTCGGGGGACTGCGGTGTGGGGCCGGACGGGCCCTCGCGGCCCCACGGATGCCGCGCGCCGGCCCTCGGTCCCATCGGCACCGCGACTAGACAGCGCGCGGCCCATCGTTTCCGTAATCGACGGCCGGCCCGCTATACTTTTTGAAGTAACCGCACAGACCCCCAAGGAGCCGACATGGCCAACGTGTCAGACGTAACCGATAACAACTTCCAGGCGGAGGTCATCGAGTCCGACAAGCCGGTGCTCGTGGACTTCTGGGCTCCGTGGTGCGGGCCTTGTCGGATGGTGGCCCCGGTGGTCGAGGAGATCGCGCAGGAGCGGGCGGACGATCTGAAGGTCGTCAAGCTGAACATCGACGACAACCAGAACACGGCGATTCAGTACAACGTGATGTCGATCCCGACGCTGATCCTGTTCCGCAACGGACAGCCGGCGAAGACCGTCGTCGGCGCCTACCCGAAGGGCAAGCTGGTCGCCGAGCTCGAGCCGGCGCTCGCGTAGGACCGCTCCCTCGCCGGTAGGGCCAAGAAGCGCCTGAGCTTCGCGGGGCCGCTGGTGCGCTCGATCTGAGCGACGGCCTCGACGGTCACCTCGGGCGCTTCCACGCCGACTCGTTCCAGGCTGTCTTCGATCTCGCGCGCAAGCTCGTCGAGGTCGACCGGAGCCTGGCAGCGGACCGCGATCCCGGCGCCGGCCGGCGTCTGGCGCACCTGATATTCGACGATCCGGCCGCGCCGTCCAAGCGCCGTCCGGAAGACGTGCGGGTGGACGGGACGGCCCTCATAGAGGAACGTGTCGTCGAGGCGCCCCTGGACATCGGCCACGCAGCGATGCGCCGAGCCGCAAGAGCAGCGGTCCTTGAGGATCGTGACCTCGTCGGTGAGCTCATAGCGGATCAGCGGCAGCGCCCGGTTGTAGAGGTTGGTCAGGTACACCTTGGCCGCGGGCTCGCCCGGCGCCACCGGGTCCCCGTTCGCGTCGACCGGCTCGACGATCATGAGGTCCTCGCTCAGGTGCGTACGCTGCTTGTCGCAGGGCGTGGCCACTCCCCCGCCCTCTGAGGTCCCGTAGAGGTTGCCGACGCGCACGCCCCAGGCCGCCTCGGCCGCGGCGCGGATCTCCGGGAGCAGTGGCTCGGCCGCACTCTGGATTCGCCGCGGGCTGATCCGCAGCCGATCGGCCTGCGCCTCAAAGCTCAGCAGGTGCAGGGCGGATGGATAGGCGTTGACGAAATCCGGTTGCACCTCGTTCAGCCCGGCCACGATCTCCTCGACGGACAGCGTGACCGGGAAGGGGTGGCTGATCACGTTCGGGTTGGCGAAGGTCCGGCCGAGCGCTGCCGTCGCGTGGGTGAAGTGTCCCGCCATCACCCAGGCGACCTTCAGCGGGCGGGTCGCGAGCTCGGGGTCTGACTGCTTGGCGCGCAGCAGGTAGCGGAAGCAGCTGAGCCAAAACGTCACCCAGCCGTTCCAGTCGTACAGGAACACGCCGCGCTCACCGCTCGAGCCGCCCGAGGTGATCGCCGTGTAGCGGTCGAACAGGTAGCCGTTCTCCTCGATGGTTTGCAAATGGGCGTTGACGCGGGCCAGCGTCAACCGCGGATCGGTGACGACCCGATCGAAGTTGCCCATCAGATCGCCCTTGGTCATGGGCGGCAGCTCGCGCAGGGTGTCCTCATCGAGGCGCAGGAGGTCGACGCCCGCGAGGTGTTCGCGATGCCAGGGCGAGGAGATCATGGCGTGGGCGACGATCGCGCGCAGCTTCTGCTGGCGGTGGGCGGCGAGCTGGTCGGCCGACCAGTCGAGTCGCTCGATCATCTGTGGCGCCAGCGCCATCGCATCCGCCATGTGGCGCCGCCTGAGGAGCTCGTAATCGTGCATGCCCCGAGATACGACACGAGACCGCGAACGGTTCTCGCTCTCGGGATCAGCGGGCGCTTAGGCCAGGGCGACTCCGACGCGCAGCTCGCGGCCGTCGACGATGACCGGGGCGAGCTCGCCGTCCATCGACTGGTAGCTGACCTGGACGGCCAGGGTCTCGCCGGCGATGTAGGCCTCGTGCGCGCGGGCGGCGGCGAGCAGTGCGTCGTCGCCGTCGAGCGTGAGCACGATCCGGTCGGTGATCTCGAGCCCGGCCTCCTGGCGGGCCAGCTGGACGGCGCGGACGATCTCGCGCGCCCAGCCCTCCGCTCGGAGCTCGTCGTCGATCTCGAGCTCGAGCGCGACCGCGTGCGAGCCCTCGCGCTCGACCTGGTAGCCCTCGAGCGGCTTCATCGAGATCTGGACGTCGTCGGCCCCGAGTTCGTGGTCGTCGCCGCCTGCCGTGATCGCGACCTGACCGCCGGCGCGGAGCGTGGCGACGGCTTTGGCGGCGTCGAGGCCGGCGATCGCGACGGCGAGGAGCGGCATGGTCTTGCCGAAGCGGGGACCGAGCGTCCGGTAGTTGGGCTTGAGCTCGACCTCGGCGAGCTCGTCGGCCTCCGAGACGAAGCGCAGCTCTCGCACGTTGAGCTCCTCGCGGACGATGTCCGACATGCGCTCGATCGCCGCGCGCTCCTCGCCCGTCGCCACGACGACGGCGGCCCGGAGCGGCTGGCGCACCTTGAGCTTCGCCTGCCCGCGCGCGGCGAGGCCGAGGCGGACGGTCTCCCGGGCGGTCGCCATCGCGTGCTCGAGCGCGCGGTCGCGGAGGATTGGGTCGACCGTTGGGAAATCGCACAGGTGGACGCTCGGCTCGCTGCCGTCGAGGTTGTCGTAGATCTCGTCGGCGATGAACGGGCAGAACGGCGCCAACAGCTTCGCGGTCGTGGTCAGGCACGTGCCGAGCGTCGCAAACGCGGCGGGATCGCCGTCCCAGAAGCGCCGGCGCGAGCGGCGCACGTACCAGTTCGAGACGTCGTCGATGAACGCCTGGATGGCGCGTCCGGCCGCGGTGGCGTCGAACTGGTCGAGGCGATCGCGAACCACCTCGATCGTCGCCTGTAGCCGAGACAGCACCCAGCGGTCGAGGTCGGTCTGCTCGTTGGCGGCGGCGTGCTCCGCGAGGGGGCCCGGGTCGATCTTGTTGGCGTTCGCGTACAGCACGTAGAACCCGTATGTGTTCCACAGCTGCAGCAGGAACTGCCGGAGCGCCTCGCCGATGGTCTCGAGCGACAGGCGGTAGCCGTCCCAGGGCTGCTTGGAGGTGAAGAAGTACCAGCGCAGCGCGTCGGCCCCGAACCGGTCGATCACCTGCATCGGGGCGATCGTGTTGCCGAGCGACTTCGACATCTTGCGCCCTTCCTCGTCGAGGATCAGACCGAGGCAGACGACGTTGCGGTAGGGCGAGGAGTCGAACAGCAGGGTCGAGATGGCGATGAGCGAGTAGAACCAGCCGCGGGTCTGGTCGAGCGCCTCGCAGATGAAGTCGGCCGGGAAGCGCTCGCGGAAATGGTCCTCGTGCTCGTGCGGCGCGTGGTACTGGGCGAACGGCATCGAGCCGGAGTCGAACCACACGTCGATCACCTCGGGGACCCGGCGCATCGGCTCGCCGCAGTCCTCGCACGCGAAGGTCGGGTCATCGACGAAGGGGCGGTGGGGATCGGTGATGCTCGTGCCGGCGCGCTCGTTCAGCTCTTTGAGCGAACCGATGGCGTGGGTGTGCTCGTTCTGGCATCGCCAGACCGGTAGGGGCGTGCCCCAGTAGCGCTCGCGCGAGAGCGCCCAGTCGACGTTGTTCTCGAGCCAGTTGCCGAAGCGCCCGTGCTTGACGTGCTCCGGAGCCCAGTTGACCGTCTCGTTGCTGGCCAGCAGCCGGTCCTTGCGCTGGCTGGTCGCGATGTACCACGACGGCTTGGCGTAGTAGAGCAGCGGCGTGCCGCAGCGCCAGCAGTGCGGATAGGAGTGCTCGATCGTCTCGGCTTTCAGGATGCGGCCGCGGGCGGCCAGGTCTTCGATCAGGTCGGGGTCCGCGTGCTTGACGTTGCGGCCGGCGTACGGCCCGATCCGCTCGTCGTAGGTCCCGTCGAGGCGGACCGGGTTGATCACGTTCAGGCCGTACTGCTCGCCGAGGCGGAAGTCGTCTTCGCCGAACGCGATCGCGGTGTGGACCAGACCGGTGCCGTCGGTGGCGGTCACGAAGTCGGCTCCGAGCACCGTGTGGCCCCGGGGGCCGTATGCGCTTGCCGGGATGAAGTCGAACGGCGGCTTATAGGACGCCCCCTCGATCTCCTTGCCGGGGAAGCGGTCGAGGATCCGGGCGCCCTCGCCGAGCACGGCCTCGACGCGGGCCTCGGCCACGACGTAGACGTGGTCCTCGTCGCCGGCGGCTTGCGCGCGCGCGTAGGTCAGCTCGGGGTCGACCGCGACCGCGGCGTTTGACACGAGCGTCCACGGGGTGGTCGTCCAGACGACGAGCTCGTCGTCGGTGTGGAGCGGGTACTCGGGATCCACGACCGGTAGGCGCACGTAGATCGAGGGATCGGTGACGTCCTGGTAGACGTCGGGCTGTCCGAGCTCGTGGCTCGAGAGCGTCACCTGATCGCGCGGGCAGTAGGGGACGACCTTGAGCTTCTCGTAGAGCAGACCCCGGTCGTGGATGGTCTTCAGCGCCCACCACACCGACTCGATGTAGGCGGGATCGAGCGTGCGGTACGCGTCGTCGAGGTCGATCCAGAAGCCGATCCGCTCGGTCATCCGGTTCCAGTCCTGGACGTGGCTCAGCACCTTCTCGCGACAGCGGGCGTTGAACTCGGCGATCCCGTAGCGCTCGATGTCGTCCTTGGTGGTGAAGCCGAGCTCCTCCTCCATGGCCAGCTCGACCGGGAGGCCGTGACAGTCCCACCCGCCCTTGCGCTCGACGAAGTAGCCGCACATCGTGCGGTAGCGGGGGAAGATGTCCTTGAACACGCGCGAGAGGACATGGTGGATGCCGGGCGGCCCGTTGGCGGTCGGGGGCCCCTCGTAGAACCCCCACCGGGGGGAGTCGCGCCGGCGGCGGATCGACTCGGCAAACACGTCGCGCTCGCGCCAGCGCTCGAGGACGCGCTCCTCCATCTCGGGGAACGAGGCGCGAGGGTCGACCGGACGGTGCGGATCCATGGTGCTCTCCGTCGAGGGCATGGGCGGGTGATTCTAGGAGGCGAGTGCGGGCGCCCGGCCCGAGGGAACGCTTCGACGCCGGCGCTAGCGCGCGGGCAGCGCCGGCACCTTTTGGGCCGGCGTGCGCGCGCGTGCGGCGAGGTCCTCGTCCAGCCGGCCGAGGAGCACGTCACGCGCGGCCAGGGGCGTGCGCCCGAGGCGGGGCACCGTGCTCGCGCCGCTGTCGGGAACCGCGTTGCGGAAGTCGTACACCACGGCGGCGCGGGCGACCATGCGGACCGAGTAGACCAGCCGGCCCAGGGCGTCGAGCGAGAGGCCGCGGCCGGCCAGCACGACGGCGCTGGGGTCAAGCGCCGGGAGCGCCCGGGCGAGGCGGGTGGGCTTGATCGCGGCCGACATGCAGAGGGTGCGAATGCCGGCGCGGCGAAGCATCAGCTCCAGCGCCTGGGCGTGGAGGGCGTCCAGCGAGGGCGGGGTGGAGGCGTCGAGCACGAGCACGCCGGCAGAGCGCGTTGCCGGCGGGGACACCCGCTTGAGCGCCGAGAGCCAGCCGGTCGCGTAGCGCCAGGCGAACTCGTACTCCGGCGTGGGGGCTCCTTCGTCGGCGTGGGCTACGACGGCCTCGAGCAGCACTTCCTCGATCGTGCGCTCGATCGAGCGCAGGGCGAGGCTCTCCTCGAGCAGGGTGTTGGCCTTCTCCTCGTCGAAGGCGGCGAAGGCAGCGGCGAGTCGCGAGCCTGACGAGGGCCCTTCGCCGCGCTGGCGGGCGAGCGCGATGGCGCTCGAGACGTTGTGGGTCTCGGCCAGCGTGGCGCGCAGCGACTCGATCTCGGCGAGCGCATACTGGCGGTGCCCGCCGGGAGTCCGACGCGGGCGGGGGAAGCCGTAGCGGCGCTCCCAGCTGCGCAGCGTGTTGGGGCTGACGCCGAGCATGACCGCGGCGGCGTTTGTTCGGATTCCTGTCACACCCGGGACTTAACTGTTGGAATGCAACCGGCGCAAGCGCCGCAACGACTCCTGCAATTACTACCCCGAACTATTCAAGAACTAGCAACGCTGCCCGAGGCGGACCACAACTCGCTATCCGAGCCGTGAGCCGGATGCCGAAGGTGTTCGCTGGGCGGACGACGGCGTTGTGCATGCCCCCGTCCCCGCGGGCCGCCCACATGACGGCGAGCGAGAGGCTCTCGCCGCCCTGGTCCTCGGCGCCCGCCGGCATCAAAAGATCGGTGACGTGCCGGTTGACCGCGTCGGGCTCTCGGGTCGCGAGCAGGCGCTCGGCGGCCTCCGAGACCGCGCACACCGAAAGCGAGCGGTCCAGCACGAGAAACGCGTCGCCCGCCTTGGGCGCCGCGTCGAGGCGCGATTCCAGGATCAGTCCGAAGCCACAGGCGCCGCACACGCGCGAGGCCGGGGGTTCGGCGGACGGGTTCGGCCGGGCGCCGCAATGGCTGCAGAAGGATACGGTCGGGGCCGGGGCCTCCTGCTCGGCGGGAGTGGCGAGAAGCCGCAATGCCGGACGGCCGTTCCTGGCTTTTGCGGATTGATCGAGCATCGAGGCTGGGCGCCGGTTATGGGGCTAGCGGCTGCCCCGCAGCGTTCGGGCCTGGGCGCGGAGCTCCGCCGCGCCGGCGGCGGCAGTCGCGGCGATGATCTGGTCGGACTCGAGCAGCTCGAGCAGTGTCCGCTGAGCCTCACCCGCGCCCGACGGCAGCACGGTCGTGCCGGTGCCGCGGGTGCGCGGTCGCTCCGCTCCGCGGCGGTAGATGGCGAGCGGCA
>Ga0335075_10015352_pt1 | contig 11485 bp, 9 predicted proteins | sample Lox_Sample_24_FD_206723 | JGI IMG/M metagenome (GOLD analysis project Ga0335075, IMG submission 206723) | Soil microbial communities from Loxahatchee National Wildlife Refuge, Florida, United States - Lox_Sample_2.4 | ecosystem: Environmental > Terrestrial > Soil > Wetlands | place: USA: Florida...
GACCGCGGCGCCTGCGAAGACGGCGGCGTAGCCGAGCAGCACCAGCCCCCCGGCCCACTGCGGCAGCAGCCGGGTGGTGCCGCCGATGTTCGTCCGGTCGAGCGCCTCGCTGGCGTAGAAGGGCAGCCAGCGGGCCAGCCCGGATCCGGCCAGCTGCCCGACGATGCCCTCGATCAGCGCGATCCAGGCCAGCGCGACGGCGACCGCGCCGGCCAGGTTGCGGATCAGCGCGCCCAGGCCCACGCCGATGATCGAGAACGCGAAGCAGGCGGCCAGCCCGCCGCCGAGGGTCAGCCAGGTATCGGTCCCGGACAGCTGAAGGCTGCCCCCCTTGGCGGCCCACCACACGGCCGTGACGGCCAGGGCGACGGCCGACGAGACGAGCCCGGCGGCCGCGCCGACCAGCCCGTACACGGCCAGTTTGGCCGTGATGACCCGGCCCCGGTCGGGGCAGCTGAGATAGGTGTCGGTGATCGAGCCGTGCCGGTACTCGCCGGCCACCGCGACGATGCCGAAGATCAGCGTGAGCAGCGCGGCCAGCCCGGCGTGCGCGAGTGCCTGGCGCTGCACCGCGGGATCATGCACGTTCCCGCCGGACTGGATCAGGCCGGTGACCCCAGCCACGACGATCAGCGGCCCGGCGGCCAGCAGCAGCCACGGGCTGCGGATGCTCGTGATCTTGCGGAACTCGCTGCGGATCATCAGGCCAGCGCTCCGGTCAGCTTGAGAAACGCGGACTCCAGCGCACTGCTGGTCCCGCCGATTTCGCGCAGCGGTCCGGTGAAGCGGAGCCGCCCGGCGCTGATGATCACCACGTGGTCGGCGGTCTGCGCCACCTCGCCGAGCACGTGGCTGGCCACGACGACGGTCCGGCCCTGGCCCGCCTGCTCGCGCAGCAGCCCGCGCAGCCAGGCGATGCCGGCCGGGTCCAGGCCGTTGGCCGGCTCGTCGAGCAGCAGCACCCGCGGGTCGCCGAGCAGGGCCGCGGCCAGGCCGAGGCGCTGCCGCATGCCGAGCGAGAACCCGCGGACCCGGCGGCCGGCGGCCTCGGCCAGGCCGACCTGACCGAGGACCTCGTCGACCCGCCGGCCGGGCACGCCGGCCGCCGCGGCCAGCACGCGCAGGTGGTCCCGGGCCCGCCGCCCCGGATGGAACCCCGTCGCCTCCAGCATCGCGCCGACCGTGCGGCGCGGCCGGGCCAGGCTCTGGTATGGAACGCCGCCGATCAGCGCCGCCCCGGAGCTGGCCCGGACCAGGCCGAGCGCCACCCGCAGGGTGGTGGTCTTGCCCGACCCGTTGGGCCCGAGCAGTCCGGTGACCTGCCCGGCCGGGGCGGTGAACGAGACGTCCCGCACCGCGGTCACCGGCCCGAACTCCTTCGTCAGCTCGCGCACCTCGAGTTCCATAGCCCGCCTTCGGTCTGTGGTCTTTCTGGCCGGTGAACTCTCGTTCATGAATAGCATTTCATGAACATCGGTTCATTACAAGCTCCACCGGGCTGGGGCATCATGTGGGGGTGACGGGCAGCAGCGAAGATGCAGGCGCTGGCCTGCGCGCCGATCTCGTCGCGCTGCTCACCGAGCGGGGCAGCGTTTCCGATCCCAGGGTGGCGGCGGCGCTGGCGCAGGTGCCGAGGCACCTGTTCGTCCCCGCGGCCGAGCTGGCCGAGGCCTACGCCGACCAGGCCATCGTCACGCACCACCGGAACGGGGTGCCGACCAGCTCAGCCTCGCAGCCAGCGATTGTCGCGGCCATGCTCGAGCAGCTCAGCCCACCGCCGGGCGGCTCGATCCTGGAGATAGGCGCGGGCACCGGCTACAACGCGGCCCTGCTGTCGCAGCTGGTTGGCCCATCGGGCCGGGTAGTCACGGTCGACATCGACCCGGAGGTGGCGGACGAGGCCCGAGGCCACCTGTCTCAAGCCGGTGTCGCCAACGTGGCGGTGATCTGCGGGGACGGCGCCCTGGGCGGGGCCGGCGGCGCACCCTACGACGGGATCATCGTCACCGCCGGCGTCGCGGATCTCGCCCCGGCCTGGATCGCCCAGCTCCGCCCGGGTGGGCGGCTGGTGGCTCCGCTGTCGATCCGGGGCGTGTCCCAGTCCGTGGCCCTGACCGGCGCCAGCGGCGGCCACCTGCGCAGCGTGGCCGTGTGCGAGGCCATGTTCATGCCGCTCACCGGGGCCATGGCCAACTCCGGCCGGCACCTGCCGGTGCCCGGGCGCCACGGCATCCGGGTGGAGTCGACCGGAGACACGCAGGTGGATACCGGCGTGATCGCGGCTGCCCTGGACCACCCCGGGCCCACGGTGGCCATCGGCGTCACGGCGTCGTCCCGGGAGGTGTTCGGCGGCCTGCGGCGGTGGCTCGCCTTCGCCGAGCCGGGCACGGCCCTGCTCAGCTACGCGGGAACCAAACCGGGCGCCCAGGCCAGCGGTGTTCCCACCGTGTTCGAGTTCGCGCGCCACGGCGTCACCGGGCAGGCCAGCCCGTGCCTGCTCGGCCCGGCCGGGTTCGCGGCTCTCGACCTGGCCGGGCCGGCCGTCGCGGCCGGGGGCCCGGTCCGGCAACGGACGCTCGAGCTGGCGGTGCGCGGGTACGGCCAGGCAGCACAGCCGGCGGCCAGGCTGACCGGCCTGGTAACGGCCTGGGACGCGGCAGGCCGTCCCGGCATCGACCGCCTCCACATCGACGCCTACCCGTCCGGCAGCTCACCGCCCGCCGGCGCAACGCTGCACCGCGCCACCCACACCACCTTCGCGGTGCGGTTTGGTCAGGCTAGTCGGCCGGGGCCGACCAGGCCGGTTTCGTAGGCCAGGACGACCGCTTGCACCCGGTCCCGGAGCTGCAGCTTGGCCAGGATCCGGGCCACGTGGGTCTTGACCGTCGCCTCGCTCAGCGTGAGCTGCCCGGCCAGCTCGGCGTTGCTCAGGCCGCGGGCCAGCAGCCGGAGCACCTCGAGCTCGCGCGGGGTCAGCCCGGACAGGTCACGGTGTATGGCCACGCGGTCCGAGGGAGCAGCGAACCGCTCCACGAGCCTGCGGGTGATGGACGGCGCCAGCAGGGCGTCACCCGAGCGGACCGTGCGCACCGCGGCCACGAGCTGCTCCGGGGAAACGTCCTTGAGCAGGAAACCGCTGGCACCGGCGGCGAGCGCGGCGTAGACGTACCGGTCGAAGTCGAACGTGGTGAGCATGATGATCCGGCTCTCCCGGCCGGGCCGGGCGGCCATGATGCGGCGGGTCGCCTCGAGGCCGTCCATCTCCGGCATCCGGATATCCATCAGCACGACGTCGGGCCGGTGCTTGAGCACCGCCGCCACCGCCTCCTGGCCGTCGGCGGCCTCGGCCACCACCGGGATGCCGGCCGCGCCCAGGATCATGCGGAAGCCGCTGCGGACCAGGGTCTGGTCATCGGCGATCACTACCCGCGGCGGGGCCGGTTCGCCGGCCGGCCCGGCGGCCTCGGTCACGGGATCGCCAGCGCGGTCGGCAGCGGGTCGACCGGGATGCGGGCCCGGACCAGCCACCCGCCGTCCGGCCCGGGTCCGGCGGCCAGTTCGCCCCCGTAAAGCGACATCCGCTCGCGCAGCCCGAGCAGTCCCCGCCCGGTCCCGGGCAGGGTGGGCCCGGCGACCGCGACCGGCGGCCCGGTGTCGGCCACCTCCACGAACAGGTCGCCGTCGCGGTAGTCGACGCTGACGCTGGTCCGCGGCCTTCCCGCGTGCTTGATCACGTTGGTCAGCGCCTCCTGGACTACGCGGAACGCGGCCAGGTCGGGGCCGGGCGGAATGCCCGGCGGCACGTCGCCGACCTGCAGCCGCACCGGCAGCCCGGCCGCGGCCACCCGGTCGACCAGCGGCCGGAGCTGCCCGAGCCCCGGCTGCGGCCGCAGGTCCTGGCTGGCCCGCGCGCCGTCGCCCGGCAGGCCGCTGTCCGCCGCGCCGGGCGGCCCGAGCAGGCCAAGCAGGTGACGCAGCTCGGTCATGGCGGCCCGCCCGCTGGCTTCCACCGCCAGCATGGCCGACCTGGCCTGGTCCGGGGCCGCGGCCAGCACCTGCCGGGCCGCTCCGGCCTGCACGATCATCACGCTGACGTTGTGCGTCACCACGTCGTGCAGTTCGCCGGCGATCCGCGCCCGTTCGAGTTCAAGCGCCTGCCGGGTGGCCGCCTCGTGCTCGGCCTGCAGCCGGGCCAGCCGGGCCTGCGAGTCGCCGGCCTGGCGCCGCCAGATATGCATGGCGTTGCCGACCACGAGGATCGGGATGAGCAGCCAGAGCGCCGTGGAACCATCCGGCAGCTGGGGCAGCGTGCCATGCAGTGCGACGGTGGCCAGCAAGCCGCCCGCTGGCACGCACAGCATCGCCGCACCGCGGAACCGGCTGTACGCCACCGCGGAGTACGCGGCCACGATCACCACAATCAAGGTGACCACGGTATCCCGGTAGCCGGGGGTGGCCACGGTGGCGCCCAGGACCGGCCAGAACGCGGTCAGTGGCCAGAGCCGGCGCAAGGCAAGGGGGGCCGTGCCGAACATGACCAGCAGCGCCTGTTGCCAGCCGAGGAGGCTGGGCATGCCGACGACGGGCACCACCACGTGCGCCTGGCCGAGCCGCACGTTGGCCATCGGGAAGGTGCTGGTTCTGCCCATCATGGCCAGCAGCGCCACGGTAGCGGCCGCGGCCAGCGCGACGTCCACCCCGATCGCCCGCGCCGTCGGCCTGGTGCGCGGCTCCGCCGAGCCGATGAAGGCAACCGTCCGCCGCAGAACGCTTCGCAGCTGCTCCAGCTGCCCGGCCAGCCGCCCAGCCAAGCCTGGCGCCCGCCACGGGCCCGGGTACCGCATGCTCATCCCATTCACCTGGTTATTGTCCCCCGGCAGCGGCCCGGTGCCGTCCGCCATGAGGCGTACGCGGCTACATCGCGAGGACGACCCGGGGTGCCAGCGTCACACCTGCGCCGGATGCGGTTGCATCGGACGGCCGACGACCGCCGGGCCGTCGCGAGCCTAGGTTCCGGTGGCATGAACACAGTGATCGAGCTGACCGAGGCGACCAAGCGGTATTCCGGGGACGGCCCGCCCGCGCTGGAGCGGGTGAGCCTGGCGGTGAGCGCGGGTGAAGCGGTGGCGGTGATGGGGCCGTCGGGCAGTGGCAAGTCGACGCTGCTCAACCTCATGGCCGGGCTGGACCGGCCGTCGGCGGGGACGGTGACCGTGTCCGGGCAGCGAGTGGACCGGATGAGTGAGGGCGCGCTGGCCCGGTTCCGCCGCGCCCAGGTGGGGATGATCTTCCAGTTTTTCAACCTGCTCGACGACCTGACCGTGGCCGACAACGTGCTGCTGCCCGCGCAGCTGGCCGGGGTGGGGCGGCGGCAGGCCCGGGCGCGGGCGGGCACGCTGCTGACCGGGCTGGGGATCGCGGCCCTCGCCGACGCGTATCCGGGACGGCTGTCCGGTGGGCAGCGGCAGCGGGTCGCGATCGCGCGGGCGCTGGTCAACACCCCGGCGGTGCTGCTGGCCGACGAGCCGACCGGGGCGCTGGACAGCGCCGCCGGGCGGGACATCGGCGAGGTCCTGGCCGGGCTCAACGCCTCCGGCCAGACCCTGGTGCTGGTCACCCACAATCCTGACCTGGCCGCGGCGTACGCCGGGCGGGTCATCGAGCTCACCGACGGCCGCGTCACCAGCGACCGGCGAACGGCGGTGCGGCGATGAAGCTCGGACCGGTACTGCGCGCGATGCGCGGCGGTCTGACCCGCCGCCGGGTACAGGCGGTGGTGATCGCCGTCGTGCTGCTGGTCTCCACCGGCGCGTCCGTGCTCGGCCTCGCCCTGGCCATCGACTCCAACGCGCCGTTCGACCACGCGTTCGCGGCCCAGCGCGGCGCCGACGTGACCGCGACCATCGACTCCTCCCTGGCCACACCGGCCGAGCTGGCGGCGACCAGGCGGCTGCCGCAGGTGGCCGCGGCCGCCGGGCCGTTCCCCGAGGCGACGGTCGCGCTGGACCTGGCCAGCCAGGGCGGATGCGGCAACCCCACGCCGGGCAGCCCCTGCTACGGTGCGCAGACCCTGCCGTCGATGACCCTGGTCGGCCGCGCGTCGCCGGGGGGTCCGGTCGACGACGTCGTTCTGCAGTCCGGGCACTGGGCCCAGCGGCCCGGCCAGGTGGTCCTGTCCAGCGCTGAGGTGTACCCGAACGGCAATCTGCCCCCTGGCACCGGGCCTGGCTCGGAGCTCGCGGTGACCGGCGTGGCCGGGACGCCCGCGCTGACCGTCGTCGGCATCGCCACCTCGGTCACCGGCTCGGCCGACGGCTGGGTGGTCCCGGCCGAGACCGCCCGGCTCAGCACGGCGAAGGCCCCGGCCAGCGCGCAGATGCTGTACCGGTTCCGCAGCGCGGGCTCGGCGGCGGCCGTCCGTGCCGACGTCGCCGCGGTGACCGCGGCCCTGCCCCGGGGGGCGGTGCCCGCCACGCAGTCGTACATCACGGCCCGGGATGCCGAAGCGTCGGGGATCGGGCCGATCGCGCCGTTCCTGGTCGCGTTCGGCCTCACCGGCCTGGTGATGTCGGCGCTGATCGTGATCAACGTCGTCAGCGGCGCCGTGGTGGCCGGCTACCGCAGGATCGGCATCCTGAAGAGCATCGGCTTCACCCCCGGCCAGGTGGTGACCGCCTACGCCGCGGCGGCAATGGTCCCGGCCGCCGCCGGGTGCGCGGCCGGCCTGGTGCTCGGGAACCTGCTGGCCGCGCCGCTGCTGGGCAACACCGCCAGCGTGTACGGGGTGGGCTCCCTGGGTGTGCCCGGGTGGGTGGACGCTGCGGTGGCCGCGGGGATGTGCGGCCTGGTCGGGCTGGCCGCCGTGGCGTCGGCGCTCCGGGCGGGCCGGCTCAGCGCGACGGCGGCGATCGCCGCCGGGCGTGCTCCGCGCACCGGCCGCGGCTACGCCGCGCACCGGCTGCTGGGCCGGCTGCGGCTGCCAAGGCCGGTGACGATCGGGCTCGCTGCGCCGTTCGCCCGGCCATCGCGCTCCGCGTTCACGCTGGTCGTGGTGCTGCTCGGGGCGACAGCAGTGATCGGCACGTTCGGCCTCGGCGGGGCGCTGAGCCGCGTGGTCTACGGGCTATCGCTGGCCAAGACCGAACAGGTGCGCGTCGCGTACCTCGGCGCCCCGTCCGGCGGGCCCGGTCCTGGCGCCGGCCCGGGCGCTGGCGCGCCCCCGGTGGCCGGAGGGGGCGGCCGTCCGGTCCCCGTCGGGCAGCCCATGGACGCCGCCACGCGGCGGACCGTCGCTGCCGCGCTGCGCGCGCAGCCTGGCACGCTGCACTACGTGGCCGAGGCGGACGAGCAGGCCACGGTGTTCGGGGTGTCCGGGCCGATCGCGGTGACCGCGTACCTGGGCAACGCGGGCTGGACCGGCTACGGCATGATCAGCGGGCGCTGGTACAGCGGCCCGGGCCAGGTCGACGTGCCCGCCTACTTCCTGGCGGTAACCGGCAAGACGGTCGGGGACTCGGTCACGATGACCTTCGCCGGGCGGCAGATCCCGGTCCGGATCGTCGGTGAGATCTTCGGCAACCAGAACAACGGGCTGGCGATGGTGACCGACTGGCCGACCCTGGCCAGCGCCGACCCCGGCCTGGCGGCCGGCGTCTACGACGTCGGCTTGCGGCCGGGCACGTCGGCGGCGGGCTACGCACAGCAGGTCCAGGCCGCGCTTGGCCAGGGGTACGCGGTCGGCGCGAACAGCAACAACAAGGGCCTGCCGCTGGTGCTCGGGCTGATCGGCAGCCTGGCGCTGCTGCTGGCGGTCGCGGCCGGGCTGGGCGTGCTGGCCTCCGTGGTGCTGCAGACCAGGGAGCGCGCTTACCACATGGGCGTGTTCCGTGCCGTCGGGATGACGCCGCGGCAGACCATCGCGATGGTGGTCTGCTCGGTCGCCGGGATCGGCCTGGTGGCCGGCGTGGCCGCGATCCCGGCCGGGATCGCGCTGGTGCGGCAGCTGGTCCCGCTCATGGGCGCGGCCGCCGGGACCGGCATGCCACCCAGCTACCTGGACGTCTACAGCGCCGCGGAGCTGGCCGGGCTGGCCCTGGCCGGGGTGGCGATCGCGGTCCTTGGGGCGCTGCTCCCGGCCACCTGGGCCGCCCGCACCAGCACCTCGTCCGTGCTGCGCGCCGAGTAGCTACTGGCGGGCCAGGTTCGGGGCGCCGCTGCGGAGGACGAATTTCTGGATCTTGCCAGTGGCTGTCTTCGGGAGTTCCGCGACGAACGTGACCCCGTGCGGGGCCTTGAAGTGCGCCAGCCGGTCCCGCACGAACGCGATCAGCTCCTCCTCGGTCGTGTCGCCGCCGTCGCGCAGCACCACGAACGCGTGGGGGGCCTCGCCCCATTTCTCGTGCGGCAGCCCGACGATCGCCGCCTCCTGCACGGCCGGGTGGCGCAGCAGCGTCCCCTCAACCTCGACCGAGGAGATGTTCTCGCCCCCGCTGATGATCACGTCCTTGATGCGGTCGCGGATCTCCGCGTAGCCGTCCGGGTGCACGACCGCCGCGTCACCGGTGTGGAACCAGCCGTCGCCCATCGCCCGCCTGGTCGCGTCCGGGTCGTGGTAGTAGCCGTCCATCACCACGTTCCCGCGGACCACGATCTCGCCCAGCGACTGCCCGTCGGAAGGCACCTCGCGGCCGTCCGGGTCGACCACGCGCAGCTCGCCCGAGGTGATCAGCTCAACGCCCTGCCGCGCCTTGACCACCGCCCGGTCGCTGGGGGAGAGGTCCCCGTGCTCCGGCAGCGGAGCGCAGACCGTGATGAACGGCGCGGTCTCGGTCAGCCCGTATACGTGCGTGACCTCCCAGCCGAACTCGCCCTCCAGCCGCTCGATCGTCGCCGCCGCCGGCGGCGCGCCCGCCGTGACCACGTGCACCCCGGGCGGGACCTCGCCGCGCACTTCGGCCGGCGCGTTGGCCAGGGAGATCAGCACCGTGGGCGCGGCACTCAGCCACCGCACGTTCTCCTGCCTGATCAGCCGGAACACTTCGGCCGGATCGACCTTGGGCAGGCAGATGTGCGTGCCGCCGGCCGCGGTGACCGTCCAGGTGTAGGTCCAGCCGTTCGCGTGGAACATCGGCAGGGTCCACAGGTAGCGTTCGCCCACCGCGATCGGCAGGTGCAGCAGCGTGCCGATCGTGTTCATGGCCGCGTTCCGGTGGGTGATCATGACGCCCTTCGGGCGCGCGGTGGTCCCGCTGGTGTAGTTGATCGTGAGCAGGTCCCGCTCACTGATCACCGGCCGGGCGAATTCGGGGCTGGCCGCCGTGATCGCCGCCTCGTAGTCGAGCCAGCCGTGCCGCGTCCCGCGCAGCGCCACGAAATGCCCGACCACCGGCATCTGGTCGCGCACGCTGTCCACCGTGTCCAGGTAGTCTTCGTCCGCGCAAACCACGCTGGCACCCGAGTGGTTCACGATGTAAACGAAGTCTTCCGCGGTCAGCCGGTAGTTGACCGGCACCAGCACCGCCCCGATCTGCGGGACCGCGTAGAACGACTCGAGCTGCGCGTGGGTGTTCGGCGCGATCGTCGCCACCCGGTCACCCCGGCCCACGCCCAGGCCCTGCAGCGCCGACGACCACCGGTCACAGCGATCGAAGAACTGCTCGTAGGTCAGCCGCAGGCCGCCGTCGACCACCCCTTCCCGCGAACCGTGCAGGCGGCGGGTCCGGCGGGCGAAGTCGACTGGGGTCAGGGGTGTTTCCACGGGATACCTCCATTGGTCAGCGTGGCTCGCAGATCACTAGCGGGATGTCGCGCTCGGTGCGGCGCTGGTACCCGGCGTAGCCCCGGTAGGCCGTCACCACCCGCGGCCACAGTTCGGCCTTCTCACCCGGCGCCGCCTGGCGGGCCCGCATGAGCCGGTGCTGGCCGTCCATGGTCAGCTCGATCTCGGGATGAGCGATCAGGTTGCGGTACCAGTCGGGGTCACGGTCGTCACCGCCCTTTGAGGCCACGAGAACGATCCGGTCGCCGTCGACGATGGGCGCGGTGAGCATGGTCGTCCGCGGCAGACCGGACTTGCGCCCCACGGTCTGCAGCTCGACGACCGGCATGCCGAGGGCCGAGCCGAGCACCCGGCCACCGGTCGCGTGCAGGATGGCCCGGTGGACCTGGCTCATGGTCCGCAGGCCGATGTCGGCCAGGTGCTGCTGCAGGCTGCTCATGCGGTGACAGTAAGCCGTTGCGGATGAGTGATCAATGGTGACCATCTCACGCCGCCGTCCCGTGTTGCCTTGGGACGGTCCCGGTCTGACCCGCAGGTGCGGTACCGGGTTCCTGGTTCACCGGGACGGGCCTGGTTCGCGGCGAGCGGGTTCGAGGAACTCGCCTTCGACGCGCCGCAGTCCGGCACGCTGATCGGGCTGGGAGCGAACCGCCTGCTCCGCGCGGCCGCGGCCGGGCTGCCCGACGGCCCGCTGTTTGCCTTCCGCCGGTAGCTCAGCCGGGTGACTACCCGGTTGCCACCGCCGTCTGCTGTTGCAGGCGGGATACGAGTTCCGTGCGGGATGTAATCCCCAGCTTGGGGAAGATGCGGTACAGGCGTGGTCTCCCGCGCTGGCCAGCGCTGCCCCGCGCTGCTCAGCTGGCAGCATCACAGCAGCCCCTGAGCGTCGCCCACTCGACCGGCGACCGGGTCACAACCTGGTCCACTTCAGTGGGGAGTGTCATTGTCATGATCCTCTCCCGCTCCAGCGGGTCACGCCTGCTTGCCATACTGGCGCGATGCTGCGGATTGGAACCACGGTCATCAACGTGACGGATTTGGGCCGCGCGGCGCGGTTCTGGGGAGATGCGCTCGGGTACGTGCCGCGCAGCGAGGGTTCGCTGACGCTCGTTCCCGGTAGCGGCGACGGGCCCCCGCTGACGCTGGATGAGGACGACCGGATGCACCTCGACCTGCATGTCGCCGACGCGGCCGAGCAGCAGGCCGAGGTCGATCGGCTGATCGCGCTCGGCGCGCGGCGGGTGGACTGGCAGTACCCGGATGGCGCCGGCTTCGTGGTGCTCGCCGACACCGAGGAGAACCTGTTCTGTGTGGTGATCGCCGGGCCGGGCTGAGCCGGGGTAACGCGGCGCCGGTAGCCGGACACTGAGAAGTATGGAGGTTTTCGCGAGCAGGCGGCCCCGCCGCCGTGGAGTGCCCGGTATCCGCGCTGCGGTCAGGCCGGGGAGACGTTCATGATCACCGTCCGGATCGCGCACGCCAGGCCGTGGCCGGGGTACGTCGGCGACGGCAAGATCATTAACCTCGGATTCCTGGTCGTGCTGGCTGACGACGCCGGACACCGCGCGATGCCGGCGTGGCTGATGCATGACGACCGGGCCAGCGGCCAGTCGCTGGGGGACCTGCTCGAGGAGCCGGCCGGTGTCACCGTGACCGCCGGAGTCCCCGAGGAGCTCGGCGCCCGGCTGCTGCGCGCGGCCGGGGCCA
>Ga0335075_10015353_pt1 | contig 11485 bp, 9 predicted proteins | sample Lox_Sample_24_FD_206723 | JGI IMG/M metagenome (GOLD analysis project Ga0335075, IMG submission 206723) | Soil microbial communities from Loxahatchee National Wildlife Refuge, Florida, United States - Lox_Sample_2.4 | ecosystem: Environmental > Terrestrial > Soil > Wetlands | place: USA: Florida...
TCGCCGAGTTGATCTCGCGCGCCAGCGTCTGCAGAACGGCGATCGCCTCCGGCGTGTTGAAATCATCGTCCATGACCTCGCGGAAGCGCACCGTGAACTGTGACTCGGCGGCGGGCGCCTCGGGTAGATCGCGCAGCGCCGTGTACAGACGCTGCAAGGCCGCCTTCGCCTGGCTCAGCTGCTCGAGAGAGTAGTTGATCGGCCCGCGGTAGTGGCTCGTGAGCAGGAAGTATCTGAGCACCTGCGGATGGCGCAGCACCGGCAGCACCTCGCGCACCGTGAAGAAGTTGCCGAGCGACTTCGACATCTTCTCGTCGTCGACGTTGACGAAGCCGTTGTGCATCCAGATCTCGGCGAAGCGCTCGCCGGTCGCTGCGCAGGACTGGGCGATCTCGTTCTCGTGGTGCGGAAATTTCAGGTCGAGGCCACCGCCGTGGATATCGAAATGCGAGCCGAGGATCGCGACCGACATGGCCGAGCACTCGATGTGCCAGCCCGGTCGACCCGCTCCCCAGGGGGAATCCCAGGACGGCTCGCCCGGCTTCGCGTGCTTCCAGAGCACGAAATCGAGGGGATCGCGTTTCGACTCATCGACTTCGACCCGCGCGCCGGCGCGCAAGTCCTCGAGACGCTCGCCGGAGAGGCGGCCGTAGCCCTCGAATTTCGCTACCGCGTACATCACATCGCCGTTGGGAGCGACGTATGCGTACTCGCGCTCGATCAGCTTCGCGATCATCCCGACGATGGCCGGCAGAAACGCCGTGGCGCGCGGCTGCGCATCCGGCGGCATGATCGCGAGCCGCTCGCAATCCTCGTGCATGGCGGCGATGAAGCGCTCCGTCAGCGCCTCGATCGGCTCGCCGTTCTCGATCGCGCGCTTGATGATCTTGTCGTCGATATCGGTGATGTTCTGCACGTACGTCACCCGATAGCCGCGGTAGCGCAGGTATCGGTTGACCATGTCGAACGCGATCAGCATGCGGGCATGGCCGACGTGCAGGAAGTCGTAGACCGTGATACCGCAGACGTACATGCGGACCTCGCCAGGCGTGAGCGGCGTGAGCGCCTGCTTGCGCCCGGTGAGGGAGTTGTGGATCCGGATCATGTGGCGCTCGAGGCGAAGCGAGCGAGACGCTCGCGGACCTGACTCGGCGCCATCGCCCTCAGCAGCGGTCCGAGCTCGGGACCCTGCGCGAGGCCCGTGAGTGCGGCACGTAAGGGCCGGTAAAGCGCCGCGCCCTTGCGCCCGGTGGCCGACCGAACCGCGCCCGCGATAGCGCCGAGATCGCTTCCCCCCGCCTCGAATCCTCGAACCGCCGCGGCGAAGTAGCCGGGGCCCGCGTCGCGCACCAGATCGCGGGCATCGCCCCCGAGCTCCGGAGCGCCGCCGAAGACGACGTCCACCCATGGACGCGCATCCGCCGGCAGCTCGACGTTCGGCAGCACCGCTTCGAGAAAGGCCAACGCGCGCTCGGCTTCGACAGGACGCGCGAGGACGTGACCGAGCCAGCGCCGCGCCTCCTCGGGTCCGAGCCGCCTCACGGCTTCTCGCTGCCACGCGCGCAGCTGCGCTTCGTCGAAATGCGCCGGCGCGCGGCCGAGGTGCGCCGGCTCGAAAGCCTGTGCCATCCGCTCGAGGTCGAGCAGCTCGTGCTCGGGCGTCGAATGACCGAGCCGGAACAGGTGATTCACGAGCGCTGCCGGCAGATAGCCCCGCTCCCGCCACTCACGCACGCTCGCCGCGCCGCTGCGCTTGGAGAGCGGTGCGCCCGCCGAGTCGAGCAGCAAGGAGACGTGTCCGTACGCCGGCGCCGCGAGCCCAAGTGCGCTCAGGATGAGCAGCTGGCGCGGTGTGTTTGACAGGTGGTCCTCGCCCCGCAATACGTGCGTGATGCCCATGGCTGCATCATCGACTGCATTGCCGAAGAAAAAGGCCGCCGAGCCGTCCGCCCGACGCACGACGAAATCGCCGATCTCGTCGCTGAGGATGCTCTGCGGCCCGCGCACGAGATCGACGAAATCCACGCGCGCTCCTGGCGGCACGCGGAACCTCAGCGTCGGCGCGATGCCCTGGTCGCGCTTGCTCGCGAGCTGCCGAGCGGTGAGCTCCCGGCACGTTCCCGCATAGCGCGGCGCCCGGCCCGCCGAGAGCTGCGTCTTGCGCGAGACTTCGAGCTCGAGGGGCGAGCAGAAGCACGGATAGACGGCGCCCGAACGGTCGAGCGACTCGAAATGGCGTGCGTAGAGCGGCTGCCTCTCGGACTGCCGGTACGGCCCGCGCTCGTCCTCCCGGTCCGGGCCCGCGTCCCATTCGAAGCCGAGCCACTTCAGATCCTCGAGCTGTCGCTCCCGATAGACGTCCCGGCTACGCTCCGCATCGGTGTCCTCCACTCGCAGCACGAACCGCCCGCCGCTGCGCCGGGCGAGCAGCAGGTTGAACAGCGCCGTTCGCGCGTTGCCGAGATGCACGTCCCCGGTGGGGCTCGGCGCGAAGCGCGTGACGACTGTCCCGCTCGGCGCGCGGGATTCTGGGGGGCAGGCACGGTTGGTCACCGGGACAATGTTACCATTCCGCCACAGCCCCTCCGCAGGGCGCCGAGCTAACGACGACGATGCCGAAACCGATATGCCGCATGTTGATGGCCTGGGCAGCGGCCGCGCTGCTGCTCGGCGGTGCGCTCGCGTACGGCGCATCCCCACCGCCCCCTGCGGAGTCGGTGGACGCGCAGCCCGCCCCCAATCCCCGAGTGCTCGTGAAGACGAACATGGGCGACTTCGTGATCGAGCTGTACCCGCAGCGCGCGCCCCTCACGGTGAGCGCATTTCTGCAGTACGTGCACGATGGCCAGTACACGAATACTCTGTTCCATCGCGTCATCGCGAACTTCGTGATCCAAGGCGGCGGGCACGACGCCACGACTTACGAGCTGAAGCCCATCCACGGCTACATCCCGAACGAGTCCGGCAATGGACTGCAGAACAAGCGCGGCTGGGTCGGCCTCGCGCGTGCGGCCGGGCCCCACACCGGCAATTGCCAGTTCTACATCAACCTCGTCGACAACCCGGAGCTCGACCCGCTGCCCACCCGGTGGGGATACGCCGTATTCGGCCAGGTGGTCGAAGGGATGGACGTCGTGGACCGCATCGGGGTCGTGCCGACGGGCGCATTCGGGCCCTTCAAGCAGAATGCGCCGCTGAAGCCCGTCATCATCGAGTCGATCACCGAGATTCCGCCCGGATCGGTCGGCGTGCCCGCGACGGGCAGCCCCGCTCACGCGCCGCCGCCTCACGCACTGCCGCCTCACACCGCGGGGATAGCTGCGCCGGGGACGACGGGATCCATGACCCCGCCGGTGGAATCGCCCAAATAGCGAGGAGCGCGCGCGCCGTGGCGCAGCTGTTCGTCTCCGACCTGCATCTCGACGCCGTCACGCCCGAGGCGATCGAGCAGTTCCTCGCGTTTCTCGCGCAATGCGCCGTGCAGGCCGAGGCGCTCTACATCCTCGGGGATCTGTTCGAGGCCTGGATCGGCGACGACGATCCTCAGCCCGAGAAGGCACGCGTGTGCGCCGCCATCGCCGCGCTCACCGGCCGGGGCATCCCCTGCTTCGTGCTGCATGGAAACCGGGACTTTCTGCTCGCTCGCGGATTCTCCGAGCGCACGGGCAGCGTGCTGCTGCCCGATCCGATCGTGGTCGAGCTCGGCAGCGAGCGAGTGCTTCTCACGCACGGCGATGCGCTCTGCACGGGAGATCACGCGTATCAGGAGCTTCGCAGCACCGTGCGCGACCCGGCCTGGCAGCGGCGCTTTCTCGCACTGCCCATGCCCGTGAGATCACGGCTCGCCGATCGCGCGCGCGCGGGCAGCAGGGCGCATACGTCGCGGGTCGTACGCGAGGTGATGGACGTGAACGCCGACGCCGTGAGCGCGGCGTTTCGCTCGACGGGCGCCGAAAGAATGATTCACGGCCATACTCACCGACCCGGTGTCCATGAACTGTGCGTCGACGGCCGAGGTGTCTCGCGGATCGTCCTCGGCGCGTGGTACGAGCACGGCAGCTATCTTCACTACGAGAGCGGCCGGTACGACCTGCGCGAGCTGCCCCGCGCCGGCGCAGGACGCTAGGCCCCGCGCCGCAAGCGCGGCAGGGCGACGACGGCCTCGAGCCCGCGTTGGGGGAGGTTGCGCAGGTACAGCGTACCTCCGTGCGCCTGCGCGATGTCGCGTGCGATGCTCAATCCGAGCCCGGTCCCTCCGGTGTCGCGGTTGCGGGAGGACTCGACGCGATAGAATGGCTCGAACACCCGCTCGAGCTCCTCGGGCGCAAGTCCCGGGCCCTCGTCGCGCACGCGCAGCGTGAGCACGGCGCCATCCTCCACGAGGATCGTCGCCTGTGATCCGAAGTGGACGGCGTTCGAGACGAGGTTCGTGAGGCAGCGCTTCAGAGCCTGCGGCCTGCCTCGAAACGCGGCCCGCGTGCGGCCCTGCACCGTGACGCTCGCGCCGAGCTCCGCGAAATCTCCCTGCACCGCCGCGATCAGCGCATCGACGTCGACCGGTTGCGTCGCTTCGTCGTCGCTCAGCCCTTTCAGCAAGGCGAGCGTCCCGCGCACCATCCCCTCCATCTCATCGAGATCCCGCCCGAAGCGCTCCTTCACATCCTCGGGGTCGGCGAGCGTCTCGACGCGCAGCCGCATGCGCGTCAAGGGGGTCTTCAGATCGTGCGACATCGCGGCGAGTACGCGCGTGCGGCTGTCCAGGTAACGGCGCATCCGCTCCTGCATGGTGTTGAAGGCACGGGCCGCTTCGCGCAGCTCCTCGGCGCCCGACTCCGCGAGCGGCGGCTGGCTCACGTCCCGGCCCACGGCTTCGGCGGCTCGTGCAAGCCGTGAGAGGGGCTGCGTGATGCTGCGGGCAACCGCGTACAGCACCCCCGCCGTCGCGATGGTGAGCAGGACCAGATCGAGCACCAAGCTGTGGGGCAGCAGCGGCCCGCCGCGGCCCTGCGCGACGCGAAACCTCAAGCTATCGCCATCCGGGAGCGTCACTTGCACGTCGTAGCGCCGTCCCCCGCCTTCGAAGCCCAAGGTGGGCTCTCGCGATACGCTGATCACCCGCTCCGGCGTACGGCTCGCCGTCGACACGGCCACCCCGTACTTCGGTCCCAGCAGAAACTTCAGCTCGCGCTCGAGGGAATCGCGAAAGTCTCCGGTCGGAGCCGGCGGCAGGCCGCTCGATGCGGGTGCGAAGTCCGGCGCGAGTCCCTGAGCGCCGGGACCCGCGGGGACCGGCAGCCGCAACGCACGCGAGGAATGAATCGCCGGCACCATGCGCTCGAGCCGCGCCCGCGCGAGGCCGCGCGCATGGGGATCGAGGACCGCGAGGGCGTCGGTGAGATCCACGATGCGCCGCGACCATTCACGCACGTTCGCTTCGGCCACGAATCGGTGGCGCTCTCGCGCGATCAGCGTGAACGCCACCCCCTGTGCGACGAAGACAGCCGCGAGCACGGAGATGAACAGCCGCCCGAAGACCGAGCGCGGCCACACGCCGGAGAGGCTCCACCGCGCAGTCGCCGGCGAGCGTCTCACGCGCTGGGGCGCGGGCCCGCTGCGGTCGGTTCGCGATGCCGACCGTTCAGTACGACTCGACAGCGACTCCAACGACGTAGCCCTCTCCGTAAACCGTCTTGATGATCTGCGGGGCGCGGGCATCGTCCCCCAGAATCTGCCGCAGACGACTCACCCGCACGTCGATGCTCCGATCGAGCGGGTCCGCCTCGCGCCCGTGCAGCAGCTCGGTCAGCTGCGCGCGAGACAGGACGCGATTGGCCGACGTGAGCAGCACGGCGAGCAGCCGATACTCCGCTCCCGAGAGCGGCACCGCCGTGCCCCCCGGCTCCTTGAGCGCGCGGCTCGTCGTGTCGAGCTGCCAGCCGGCGAAATTAAAGCCCCGCACCGACGCCGGATCGGGATCGCGGGGCGTATGCGCGGCACGCCGCAATACCGCCTTGACGCGCCCGAGCAGCTCGCGGGGATTGAAGGGCTTCGGTACATAGTCGTCGGCCCCCACTTCGAGTCCGACGATGCGGTCCACGTCGTCCCCGCGGGCCGTCAGCATGATGACGGGCAGCTGGGAGCGCTTGCGCAGGTCGCGGCAGATCGCGATGCCGTCCTCGCCGGGCAGCATGAGATCGAGCACCAGCAAATCGACGTGCGACTCCTCCAGCACCTTGCGCAGGGCCTTGCCGTCGGCGACGGCGGTGGTGCGGTATCCGTGCGTCTCGAAGTACTGGCCGAGCAGCGTGCGAATCTCCCGATCGTCGTCGACGATGAGCAGGTGAGGTCTGTCGTTCATATCTCCCGTGCGCTCCCGACGCGGACCTTAGCGCCGGCCCGCCCTTCGGCCTGTAAGGAATTGTGCTTCAAGGCGGCAGACCGCTCATCGGAGTGCAGCTCCTCGAGCGCCCGCTGAAGGGCTTCCGCCGCGGCCGCGGCGGACTCGAACCGATCCGCGGGAGTCTTCCCGAGCAGCCGCCCGAGGAGAGGCTCGAGCCACGCGAGCGGCTCGGGAAGCGAGGGCAGCGGTGCCTTGCGGTGCAGATAGATGACTGCCATGGACGTTGCGGCCGTGTAGGGCTTTCGACCCGTCAGCATCTCGTAGAGAATGACGCCGAGACTGTAGAGATCGCTGCGCGCGTCGATGAGCTCGGCGTGGCCCTGCTCCGGGCTCATGTAGTGCGGCGTGCCGCAGATGAGCCGGCGGTCGGCGGCATCGAGCTCGACCGCCGAGCGCACCGCGAGCCCGAAGTCGATCAGCGCGAGCGAGCCATCCTCACGCAGCATCACGTTGCCCGGTTTCAAGTCCCGGTGAATGACGCCCGAGCCGTGCACGGCCTGCAAGGCGCACGCGATCTCGAGCGCGAACCGCAGCGCATCGCTGACCGTCACGCCGCCGCGAATCCGCCTTCCGAGGTCGCCCCTCGCGAAGTACTCCATGACGAGGTAGGCGTGCTCGTCGCTCACGCCGAGGTCGTAGGCGCGCACGACGCACGGGGCCTCGATCCGCTGCACCGTGTCGTGCTCCAGCAGAAAGCGCTTGAAGTTAGGGTCGAGCTCGCTCTCGTCCAGGCGATCCCGCGCGACCTTGATGACGACCAGTCGGGGCTCCCGCTCACTTTCCGCGAGGTACAGCTCCGAGCTATGACCGCGGGCGAGACGGCGGATACAGCGATAGCCCGGAATGCGCGCGCCGCCGAAACGAGCGCCATCGAGGCCGCTCGCCGCCTGCGCGGCGCGGGCGTGGGACTGCTGCACGGCCGCCGAGCCGATCGCCTCGATCAGCGCGTCGTGGTCGATTTTCTCACGGTCGAGCACGGCACTCGCCCCGAGCGCGAGCGCTCGCCCGGCTTCCCCGCCGCCGTCATCGCCTGCGAAGTACACGATCGGCGGGAATCCCGAACGCTCCGCGAGGTCCGCGAGCCAGTCGAGCCGTCCCGGGGCGCTCAAAAGCACGGCATCGAAGCCCGGCGCGCGGATCTCTTTGGAAAGCCAGCCTCGCGCGACGGGGTCGTACTCGACACTCGCGGCCCGAGCCCAGCGGCACGATGCGTGGTGCTGTAGCAGCGCCCGGTATCGAGCATCCTGATCGATGATCAACAATCGCACGCCGCCTGCCCGCCCGCTCAGGGCCCGGACCGTCCATGCAGCCACACTCGCGCCGCGCTCGCTGACAGCTGCAATCCGACGACGAGATCTCCCACGTTGGTCCCCGTGGGTCCGGTGTGCACTAGATCGCCGGCTGCGGCCAAGGCCGCGCCCGAGTTCGCGCACCTGAGACAATCATCCACGTCAAAGCCCGCCGCCGCGGCACGAGCGCAAGTCTCTCCATCGACGAGCGCGCCCGCGTCGTCGGTCGGACCATCCGTGCCATCGGTGCCGGCTGCGAGCAGAAAGACGTCCTCTCGTCCGGCAATCAACCGCGCCGCCGCAAGGGCGAGATGTTGATTGCGGCCACCCCGGCCCGGGCTCACGGGCAGCCGGATCGTCGACTCTCCGCCCCAGGCCCGCAGTTCCATCGGGCCGAGTACCGTCTCGTGTGCGAAGCGCACCGCCAACCGATCCACCGCGCCGCTGAAGCGCTCCGTCTGCACACTGGCCGTGAGCCCCGCCGCGCGCGCGCGCACGGCCTCGAGCGCATCGTCCAGTGAGGCAATCACGATCCGCTCGACATCATCGGACCCTGCCCCCTCCGCGGCCGGACCGAGCAGTCCCGAGCCGATGACGGCGGGATCGTCGTGCGCGACGTCCGACACAAATAGCGCAAGCGCCCTGCGGCCGCTCAACATCGACGCGAGCCGCCCGCCCTTGATCCGCGAGACCCTCCGCCTGCGCTCGTTGAGGGTCTCGATCGCTAGCCCGCCCGCAAGGCCGTCCTCGTTGAGCTGCCGCAGCGCCTCGAGACTCACGCCCGGCATGAGCACTTCGGCGAGACTCGAGGCTCCGCCGGAAACGAGAAAGAGCGGCCGCGTCCCCGCCGGCAGCTCGCCGATGAATTCGAGCAGCCGCGCGCCGGCCTCGAGAGAGCGCCGGTCGGGAATGGGATGGCTCGACTCGCGGATCTCGCCCCCCGGGATCTCGAGCGCCTCGGCATCGACATGCCCATCCTTGGTGATGATGAGGACGCGCTCGAGCCGATCGCCGAGCGCGTCGCGCGCTCCGAGCGCCATGCACGACGCCGCCTTGCCGATCGCGACCGCCCACAAAGCCGCATCCCCGTCGCGTCCCACCACGAGCCGCTCCAGCGTGAGCCGCGTGCGACGCCGACCGTCCACGGCCTCGAGTGCGGCCCTCAGCAGCTCGAGCAACAGCGCGCGACGGGGCTCGTCACTGGCAACCACTTCACGCGCCGGTAACGACCCTCAGGGACGCGCGCACCTCCCCCCTGCGGCGCGCCTTCGCCTCGTCCGAGCGCTCGAGCTGCAGCCGATCGAGGTATTCCCGCGTCACATCGCCGGTCACGTAGTCACCCGAGAAGCAGGAGGTGTCGAACTCGCGGATCGATGCGTCGTCGTGCCGGCAAGCCGCGACCAGGTCCTCGAGGTCCTGATAAACGAGCCAATCCGCGCCGATGAAGCGCCGGACCTCCTCGAGGCTGCGTCCGCTCGCGACAAGCTCGCTCGCGGCCGGCATGTCGATGCCGTACACGTTCGGGAAGCGCACGGGCGGGGCGGCCGAGGCGAAATAGACCTTCCTCGCGCCCGCCTCGCGCGCGAGCTCGATGATCTGCGCCGACGTGGTGCCGCGAACGATCGAGTCGTCGACCAGCAGCACGTTCTTGCCGCGGAACTCGAGATCGATGGCGTTCAGCTTGTGGCGCACGGATCGCTCGCGCAACTCTTGGCCGGGCATGATGAAGGTGCGGCCGATGTAGCGGCTCTTCGTGAAACCCTCGCGGTACTTGATCCCGAGCCGCTGGGCGACCTGCAGCGCGCTCGTGCGACTGGTATCGGGAATCGGAATGATCACATCGATGTCGTGATCCGGACGCTCGCGCAGGAGCTTCTCCGCGAGCCTGTCTCCCATCCGCATGCGGGCGCGATAGACCGAGATATTGTCCATGATCGAGTCGGGCCGCGCGAAATAAACGTACTCGAAGATGCACGGTGTGTGGCGCGCGGTCGCAACGCACTGCTGTGAGGTGAGGTGTCCCTGCTCGTCGATGAACACCGCCTCTCCGGGACCCACGTCGCGCACGAGGCGGAACGAAAGCATGTCGAGTGCGACGCTCTCCGACGCGAGCATCCACTCCTTGCCGCGCGGGGTGTCGCGCTCTCCGAGCACGAGGGGTCGAATCCCGTGCGGATCGCGAAAGCCGAGCACGCCGTGACCGATGATCATGGCGACGACGGCGTAGCCCCCGCGGCAGCGGCGATAGAGAGCATTCAGCGCGGCGAACACGTCTCCCGCCGTGACGCGCGCCGCTCCGATGCGCTGCAGCTCCGAGGCGAAGACATTGAGCAGCACTTCGGAGTCGGAGCCGGTGTTCAGATGGCGCCGGTCCTCGCGCGTCAGCACCTCGGCGAGCTCGACGGCGTTCGTGAGATTGCCGTTGTGCGCGAGACAGATGCCGTACGGCGCGTTGACGTAGAACGGCTGAGCCTCGGAGGCGCCATCGCAGCCGGCCGTCGGATAGCGAACGTGACCGATGCCCCGCGTGCCCTTGAGCTCGAGCATGTGGTGCTGCTGGAACACGTCCCGGACGAGGCCGCTGCCCTTGCGCACGTAGAGCTCGCCGTCGCTCTCCGTGACGATGCCGGCGGCGTCCTGTCCGCGGTGCTGCAAGACCGTGAGCGCATCGTAGAGGCGGTGATTCGCTGGGGTCTTGCCGGCGATGCCGACGATGCCGCACATGATCTTAGGTCACCCCGCCGAATGGCCGGCCGTCAACACGGTCGTCTCGCCAGCTTGCACCATTTGCCGCTCCAGCGCCTCACCCACGAGCGAGCGCACGATGCTCGCCATGTCCATACCGTAGGGAATCAGCGTCGATTTGCGCCACCACCGCTCGCCATCGAGCCGCAGTGTCTGGCAGAACATGACGAGCACTCCGAGAATGACGAGGCCGCGCAGCAATCCGAACACGAACCCGAGGAACCGGTCCATTCCGCTGAACAAGGGCAGGCGCACCAGATACGCCGCGACCCAGCCGACACCCGCGCCCGCGAGCAGCACGGCGACCAGCAGAATGGCTCGCGCCGTCCACAATCGCACTCGCGGCTCGGTGAGTAACCCGCCGAGGTAGGGCTCGAGCAGCCCACTGTACCGCCAAGCGACGATCAGCGCGACGATCCAGGTGACGAGCGCGATGACCTCGCGTAGCAGTCCTCGTACCCCGCCGACGATGGCCGAGACGGCAACAAGCGCGATGATCGCATAGTCGACGACAGTCATGGAGGCTCGGGGGCGCAGGGCCCGTTTCCAGTGCGCCGTGAATTGTACTAAAGCGGCGTGGGCGCCGCCTGTGCGGCGGTACCGATTCAGGCGCCAGGGGATGGGCAGGGGATGCATCGACTCAGGGGCCCCTTATGAGCTCCCCAGCGTGACCCTGGGCGCGCAGCCGCCGCTCGACCGCGAGCGCGGTGGCTCGATCTCGCTCGGGCCCCACCTGGACACGGTACCACCTGCGGCCGCGGCTCAAGCTGGCCGACACGGACACTCGATATCCCCTTCCCCGCAGCGTGCGGGCGAAGGACTCCGCATGATCCCGACCGATGAAGCTGCCCACTTGGATCGACCAGCCGGCGCCGGTCGCACGTCGCGATGCCGGGTGCTCCGGCCGAGCACGCGGCACAGGCGCCTCGGGCGCGGCGTCCGCACGCTTCTCGCGCGTGGGCTCTGCTGACGACACCTCGGTCCGGATCGCTCCGCCGTGCGGCGACTTTGCCGCAGCGACGGGGGTGATCTTGGCGCCCGCGGCGACCTC
>Ga0335075_10015355_pt1 | contig 11483 bp, 10 predicted proteins | sample Lox_Sample_24_FD_206723 | JGI IMG/M metagenome (GOLD analysis project Ga0335075, IMG submission 206723) | Soil microbial communities from Loxahatchee National Wildlife Refuge, Florida, United States - Lox_Sample_2.4 | ecosystem: Environmental > Terrestrial > Soil > Wetlands | place: USA...
AGACAAGCTGTGGCGTGGTGAGGCGCGAACCAGCGAGTTCCACCCCGTCATGCAGGCCGGCACGATGGCCGAGATCTGCGAGGACGTCGCTTTCGTGCCCGCCTTCGCCAACGTGACGGCTATCAGGACGCCTGACGGGCTGGTCTTGGTGGACACCGGCAGTGTTTTCGCAGCTCAGGAGATCCACGCTCAGCTCCGCGGCTGGACCGGTGAGCGGCTGCACACAGCTATCTACTCGCACGGGCACATAGATCATGTCTTCGGTGTCGGCCCGTGGGAAGCCGAGGCAGCCGAGCGAGGCTGGCCAGCCCCCGTGGTGATAGCCCACGAGGCATTGCCGCTGCGCTTCGACCGGTATATCGCGACAGCCGGGTACAACGGGGTCATCAACCAGCGGCAGTTCGGCGCCCCCGGCCTGCGCTGGCCGACGAGGTACCGCTATCCGGACCGCACGTACTCGCGCGAACTCGCAGTCGACGTGGGCGGCACGGCGTTCGCCCTGCAGCACGAGAAGGGCGAGACCGACGACCACACCGTCACCTGGCTGGCCGACCGGCGGGTGCTGTGCTGCGGCGACCTGTTCATCTGGGCGTCGCCGAACGCTGGCAATCCGCAGAAGGTACAGCGCTACCCGCTGGAATGGGCGCAAGCACTCCGGCGGATGCTCGCGCTGCAGGCCGAGTACTTGCTGCCCGGCCACGGGCTGCCGGTGGTCGGCGCGGACCGGGTGGCCCGCGCGCTCACCGACACCGCCGAACTGCTCGAGGCGCTGGTCAGTCAGACGCTTGCGGTGATGAACGGCGGAGGCCGACTCGACGAGGCCATCCACACCGTCGCGGTGCCGCGTCACCTCACCGACCGGCCGTACCTGCAGCCGGTGTACGACGAGCCGGAGTTCATCGTCCGGACTGTGTGGCGGCAGTACGGAGGCTGGTGGGACGGAAACCCCGCGACGCTGAAGCCCGCCCCGGAGCGGGCGCTCGCTGCTGAACTCGCGTCACTCGCCGGCGGCCCGGCTGCACTCGCTCGCCGCGCGCTCGAGCTAGCCGAGGGGGTCGTAGCCGGCATGGCTCGGGGGGATGACGCTGCACCCGCCGGGCAGGATCCGGCCGCCAGCGATCCTCGAGTCGCCGGCCTGCGCGGCGGCGAGGACGGACTGCGTCTCGCCGGGCACCTAGCCGAATTCGCCTGGCAAGCCGCGCCTGACGACGCCGAGGTGCGCGCGATCAGGCACCGCGTATTCAGCATCCGCGCAGAGCGGGCCACATCCACTATGTCCAGCGGGGTATATCGGTGGGCGGCCAACGAGTCGTTCGGTGACCCGTTCCCGCCATCAGATCTGGAGAGATCATGACGACGATCGAGGGAATCAACCCGTCGGTTCCGCCCAGCGGCACCGGGTGCACCGAATGCGATGCAGCCGGCGGCTGGTGGGTGCATTTGCGCCGGTGCGCTGAGTGCGGGCACATCGGCTGCTGCGACACCTCACCGGAGCAGCACGCGACAAAGCATGCCAAAGCTACTGGTCACCCGATAATCAGGAGCTTCGAACCCGGCGAGTCCTGGTTCTGGGATTTCAACACTGAGCAGATGTACGAGAGCGGCCCGGCGCTGGCACCGCCGGAGAATCACCCCGAGAACCAGCCGGTCCCGGGGCCGCACGGCCGCGTACCCCGGGACTGGCAGTCCCACATCCACTACTGAGCCCAGCCGGAAGCCGAGCACAGGCCCGGCGTTAGTCGCTAGCCTGCACGACGATCTGGTCGGGATCGTCGCCGGAGCCCGGTGCTCCGGCCATTGCCGGAGCCGGGTAGGACCAGCCGTACCCGCTCTCGCCATGCTCGGCGACGTCCAGGCCGGCTTCCTCGTCCGCCCCGGTGACCTTCAGCCCGACCAGCTTGTCGGTGACCAGCAGGATGAGCCAGGTCATGACGAACGGGTAAACCACGCCGGCAACCGCAAGCACGGCCTGGCGGCCGAGCTGAGTGAGACCGCCAGGCTCGCCGGCAGCGTTAACCGCGAGGCTGGAGAACACGCCGGTCAGGACAACCCCGATGATGCCGCCGACCATGTGCACGCCGACCACGTCCAGCGAGTCGTCGTAGTGCAGCACGTCCTTGATATTGACCGCGAAGTAGCACAGCGTGCCAGCGGCGGCACCGATGATGATCGCGGCCCACGGCGGAACGTATCCGGATGCGGGCGTAATGGCCGCCAGGCCTGCGACGGCACCAGCGGCGATCCCGACACCGGACGGCTTCTTCTTCCGCCACCACTCAAAGCCCATCCAGGCGAGCATCGCGGTCGATGCGCCCAGCTGCGTGTTCACCAGGGCGTATGCGGCGACTCCGCCCGCCGAGGTAGCGCTTCCGGCGTTGAAGCCGAACCAGCCGAACCAGAGGATCCCCGCGCCGAGCAGCACCAGCGGCACGTTGTGCGGCCGGTCGAGCTGCTTGGTTCGCTTCAGGTAGAACGCGGTGGCCAGTGCGGCAGCTCCGGCTAGTTCATGCACGACCGAGCCGCCCGCAAAGTCGATGGCGTGGAGGCCGCCAGTCCCGAGGATGCCACCGCCCCAGACCGCATGGGCGAACGGGCAGTACACGATGAGGGACCACAAACCGATGAAAACCAGGTACCCGCGGAAGCGCATTCGCTCGCAGAATGCCCCGGCGATGAGCGCTGGCGTAATCACAGCGAACTTCATCTGGAACGCCATGTAAACAAGAGCCGGGATCGTCGGCGCAAAGTGCGTGGGGTTCACCCCGACGCCACGCAGCATCACGTTCGACAGGCTGCCGATCACGCCTCCGTGGTCAGTGCCGAACGCGAGGGAGTAGCCGACGGCGACCCACAAAACGCTGATCAAGCCGATGGCGACGAAGGACTGCACCATAGTGGCGATCACGTTCTTGGCTCCGACGAGGCCGCCGTAGAACAGGGCGAGTCCCGGCATCATGAACAGCACGAGAGCCGTGGACGTGAGCATCCAGGCGGTGTCTCCAGCATTTATATGCATACAAGCCCCTTGCACGATAGTCGCGGCGGCGCTGCCGAACCCGCTTGCGGGCAATTCGCTTTGCGGCGCTGACCTCTATGTGAGCAATAGTGATCCGCCGCTGCGAGCGCTAACTATAAGGCTGGGATAAGCAATTCTGGAAGAGCGTCAATGTGCCGGTTTTTGCGGTCACCAGGACTCGATGAGCGGGGCCAGCTCGCTGAGGCGGCTGATCACCGCGTCCGGCGCGGCACTCTCATAAGGGGGAACGTCGTCGTTCGGGATAAGCACGGCCCGCATGCCAATGCTCTTGGCGCCGAAGACGTCGTCGTACGGGCGGTCGCCGACGAATACGCAGCGCGCCGGGTCGGTGACACCGATCGCTGCCATCGCGGCCTGGAAAGCCGCAGGGTGCGGCTTGTTCCAGTCGATCTCGCTGGAGTAGACGGCGCCATCTATGAGGTGGAGAACCCCGTCGCGCCTGAAGACGTCCTCGTGCCAGCTACGCGGCCACATCGTGTTCGAGAGCACGCCGATCTGGATGCCGCGGTCGTGCAAGCGCGACAGCAGTTCCGGAGCGTCCGGGTCAGTGAACGTGTGCGGTTCCCACGCGCCGATGTAGCTGGCGAGGAGAGCCTCGGTAACGGTGACCCCGGCTAGCTCGAACAGTGCCGTCATCGTTGCACTGCGCCCGCTCGCCCGGCACTCACGCCATAGCGAGTCCTCGGCCGCAAGTAGTGCGGCTGCGTACCGAGCCGCTTCAGCCGGCGGGTAGTGCGGCTCGCAGACCGCCGACCAGAGCGATGCCGCGTCGACGGTATGCCAAGGGGTCAGCGTGCCACCCCAGTCGAAGATCACCGCCTCCAGATTCACCGCACGATCGTAACAATCCAGGGCACGCGAGCGGGCCAGCGAAGCGCCGGGCCCGCCCGCACGAGGCGGGCGGACCCGGCGCATGATCTGTTTGTCAGATTCCTAGCGGAGCTTGCGCAGGGCCGCTATGAAATTCTGCCCGTTGGGCGTGCCGACGCCGGTCATGTTGTCGTAGCCCTTCAGCGTCACCTGGCCGGTGTAACCCTCCATGTTGTAGCTCTGCACATCGAATCCGGTGAGCAACTCGATGCCGCAGGTGTACTCGTCGCACACGGTGCCGCGGTAGAGCACGGGCGTGGTGCTGGTCAGCGGCCGCGTGCCAGTCAGGGCCGAGGTACCGAGCAGCTTGTACAGGGCTGGATTGATCAGTCCGAACCGCTTCTGCCCTTGTTGCGCAGCTGTCACCATGCCTGCCACCAGCGGCGAGGCCAGGCTGGTGCCGCCGATGTCCTCCTGGACGTACCTCGGTGCCTTGTTCTTCGGGAAATTCAGGTAGCCGATCAGCATGCCGGTGAACGGGTCGGCGTCAGCGCTGATATCCGGCACCGACCGGACCCGGCCGCCCCGGTTCCCGGGTGCCACGGCAAGCGAGACCCGGACCTTGCCCTTCTGATATCCGGGCTGGCGCCAGAGAATGCTCGGGCCGCCGCCGCCAGCTGCGAACTCGCCCTCGTTCTGCCAGGACTTGCCGATAAGGAAGTAGACCGAGGTCGACCAGCCGGTTTCGAAGAGCCGGTTGTTCGACTGGCCGATACCGAGCGTGGTGCCGCCAACACCGATCGCGTCAGGATCGCTGGACGGCGTCTCAACGCCAGAACTGTCACCGGACGAGAAGTACATACCCACGCCCTCAGCCGCAGCGCGGAGGAGGTATGAGTGCTCGATGTTGTCCAGGAATGCAGGCTGGGCTTCGTCGGCGCCCTCCCAGGAGTTGGAGGCGGCACTGGCCAGCGGGCTGTGGCCGTTCCCGCTCAGGACTGCGATGTCGGCATCGAAGAGCCCCTGCAATCCGAAGTCACCGAAGTTGCAGGAGTCACCGCCGACGACGAGCTGGTTCGCGCCTGGAGCCATGTCGTAGGACGCCTCGACGTCGAGTTGCTCCTCGATGTCAAAGTCGTCCCCGCAAGCCGTGCCATTGCCGAGCGAAAGCTCCGCGTAGCGCTCGGACGACGGCGCTGGCATGTGGTTAGCCGCGGCGTAGTCCTGGAGGGTCAGGAACATGTCCTGGGTCAGGCCAAGCTCGATCAGCGCGATCGTCTCGCCCTTGCCGGTGTTGGTGAAGTTCGCGCCGTAGGCCGCTCGCAGCTGTGTTGCGCTGTACCCGCAGACCTCGGTCGGGAAGCTCGTCTCGCCTAGTGCCTTGGGCAAGTTGCTGATCACGTGCTGCCCGTAGTACTGCGAGCACGCGAAGTGCGGTGCCTTCGGCTTCGACGCCTTGGCGGGTGCGTGCGCGTTGGGCTTGATCAGCGGCACAATCGGAGCGCTGTTGTCCAGGCCGGTGACCCCGAGCACGCTGCCTGCCAGCGACCCCGGGATCGTGATCGCAGTGCTGTTCGCCCGCAGCTTGTACGGACCAGCATTCGTGGAGGCTGAACTGGCGTACAGCTTCAGCGTGGTGTGCAGGGCCGCATCGATGGTCGCGACAGTGCCGGTTGCCCGGACGTAATCCCGCTGCGAGTTAGCGTGCACGCTGGTGAAGCCCTGGCCCCGCAGCCATTTCTCGGTAGCAGCGGCAGCTGCCTTGCTCGCGCCGAAGCGGGCGGTGTAGGCGTCAGGGCTCAGGTAGTGGCGGTAGAGGCGGTTGCCGGGAGTGCTCACCGCCGTGGCGTAGCTCTGGGCTGCCGCGAGCCGGGGTCGCAGCCACGCCTGGATGGTGAGTCGCTGCGAGGCTGCCACTTTGCCGATCACATGCGTGTGCGAGGTGAACGGGACGCTGCTCTGCGGCAGCCTAACCATGCTCGGGCGCGGCGACGCGACCGCCTGACCAGCCGCGCCAGCTAGCGTCAGCCCAGCTGTGAGTGCGGCAGCGCCGATAGCGCTGACTAATTTGCGGTTAGTGAACATTGAACTCCCCGTTGACTCGACCGCCGTGATGACGCCTTACCGGTCACCACCAGACGGGCCGCGTGCTGCGGTCCCCAACCGGTTGTACCTCAGGATGGCCGCGATGATCAAGGTTTGCCCTTCCCGGCGGCGGCGGTGCGCGGGGTGACAAGCCTGGTGGAGCCAACCAGGCGCCGTTACCGTAGCGATCTATGTCTATCGATCCCAGTCAGCTCAGCGGCACTGAGGCGATGAGCGATAAGGCCTACCTGACCACCGTCCAGTACCCGACCGATGTGAACCTCGCGGCGCGGCAGTCGATCTACGCGTTCCAGGAGCCGCGCATCGACCTTGTCTCCACGGTGCTTGGCCTCGCCGGGCTCACCGGCGACGAGACGGTGGTCGACGTCGGCTGCGGGAACGGGATTTACCTCGCCGGGCTGGCTCGCCGCGGGCACCGCGGCCTGACGATCGGCGTGGACTTGTCGCCCGGCATGCTCGCCGCGACGCGCCGTGATGCGCCTGCAGCCGGACTGACCCTTGGCGACGCCGCCGCACTTCCGGTCGCTGATCACGCGGTCGATGCCACGCTGGCTCCGCACATGCTTTACCACGTTCGCGACCCGGCGGCGGCTGCGGCCGAGTTCCGCCGGATCACCCGGCCGGGCGGGCAGTTGCTGGTGGTACTCAACGGCAGCGATCACCTGATCGAACTGCGCGAGCTCATGACGTCGACTGCGGCAGCTTGCGGATTCCGGGCCGAGGCCGTCTACGACAGCTTCCGGGTCATGACCCTGGACGACGGTGCTGAATTGCTGTCGCGGGTGTTCAGCTCGGTGCGGCGGCACGACTTTACCGGGGAGCTCAGGGTGCCGGGAACGCAGCCCGTGGTGAGGTACGTGGCCAGCATGCGCAACACCCACGCCGCGGGAGACCCGGCGGCCTTCGTCGCGGCAGTGACGGAGCGGGTGCCGTTCGATCCGGATGGAGTCTTCCGGGTCAGGACTCACTCTGGCCTGCTGATCTGCCAGTGATCAGCTAGCGCCTGGCATTTTCCGCGCTAGGCAGGCGCGGTGCCGGCTAGCTCAGCCTCGCCCGTAAACCTTGATCGCGTGCGCTGGGGCCCGGATGACCTGCGGCAAGCCCGATGCCGGTAAACCGGATGGTCATCGTCATGACGTCGGCCTCCGTCTTGCGCCAGATTCCGTTAGCTCTCGATGCTGACGGCTGTTAGAAAAAGGCCTGTGGCGAGAAGCGCCTCACCGCTGATCTGCTCCCGCGCGACGCGCCGAATAGGCGGCCGGCCGTGCAGGCCGGGCTGCTGCCTGGGAGACTAGGACGTTAAAGCCACCGGCGTCATCGGAGCGGCCGTGGCGCAGAAGGGACGAGGTGTCATGGCGGAGCGGGGCGGGGCGGTCGAAGTACACGGTGCAGTGGCCGTCGAGGGCGCCGTTGCAAAGGGTGACCCGGATGTCCTGGTCGCGCAGATCGAGCGGACGCGTGAGGACCTCGCGCAGACTATCGACAGCCTGGCTGACCGAGTGAGCCCCGCCGGCAACGTCCGCATGCTGCGTGCGAAGGTGGCCGAGCAGGCCGCCAGGCCAGAGGTCCAGCTGGGCGTGGCGGCAGTCGGCGCCGCGGTTATCGGACTGGCGATCCTGCGCATGTGGGCGCGGCATCGCCGTGCTCGCTAATAGCTCGCGCCGCTACAGGAACGCCTTGCCCTCGCCCCGGTAGGTGGGCACCGTCGCGGCGACCGCCGAACCGTCGATCAGGTGGAGCTCGGTGAATCGCTCGCACAGCTCGCCTGCTTTGGCGTGTCTCATCCACACCCGGTCGCCGATCTTCAGGCTGTCTGCGCTGGTGCCGAGCAGCGGAGTCTGTACTTCGCCGGCGCCTTCCTCGCGGTCCAGCCGCAAGCCGCCCGGCAGGTAAGGCGACGGCACGCGGCTGGGCGCTCCGGGGCCGGAAGCGGGATAGCCGCCGCCGAGCGCTGTGACAACCCCGGTGCCGGGGCGGCGGACGACCGGCAGGGCGAACATCGCCGCCGGGCGGCCGGTGAAGCTGCGGTAGGCGTCGAACAGCGTCGGGTGATAGAGGCCGGAGCCTGCTCCGATCTCGGTCACGGCAGGTTCGGCCGCCGTGCGCTCCAGCGAGCCGGTGCCGCCGCCGTTCACGAACTGCAGCGGGGTCAGCGCGCGGACTGCCGCCACGATGGCGGAGCGCCGGCCGGCCAGCTCGACCGCCGACCTGCTCTGCATGAACCGCACGGCGCGGGCGTACAGGGGGCGGCCTGGCGGGTTGTCGCCAACACCGGCGATCTGCGCCTCGTACGCCATCAAGCCGACCAGCCGCAGGCCGGGACGAGCCATGACCGACTTGGCGAGCGCGACGGCATCATCCGGCGTGCGGATCGGCGACCGCCGCGCGCCGGCCCGGAACCTGCCGCCAAACGCCAGAAAGCCGGCGTCGATGTCAATCGCGACCCGCACCGGTTGCGGGCTGGCCGTCTCAGCGGCTGCCTTCTCAATCAGGTCGAGATGATCTGTGCAGTCCACCATGACAGCGACTGAGCTTGCAGCGGCCGCATCTGCGGCGAGCCTGGCCAATGCTGAGCGGTCAGCTGTCGGGTAAGCGACGACAATGTCATCGCTGGTGCCGTGGCCAGCCAGCCAGAGGGCTTCAGGAAGCGTGTAGGCAAGGATGCCCCGGAAGCCGTCCATCGCGAGCACCTGCTCGATGAGGTGGCGGCAGCGTACGGACTTACTCGCTAGCCGGATCGGCTTGCCGCGAGCCCGGCTGACCATGGCAGCCGCGTTCGCGCGGAAAGCCGCCATGTCGACAATCGCGAACGGCGCATCGAGGTGCGCCGTCGCGGCATCGAGCCGGGACAGGTCCTGCGCGCTGCCGCTGCGGCTCACTCTTCTTCCCGCGTGAGAGCCGTGTATTCGGTAGCCGACATCAGGCCTGGCGGTACTTCGCCGTCGGTCTCGTCCAGCTTCACCTTGAACAGCCAGCCGGAGCCGTACGGGTCGGAGTTAACCAGGCCGGGGTCGTCGTCGATCTCCGCGTTAACTTCGGTGACCTCGCCATCGACAGGGGAGTACAGGTCGCTGACCGACTTAGTCGACTCGACCTCACCGCATGGCTCGCCGGAGGTCACCCGGGCGCCAACCTCGGGCACCGACACGAAGACCACGTCACCCAGCGCGCGCTGGGCATGGTCCGTGATCCCGACTGATGCGCTGGAGCCGCTAATGGCGACCCACTCGTGCTCTTGCGTGTAGTAGAGCTCGCTGGGAACGGTCATTTTGGCCTCTTTCACGAACGCGTGCTGGATATATCTGCGGACACCGGCCTGGCTCAGGACCGGCGCCGGTAGAACGGCAGTTCCACAAGTGTGGCCGGCTCAGCGTTGCCACGGACATCGACCGCCAACTCTGCCGTTCCCGCCCTAGTCGGGTCGGTGGCGGCAGCGGCGACGTCGGGGCGGACGTACGCCATCGCTATGGGGACGCCGAGGGTCGGAGAGCGCCCGCCGCTGGTCACGACCCCGGCCGGCCGGCCGGCCAATAGCACCACGTACCCGTGCCGCGGCAGGCGGCGCGACTGGAGGGTCAGGCCGATCAGCTGCCTGGCGGGCGGCTCCTGCGCGCGGCGGGCCAGTGCGTCACGGCCGACGAACCCGCCGGGCTTGTCGAGCTTGACCACCCGGCCGAGGCCGGCGTCGAACGGCGTCATGGCGGCGCTGAGCTCGTTGCCGTAAAGCGGCATGCCGGCCTCGAGCCGGAGAGTATCGCGGGCGGCCAGGCCAGCGGGGATGAGCCCCTCGCCTGCGCCAGCCTTGCTGAGCTCTGCCCACAGGTACTCGGCGTCCTGCGGCGCAGCGAAGATTTCGAAGCCATCCTCGCCGGTGTAACCCGTCCGGGCGAGCAGGACGCTGCGGCCCGCGACCTGGGCGGGGTAGCCAGCGTAGTACTTGACGTCGGCCAGATTGATGCTGGCCAGCGGGGCAAGGATGGCTGCCGAGCGCGGTCCTTGCACGGCTATGAGGGCATAGTCATCGGTCCGGTCGGTGACCGTGGCGTCGAAGCCGGCCGCGCGCTCGGCGAGCGCGGCGCCGACAGGGCCGGTGTTCGCGGCATTGGCGACGATGAGGAACTCGGCATCGGCGAGCCGGTAGACGATCAGGTCGTCGATGACGCCGCCATCTTCGGCGGCGATCATGGTGTATCTCGCCCGGCCTGGTCTCAGGGCGGACGGCTCGCCGGTCAGGGAGTAGTCGAGGGCCGCGGCGGCACCGCTGCCGGTGACGGAGAATTCCCCCATGTGCGACAGGTCGAACAAGCCGGCCGCGGTCCGCACGGCGTTGTGCTCGGTGGTCTCGCTGCCGTAGCGCAGCGGCATCAGCCAGCCGGCGAAGTCGGTGAGGCTGGCCCCGAGCTGCTCGTGGACGGCGGTCAGCGGGGTGCGGCGCGGCGTGGCTGCGTGGCCGGCGGGCGGGGCTGGCTGCCCGGTGGCGGGCGCGGAGTCTGTCACGACCACGGAGCCTACCGGCCGCCGGCTGTGCGCACCGGCTGCGGCCCGTTCCGCCGGCGGCGGGCTGGTGAGAGTCCGTATTACGACGACCGGTGCTGTCACTGGAACGGGGCAGGATGTCAGCAGTAGCGTCGGTGGTGTCGTTAGGCGTTGACGCCAGACGGGTCGGGCGAGGTTTCGCATTCAGGGCATACGTGGTATCCCGGACACGTCGCTGGCCGCTGGCGCCCTGCGGACTGGGCTATGGCACACGGAGGCTAGGCATGGACTTGCTGACCGAAGAGCAGATAGCTGACCGGCTCGCTGGCCTGAGCGGCTGGGAGCGCGAGGACGACAGCATCGTGCGCGTCGCGAAGCTGGCAGACTTCAAGGCCGCGATGCTGTACGTGGGAGCAATCGCATACCTCGCCGAGTCAGCCAATCACCACCCCGACATCAGCATCGCGTGGAACAAGGTAACGCTCACCCTGTCGACGCACTCGGCGGGCGGCCTCACGAGCAATGACTTCGCTCTCGCCGAGCAGATTAACGCGCTCAGCTGAGCCGCCTGCGGCCACAAACGGCGTGAGTTACGGACTGAGGCCCTTAGCTGGGCCCAAAGTGGGGCCTCAATTGGCAACTGACGCCCTTCCGCACTCCTCCGCCCGCCTGCCGGCCGGCGGAACAGCAAGCTAGGCTGTTCCGCCGGGCCAGCCAGGCCTTCGCCGGTGGGTGGCGCCACGCCCCCGGGTGGCGCCGCCCATCGGGCGAAGGACCTCGCCGTTCGTCGCGACCTTCGTTTGCTACCTGCTGCCAGGGCCCACGCCGGGCGGCAAGCAGCCGGGCGATCCCGCCGGGGATCGAACGGCCCCCAGACGAAGGTCCCCCTCGGCGACTTACGGCTCCCCATTTCCCGCGCCGCGCCTCCCCCCGTCCCGTGCTAGCCGGGCCCCTTAGCGCCGCGTGGGACTCCAGTTATACACGGAGTCCCGGAGCGATCACAGCTAGTTAGAAGATTGCGTAGGCAGCCAGTGCACTACTTTTATGAAAGGCG
>Ga0335075_10015357_pt1 | contig 11482 bp, 8 predicted proteins | sample Lox_Sample_24_FD_206723 | JGI IMG/M metagenome (GOLD analysis project Ga0335075, IMG submission 206723) | Soil microbial communities from Loxahatchee National Wildlife Refuge, Florida, United States - Lox_Sample_2.4 | ecosystem: Environmental > Terrestrial > Soil > Wetlands | place: USA: Florida...
ACCCTTAGCCAGCAGATTAGCGAGCGCCGACGTTGATAAAGCCCGCAAAATATAGATGTCCAGTTGTTCAGGCACACTACGATTATAAAAGGCTTGCACATGAAGTTTGAAGTTGTGCTGCGGGAGGCTTGCCAGTCTTTAGAGTTTGAACCGGAAGGCACTTGCCATAACAAAACGCGTATCAGTTCAGGTTCCTGATAGTCACCTTGAGGAAACATCTTTTGAGTAGTCATCTTTTATCATTGGCAACGACACTAGCCGGGCAATGCTTGACTGCAAGCGGCATCTCAAATCCCCACATCCCAACCGCTAACTTAGAAAATCCTTGCAATGAAACAAACGCCACGCCGTCCCAAGTCATCGTCATCGATGAAAGGTGCTAGGTACCTTGTCCCAGTAATCCATCCCAACCAGCCTAGAACAGTCATAACACATTGTGAAATAGTAGGAAAACACTCAGCTCAACAAACATCAGGTTCTCTCCTCAAAATAAAACTTCCCCAATCCCGCCTCCTCCGGCGCGCTCATCGTCGGCCGCTTTCCCTCCCCCTCATCAAGCCTCTCCCTCACAAGCCTCTCCGCAGCCGCAACTCCCGACCCCCTACTGGGTACCGGCGACCTCGTCGTAGTATCCACATATCCACTAGCAGTATCATCAGCGATACCATCCATCATGCGCGCATCTCTTCTCTGCTCCATAGCGCTTGTCGCCGTACTTGCAGGCGACCCAATTCCCCCTCCGGCTGCCTGTATCTGGCTTGCGCGGCTGCGCGTGTATGTAGGCCCACTAACAGTGCTACCAGCGCCTTCGCCGAAGCCAACCAGGCTGGCATTGCCTTCGTCGCTCATGCCGTCGTTACCATCCTCTGAGACGTCCATGGCGGAATAGCGGTCGCGCTCGTCTATGTCGCGGTAGTTGGTGTCCATGCTCATCTTGTCTGCCTCAGAGTACTCGTCGTCTTGGCCATGGCCGCTGACGCTAGCCCATGCTGGCGCATTGGTCGCAGAGTCAGTTGCTGATGCGGAGCCGACGGTGGACATCCTGGTGGTGTAGATTGGGTTGCCTGATGCGTCGAAGTAGCCAGGGATTTGGCCTTGTGGAGGGCCGTAGCTGGTTGGACCGCCAGCGCCTCCTGGAGCATTCGGTCTGACAGGTCCTACCCGCTCAAGGCCTGCGAGGCGGGAGATGCGATCTGCACGTTCGGCTTCGAGAGTATTAGTAGATAGGCTGTGGTGATGGCCGGAGGGAAAAGCACTGCCGCGATGGCCATCTTTGATTGCGGTTGTGGAAAGGGCAGATAGGGATGTGGTCGCCGAATTCGGGGTACCACTGCGATAGAGTTATCAGCATATTGTAGCTGTTGAAGCGCTGGAAGGTTCAGTGCTTACGGCATTTCAGACGGAGTGTCAGGATTCGATGGAGGATCGAACTCGATGGACGTAGGAGCTGGAGCGCGAGACATTCTGGCTGCTCAGAACGCTGGATGATGAGAATTTTGCAGAATGATTACTGAAGGTCGTAAGTATTGGTCAATGTTGACCGATGATCGATTGTCAAGCTGTGCAGCGTGCGAGGTTCGATTGCGATAAGACTGGTGTTGAAGCTGGTGGATGAGGAGAAGATCGACTTTGGGATATTGGTCAAAGGGCTTGTAAGAGCTGAGAAATTAGGTATGGTGAGTAAATGATGTGTATTATGATGGAAAAGCAGAGTATCTTACTCAATGGGCGATCTGCAACGGAGCTGCTCCGTTCCCTGCCATGATGGACTGTTGTAGTTGGACCCTATCGCGCCTGTCACGAGGCGATGACGTACGGAGCTAGGGACCCTTCGAAGCTTTAGCCCCACACTTTTTTTGTTCCTGGATATAGTGGAAGATGAGAATCTCCGAAGCGCGACTGCACATCTTCAATCGCATTACTCAGATCAGATGCATCATGTCTAATCTTTGAATGAGATAGTAAAATAAACTCGTTTGAGTATTCTGTTTCGGAAGACCCCTACGGCTACCATTCATCTATTCTATGACTTACAATGTAACGACCTTCCGATATAAAGACGTTTTAGCCCTATACAAGCATACATCTGTGTATAACCACACATCTCCTTCTGCATAATGGAAATCCTCTCCCCCCACCGCGTCTCGTCACGACCTCCCATATTACAGAAGGAACCTCCGCTATTTCCTATGACGTCAATCTAATTATAACATTCCACCCCATCCTGCCACAGCAAGGCAGGTATAGGCTTCACTATTATCTACACTAACCCAAAGTCCTCTCTTTAAATAGCTCACTTCCCTGGTCCATAAGTCCCCGGTACACCTCCCGGCATCATTGACATCGCACCCCATTCAGGTTTGAGAGGCAGTCGCACAAAGAGGGACGAATCAAGTGTAAGAGAGTCGCCGAGATAGCTGCGATTCGGCTGTGTTTATCATGATTGGGGCTGAGAAGGTGGAGCTGGAGGATGGGAGGGGATAGGAGGAGACGAAGAGAGGACCGTAAAAGCTTCAAAGTAGGTATTGATAAAACCTTTTCATCCTGACATTACGTATGGGAATTGGAAAGAGGTCTAGCGTGACAAGGGAAGTGGGTCTGGCCACTGGTTAGCCACGAAGCTTGAACTTTACAACCCTAATATATCCATATCTGTTGAACAGTTCTGAGGTAAGACCATCATATATGTGGCTTCTTCCGTAAGCTCTTTCGCATATTATTTTCAATCCAATGCTCCATGCGCCAGATAATGCTCAACCTCGTCATCAGTGGGCCATCCCGCCCACCTCCCATCCAGTTGGTCCATAACAGCTTTCAACTGGTACAATACCTCCTCCTCTATATCCGTCCCATCAAAGAATGCTCTTACAGCAACGAGCGATCTTCGAAGGAGCTTAGAGGAATTTCTACCCTGGTTTGATACTGTGATCAGTTCCTTATTATGCTTTGCCATCCACTGCAGAACAGACATGACTTCGTCGATGTCTTTAGTGTGACCAAGAAGGCGAATGTAGGTGTGCAGATGGTAACCAGTAATCGTATGCAACAACCTTGGCAGGGCATATCCAGCTTCCATACTCTCAGTCAGGCTCGCAAACATTTCTTTGACAAGTTTTGGGCCATTTCGAACGAAAGAAGCCATTCTATGCGAAACATAAGGCTTAGCACGAAGTGCTTTTTCTAGACCCAAACAAACATAGCGAAATCCATCGGCGTCAAGCTGGACACCTGCTTTCAGACTCTCTCCAACAGCCGCTTCAAGTAATCTCCATGAAGTGATATCATTTACATACTGGTCGCGAGTTGCGTCAAAAATGAAATCTGGTTTTGCAAGAGCACGAAAGACCATGTACCACGTAACGCGGGATGGAGATTGACGACGTCTCACAAGCTCGAATGCGTGGATTATCGGGTCCGAATGAAACTTGAAGCACGCTATTGACTCCTTTTGGCCAACATATTCGGCGGGGTCTGTGATACGGCGACGTCTAGAGCGACAAAGAAACCGAATAAAGGCTTCAAATATTTTATCCGGCACAGCTTTCAGAGCCGAACAGCGGATGTTTATAGGATTACGTAGGAGTTCAACTAGTGTGTTCGCGGGCAGCGCACCATGGTTCATGTATAGAGCCACTCTCTCAAGCGTAGGAGCATGGCTAATAAGCATCTCAAGACATCGTCCAGATGGACGAATACCATCTTCTATCATTTGCGAAAACAGAGCATCAAGGCTTGGCGGTTGCATGCGGAGTCTTTCACTCTCGCTGATGTTATCATCCATCACGGGTAGGGCTTCCTTTGCATCACCTGCCAGGGCCTCCTGACCTTGACGGTGAGTGTCTGTTAAGGCTCTGTAAATTAGCTTCTCAAACATGGCATAATACATGGAATGTGAGGGTCGTTGACCGTCCCTTTTAAAGCTTTGAAATGCTTCCCAGGCTTCGTGGACATCTCTGGTAGCAGTGATTCTGGCAGCCCATTCAACCGTGCTATCCTCGCTCTTGTGGCAAACTCGACCATGTCGGTCGCTAGTGGCATGTCGCTCTCGGATCTTGGCAAGGCGTCGTGTGTGAACAGCGGGTGTTCCGTCAGGTTCTCGTCCACCCAAAATTTTCAGGGCTTTGTCAATTGCCTCCTCCGCATAACCAGCTTCACTCATTCGAGAAAGGGCAGCAACCACTCTACTGATATCCTCATCACGCGACCTTTTCACGTCCATACCATCTAGCTCTTTCCTCCATGGTGGCCAGGTTCTCTGCATAAGGCTTACGTAACGTCTTTCTCCAGGTGATTTTTGGGAAGCTAGAAGCACTCGGGATACAGCACGGTAGGCTCTTTTATCGAGCTGCAAGGGTGGCCGAAATGTTGCCGCAGATATGAGAAGTATCCGTTGAGCTTGCCAGTTATACATCATTGACCTCATGGGGTTAACAGAAGCAGGCAGAGATAGACGAAGCAGCATCATGTTATAGATCTTGCAAAGTCTTGCATACATCTTTGGAGAGGGATCAAGTTCATCGCCAACAAGGCCCTGACAATATGATACCACCATATTAGATATAGTAACCATTGCAGACGGCAAAACCTGACGAGCATGGCGGAGTAAACGGCATGCCAGGACCTCAAATGTGGTATACTCCAAAGGGCGAACATCGTGTCTTTTAGACGATTCAAGAGGTGATAATGGTAGCGCGTAACCAGCAGGAACAACATCTATAACTTCCGATCCTGATTCCGTGACCAGTGGAGTTGCTCTTATCCCTGTGAAATGATACGAATGGACCAATAAAGAACGTAATGACCATGCACTGAGATGAGACAGGCGAAGAATTTCAAGTAGAACAAATGGAGGTTTCCTAGATTGACAGGATAAATAACGCTGAGTAACCTTTTCGTTGGTTGGAGCGGTTAAAATATGAGCCCATAGATGCACATCTTCCAGCGAGAACCCTGACCTTTCCAAGGCGGGAAGTGCCAACATGTCTAATGTGGTCCCCAATGAAGCTTTTTCTGATATCGGAGCATCCGTCTCTTCGAGATGAAACAGAAGAATTGTAGGAAGTGAGAAGTTTCTTGAGTCATGCATGTATTTCCCCAATTCTTTTGCCCAAATAGCGGCTCTTTCGGACCTCGTTCTCGAATCTAGCCATGCCCCTAGAGGACTCACAGCCCTTCCACCAATCATAGCCCTTCGGCGGAAACGATTTCGAAGAGTTCGACGACTAATATGAGGTCTCCTCCCTTTCCCGTCGAAATTATTTAGCCACAGTGTCTTTCCCTTCGTCTGGACATACTTCAATGCCAATTTGGTTTTGGTAGCCTCAATCTTCGCTGATGAACTAGCTTTGTGTTGCGGCGTCGAACTTGTGTTGGTAGGCAGACTAGTTTCTTCGAGATCTTGGAGACTTGCCAGGTCTTTTTGGACAGCGGCTCCACTAGTCGTCATACGTCTCGACTCAGTTCTGCTGAATATATGCCAATGCTTCAGGCATATTTTTACCAGCCGTATGTTGTAGACGTCCAGATTTGAGCTTCCATGCCAGACTGAGGGGGCATTGCAGATTTTGATCCCGCGCTCCAGGAAGCGCATAGAGCCTTTGGCATTGGTATAGCTTGTAGGGTACCGTGGACGTACATAGGCCCCCCTTGCTAACAAGATGCGCGGTTGCATACGGACATATTGTGAAGCCGTTACGGCTGTCTAGGAAGCTGTAGGAGGCGTGGAAGGAGGTGAAATCTATGGAACAATTTGAAACAAATAGTTGATTAAATTGGAGACATTATATACATGCCCCCGCAAAGCTGCGTGGCCTCGAAGCGGAGGAGAACATTGGACATGAATTTTGGTGGCTGTAAGGTAGGCCTGAGCTTTCGCTTAGGAAAGACGCTAGCCAGTATGCCTGGTGCGGCTCAGATCATATCGCCAAGAATCTTCTCCCTTCACAGTCCAACATGTACATTTGATTGCCTGTCATCCCCGTTCGACTGATAATTTCCGATTCTGGGCCATTCGAGAAGATAATTACAATCTCGAATCCCAGACTGTGTCCCCCCTCCTCCGGCCATCAAAGTCGCGCCTAAAAACAGCCGTCGGTAAACGACTTGTACAACACGCTACCTTTTTGCGATCGCGACGCGCCAACGCGCTTCTCGCCCTGGTCTCGTCCATATCGCGAGGGGGCTCGAGACGTTCGCAATGGCTTCGACAAATGGCATTCTCAGCCCACAGTCGCACTTAAATATCGTCGGAACCTCTCCTCAGCTTTCCGCCAAGCGAAAACGTTCAGAGAGCAGCGAGCCGCAGGAGCAGGCGAACGGCACATCAGACTCGAAAGAAGGAATACGATATCAATCAATTCCTCGCGATTCGCAGCAGCAGATTAATGACTTTGTTGAAGTTTTGAAGAGGTGTGTGGGAAGAAATCCATGTACCCCTTGTGAATGATTGCGACGCCTCCTATCCCATCAATATGCCCACTGTTAGCATTCATCGGTCTTCCAACACTACTAATATGATATCTAGCCATGATGTATCTTCTTCAGTTCTCAATCGACAATTACCCACACGAGAATCGTCGGCCGAACCGCACCCGAAGCGAAAGAAAGGAGAGCCTGACGCAGATACCTCTACCATCATATCACGCGCGGTTTCTGGAACATACTCTAGGCTGGAAGATATTATATCCGACATTAAGGTTGTATGTTCAACAATGCTAGATGAGCTGCACCTCCCGAATGGAGCGGCGCGAACTCAATATACACCCATTCCTACCTCGATAACAGAAATGGCCACCAAGGTGAAGGTCTTCCGAGCGACAGCCGAACATATTCTAGAGGGGGAGAAGGCACACCAGGATCGAAAGGTCTCATTGCAGAATGGGGAAGTCGCAGATGCAGCAAAGTCTATGACCAATGGGACTACGTCAGGAAACGCCGTTACTCAATTGAGCACAAGCCCAGGAGATAACAAGGCCGTTTTAACGCTATTCGGCAATGCTTCTGGAGCAAAACAGCTGTTTTCGAGTCTGCAACAATCTGTGAAGGCTACTGATGGCATAACGGATGTGGTCCAGCCTCTACGAGAGGCAGGGTTGCCAAATGGGATCAGCACGACCCAGATTGTGCCGCTCCAGGCTGCTGGCCTCATTGACGAGAAGAAGCGTATTCCGACAATGGGTGAATTGTTCGCGAGTTCGACCTCTGCCCCACCGTTCCAGCCTCCGAAGCCCTCTCAAATTGCCAGTACACGAAGTTCGATCGTAGGCTGGTATAAACCTGCGGAATTGGACAGAATCAGGTCCCGGAGTAATCAGAGCTATTTTGGTCAGACAATCACATGCGGGGAGTGGCTTGACTATGCTGGTATTTCAACGTCTCTGGATATAAAGCGCAGGCAGCGTGAGCGGGCTCTAAGTCTGGGGGGTGGCAAGGTCTCTACGGCTGCTACAAACTCAGCAGAACACGAAGCTTCGAAATTGGAGGCCTTATTCCGCAGTGCTTATTCTAGCTTTGCACCTGTCAAGGACGACGCTGCTGCAATAGTTCCTGAAGGGTTGGTGGATCGCATCTGGTGGCAACGAGTCGGTGAAAAATCATTTGAGCGCCTCGTGGGCAATGCTACCAATATGGCTTCAATAATAACTGATGATGGACTTGGGGTCGAAAAAGTTGTTGGACGCGATGAGAAATACTTGAATGAAGTTGAACAGATCGGCAGGGTCATTGAGGAGTGGGAAGAAGAAGCCATAGATCCAAATCTCGAACACACTGAGGAGATTCCGAAGCCCATTGAAGATAAAGATGTCGATGAGATCCTACAGGAAATATCAGAGCTGCTTGAAACGTTGAATTCGTACCAACGCATCCGCAACCTATCCCTCAACCCGTTGCCCCGTTCAGGATCCACGAGTTCGGCAGCGGATCCTGCAAAACCGAGCGAAGCCGAAGTTGCGACATATAATACACTTAAGGCACAACTAGCCTTGATGATCGCAATGTTGCCTCCATATGCCGTTGCGAAGTTAAATTCTGTCCAGCTAGCGGAGCTCAGCATCAGTACCAAAATCCAAGTGCTAGCAGATAACTACAAGGGCGTGATGGAGGAAGATGAAGCTGCTGCTCGTGCCAAGGTCGCCGAGATGCGAGCGGCAACCAGTTCAAGACCAGCACCGTCGACGTCGTTACATCGTAGTTCATCAGCTTTGTACGGAAACCAATATTCCTCTGGCGCGCGGCCGGCTCTTTCAGGTGGACAACAATATTATCCACAGGCTCAAACACCGATCCGAACACCGTCAGTAAGCCTGCAACGCCCACCTGCAACAGCCCCTGCCCCGTATCCAGGTCAACGGCAAGCGCCTCCTTCGTACCGTCCACAGACTAACTACTCTACTCCGACCTACCCACACCAACTTCCTCGCACATCACAATCGCAATATGGGCCGTCAAATTCACCGCAATACTTCCAAACTCCAACTGCCACAAGCTATGGCCAGGCATCGACCCCTAGTTATGGCAACACATCGCAAACAAGTTTAAGTGCTAGGTATCAAGCTCCCTCAGCTGTCTATCACCAGAACCGATCGCAAACTGCGCAAAATGGAATGGATTACCGATACAGCAATGGCAGCAACTCAACTCAACAGACGTCACCTCAAAAGCCGGCATACAGTCCGCAGCCACAAGTGGCTCAACCACGACCTTACGGTACTCCCACCCCGTCTGTCAGTCAGGATCATCGGTACTTTCAATCTTCCATGACCAATGGTACTTCTGCATCATCTGGTCAGACACAAGCCACGACACAGCAAGGTGGAAATGTCGGCGCTATAGGCTTTCATACTGTCATGACGCCTGAACAACAGTCGACAATGATGGAGAGACAGCGAGCACAATTGGCGCAGCAACAAGGGACACAGCAACATGCGCGCAACGCGGCACAAGCTGGTGCTATGAGTGTATCCGCTGGACCCCAGGTTAATGGTGGAAGTGCCGTCACTGCGGGGCATTGAACTGAATTTTTCCGCCTCAGGCTAATTATTTTTCTTTTTAAATTGTTTCATTACTGCATGCCGTTTACGGAAGGCTAATAGATTGGGGCGTTTGTTTGGACACAAATATTTCCTCCGGGAAACACTCTGGGTCACAAAATGCGGTAGATGGAAAAGTTGCGACCAACAGTCTACAAAGCTGTCTCTGCTTATGTAGTTTATAAGGCCGATATATTCATGGATTACCAATTTACAAACCTGCTATCTACATTTCGTAATGAGAGAAACACCACTACATCATCTGTATTCCCATAACCAATCCAACCCAGTCCAACACCCCTCGTTCAACTCGGCCCCATAACAGCATCCACCCTCCCATCCCTTCCCTCTCTCCTTACCTCCCCGCCTACTCCATGCTCCTCAATCCACTTCTGAATCGCCTTAACAGCCTCATCAACCCCTTTAACCACAACCGTCGGCCTCACTCCCCCTCCCTCCCCAACCAGCTCCCCCAACCGATCATTCCACCCCCCCATCCCATGATGTCCCGCCACCCGATTCACCCACGCCGCCTGCAGTCCCACAGCTCGCGCTCCCACAACATCGAACGGATTCCCACTCACAAGCCACACGCCTGCCAAGGCCTCCTTCCCCATGCCCTTGCCAACCTTCCTGGCCAAGTGCTCATACACGAGTGGGTCTGGTTTATAACGCCTTACTTCCTCGATCGTAATCAAGTCCTTGAAAACTTGCGCGTGCGGAGCCAGCGATGGCGAGGACCTCACTGAGCTGGATACCATGGCGTCCGTGCCATTGCTAAAGACGTAGGCGTCTATGCTTGGGTCTGCCGCGAGGGCTTGGAGTGCGGGCTCGACATCGGGGAATGTAGCCAGGGAGTCATAGGCGTGCATAAGGCTGTCAATTGCTGAGGGAGGGAGCGAGATTGAGGATTCAGCGAGGGCGTGGTGCAGGGATTGGAGGGTGATAGCAGAGAAAGGCTTATAGAGGCCTGGAGGGAGGGGAGTTAGTTTGTGGGTTGGTTGGGGGGGATAGGGGAGGGGAATGGACCCATGCTGTTCAGGCGCCAGGTGTATTCTAGCTGATAGCGGCGCCATAATGCGGCAATTGAGGAGGCTTTCTCGTCGCCGAAGTGGGTGGCCAGTTCTTTGGCTATGGATTCGGTGGAGAGAATAGTGCCGTAGAGGTCGAATGCGATTATGGTTTTGTTTGTAGAGGACATGATGGATGCAATTGAGGTCTGATATACTATAAATCTGAATTCAGAATCTGACAGATCTATGTACAAGAGAGTCTGGGAATACAATTGTTGTTGGTATGTTTCAATATGACGTGTGCGGGGTTGAGGTGAGGCTGACGTAAAAACTGGCCAGGCTTCAGCCTTGCCGTCAACGAAGGCAGCTAGAAGGGATGGCTGATTGACGTCGTCTACCGCATCACGCCGACAGGAACAGCGACAATTCTCTTCGACACGAGACATCCATGATAAGCGCCGAAGAGACCGCCAATTTCGAACTCTTTCGAGATTGTCTCTCTACGCCACTAATCCAGAAATTCGCAACATCGCCTCCCAAAGAAAAAGGGAAGCGTAAGACCGGCCATGGCAGAAAGAAATCTCAGGCCGTAAAGGCCGATGTCAGCTTTGAGGATGACCACAGCAAGGATGCAGAAGAACTTTCTGAATTTATAGATGTGCGCATCCTACCTACTTTCTCTAACAAGCACTGACAAAAGCCCAACAGTACATAGCTCTCGAAGTCTTCACCTCCCTCCCTCTAGAGCTTCGAACCCTCACCTACTCAACCTACACTAACACCCCCTCTCTCCGCACCCGCTACACCCTGCCCCTAGCCACCTCCTCCACGATCTCCATCCTCGCAACCCTCGACCCCTCCATAACAGACACCCTGACGACCTACGCCCTTGTCCCCTCCCCCGAAGACCTCCTCGCCCCCATCCTCTCCACCTACCTCTCCACCCTGACGACAGCCCCCCCTCTCCCCTCACAAACCAAAGACCTAGCCGATGGCTGCGAGATCTGCCAGCGAGACCACATCCCACTGACGTACCACCACCTCATCCCAAAAATGGTGCATGAGAAAGCAGTCAAGAGGGGTTGGCACGTGAGAGAAGAGCTCAATAACGTCGCGTGGTTGTGTCGTGCTTGTCATAGCTTTGTTCATGGCACGTGGGGCCATGAGGAGTTGGCGAGGGAGCTGTTTACGGTGGAGAGGCTATTGGCCAGGGAGGAGGTTAGGCGCTTTGGGGCGTGGGTAGGGAGGGTGAGGTGGAAGGCACGATGAGGTAAGGGAGGGAAGGTGAAGTGACGTCGAGAAGTGGGGGAAGGTTATACGCTATTTCTTGTTCTGATTTTTGGGATCATGTTCCGGCAAGAGGCCTGGAAGTTCGAGTTGATTAAGCTAACTGTGGACCTACATATGGATCTAGATGTAAAATAATGCATGGCTGTCTAT
>Ga0335075_10015358_pt1 | contig 11482 bp, 10 predicted proteins | sample Lox_Sample_24_FD_206723 | JGI IMG/M metagenome (GOLD analysis project Ga0335075, IMG submission 206723) | Soil microbial communities from Loxahatchee National Wildlife Refuge, Florida, United States - Lox_Sample_2.4 | ecosystem: Environmental > Terrestrial > Soil > Wetlands | place: USA...
TAGAAATCGTTAGGCTTGAAGTCATGGACACGGTGGGAGTGATCTTGACGGCGATCGGCAGCGTAGCCGGCGTCTTTTGCGCGTATTTCGCGTGGGTAGCGGTCCGTCGAGCGAGACCAAAGGCGAAAAGGGTTCCCTTGGACAAGCCCGCGTCGGACCGGGGTTCAGACGGAGAGGGCTCCACGGGGCATGCCTACGACGTTTTCGTCTCTTACTCGCATGATGACCTCGACTGGGTTACCCGGTTCGCTGGGCGACTTGAGGCTGAGGGGCTGCGTGTAGCGCGCGACGAGGTGTTCCTCAGGCCTGGCGATGTCCTGGTTCACGCGATTGAGCAGGCGATCCTTGACTCAGCGCATGGTATCCTTGTGTTCAGTCTGGCATCGGTGGCCGACGGGTGGGTGGGGCAGCAATACGCCGTCATGATGCAGAAATCCATCGAGGACGGACGGCGGTTCGTTCCCGTGGTCATCGACGATGTCGAGCTGCCCGTTTTCGCGGCGTCACGGTATTATGTCGATTTCCGGAATGTTTCGGATGACGACTATGACCTGCTCATCGCTAAGATCACTGAGGCGCTGCGTGGGACGGCTGGTCACAAGGTCCCGGACGCGAGCTGACGCGTCGGCCAGACTCAGCGAGGCAGCTCACTCTTCGGCGTCCAGTCCAATGCTGCCCTCCTCATAAAGGTACATGTAAAGTCGGCGCCACGCTGGAAAGACATCTTCGTGCTCCATGATGATCTTGTTGTATCGGTTCCAGAGTTCGCTATCGCGGATATTCGGGTCACCTCCTGCCTTAAGTGCTTTCTCAAGCATTCCTACGTCGTCAGAAAATACCGCGATCCATACCTCGAGATCAGGATCTTTCACGTGACGACGCACAGATCGGAAGAACAGTTCGAACAACCGCGCCCGCCGCTGCGGTCGTTTGTAGCCGCGCATTATCTCTGCCGCCGCATGGAGGGCAGAATTCTCACTTCCATCCTCGACCTTCACCGCGAGGATATCCAAGAACATCGGAGCTAGCTCTTGGACCTGCTCTTCTTGGAGGCGATACCAGATAGAAATTATCCTCAGCCTCTTCGATACCATCAACGCAAAAAGCGCTGCGCGCTCCGCCGCAGACCATCCGGTGAAATAATGTTCACTCATGATGACAATAGCGTCAATCGAGTCTCTGATCCCATCCTCGATTCCGCAGAGCAGGGAATCACCGGGGTGCAGCTTATCGCTGTCCAGCCACACTTCCGCTTTCAAGGCCTCTAGCGCGGCCTTTAGATTAGCTGCGAAATCTGCGGTATCTATCTGCTTATATGAAATGAAGAAGTCGTATATTGATGAGCCCTTTTTAGCTACCATGACATCTCCTGTCTCGGTAGGGTTGAACGAGACCGAGCTAAATCCACCGATTCGCCCCACACCCGGGTCAACCTGAATGGATTGAGTATAACGGCAGCACGTCACATGGTCTATGGCCTTGCGTTAGTTCCTAAACGATCCTGAACCTCAATCGTTCAGGCGCTCTGATACGGGAGTGGTAGATCGTGACCTTGGCCGCGCAGCCGCGGGTCACAGCGTTTTATCCGGAGCGTCGCGACGGCCCTACAAGCTGGTTACGGATGGCCGAACGTGAGGGAAAGCAGGCGCGGCTGCCGTGATCATGCCAGTTTGTGGAAAAGGACAACCAAACGGCAGCCGCTGGTGACACGGGAGACCATGCCGCGCACCGGGGGCTGCTCGATGAGCTGATGAGCGGGGTCGCATCGTGTTTCGCCCGTCGGGAAACTCGTCTGACCTGCCGCGATATGGTGCACGGCTTGCTCGCCGAGCTTGAGGATCACAACTGCTGGACGATGGCGGAGGCTGCCGGCCACCCGGGGCATATGTTACCAACTTGAATATTCGTGTTTGCATATGGTCGTTTTTGACATGGGCGAGCACCCCTCTCGCAAGGTGGCTTTTCTGGCATAATCATTACATGGAATCCAATATGTCGGCTTGGCTAATTGCCCTTATAGGGACAATCGCAGGATAGGGACAATCGCAGGAGCGGTCGGCGCTATTGCGGCAGTGATACAAGTACTCCAAGCCCGATATCAAACAGGGCAACAGCCTAAAGCTTCGGGCTCTGCTACTTCGGGAAGTATTTTCGATAGTCGCAAGACGAAAGAAGATAGATAGTACGCCGAGGAACGGGCCAGCGAATTAAGGAAGACTCTCGAATGCTGGCAGCGTCACTTTGGGTGACGCTCGTCTTTCTCGTGGCGTGGCTATTTGCAGTCATATTCCATATAGGTCAGGGCACCATTCCCATGTTGCTTATTATGGCACCCCCAGGCCTGCTGGCGGTTTACCTTGCACTATCAGGGGCTGGGAATCTTTCGGCGCGGTAGCAGATTATGAAGTAACAGCCGCCGCCTTGGCCACGGCTTCGGTGGTTATAGATATACTTATCGTCGTAACAACAATTAAGATTAGCGACCTGACCTTGCTCATATCCCGCTTCTTTGGGGCATAGGGGAACCCGAGTCGCATACCTATGCCTCAGGTCGCCATGGGCATTCCGTCAGTGATCCACTCCGCCCTATTCCTGCCATGATCGGTGCTTCGCGGTCGCGCGGCTACGGCTGACCGCCGAGACGATTGACACCGAAACGGCAGCTCTTCGTCACTGCCGGTCCACCTGAACGGCACGCTTGAGCAGGTTGTCACAGACCAGAATAGTAGTCGTATATATGTGCTATTTGTGTCGATGGCGTCTGGTGCCTCGGCTAGGTGCCGCCGAAGGACCCTGCCCCGGCTCCGTCGCCACCGCCGAAGGCTGTTTGGCCGAGAGCTAGCCTGCATCTAAGCGCGGCGTCGCGCGTGCGCACAACCCGGTTTGCAATGGTCGTAGTCCACGTACACGATCCGGCACTCGGGCGCGACCGCCTGGGCCACCTGGTGGGTATTGCCCGCTGTCGGGATGCCGGTACCGATGTCGAGAAACTGGCGGATCCCCGCTTCGGCGACGAGGTAGCGGACCGCGCGCCCGAGGAATGCCCGGTTCGCCCGCATGGCGAAGGGGACGTCCGGGTCGATCGCGAGTATCGCTTCGATGGCCGCCCGGTCAGCGGCGTAGTTGTCCTTGCCGCCGAGCACGTAGTCGTACATCCGGGCCTGATGCGCCTTGCTCCGCGGCGTGCCGGACTGCTACTCAGCAGTGTGCTGCCGCCGCAGCAGGGCGACGCTATAACGCCCTGAAGCGCCTCCCGCCGACCTGTAGCCGATTACTTCCCAACCATCCGCGCTGGCATTTTCGAGCGCTTTCAGGCCGCCTGTGAGAATTTCCCTCTGGCCTTTAACGCCATTCCAGGTGGTCTTCGAACGGTGCGGCGCCCTCCCCGGAAACCACCGTACTTCTGCGTACTCCCAGGCTGCCATGAGGTTGATCATCGTACGCGCGAGGTCGAACAGGCAAGCTGCTGCCGCGCCGCTTCCGGTGTTCGAACCCGACGCGCCCTCTTGCCAATTCCGCTGTCGCCCTTGTCCAGGGTAAACACCTACGTGTCGCCACCGAGATTCGCACGAGTTGCGCGCCTTCTACCTGGGCGTAGCACATCCTGGTCCTGCGACGCTGGATTGACCTGGCAGAACTCCCGGACGAGATGGCGATCAGCGCAATCACCCTCGCCGTGCTGTCGGCCGGACCGCATCAGGTCCGCCCTAACGGTGAGCAGGACGTGTACGACGAGCACGAGGAGCGCGCCCGCCGCACCGAGGCCTTGCAGCGGGCAGAGAGCGAGTTCGACCCGGTCCCGTTCGACGCTGAGGCGGCCCGGATATACGGCCGGGTGACAGCCGGGGTTATTGCGGCGGGCCGCAAGCCCCGACACCGAATTGCCGACCTGATGATCGCGGCCACAGCCATCGCGGAAGACCTCCCGCTGTTCACCACCAATCCCGGCGACTACGCGGGTCTCGAGAAGCTTGTCCACGTCGTCACCGTCACGCGCCCGGCGTTGCCCCACGAAAAGAAACCTGACCCTCGCTAGCTGGCAGACAACGTACGGATCAGATGGTGAACGCCGGCACGCGCTTGGCTGCAACGCGGCAGGGACAGAACTACCCGGCAACTCCCGCCCCGCGCACCGCCCGCTAGAGTGGACGGACGTCTTGCCCCTCACTAGCGGGCGCGGCCCGAGGCAAGGAAACGATCATGTGCCCTGTGCCCGGAAACGATGTGACACCTTCCGTTACTACGGGACCAGGGCCCTCCCGTCACTCCGGGCCCGGCTACGTGGCCAACCCCAAGGCGCCCGACTTCGAACCGGGCGAGCCGCTGCGGGGCGCCGCGGCGCGGTGGCTCAACCTTGTCCCCGCCGAGCACCGCCATGGCGGCCGGGAGTCGGCGAAGGACTCCATGGAGACGCTGCGGGAGCACGCGCGCAGCTGCTCTGATCATCCGCTCGGGGCCCTGTGGGTGGCGCATCGCCACCTGAGCGACCCGGAGCCCGCGGTCAGGATCGCCGCGCTCGTGCTCGCCTCGGAGGCGCTGTGGTGGCTGGGGCGTTTCGAGGACGCGCGCCTGGCCGCCCAGGCGGCGGCCGACGCTGACCCGGCGTCCGCCCAGGCGCTGTGGCGCCTCGCGGTCGCGTTGTACCGCCAGGGCCGGTTCGAGGAGACGGGCGAGCACCTCGACGACCTTGTGCAGCTGGCTAGCCGGTTCGCTCCCGGGTGGGTGCTCCGTGGCCAGGTCAAAGTCTGGCTTGACGCGGGCAACCCCGGGGCGGGGCGGGCCGACTTCGCCGCCGCGGCCGCGCTGCCTTCCGGCTCGGGCATTTGGGTGGTGCCGTACCGTATGGCCGCCGCTGAGTTCAAGGCGGCGGTTGACGCTCAGGTGAGGGTGCACGACGCCGAGACCGGTGCTCCCGCCGGCGAGCCGGTCGACGTGGCGCTGCTGCCGGACAAGTCCCGGGTCGAGCGGGGCGTAGACCCCGATAGCCGCTGGCACCTGGAAGGGCCGAGCCCCGGTGGCGGCGATTCTGATACTCAGTTCGGACCGCTGGGCGGCGACTTCGCCGCGGGGGCGCGCTCGCGCGTCCCCTTCGGTGACAGGTTCGTGCTTTACCAGCGGAACATCGAGAACCTTTGCCGGGACAGGGGTGACCTGCGCGAGGAGATCCGCAAGTCGGTGGCGGAACTCTTCGACGCGGCCCTCGAGTCCCGCGCGAAGATCACCGTCAAGGGCGCGCCCGAGCAGCACGCCGAGGGGGCAGACATCCCGGGGGATGAAGACCGCTAACGCCAGCTCTTCTGCGCCCATCGAGAGGTCGTCGGCCGCCCTGGGCACGTCGGCATGACAACGGGTCGCGTCACGCGGGCCGGGAACACCGTTCGGCGCCCGATGGAATACTGGTCGGCTGCCGTGCACGACCTGCTCCGGTACCTGGAGGGCATCGGTTTCCCCGCCCCGCGGTTGCTCCACGCCGAAGGCGGCATCGAAACGCTGACCTGGATCGACGGTGAGTCAGGGCCCGACGGCTGGGCAAAAGTCGTGCCAGAAGCCGGTCTGCGACGGTGGGCCAGGTTCCTGCGCGGCTACCACGACGCGGTCGCCGGCTACCGGCCGCCAGCCGACAGCGTGTGGTCAAGCGGCACGGGCGGCTGCTCGCCCGGCGAGGTCATTTGCCATGGCGACTTCGGCCCTTGGAACGGTGTCTGGCGAGGCGGCGACGTGGTCGGGCTGATCGACTGGGACCACGCCCGGCCCGCCCGACCATTGTTCGATGTGGCCTACGGGCTGGAGTACGCGGTTCCCTTCCGCGATGACCAGGAATGCGTGCGCTGGCTCCGGTATCCAGGCCCGCCCGATCGCCGCCGCCGGATCGAGGCGTTCTGCGACGCCTACGGCATGCCGGTCCCCGCCGATGTCGGCGCGTGCGTGGCCGAGGTACAGCGCACGGTCGCCGCCAGCTGCGCGGCTAACGCCCGTCGCGGCATCGAGCCGCAGGCCACCTGGGTCCGCGAGGGCTACCTCGGCGAACTCCGGGCGCGGATCGCATGGACCCAGTCAAGCGGCCTCTAACCCTAGGTAGCCGAATTCCGTTACCCTGAGCCTGTGGCCGACACCGGGCCCGAGGGAAGCCTTGCCCGCACGCACGTGGGCAAGCCCGGCCTGCCGCGGGGCGGGAGCCGCCTGCCGCCGCGCACTGTCCAGGCATCGCACCGGGAGCGGCTGCGGCGGTCCGTGGTCGCCGCCGTCGCCGAGGCCGGCTACCCCGCCGTCACCGTGGACCGGCAGCCTGCCAGAAGAAGAGGAGACACTCATGTCCCTCGTCCCTGGAACGCGTGACGCCCGAGGCTAGCCCTCCTGGATGGCCGCGTCGATGGCCCGCAGTTCCCGGTCGCTGGCGGCGATGGCGGCCTGCTCGGCGGTTTGGTCAAGCGAGCGCGACAGGACCAGGTACACGAGGCCGGCCACGACCAGGCCGACCAGCCAGGAGTAGTCCACGCCGTTGGTCACGTGATTGGGGATCCAGCCGTTGTAGGACAGGCCGGCGATCGGCGGCAGCACCATGAACGGGATCTCCGCCGCGAACCCGACGAAGTAGGCGGTCAGTCCCCGCCAGCCCCACTGCCCGTAGACTCCGGACGACCGGAAGATGTCGGTGATCGCGTAGTGCCCGCGGCGGACGAAGAAGAAGTCCACCAGGTTCAGCGCGGTCCACGGCACCAGCAGGTACAGCATCAGCGTGAGCGAGTTCAGCACGGCGTCGACCGCGGTGTTCGACCCGCTGGTGGAGATGCTCTCGCCGATGGCGTACCAGACCACGGTCAGGCCGATGACGGTCGCCGCGCGCCACGCCCGGCTCGTGCGAATCGTCTTGAACGAGTCGATGCCGGTCAAGACCGTGAGCATCCCGCCGTAGGCGTTCATCCCCATGGTCGCGAGCAAGGCGGTGGCAGAAAGGAACGCGGTGATCGAGCCGAGCGGCGCGGCCACGTTGTCACCGGAGAGTTGCAGCCCGACCAGGCCGTCGCTGACGTTCAGGCGGGTGGCCAGCCACGCGCCGAGCGCGATCAGCCAGACCGCCGAGCCGGAGGCGCCGAAGAAGACCGCGCCGATGATCCCGCGGGCCGGGGTGTTACGCGGCATGTAGCGAGAGTAGTCAGACACGTAGGGCGCGTAGGTGATGTTGTAGGCGGCCGCCACCGAGAACTGGGCCATGAACGCGGCGAAGACGAATCCCCCCGGGTGCGCGGGGGCGTGCCCGCCGGCGTGCCCGACGAGGATGGCGACCGAGATGATCGCGTAGCACGGCAGCGAAATGATCAGCAGGAACCGGAACACCCGGTGCACCCAGTCGTAGCCGAAGATGGCCAGCGCCGCCGCCAGCACGGCGGTGACCGCCGCCACGAGCTGTGAGTTCCAGCCGAACGCGCCGTGCAGCCCGCTGGCAAGCAGCACCTGGTCGGCCACGTTGAAGGCCATGTAGGTGAACAGCACCGCGAAAAGCGCCACGATCACCCCGCGGTAGCCGAGCTGTGCCCGGGTCTGGATCATCTGCGGCAGCCCGAAGATCGGGCCCTGGGTGGCGTGGAAGGCCATGAAGAGCGTGCCGAACGCGATGCCGAGGACGCCCGCCAGGATCGACCAGCCCAAGGACAGGCCAAGGGAGGGACCGACGAAGCCGATCGGGATCGTGAAGTACTGGAAGTTCCCAAGGAACCAGAGCATGGCCTGCTGCCAGGTCCGGCCGTGCCGCTCGGGGTCGGGTATCCAGTCGATCGAGTGCACCTCGATCTGGTTGAGCAGGCCGCGCTCGACGTCAGCCTCGACCGTGGGCTTCCGTGACTGTGTCGCCATCGCCGCCTCCAGTTCCGCGGGGCCGGACACTCGGTATGACCTGCCTCACGAGCTAGAATGACGACGAGTTTCCTGATAGTCAACACGTGTTTCATAAACGAAACAGTGTTTCCTATGGGTTGCCGGCTGGCTCAGGTCCCGGCGCCGGGAGGAGGGGCCGTGCCCAGCGGCGAGCCAGCAGTGATCCCTGACGGCCGTCGCATCGGCGCGCAGCTCAAGGCGGCCAGGCTCGCCGCGCGGATGACCATGGCCGAGGTGGCCGAGCAGGCCGGCCTGACCAAGGGCTTCGTGTCCAAGCTGGAGCGGGACCTGGCCAACGTCTCGGTCGCCTCGCTGATCCGGCTGTGCGACGCGCTCGGGGTCTCGGTCGGGTCGCTGTTCCAGACACCCAAGGGCGAGGTTGTCCGGCGCGATACGAGGCCGGAGATCAACTTCGGCGGCCGCAAGATGACCGAGTACCTCCTCACGCCGTCCGGCGAGAAGCGCGTGCAGGCCATCCTCAGCGACATCGAGCCCGGCGGCGGCAGCGGGGCCGAGCACTACTCGCTGCCGGCCGACGTGGAGTTCGTGTTCGTCCTGTCCGGCCAGCTGGAAATTACCGTCGCGGGGAAGCCGGTCACGCTTGGCCAGGGCGACGCGTTCACCTTCCCCGCCGATACCAGGCACAGCTTCCGCGGCGCCCCGCACGCGGGCACCACCCAGGTGCTGTGGGTCGTGTCGCCCGCCCTGCCCGACGGCCCCCTCTACGCCCCGCCCTCGGCCGGCGACCACGCCGAAGAACCTTCACGATAAAGGCATTCTCCCGAACGGTGGAGTGATGACCGCCGCGGCGCCCCGTTTCCCGCGCTCGCCCGCGGGCGCTCGGTGTCGGCCCACCCCATGGTCAGCACGCCGGGAAGCTGACGCCGCCCGACTGATAGGTGGGCGTTCCATCCACCACCGTGGCCAGCACCCGGATGTCGGTGATCTCCTCAGGATCGACGCGGAGCGGGTTGCGGTCGAGGACGGTGAAGTCCGCGAGCTTGCCCTGCTCAAGCGAGCCGATCTCGGTCTCGCGGTGCATGGCGTACGCGCCGCCCGTGGTGTACAGGGCGAGCGCGTCGCGGGCGGTCAGCCGCTCGTCCGGGCCGATCACGCGGCCGGCCGCGGTGCGGCGGACGATGGCGTCGCGGATCCCGGTGCGCGGGTCGGGCGGTATGACCGGGGCGTCGGACGACCCGGCGACCGTGATCCCGGCCCGCTGCCAGGACCTGAACGCGTAAAGCTGGTCCGCCCGGCCACCGAACGCGTCGGCGAACCCGTCGCCAAGGCCAGAGAGGAACCCCGGCTGGCTCACCACCGTGACCCCCAGTTCCGCCGCCCGCGCGGTCAGCGCCGGGTACATGGCGCCGGCGTGCTCGATGCGGTGCCTGCGCGGGTTTCCCCGCGTCCCTGCCAGCGCCCGCGCGTACGCGTCAAGCACGATTTCGATCGCCCGGTCGCCCTGGGCGTGCACGCAGACCTGAAAGCCGCGGGCCGCGAAGTCGCACACCATCGCGGTCAGCTCGTCGGGGGCGAAGTACAAGATCCCCGAGCCGAACGGCGGCACCGGGTAAGTTCCGTGGATGGCCGCGGTGCGGCTGCTCATCCCGCCGTCGGCCCATATCTTCACCGCCTGCGCCGTCAACCGCCCTGACCGGCGGGATCCCAGGCCCGACCCGATCAGCGCGTCCACCTCGTCGTGGACGATCAGCCCGTAGACGCGCTGGCTCAGGGCGCCGGCGTCATCGGCCTCGGCGTAGGCGGAGAACGTCTGGCAGCGCAGGTCCGCGTCGCAGGCCGCGGTGACGCCCAGGGCCGCCAGCCGCTCGCCGGCGCGCCGCACCACCCGCGTCCGCCCGGCCGCGTCCATGCGCGTGAGGTCCTCCTTGAGCCTGTCCCCGAGCAGCTGGAATATCGGCCCCTCGAGCAGCAGGCCGGTGAGCCTCCCCTGATCGTCGCGGCCGAAGGCGCCGTCCGGCGGATCCGGCTGGCCGTCGGCGAACCCGGCCGCGCGCAGCGCCGCCGAGTTGAGCACGCACGCGTGCAGCGAGGTGTGGTAGATCACCGCCGGGCGGTCGGGCACGGCGGCGTCCAGCTCGGCGCGGGTCGGATGCCGCTGCTCGGTGAGCTTGTACTCGACGTATCCGCTGCCGGTGACCCACGACCCGGCCGGCGTCCGGTCCGCGGCCGCCCGCAGCCGGGCCTGGATCGCCGGGATGTCCGGGGCGGACGGCTGGCCGCAGTCGGCGCCCGCGGCCAGGTAGCCGATGTTGATCACATGGCAGTGCGCGTCGATCAGGCCGGGCAGGACCGTGGCGCCGTCCAGCCGAAGCACGGCCGCGCCGGCCCCCGCCGCCGCGCGCACGGCGGCCGCCGGGCCGATCGCGGCGATCCGGCCGTCTCGCACCAGCATGCTCTCTGGACCCCGAACACTGGCCGGCGCCATCGTGACGAACTCGGCATCCTCGACGATGAGCTCCACTGGCCTTGCCTCCTCGGATGAACCGGCCGCTACAAGCAGCTTGCCCGCATACGGGCACGAGCAGCCACCGGCGGAGCGGGACCGAATGCTCACTCGTGGTAGCGTCGGCTGCAGGCTCCGCCGTGCAGCGCGGTGTGAGGTCCAGCCAGTGGAGGTGCCAGATGGCCGAACTCCCGCCGCTCCCAGAGGAAATGGTGCTGACCCACTTCATCGTCTCTGACGATGTCGAGCGCTCGCGGCGCTTCTACACCGAAGTACTCGGGGGCAGGGTGGCCTTCCCCGGAGATCCGGTCAACGTCGCGCTCGCCAACAGCTGGATCGTCATCAATGCCGGCGGAGGACCGACCGACGACAAGCCCACGGTCATCCTGGAGACACCACCCGATCCCGACCGGGTCAGCAGCTTCCTCAACATCCGGGTCAAAGACATCGATGCCGCGTACGCCGCATGGAGCGCCCGGGGGGCCGAATTCCTGACGCCGCCGAAACAGCACCCGTACGAGAAGCGCTGCTATATCCGCGATCCCGACGGTCATCTCATCGAAGTGGGGCAAACCACGGATCCCGACGGGGACTGGTCGCCCGCTCACTGGCCGGCGAGCACGCCCGCGGAAGAGTCCTGAGCAACCGTAACCCGGGCGCGTCCTCGGCGCCGGGGCCGTCTTTCCTGTTCTGGTCACCGCGGGCGGTCCGCTCGCCCCCGGAGCCGGCCGGCAGCGGGGTGCCCAGGCCCCAGCGAAGAGCGGCGAGCCGCATGCCGACCACGACGCTGAACGCGGCCGCTTGGCTGGCTCCGGTTGGCGCGCCGAGAGCCTCGATGACAACGTAAACACTGGCGCCCGCCAGGGCCGCGGTGGCATTCCAGGGCCCTTGGCGTACCACTTCGACCGGCCGTCCGGCGATCAGGTCGACGAGCACGCCGCCGCCGACGGCGGCCGAGACGCCGACGAAGATCGCCGTGACGTAGGGCAGGTCGTACAGCAGGGTCTTCTCCACGCCGACGACCGTGAACAGGCCGACCGACAGCGCCTCGAGGACGTCGAATGTCCCACCGAACCGTCGCAGCAGGCTGGTGAACGCGAATCCGGCCACCGCGGCGGCGCCGTCGATCCACAGCGGCACCTGAAG
>Ga0335075_10015359_pt1 | contig 11482 bp, 5 predicted proteins | sample Lox_Sample_24_FD_206723 | JGI IMG/M metagenome (GOLD analysis project Ga0335075, IMG submission 206723) | Soil microbial communities from Loxahatchee National Wildlife Refuge, Florida, United States - Lox_Sample_2.4 | ecosystem: Environmental > Terrestrial > Soil > Wetlands | place: USA: Florida...
GGATCGTCATCCAGTACCCGACCCCGGCGGTAGACGGCGGCCAATACCCGGCCAAGCGCTGCGTCGGCGACGCCGTCGTCGTCGAGGCCGACGTCTTCCGCGACGGCCACGACCTCCTGCGCGCCGTCATTCGTTACAAAGCGCCGCAGAGCGAGGAGTACGTCGAGTCCGAGATGGAGCGGATCGACGCCCACCTCGGCGGCGTGCGCTGGGCCGGCGGGTTCGAGGTCGATCGCCAGGGACGCTGGGAGTACACGATCGAGGCCTGGACCGACGTGTTCGGCACCTGGCGCGACGAGCTCGAGCGCAAGGTCGCGGCGGAGCAGCACGACCTCGCCGGCGAGCTCTCCGAGGGCGTCCAGCTTCTGAAGACCGCCAAGCGAACGGCCAAGGAGCCAGACGACAAGGCCCTCATCGACCACGCGATCAAGACCCTGTCCGACACCGCGGTCCCGGAATCAGCCAAGCACGACATCGCGCTCGGCCCTGAGCTGTTCAACACCATCGAGCGGATCGAGACCCGCGTCGGCGCGGTCACGCTCGAGCGACCGATCGTGATCGAGGTCGACCGCGAACGCGCCAAGTTCGGCGCCTGGTACGAGCTGTTCCCCCGATCCTGGGGCGGCCTGAGCGGCGTCAAGCAGCAGCTGCCAAAGCTCGCCGAGCTCGGCTTCGACGTGATCTATCTCCCCCCGATCCACCCAATCGGTCACACCAACCGCAAGGGCCGCAACAACGCGCTCACGGCCGGACCAACCGACCCGGGCTCCCCCTGGGCGATCGGCGATGAGACCGGCGGCCACGAGGCCGTCCATCCCGAGCTGGGCACGCTCGATGACATCAGGGATCTCGCGGCAACCGCCAAGCAGCACAACCTGGACATCGCGCTCGATTTCGCGATCCAGTGCTCGGCCGACCACCCGTGGCTCCACGAGCACCCCGAGTGGTTCCACCGCCGCCCCGACGGCACGCTCAAGTACGCCGAGAACCCGCCCAAGCGCTACCAGGACATCTACAACGTCAACTGGGACTCGCCGGACTGGAGGGGCCTGTGGGAAGCCCTCAAGGACGTCATGCTCCAGTGGGTTGACGCCGGCATCACCGTGTTCCGCGTCGACAATCCGCACACCAAGCCATTCGAGTTCTGGCGCTGGCTGATCCACGACGTCCACGAGCACAATCGCGATGTCGTGCTCCTCGCCGAGGCGTTCACACGACGATCGGTCATGCGCCATCTGGCCAAAATCGGCTTCAGCCAGTCCTACACGTACTTCACGTGGAAGAACTCGCGCTGGGAGCTCACGGAGTACGTCTCCGAGCTCGCCCACAGCGAGGAGCGCGAATACTTCCGCCCGAACTTCTTCGCCAACACCCCGGACATCCTGCACGAGTACCTCCAGCACGGCGGCCGCCCCGCCTTCGAAGCCCGTGTCACCCTCGCCGCCACGCTTAGCCCCAGCTACGGGATCTATTCGGGCTACGAGAGCTACGAGAATGCCGCCATCCGCGAGGGCTCAGAGGAGTACCTGAACTCCGAGAAGTACGAGATCAAGCAGCGCGCGCTCGACGGTCCATTGCTCCCGCACATCCAGCGGCTGAACCAGATCCGCCGCGAGAATCCCGCGCTGCGAGATATCGAGAACATAACCTTCCTCGACACCGCCAACGACGCGCTGGTCGCGTACGCCAAGCACTCGCCCGGCAACACGATCATCACCGTCGTCAGCATCGATCCCCATCAACCCCAGGAGGGACTCGCGATCGTGCCCGCCAACCTCGGTCTTCCGCCGAGCTTCACCGCCCACGACCTGCTGACCGACGAGCGCTACCTCTGGCGCATCGGCGCCAATTACGTCCGGCTCACGCCCGGCGTCCGACAGGCGCACGTCGTGCGCGTCGAGATCTAATCCTGTGGGAGTCGGCCCACCGACCCTCACCCACCTGATCGCGGCCGAGACCCGGACCACGCCGGCCGCTTCGCCTCCTCATGACACGACCCAAGCCCAGGCGCTGACCCGGCAGTGGTTCGAGCAGGAGCCGCTGTGGTTCAAGCGCGCGGTCTTCTACGAGATCCACATCCGCGGCTTCTTCGACGCCAACGGGGACGGTTCGGGCGACTTCCGGGGACTCACCGAGAAGCTCGACTACCTCCAGTGGCTGGGGATCGACTGCATCTGGCTGCTGCCGTTCTACCGGAGTCCCCTGAGAGACGGTGGCTACGACATCGCGGACTTCACCTCGGTCCACCCCGACTACGGCACTGTCGAGGACGTGCACCAGCTGATTGACGCCGCCCACGCCCGCCGCATCCGCGTGATCGCCGACCTCGTGATGAACCACACCAGTAGCGACCATCCCTGGTTTCAGGAGTCGCGCTCGAGTCCTGATTCGCCCAAGCGCGATTGGTACGTGTGGTCGGACACCAACGAGCGCTATCAGGACGCGCGGATCATCTTCATCGACACCGAGGCCTCCAACTGGACGTGGGACCCCGTCGCCGGGAAGTACTACTGGCACCGCTTCTTCTCCCACCAGCCGGACCTCAACTACGACAACCCCGAGGTCCAGGAGGCCATGCTCGAGGTGCTGCGCTTCTGGCTCGATCTCGGGCTCGACGGCTTCCGGCTCGACGCCGTGCCCTATCTGTTCGAGCGCGAGGGGACGATCTGCGAGAACCTGACCGAGACGCACGCCTACCTCAAGCGCGTCCGCAAAGAGGTCGACGAGAACTACCCCGACCGGGTGCTGCTGGCCGAGGCCAACCAGTGGCCGGCCGACGTGGTCGAGTACTTTGGGCAGGGCGACGAGTGCCAGATGGCCTTCCACTTCCCGGTGATGCCGCGGATGTTCATGGCCATCCGGCGTGAGGAGGCGGTGCCCATCTACGAGATCCTCGAGCAGACCCCGACGATTCCCGAAAGCTGCCAGTGGGGGCTGTTCCTTCGCAACCACGACGAGCTGACGCTCGAGATGGTGACCGACGAAGAGCGCGACTACATGTACGCCGAGTACGCCAAGGACCCGCGCATGAAGATCAACCTGGGGATCCGTCGGCGCCTCGCTCCGCTGCTCGACAACGGGCGCGACGAGATCGAGCTCATGCACGCGATCCTGTTCTCGCTCCCCGGCTCGCCCGTCCTCTATTACGGCGACGAGATCGCCATGGGCGACAACGTGTTCCTGGGTGATCGCGACGGCGTGAGAACCCCGATGCAGTGGACGAGCGATCGCAACGGTGGCTTCAGCCGGGCGGACTTCGCGCAGCTCTACGCGCCGCCGCTGATGGACCCCGTGTACGGCTTCCAGGCCGTCAACGTGGAGGCCCAGCTTCGTACGGCAACGAGTCTGCTCCGCTGGCTGCATCGTTTCATCTCGCTGCGCAAGGAGCACCCCGTGTTCGGCCTCGGCTCCTACGAGCCGATCGAGCCGTCCAACCCGCGCATCTTCGCCCATCTCCGCTCCTTCGAGGACGATCAGGTGCTGTGCGTGCACAACGTCGCTCGGTCCGCACAGGCGGTCGAGCTCGACCTGAGTGCCTTCGAGGGGCGCTATCCCGTCGAGCTGTTCGGGAACTCCCGCTTCCCGCGCATCGGCGAGCTGCCCTACCTGCTCACCCTCGGACCCCGCGGCTTCTTCTGGTTCCAGCTCGTCGAGCCCGAGGAGGAGCCCACGACCGATGAGTGAGCGCCTGCACGAAATCACCGCCGAGGACATTCGACGGTGCCTCGATGAGGAGGAGCTCCGCGACTGGGTACAGCAGCAGCGCTGGTACGCGTCCAAGGCTCGTTCGGTGACCGGCATCGAGATCGTCGAGAGCATCACCCTGCGCGAGGATCCGCTCCTGCTGTTGGCGCTCGTCCAGACGCGCTTCGCCACCGGGACGCACGAGCTGTACCAGCTTCCACTGTCGATCGCGTTGCCGGGCGAGGTTCCGGGCGGCCACGAGATCGCCCACACCGACGACTGGGCGGTGTACGACGCGCTGGCCGAACCCGAGCAGGCCCACGAGCTGCTGCGCCGGATCGCCGCCGCAGACGAGATCGAGAGCGACGAGGGCCACTTCAGCTTCCATCCCTACGACGGGTCCCCGAACCTCGCGGAGACGACCAATGTCCGCGTGATGGGCGTCGAGCAGTCGAACTCTTCACTCGTGTTCGACGACATCACCGTGCTGAAGGTGTTCCGCAAGCTCGAGCCGGGCGTCAACCCCGAACTCGAGGTCCTGCGCTTCTTGACCTACCGGGGCTATCCCAACATCGCGGCGTTGCACGGCTGGTACGACTACGAGGGTCAGGCCTTCGCGGCCACCCTGGGCGTAGCGCAGGCATTCCTGCCGGACGCGACCGACGGGTGGGAGCTCGCGCTGGCGGAGATCATCACCGCTCCCGACACCTTTCTCGAGCGGCTTGGCACGCTCGGCACGGCCACCGCGCAGCTCCACAACACGCTCGCGTCGGATGCCACCGATCCGGCCTTCTCGCCGGAGCAGCCCAGCCAGGAGGCGCTGTCGCTGCTCACCGCCACCGTCGACGAGGACATCGAGCGGATCTTCCTGCGCCTGCCGGCCGATGAGGAGCGCCTGGCGCCGATCGTCGGCCGTGGCCAGGACGTGCGCGAGCGCCTCGCCGCCCGCGCCCAGGTCGGCGTCGCCGGGAGGGTCATCCGCACCCACGGCGACTACCACCTCGGACAGACGCTGTACACGCCGCGCGGTTGGGTGATCATCGACTTCGAGGGCGAGCCCGCCCGGCCGCTGCCCGAGCGCCGGCAGAAGCGCTCGCCGTTGCGCGATGTGGCCGGGATGCTGCGCTCGTTCGCCTACGTCACCTCGGCCGTCGAGATCCTCCGCGGACAGAACGCTCCTCACGACTTCGAGCAGCGGGCGCGAGAGACCTTCCTGACTTGCTACTTCGCCTCGATCGACCCCACGCTGATGCCCGCCGGCGAGGCGGCGATCGCCAACCTGCTCTCGATCTACGAGCTCGAGAAGGCGATCTACGAACTCCGCTATGAGCTGAACAACCGCCCCGACTGGGTTCCCATCCCGGTCGCGGGCATCGCCCGGCTGCTTGAGAGCAGCTGAACCGGGGAATGCCAAACGAGTCATGAGCGTCGCCACCGCAGAGCTCGAGCTGCTCGTTCGCCGCGAGCACTCAGACCCCCATTCCGTGCTCGGAGCGCACCCCGAGGACGGGGGCGTCGTCGTGCGCGCGTTTCGCCCGGCGGCCTGCGCCGTCTCCGCGTTGACCGACGGTAGAGAGCCCCTCGAGCTGCGCCAGATCCATCCCGGCGGCGTGTTCGAGGGCGTGATCGACGGCGCCGAATTGCCGCTGCGCTACCGGCTCGAGGTCGACTACGGAGACGCCGGCAAGTTCACGATCGACGATCCGTACTCATTCCTGCCCACGATCGGCGAGCTCGACCAGTACCTGATCGGCGAGGGGCGCCACGAGGAGCTCTACAACCGCCTCGGCGCGCACGTCCGCGAGCACGAGGACGTCACCGGCACCGCATTTGCGGTGTGGGCCCCGGCCGCGCGGGCGGTCAGCGTGGTGGGCGACTTCAACTCCTGGGACGGGCGGATTCACCCGATGCGCTCGCTCGGCTCAACCGGCGTGTGGGAGCTGTTCCTCCCCGACGTCGGACCGGGCGCGCGCTACAAGTACGAGATCCTCACTCAGGATCACCAGATCCTGCTCAAGGCCGACCCATACGCGCTGCGCACCGAGGTGCCGCCCAAGACCGCCTCGATCGTGTTCACACCCGAGCACAAGTGGAGCGACGCCGACGCGGACTGGCTGGCCATCCGCGCCCGGCAGGCACCACCGCTTCAGCGGCCGATCTCGATCTACGAGGTTCACATCGGCTCGTGGCGGCTCAACACGCTCGAGGGCAACCGGTCGCTCAACTACGTCGAGCTCGCCGATGAACTGAGCGCCTACGTGCGGGACCTCGGCTTCACCCACATAGAGCTGCTGCCGGTGATGGCGCACCCGTTCAAGGGCTCGTGGGGCTACCAGGTCACCGGCTACTACGCGCCCACTCCGTTCTACGGCTCACCCGATGAGTTCCGCCAGTTCGTCGATCGGATGCACGAGCACGGCATCGGCGTGATCCTCGACTGGGTGCCCGCCCACTTCCCGCGCGACGACTTCGGGCTCGCGCGCTTCGACGGCACGGCGCTCTACGAGCACGCCGACCCACGTCGGGGCGAGCACCCAGACTGGGGCACGCTGGTGTTCAACTACGGCCGTCACGAGGTGCGCAACTTCCTGATCGCCAACGCGCTGTTCTGGCTCCGCGAGTACCACGTCGACGGCATCCGGGTCGACGCGGTCGCGTCGATGCTCTACCTCGACTACTCGCGCAACGAGGGCGAGTGGGTCCCGAACCAGTTCGGCGGCCGCGAGGACCTCGACGCGGTCTCCCTCCTCAAGGAGTTCAACGAGGTCATCCATGGCCGCGAGTCCGGGATCATCTCGGCCGCCGAGGAATCGACGGCGTGGCCGGGCGTCTCGCGGCCCACCTACCTGGGCGGGCTCGGATTCGGCTTCAAGTGGAACATGGGCTGGATGCACGACACGCTCGGCTATTTCGAGCAGGACGCGATCTACCGCCGCTACCACCACCACGAGCTGACCTTCAGCCTGATGTACGCGTTCAGCGAGAACTTCATCCTGCCGCTCTCCCACGACGAGGTCGTGCACGGGAAGGGCTCGCTGTACAACAAGATGGCGGGCTCGGACAAATGGCAGAAGATGGCCAACCTCCGCTCGCTGTATGCCTACATGTGGGCGCACCCCGGGAAGAACCTGCTGTTCATGGGCTCCGAGTTCGCCCAGGAGGCCGAGTGGAGCTACGAGCGCTCGCTCGACTGGCACCTGCTCGAGCAGCCCGAGCACGCCGGCATCCAGTCGCTCGTGCGCGACCTGAACCGGATCTACCGAGACGAGCCGGCGCTGTGGGAGATCGACTCCGACCCTTCGGGCTTCTGGTGGTTGGAGCCCAACGACGCCGACGCCAACGTCGTCGCCTTCGCCCGCGCGTCCAAAAACGGGGAGCGGCTCGTCGTGTTCGCCGCCAACCTTTCCCCGGTGCCGCGCACGGGATATCGCCTCGGCTTGCCCCGCGCCACGCGCTGGAAGGAGGCGCTCAACACCGACTCCACCTACTACGGAGGCAGCGACGTGGGCAACATGGGAGGCCTCGAGCCCGAGCCGATCCCGTGGCATAACCAGCCGGTATCGGCGCTGGTCACGCTGCCGCCACTCGCGGCGGTGTGGTTCGTTCCGGAATCGCAGTGAACTCTTCGTTTCCGTGGGAGCGGCCGCTCGGGGCGCGGCCGCACGACGACGGCACCGTGGAGTTCCGCGTCTGGGCTCCCCGGGCAGAGTCGATCGCCCTGCGCGTCGGCGAGAACGACGTCGAATTGGAGAACGTCGGCTACGGGGTCTATGAGACGTTCACAGCCGCCGCGCCCGGCGACGACTACGTGTACATGCTCGACGGGCGGCCCCTGCCGGATCCCGCGTCGCGCTGGCAGCCGGACGGCATCCGCGGCCCCTCGCGCATCGTCTCCGTGAACCCGCCCGACCGGCGCGCCCCAGCGCCGGTGATGCGCGATCTGGTCATCTACGAATTACATATTGGGACCTTCACGCCGCAAGGCACATTCGAGGCCGCCATCGAGCATCTGCCCGGGCTGGCGGAACTCGGCATCAATGCCATCGAGCTCATGCCGGTGGCGGAGTTCCCGGGCCATCACGGTTGGGGCTACGACGGGATCTACATCTCCGCCGTGCAGTCGTCCTACGGCGGACCGCTCGCGCTGGCACGACTCGTCGACGCCGCGCACGCGGCCGGCCTGGCCGTCATCCTCGACGTCGTCTACAACCACATCGGCGCGTCGGGCACACAGGCGCTGGAGGCATTCGGCCCGTACTTCACCGACAAGTACGAGACGCCGTGGGGCCGGGCGATGAACTACGACGACGCGGAGTGCGATCCGGTCCGCGAATGGGTGCTTCAGAGCGCGACCGGTTGGATCTCCGATTTCGGGATCGACGGCCTGCGCCTGGATGCCATCCACGCCATCGTTGACTCGAGTGCGGAGCACCTGGTGGCCGCCGTGGCGCGCCGCGTCCACTGGGCGCGCAACGATGCCCTGGTGATCGCCGAGAGCGGCCTCAATGATCCGGTCGTCATGCGCGACCGACCCGTCGGCGGCTGGGGTTGCGACGGCGCGTGGGCCGACGATTTCCACCACTCGCTGCGCACGCTCGTCACCGACGAGCGCGAGGGCTACTACGAAGAGTTCGGAACCGTGGCCGACCTGGCCAAGGCCTGGCACCGGCCACACGTGCACGACGGGAACTACTCGAGCTTTCGCCGGCGGCGCTTCGGCGCGCCGGCCGACGATGTTCCGCCGGAACGGTTCGTGGTCTTCTCCCAGAATCATGACCAGGTGGGGAACCGCGCCTTCGGCGACCGGATGCCGGCACCGGCTCGGCCCCTGGCCGCCTTCTGCACGCTGCTCGCGCCGTTCGTGCCGCTGCTCTTCATGGGCGAGGAGTACGGCGAGAACGCGCCCTTTCAGTTCTTCACCGATCACATCGACAAGGAGATCGCCGAGGCCACGCGCAACGGCCGGCGCGAGGAGTTCGCCGCGTTCGCGTCCCACGGCGCCGCAGAGGTCCCGGACCCTCAGGATCCGGCCACGTTCGAGCGCTCCAAGCTCACCCGCGAGCGCGACCCCCAGCTGTCGGCGCTGTACGCGCAGCTGCTCGACGCGCGCCGCCGCCTGCCTCCGGGAGACGCGGAGGCGATCGAGTTCGACGAGGACGCGCGGTGGCTGCGCGCGCGCCACGGGCGCTTCGAGGTGCTCTGCAACTTCGCCCGCGAGCCGCGGCGCATCCCCTGCGCGGGGAGCGCGGTGGAGCTCGCCACCCACGGCGAGCCCGTGATCGCCGACGGCCGGGTGGAGCTCGAGCCGATGTCCGGAGCGCTGGTCGCGTGAGCGACGTGTGGCCGGGACGCCCGTTCCCGCTGGGAGCGACCTGGGACGGAGGCGGGACGAACTTCTCGCTCTTCTCCGAGCACGCCACCGGTGTCGAGCTGTGCCTGTTCGATGATGAGGACAACGAGACCCGGATCCCGATGACTCAGCGGACCGCGCTCAACTGGCACTGCTACCTGCCCGAGGTCGGGCCAGGTCAGCGCTACGGCTTGCGCGTCGCGGGCTCGTATGCGCCCGCAGAGGGCCACCGCTTCAACCCGGCCAAGCTGCTCGTCGATCCGTACGCAAAGTCGATCGACGGCGTGGTCGACTGGGCCCACGACGCCAACGTTCTGCCGTATGTGCCGAACGGCGAGGAGGACGCCGATCTGGAGCCCGACGACGAGGACGACGCGGCGGCGATGCCCAAGTCGGTCGTGATCGACGACGCGTTCATCTGGGAGGGGGACCGACCGCCGAGCGTCCCGTTCGCCGACACGGTCATCTACGAGACGCACGTCAAGGGCTTCACGATGCGCCACCCCGACATCCGCGAGGACCTGCGCGGCACCTACGCCGGCCTCGCCTCCGAGCCGGCCATCGCCTACCTGCACGACCTGGGGGTGACCGCGGTCGAGCTGCTGCCGGTGCACCACATCTCCGACGAGGCGTTCCTGGCCGAAAACGGACTTCGCAACTACTGGGGCTACAGCACGATCGGATATCTGGCACCGCACTGCGAATACGCGGCCACCGGCTGCCGCGGCGAGCAGGTGCGCGAGTTCAAGGGGATGGTCAAGGCACTGCACCGCGCGGGCATCGAGGTGATCCTCGACGTCGTCTATAACCACACGGGCGAGGGCAACCACCTGGGGCCGATGCTGTCGTTCAAGGGCGTCGATAACAGCGCGTACTACCGCCTGATGCCGGAGGACCCGCGCCACTACATGGACTTCACCGGGACCGGGAACTCCCTGAACCCCGTCCATCCGAGCGTGCTGCGGCTGATCATGGACTCGCTGCGCTACTGGGCGGTCGAGTGTCACGTCGACGGGTTCCGCTTCGACCTCGCCTCGGCGCTCGCGCGCGAGTTCTTCGACGTCGACCGCCTGTCGGCGTTCTTCGACGTGATCCACCAGGATCCGGTGCTCTCCCAGGTCAAGCTGATCGCCGAGCCGTGGGACGTGGGACCTGGCGGCTACCAGGTCGGCAACTTCCCGGTGCTGTGGTCGGAGTGGAACGGCGTCTATCGCGACACGATGCGCGACTGGTGGCGCGGCTTTGCCAACTGCGGCGAGTTCGCCGAGCGCTTGGCCGGATCCTCGGACCTCTACGAGGCCGACGGGCGCGACCCGTTCGCCTCGATCAACTTCATCACCGCGCATGACGGCTTCACCATGCGAGACCTCGTCTCCTACGACCACAAGCACAACGAGGCCAACCTGGAGGACAACCAGGACGGCACCGACGACAACCGCTCCTGGAACCACGGCGTCGAGGGAGAGACCGACGACCCGGAGATACGCGCGGTCCGAGCCCGCCAGCACCGCAACTTCCTCACCACGCTGCTGCTCTCGCAGGGCACCCCGATGCTGCTTGGCGGCGACGAGATGAGCCGCACGCAGCATGGCAACAACAACGCCTGGTGCCAGGACAACGAGATCTCCTGGTACGACTGGACCGAAACGCCGGAGAAGACCGAGCTGCGCGATTTCACCCGCCGGCTGATCCAGTTGCGTCGCGAGCACTGCATATTTCGCCGTGAGAACTTCCTGCGTGGCAAGGAGGTCAAGGGGTCGGGCCTGCCTGACGTGTGGTGGTTTCGCGCCGACGGCTTGAAGATGACCCGCCGCGATTGGCAGGGCGATGAGCACGTGCTCGGGATGTTCCTCAACGGGCAGGAGATCACCACGCCCGGGACGTACGGAGAGGACATCGAGGATGACTCGTTCGTCCTGCTCTTCAACGCCGAGGGCGAGGATCGGACGTTCACCCTGCCGCGCCGGCGGTTCGGCGCCCAGTGGGCACTCGAGCTGTGCACCGCCGACCCGGCGGCCGAGCCGGGCAGCGCGCGCTATGGCGCGCGGACCGACGTTCACGTCGTGGCGCGTTCGATGGTCGTCCTGAAGCGAGTCGTATGAGCCTGCGTGCCACCTACCGTCTGCAGCTGACCCGGGACTTCGGGTTCGCCGCGGCGCGCGGGCTCGTCCCCTACCTGCGCGACCTGGGCATCTCGCACCTGTACCTGTCGCCGTCCTTCCAGGCCCGCCCTGGCTCCACTCACGGTTACGACGTAATCGACCCGCGGTGGGTGTCGGAGGACCTCGGAGGTGACTCCGAGCTCCGTTCGCTCTCGGCCTGCGCGCGTGACGCCGGCCTGGGGCTGATCCTCGATGTCGTGCCCAACCACATGGCGGCCGACGAGGCGAACCACTACTGGGCCGACCCGTCGCTGCGGCAGAAGTTCTTCGACATAGAGCCGTCGAC
>Ga0335075_10015360_pt1 | contig 11481 bp, 9 predicted proteins | sample Lox_Sample_24_FD_206723 | JGI IMG/M metagenome (GOLD analysis project Ga0335075, IMG submission 206723) | Soil microbial communities from Loxahatchee National Wildlife Refuge, Florida, United States - Lox_Sample_2.4 | ecosystem: Environmental > Terrestrial > Soil > Wetlands | place: USA: Florida...
CGATAGCTGCCGATGCGGGCGCGGGCGATCGATTCGGGGCTGAGATTGTATTGGCGCTTCAATTCGAGCATGCCGTCGATGGCGGCGAAGATATGGCCGCAGCAGCCGTGATTCTTGAAGGTCATGACGGTGATATTGTAGCGCTCGCCCAGGCCGGCGAGTGCCAGCGACCAGTCCGGCTTCTCGCACATCGCGGCACCGAAGCCGGCGGGGCCTTCGAGCACGTCGAGCGCGCCGGTGACGCCCTCGGCGGCGGCGAGTGCGGCAAGCGCGCCGGCTTCCGCGGCGTGGCCGGGATGGAGGGGCTTCGACATCGCATCCGAGCGGAAGGCCTGCTGGAGGCCGGCGGCGAAGGTCGCGGCGTTGGCGAGCGCGTGGGCGAATTGGGTGGGATCGAGCTTGAGGATCGAGGCCACGGCCGCGGCGGCGCCGAAGGTGCCGATGGTTCCGGTGGTGTGCCAGAAACGGTAGTGCGAGGGCTGGACGGCAAGCCCGATGCGGGTCGAGATCTCGTATCCGACGACGATGGCGCGCAGCAGCGCCTCGCCGTCGGCGCCGCGCGCCTGGGCGGCGGCGAGTGCGGCGCCGATGACCGGGCAGCCGGGATGATAGACGGCGTCACGGAAAATATCGTCGAACTCGACGGTGTGGGCCGCGGTCGCGTTGATGAGCGCGGCGGAGCGGAGGCTCGCGCGCGTGAAGGTGGAATAGACAATGGCGCCGTCGGGGCGGGCTTCGTCGGCGAGCGCGCGGGCGAGGAGAGTTGCGGGGGGAAGGCGCGAGCCGGGCAGAAGGGTTGCGAACCAGTCGATAAGCGCGCGCCTGGCGTGATGGCGGACATTATCGGGGAGCGGGCGGCTGCGCTCGGCGGCACCGTACTCGGCGAGGCGTAGGGTGAGCTCGGTCATGGCGAGACGCTCATGAGGGCGGGGTTTTCGCTGTCGAGATGGGCCATTTGGGCACGCTTGCCGCCCTCGAGCGCGCGGCGGAGGAGGAGCTCGTTGTGGCCCATGCCGTAGAAATCGCCGGTGTCGAGCAAGCTGACGCCGGATTCGAGCGCGGCATGGATGGTTTTGACGCTCTCGGCGTCGTCCGCGGGGCCGTAGAGGCCCGACATCGCCATGCAGCCGAGGCCGATCGCGGGGACGAGGGGCCCCCGCGGACCGAGCGGAACACTTCGCATCAACCGGCCCGAGGAAGCCGAAAGCCCGGCTGCTTCGTACCCACGATCTGGCCCATCTCTCGCGCGTGCGCGCGAGGCTATTGCGCGTGCGTCTCGGCCTTCGAGCGGTTGGCCGTCGATGTGCCGGCGCCCGGACCCGGGATCGAGCCCGTGGTGCGGTCGGCGCTGGCGGCCATCGAGCTGTCCTCCGGCTCGTCCTCGGCCATGTGCTTCTTGAAGGATTTGATGCCCTTGGCGAAGTCGCCCATCAGGGTGCTGACCTTGCCGCTGCCGAACAGCAGCAGCACGACCAGCAGCACCACCATCCAGTGCCAGATGCTCAAGCTACCCATTGTTCCTCCACCGGAGGCTCGCCTCCAGGCCGACCGGCTCGTTACTTAAGCCTCCCGAAGGCCATTGTCACCCTCAAGAGCCCGCGCGGGCAAGGTCAGCCCGAGGTTGCGGCAGGACGAAGCCGTAGACCGGGAAAACGCTGGTGCCGAGGGCATCGATCGGGGGGTACCAGACGCGCACGCGCGACCAGTCGTTGGCGGCGGAGACGTCGATCACCGGCTGGTCCTCGGTGATCCGGTAGGGGACCCAGTTGGCGTGCTCGACGAGGATTTCGCGCCGGGAGAGGATGGCGGTGACGACCGAGACGTGGCCGAGCGGCATCGCATCGGTCGGGCGGAAGACGAGGACGGCGCCGACGACGGGGCGGTGGAGGCGGGGATAGCGGCCGGCGGCCTCGCGCCACCAGGAGTAGGCGTCCCCGGTGAGCGAGATGCCGGTGACTTCCTCGACGTAGGGGACGCAGGTGAGGCTGGTGGGCGTGCCGATGGCGGCGTAGCGGCTGGCGCCGCCGCAGGAGGCGAGGGCGAGCAGGAGGAGCGAGGCCCAGGCGTGGCGGGCGGGAAGCGCCATGGGTGGGGATAGTGGACGGTGGGAGAAGGAAAAGCAAGAGGTTGGGGGGTAATTTTAAGGTGGAGTGGGGAAATCGGGCGGTTCGCCGTTGACGTAGTCGTCGAGGGTTCCGGCGGGGGATTGCGATGGGTGCGCGGACGGGCGCGGGGCCGCGGCTGGTAAGGATTTGGCAAGGGACGGGGCGTTAATATTGCGGACGGGACCGGGCCTTGCCGGTTCCGTGTTTCCTCCCCCGATTACGCGCCGCCCCCGCGGCGCCGAACTTGAGAGGCGGCATCCGCGTGGTGCCGCCTTTTTTTCGCGTGTGGCGCGAAGCGGCGGTCCCGGTTTCACACGTTCGCGAGGTGGTCCTTGACGCTCCGCAATGGTCTTGCGGGAAAAGAGAGCGCCGTGCGACCGTTGTTACAATTGGCGCCGCCGGAGGCAACGGGGACGAGGCGATGGGGAAAAGGCGGCGATGGGGGCCGGCCGTTCCGGTTGTGCTGCTCGGGCTCGCGGGCTGCGCGGCCGTGGACAGCTTCAGCTCGCGCGCCATGACCTACAACCAGCAGGCGGAGACCATCAAGGAGAGCCAATTGATGCTCAACGTGATGCGCTCCGCCTATCGCGAGCCTCTGCAATTCACCGATTTCACGCAGGTCACCGGCCAGGCCACGGTCTCGGGCACCGCCGCCTTCACGCTGCCCTTCAACCCGAGCCCGCCCACCTTCGGGCACGCCGACACCGCGCTTCCGGCCGCGACGCTCTCCGGCACCCAGGCGTTCACGGTCGCCAACCTCGACACGCAGGAATTCTACGAGGGCATCCTCTCGCCGATTCCGATCACCAGCATCGACTATTATCTCGAGCAGGGATTTCCGGAGGCGCTGCTGCTGACGCTCGTGATCAGCCGGGTCGATATCGAGAGCGGGAAGAACTCCCGCGTTTCGTTCTACAACGTCCCGAGCGGCAAGGATTTCCTCAACTTCGAAGGGCTGGTCGCGGCGTTTCGCGATCTCGGCGTCCGCTCCGAGGTGGCGAGGACGCTCACCAATGTCGGACCGCCGATCCCGGCCGGCGACATCGCAAGCCTGCGCGCGCTGGCACCGCTGGCGGAGGGGGCCGTGCTCAAGCGCTTCACCCCGGCGAGCGACCCCGACCTCACGCCGAGCGAACGCGCCGACCTCGCCCGAAGGGGCGTGAGCGAGTATTTCCGCCTGCAGCAGACGAGCGAGCAGAGCCGGTTCTGCATTGACACGAACGCCGAGACCCCGGCTGATCTGAGCGCGGCGAGCGGCATGCTGGTCGGGCTCGGCGTGCTGCCGGTGGGCGATCAGATCGAGGGGCTGCCGACGACGCCGGCCAGCGCCGCGCTCGACGACGCCGCCGCGCGCTGCGGGGCCTCGCCCTATGTGCGGATGAAGGCGGCGGAGCAGAACGGCTACACGCAACCGACGAGCCGGTTCGCGCTCGCGGTCCTGACGGCGGGCGGCGCGCACGAGACCGTCACGCTCCGGATCGATCTCACCGTCCGTTCGGTCGAAGGCATCATCTATTACCTTGGCGAGCTGGCGCGGGGGGAGCTGGATATCGGCGGCGGCGGCATGGGCTCGGCGCCGATCGTCCAGACCGGGGCCGGCTCCAGCCAGGTGCTGTTCCGGGTGCGCCAGAACTGCACCGGCCTCGGGGCCGAGATCGACGCCGTCTATGACGGCTCGCGCTACTGCGTCTCGATCGACCCCTCCGGGGCGGACCGTTCGTCCCAGGTGATGGAGATCGTGCTCCAGCTTCTGGCGCTCAACACGTCTGCGAAAACGCTGCCGGCGCCGAGCGTCATCACGGTCCTCGGGCAGTAGGCCCGCGGCGAGGGGACCATGCCTCGCCTTGGCATCTTCCGGCTCGGCGAGTGGCTGCCGGTGATCGCGGTCGGGCTGGTCGCGGTGGTGCTCGCGGTCGTCGGCTTCGAGCAGTGCGGTCCCAAGCTGGCGTGCCACCCCGACTCGATCGGGGACGCGGTGGTCCGCTCGCTGTTCCTGATCCGCGGCGGCCAGAGCATCGACTACCACAGCGATCCCGCTCTCCTGGTCGCGGCGCAGACGCTGATGTACGGCGTGGTCCTCTGGGCCGCGATCAAGGGCAGCGTCAAGCTCGCGGTGCGGGACTTCCGCCATGACGTGAAGCTCGCGCGCGCCAGGGCATTGCGCGGGCACGTGGTGGTATGCGGGCTCGGGGAGACGGGGCTCGAGATCGTCCACCGCCTCAATCACGAGGGGCACAAGGTCGTCGCGATCACGCGCGAGGATGCGCCGGCGGCGATCGCCCAGTGCGACCGGCTGGGCGTGCCGGTGCTGAGCGGCGACGCGACCCGGGCGGAGACGCTCGACAGCGCGGGGATCGCGGGAGCGAGCGTGCTGGTGGCGACGACCGGGTCGGACGCCACCAATCTCGACATCGTCATGGCGGCGGGGGAGCGCGCCGCGGGGCGCGCGGCGGGAGGCGGCCCGGGAGGCGGCGGCCCGGCGCCGCTGCTGGTGCGACCGGAGGTTCGTGCCCCCTGGCTGATCGACGCGCTGGTGGCCCCGCCGGCTTCGGTCTTCGATGCGGGGCTGCTGGTGCATCCGCTCAGGGTCGAGGAGGTTTCGGCACGGGCGTTGCTCGGCAATGCGGGCTTCGTCCGCACCGCCGGCGCGCGGCCGCGGATCGTTCTGGTCGGGCTCGGCGATCTCGGTGCGGCGATCCTCCGCCAAGCCGTCCTCTCGACCTTCGCGCTGCCGGGCGTGCGGGCGGAGGTCCTCGCCTACGACAGCGAGGCCGACGCGCGGGCGGCCGTGGTGAACGCCGCCCACTGGCGGCAGTTCCTCGATCTCAAGGCCCGGGCGGGCTATTTCGGGCCGCCTGACGAGCAGGGCCCGGGGGAGAAAGGCCACATCACCGACTGGGAGGCGATCTCGGCGGAGCTGGCGGCCCGCCCGCCGGACGCGGTGATCGTCGCACTCGGCGACGATGACGCGGCGCTCGAGGCCGCCGTCGGGTTTCGCGACGCGCTCGACCGGCTTCGCCGCTTCGCCACCCCGATCCATGTCCGCACGCGCAAGCGGCGCGGGCTTCGCGCGCTGCTCGGGCGCATGGCGGAGCGGCCGCTCTGCCGCGAACGGCTCGCGGGGTTTGGCGACCTGCCCTCGCTGGTCGGACCGGCGCAGCTCTTCGAGGAGAAGGCCGACCGGATGGCCCGCGCGGTCCACGAGGACTACCTGGCGTCCAAGCCCAGCCCCGACAAACCCGCCGCGAAGCCATGGGAACAGCTCGCGGAGCGGTTTCGGCGGCAGAACCGCGCGGCCGCCGATCATATCCCGGTCAAGCTCCGCGACGCCGGGCTTCGCCTCGTGCCCGGGCGTGGGCCGGGCGCCAGCTTGCGGGCCGAGGAGATCGAGCGGATGGCGCGTGCCGAGCACCATCGCTGGAGCCTCGACCTGCTTGCCATGGGATGGCGCTACGGCCCGGTGCGCGACGAGGCGGCGAAGACGCACGACCTGCTCGTGGCATGGGAGCGGCTGCCGGAGCGCGACCGCGACTACAACCTCGGCGCGGTGGCCAAGATCCCGCGCATCGCCGCCGAGGCCGGTCTTGAGGTCCGCCGTCTCCGGCGCATCGATCTCGCCGCCGATCCGCGCGCGCCGCCGCCGGATGCCGAGACGATCGGGCTCATCGAGATCGACATCGACGACGCCGATGCCTGGCGGGCGGCGGAGGCGCTGGCGGGGGGCGCGACGATCGCCATCCATGGGCGCGGCCTGGAGCGGGCGGCGCCCGACAGGCTTCGAGATGTTGCCAGGGATTTCCCGCGGGCGGCGGAAGCGGTGGAAGCATGGGCGGATGCCCAGGAGGCTGCCGCGCGAGGCTCGCTGGGCTCGCCGGCCTCCTCGAAGGCTTGAGCGTTGCTGCACGGTCGGCGGTCACGGGGCGCCGGCCGAGGAAGAAATCCGCCCCGCCCACCGAGAAAGTCCTCACGGGAACATGACAATTCTTGATCATGGCGCGCCGGATTTCGTCTTCTCGAGCGATTTCACGGCCTGGACGAAAAGCAGCGCGGGGGATGCGCCGCCGAGAAAGTGGCGGGGTGCCCGGATTGAACGTCATGCCATGCGGCTCCGGGGCGCGATCGCCGGACACATTCGATCGCGCGAGACCACCACGCGAGACGAGAATGCGCGGGAGCGGGACGGGTCGGTGCCGGCGAGCCCGTTCCGCTCCGGCCCGACGCCCCTTCCTTGACACCGTCCTACCCGCCGGGGAGAAACTCGGAAGTGTCGGCACCTGGGCACGGTCGCCGGAGGCAGGGGCGCCGGAAGAGCCAATGAGAGAGCGTGAGCGGTTCCAATCCGCTCCGAAGGCGCTCCTATAACAAAACGACGGGCGAGGAGGATACGTCAATGAAAAGGGACAAAGCGCAGGCGCGCGAGGAAAAACCGCAATTGCCGCCTGGGAAATGCGGACGCCGGCGATTCCTGCAAGCGGCGGGGACGGCCGGGCTCGGGCTGATGGTCGCGCCCAGGGTGTTCGCCGCTCCCGCGAGCGACGGATCGGTCGTCGGCTCCCTGCCGACCGCTGTCCAGCAATACTACGATCTGGCGACGACGACGCCGCTCGGTCCGAGCATCTACCGCGGTTTCAAGCCGAAGAAGGGCCCGCCCTGGCTGATCGGCTATGCGAGCTCGTTCGCCGGGAACACATGGCGCATCGGTGCGCGGACACGGCTCGAAGATGCATTGCTGCCGAAATACAAGGCGGCGGGGCTGGTGAAGGATGTCGTCACCACCGAGTCGAACCTCGTCATTCCGAGGCAGATCCAGCAGATTCGCCAGCTCGTCGATCAGGGCTGCGATGCCGTCATGACGATCGGCGCCGCGCACACCGCCTTGGACGGCGCCATCAAGTACGCGTACGACCACGGCGTGCTGTTCGTCGCCATTCAGGGTGGCGTTGCCTCGCCCTACGCGCTGCAAGTGAGCGGCAACTACGCTCTCTGCGGCAAGCTGCAAGGGCAGGCGCTCGGCAAGAAGATGGGCGGCAAGGGCAATGCCCTGATCGTCCAGGGCATCCCGCAGGCCGAGGCGAGCGCCGACTTCCAGCGCGGCCATGAGGCGGGCCTCAAGGAATACCCCGACATTCGGATCATCGGTGCGGTGGCCGGCGGGTGGGTCGATTCGGTTGCCAAGACCAAGGTCCTGCAGTTTCTTGCCACCCACCCGGAGCCGCTCGGCGGCATCGCCACCCAGTCTCCGGGAGACCTCGGCACATTGGGAGCGCTGCAGCAGCTCGGCCGGGCGGTCGCGCCGATGACCCCGGGCGGCGAGATGGGGCCGCTTGCCTATTGGCGCGACCATCCCGACTGGATCGACCTGACCTATCAGGGATGGCCGCCGGGGAACGAGATGGAGGAAGGTTGGGAGGCGATGCTGCGCACCCTCGAGGGGCAGGGGCCGAAGATCGCGAGCATCCTGATCGGTCCCGGGCCGATCACCTACAAGGACCTTGCGGGGCTTCTTCCCAAGGGCACGAGCTACGCTTCCAACGAGTGGGTCGAGCCGCCGTACAGGACCTGGTTCCCGCCGGAAACCATGGACATGTATTTCGACCGCCCGGCCGATCCGCTGCAGGGGAGGGGATGATCCGCGTCGCGGGCGGGACTGCGGGCGAAGGGACGCGCTGAGCGGAATGTCCGGGCCCGGCGCCTATCCGACGGGTCCGGGCGACGTCGTCGAGGTCCGCAAGGTCAGCAAGTCGTTCGGCGAGACGCATGCGCTGAGTGCCTGCTCCTTCTCGGCGCGCGCCGGCGAGGTGCACGCGGTCGTGGGCGAGAACGGCAGCGGCAAGAGCACTCTCGCCAAGCTGCTCGCGGGCGTGTTGCATCCCGACCGGGGGAGCGTGCGGGTCGACGGCGTGCGGCCGGCGAACCCCGCGTTCGCCCGGGCGGTGGGGATCGCCGTCGTGTTCCAGGAGATCCTCGTCGCCGAGGGCGCGAGCGTGCTCGAGAACCTGTTCATCAGCGACGACGGGCTCCTCCGCGCCAGGCTTTCGCAGCGGGAGAAGCGCAAGCGGGCGAATTCGTTGCTGGGCCGTCTCCTCGGCGGGCCGATCGATCTCGACATGCCGGTCGAGGCGTTGCCGCTCAACACGCGGCAATGGATCGTCATTGCGCGCGCGCTGCTCGGAAACCCGCGCGTCGCGGTGTTCGATGAATCGACGGCCGCGCTCGACCACGCGAGCGTCGAGCGGTTCTTCGCAGTGGTGCGCGAGCTCAAGGAATCCGGCGCCGCGGTGCTGGTGGTCACCCACCGCATCCACGAGCTGACCGCGATCTGCGACCGCGCCACCGTGCTGAGCGACGGCGTCGATGTCGGCACGCTGGCGGGAGCGGAGATCAAGGAGGAGCGCTTGCTCGAGCTGATGCGCGGGGAAACGGTATCGAGGACGACGCACGCGGTTGGGCCCGAGCCTCGGGAGCGGCGGGCCCGCGCTCATGCCGGACCGGCGCTCACGGTTTCGGGGCTGCGGCTCGCGCCGGAGGCGGCCGCGGTCGAGCTCGTCGTCCGGCGCGGGGAGATCGTCGGGCTGGCCGGGCTGGAGGGCCACGGCCAGGGCGAGTTCCTTCAGGCCGTCACCGGCATCCGGCGCCCGGCCGCGGGCGAGGTTCGCCTGGCGCGCGAAGGGCGGGCCGCAGGGCGGACCCCAGGGGGGACCCCAGGGCGGACCGACCTGATCGGTTCCCTCAGGTCCGCGGTTCGTGCCGGCATGGCCTATATCCCCGGGGACCGGAAGGCGGAGGGCGTCTTCGCCAACCTCTCGGTGTTCGAGAACTTCGGCATCGCCTGCTACCGGCGGACGGCGCGCGCCGGGTTCATCGACGGGCGCCGTGTCGGGCGCATGTTCGCCGACCAGGTCGAGACGCTCGCCATTCGCATCGGGCGGGCGACGGCGCCGATCAACTCCCTGAGCGGGGGAAACCAGCAGAAGATCGTGCTCGCGCGCGCGCTGGCCGCCGCCCCGCTGGTGCTGGCGCTGAACGATCCCACGCGCGGCGTGGACATCGGCGCCAAGCGCGACCTCTACGTCCAGCTGCAAGGCCTCGCGGAGGCGGGAAAGGCCATCCTCTTCCTCTCCAACGAGATCGAGGAATTCGTGGGTCTCTGCGACCGGGTCGCCGTGTTCCGGTCCGGCAGCATCTTCGTGACACTCGCGGGCGCGGAGATCACCGCCGATGCGGTGCTGGCCGCGATGTTCGGCTACCGGAACCGGCAAGACTCCGATGGTGCCCCGCACTGAGCGCCCCGCCATGCGCGTCCCCGCCGGACAGCTCTCCCTGGTGACGCCTGCGGCGCTCTGCGCCGTGCTGCTCGTCGTCTCCGCATGGCACGGGCCTCACCTCTTCACCTCGGACGGGCTGGCGGGCGCCGTGATCGGCGCCGCGCCGCTGGTGCTGGCGACGCTCGCGATCACCCCGATCGCGCTGGCGGGACCGGCGGGCGTGGACCTCTCCATCGGGCCGCTGATGACGTTCATCAACATCGCGATCGTGCTCGGCCTCCCGAAGCTCGGCGTCTCGGGCCCCATCGCGGTATTCGCTTTCGCGATCGTGCTCGGCGTCGCCGTCGAGGCGGCGATGGGGGGGCTGATCGCGCTGCTCAGGGTGAGCACCGTGGTGGTGACGCTCGCGGTCTATCTCGTGCTCGACGGCCTCAACACGGTCATCCTGCCCGAACCGGGCGGCAGCGCGCCGGCCTGGCTCGCGAATTGGGGCTCGGCCTCGAGCATTCTCTCGCCCATCCTCTATGTCCCGCTCGCCGCCTTCGCTCTCTGGACGCTGCTCTCGCGCACCACCTTCCTGCGCAACATCCGGCTGATGGGAGCCAACGACCGGACCGCGTTCGTGAGCGGGATTCCGCTGATCCCGACGCGCATCGGCGCGCACGTGATCGCCGGCTGCTTTGCCGGCGTCGCGAGCGTGATGTTCACCGGCCTGATCGGATCGGCAGACCCGACCGCCGGCGCGTCGTACACGCTGAGCGCGGTGACCGCGCTCGTGATCGGCGGGGCGAGCCTCGCGGGAGGCCGCGCGAAGGGCCTCGGCTCGGTGCTTGGAGCGATCGATATCTGGCTCGTCTCCTATGTTCTCTCGACCTTCAATTTCGGCCTGAACGCGGGCTACTGGGTGCAGTTCGCGACCGGTGCGGTGCTGGTTGCGGCCCTCCTCGCCGGCGGTGCCCTGGCCGGCCTGCCGGGAAGCCGGGGGTGGCGCGGCAGGCAAGCTGCGGGGGCGGGGCGATGACGACCCGCCCGGAGCCGCTCCGCGGCGGCGGCCGCGCCGATTTGGGAGCGCTCGTCTTCCGGCACTGGAGCACCGTGATGGCGGGTGGCGTCTTCGTTGCCCTGGTCGGGTTCGGCGCGGCAACGATCGACGGCTTCTGGTCGCTGCTCAATCTCCGCTCCAACCTCGTCTTCGCCTCGTTCCTCGGCATCGCCACGATCGGCCAGACGCTCTGCGCCTTGATCGGCGGCCTCGACCTCTCCATCCCCTTCGTCCTCGGCGGGGCGAATGTCGGCCTGGTGAAGCTGATGAACCTTGGCGCCGCGCCGGGCGCGGGAATCGTCATCGTGCTTGCTCTCGCGGCCGCGATCGGCGCTTTCAACGGTGCGCTCAGCCATCGGCTGCGCGGCCAATCCCTGGTCGTGACGCTCGGCGTTGGAAACGCGGTGCTCGGGCTGGTGCAGATACTCGTCAGCAGCGGCGGCGTATCGGGCATCTCCGGCGGCACCATCGAAGGCAAGATTCCGCGCTGGATCGAGGCCCTCTCGTCGATGAGGAGCGCGATCGGCGTTGCGCCCGCGGTGCTGCTGTGGGCGGCGCTCATCGTGCTGACCATCGTCCTGCTGCGGCGAACCTGGTTCGGCCGCAGCCTCTATGCGCTGGGCGGCAACCAGACCGCTGCCGAGCGCGTGCTCATCTCGAGCGGATGGTGCTGGACGCTGGTGTTTGCCGCAAGCGGGGTTGCCGCCGCGCTCACCGGCATCCTGTTGCTCGGCTATACGGGCAGCGGGTATGCCGGCGTCGGCGATCCTTATCTCTTCACCACGATCGCGGCGGTGTTGATCGGGGGTACCTCGCTCGTCGGCGGACGAGGCGGCTACGGGCTCAGCGTTCTCGGCGTCCTCATCCTCACGGTGCTCCAGACCATCCTTTCGGGCTACAACCTCTCGCAGGCCGCACAGGAAGCAATTCTCGGCTCCCTCATCATTCCGACCGTCGCACTCTATGCACGCAGTCCCCATCCGCGCACCCAGATCTGAGACTTCGGGAGCGAAGCGAATTCAGTGCGGGAGATCCGAGGCCGACATTGCGCGAAACGGGGCGTTCGCGG
>Ga0335075_10015361_pt1 | contig 11480 bp, 11 predicted proteins | sample Lox_Sample_24_FD_206723 | JGI IMG/M metagenome (GOLD analysis project Ga0335075, IMG submission 206723) | Soil microbial communities from Loxahatchee National Wildlife Refuge, Florida, United States - Lox_Sample_2.4 | ecosystem: Environmental > Terrestrial > Soil > Wetlands | place: USA...
ATCCCGATGAACACCCACCCTACGATCTCCATGTCGAATTCCTTTCCGTGGTAGTGGTTTCGAGCGGTTCGACTTCGTCGGGTGCGAAGTACAGGTAGCGGCCGTACCAGTCGTGCAGGTCGGCGGCTGGATCGTCATCAACGACGACTCCGACATGCTGGTTGCCGTCGACGTCTTCGTGCACCGAGGTGACACGTGCGGTCTTGCCGGCGAAGAACAGGTCTTGCGCGTCGGCGCGGCGGCCCGGATGCAACCGTACCCGGCTGCCCCGCGCCACCCGCACCCCGTTGACCAGGACGGCATCGGCGTCGGGGCGAACGGCGTTGTCGGCCATTGGGTCCCACCACTCCACACCGTCGGGTATCTCCGGGATCAGGCCCGGCTGGTAAGCGGGCTCGCCCAGGTGGGGATCGCGCAATACGCCGTGCAGGCGCTGCATCGCCTCGGGTGACATCGCATCGCAGCGGTCAATGATCTGCGCGGCCAGCGGATCAGTCGCCCGGGCCTGGGCCTTCTCCTCGTCGGTCATGGTCATCACCCGCAGGGTCAGGATCTCGTCGATCTCGGTGGAGTCGTAGAGCGCACCCTCGCTCTGCTCGGCGATCTCGGGGTGGTCGTAGAGAATGATCGGCGAAATCAGCAGCAGGTCGGTCTCATCGGACGGACCGGCCAGCACCGGGAAGCAGCGGTGCTGGCGGCAATCCGCAGCCGCGGCCGTTGCGTGATCGGGCGGATCCAGCAGCGAAATGAATTCACCGCCAACGGCTTCCGCGATGACGTGGGTGCCGATCAGGGATTTGGCGATGGCCCAGTCTTTCCCGGCATCCTCGATGCCTGGCGCGGTGTTGCGAACCGTGACCGTGACGCGGCTCAGGCCGCAGACAGATTTGTCGGGTTCGACCTCGACGGTCAGTTCTCCGCGGATGCTCTGCCGGGTTCGAACCAGCCGCCCGCCGTCGACTTCTTCGATGTCGCTGCCCGATGGCGCTGTCACCGGCAGCGTCCATGGCCCGGCTGGATCCGCGAAGTCGAAGGGGCCGAACGGCAATTCGACTTCCACGGCCTCGTCCCAACTCAGCCATGACCCCGACGGCGTGATCAGTTCGTCGACCGGCTGGTAGCGCCCGTCTTCGATGTCGCGCTCGGCGGCACGGTGCTGCAGTTGCAGGAATCGCACGACTAGCTTGATGCTGTCCGCGCCATCAACTAGGAACTGCGCCGAGAGGCTGTCATCCTCGCCGATGCCCGCCTCACCCGCACCGGGCGGACCTAAAACCCCGAATTGCCAGCGGGTCTGATTCTTTCGCGAGGACGCGCGGTACGGGTACAGCAGGTAGCCCTCGTAGAGGACGGCATCGGCGATGGTGCGGGCCCGGTCCCAACTCGCGCTCACCGGGCCTCCTCACGGGCCTGGGCCAGTAACTCGGTGACCGCGTCGTCAAGGCTAAGTAGTCCGCGCGCCGATTTGTACGCGCTCAGCGCCGCCGCGGTGTCGTGGCCCAGGCGCACCCATCCGCTGCTGGGGTAATGCTGCTGAATCAGGTCCCGCCACACCGACACCGGCATGTCGTAGCGGTCCTCGCAGTCCCACGGTACCTGCTGCACCGAGAACCCCTGTTGACCCGCCATGAAAACCGTTCCGCTGAACAGGAACTGCAACGGCACCAGACCGTCGCGCAGCGCGTGCAGATACTTGGCCGCCGACACCTCGAAGTCATACGTGCACTCCAGCGTGAGCGGGACCTCGGTGGTGCCGGTGAATCCGGGGACCATCGCCGCACAGTGCTGCCACAAAAACGTGTGCTGCGTGGTCGCCCAACGTTCCCGAGGCCCGAACAGGTCGGTCAGTCCGGCGGCCTCCTCGTCGGAATAACCGCGCCGCAACGGATCGATGCGGACCTGACATCGCAAGGCGATGGCGTGCACCGGCTGATCGCCGGGCACCGAGACAGCGATGCGCGCGGTCAGCATGGGCGTGATCGCGTACGGCTCTGGGGTCACGTCGACAACGGCGAACGAGATGCCAGGTGTGGTCACGGCCGTTGCTCCACACTGCGTTCGGCGAGCGTGCCGAAGAACTCGTCGATGAACTCGCGGGCCTCCTGGCCGCCGTCGAAACCGCGCCACCGTGTTCGCAGTCCGCCGACGAACTCGTAGCAGGCGTCGATCGGGACCAGGTAGCACTCCGGTGTTCCGGCGCCTTCGGCATCATCGGGGACGCGCACCAGCAATGCTTCGACGTCGTCGGCGAGCAGACCGACCCTCGGCTCGGCGGCGCTGATCGCACTCCAGGCGTCGAGGTCGAGCTCGGATTCGGTTGCACCGGCCGGCCCGGGGTAGAACCCGACAGTGCGATCCAGCACCGAGTTCCGGAAGAAGAACGCCAAGCCGACCGGGATCTGCAGTGCTTCCCAGGTGCGGCGATCAAGCGCGAAATCGGGAAATGACAGATACCGGTCCGGGACCGCGCGGTAGCGCAGCGCCGCGTGGCTGTCGGTGAACAGCAGGTAGCAACCGCGACACACGCACATCAATTGCCGCCCAGCCACATTCACCACATGTTGGTGCGCGTCTGCGATCGCCTCCGAGCACATCTCGCACCGCTGTCCGGCCGGCTCGGGCTCGCGCTGGCTTCCGGTGATGCGCGCCAAAACGTCGTACGGAGAGCTCATGCCGGCGCGCCCATCGGCTCGGCCGGTACCGCGAGGGACAGCACACCCTCGCGCAGCAGTAGCGGAACCGGGTCGAGGTGGCGGTCGGCCCCGTCATCGAGGCCGGCCCCGGCGTGCACGACATCGAAATGCGCGTGGCAGTGCGGACATCGCAGCACCGGATCGCCGCCTGCGGCTCGTCGGTGCAGCGCCGCGCCGGCCAGCGATCCATCACAGCCAGGGCAGTGATCGCGGTAGGCGTACAACTGGTCGCCGACCCGACAGGCCAGCACCACAACGCCGGCGACCGAGAAACCGCCGACTTCGCCGGGGGCCAGGTCGGCCAGCTCGGGTACCTGATGCCAAGCCGCCGAGCCGCCGCCGTTGGATGGTGTCCTGGAATGGACCGCAGCGAGCAGCGATTCGGCCGGGATCACGCCCGTCGTCTGGGCTGCCCCAGTTTCGGGCGTCACCACTTCAATCGACGAAACCTCCGGTGCGGCAGCCCGGATCGCGTCCTCGACCGCCAGCTCCAGCGTCACCGCCGACGACGGGCAACTCTTGCAGCTGCCGGCGAATTGAAGCTGCACGGTGTCGCCGACGATGTCGAGCAGATGTACATCGCCGCCGTGCGAGCCCAGATACGGCCGGACCCGGTCGAGTGCGTCGGACACCCGGCGACGCAGGTCGTACGGATGCAGGCCGTGGACGAGTAGCAAGCTGGCCACCAAGTCGTCGGCGACCAGACGATCCAGCATGCCCGGGGCCGCCTGATCGCCGACTGCCGCGAGGATTCGCGACAAGCCCGCGCCGTAGAGCTCAACTACTTCGCGGACCAGCTGCTCGGCGCGCTCGCGTGCGGCCGCCCCGCCGGCCGACATCGCGTCCAGCAGCGTCTGGATCCGATCGCCCGCCGAGCGCCACTGCGCGTCCCCCTGCAACTCCTCGGGGCGATCAGCCATGCATCACTCCCCGGTCGCCGTTTGGGTGGGTGAGTGCAGCCGCTCCAGTGTCTTGCCCTTGCCGAGGTACATATGCACACCACAGGGCAGGCAGGGGTCGAAACTGCGCACCGTGCGCATGATGTCGATGCCCTTGAAGTGCTCCCGGTCGTTCTCCTCGAAGATGGGCTGGCCCTGTACCGCGTCCTCGTAGGGCCCCGGCGTGCCGAAGCTGTCGCGCGGGTTCGCGTTCCACGGGGTGGGCGGGTATGGGTGATAGTTGGCGATCTTGCCGTCGCGAATCACCATGTGGTGGCTCAACACCCCGCGCACCGCCTCGGTGAAGCCGCAGCCGATACCCTCCTTGGGCACCTCGAACTTCTCCCAGGTCTTGGTGCGGCCGGCGCGGATTTCGCCTAGTGCCTGCTCGCAGAAGTGCAGCGCACACGCCGCCGCGTACGCCTGGAAGTAGGTCCGCGCCCGGTCGCGCTCGATGGTGTTGGACCCGTGCTGCGGGATCTTCCACTCGAACTCGACCGGCCCCTTGAGTGCGGTCTTAGGCAGATTGATCTGCACCGAATGACCCGTGGACTTGACGTAGCCGATGTCGACCAGTCCGGCCAGTGCCGTTGACCACAGCCGGGCCAGCGGACCGCCGCCGGTGTCCAGAGCCAGGTGGTCCTTGCCGTCGAACCAGCGCGGCGACATCACCCAGCTGTAGTTCCCGCCGTCCATGTCCCGCTTCTGCGGATGCGGGTTGGTGTGCTGGTTCCAGGGGTGTCGCCGGTCGACCGGATTGCCCAACGGGTCGGTCTTGACGAACATCTCCTGGTCGTTCCAGTCGTCGTAATACGAACTGCCCAAAAGGATCCGAATACCCAGGTTGATGTCGACCAGCGAGTGTGTCACCAGCTTGCCGTCGACGACCACGCCCGGTGTGACGAACATGGCGTTGCCCCAACGCTCCATGTCCTTGTATGCGAAGTTGCACACCTCGGGGTCCTGGAACGAGCCCCAGCAGCCCAACAGGGTGCGGCGCAGGCCGACCTTCTCGTACCCTGGGATCGCCTCGTAGAAGAAGTCGAAGAGATCGTCGTGCATGGGCACGACCTTCTTCATAAACTCGACGTAGCGCATCAGGCGGCTCATGTAGTCGGTCATCAACTGGATGGTCGCCACCGTGCCGACACCGCCCGGGTACAGCGTGGACGGGTGTACGTGCCTGCCCTCCATGAGGCAGAACATTTCCCGGGTATACCGGCTGACTTGTAACGCCTCGCGGTAGAACTCCCCGCTGAACGGGTTGAGCGAGCGCATGATTTCGGCGATGGTCTTGTACCCGTGTGCGTCGGCATGCGGTGCTGCGGTGTTTTCCGCTTTGGCCAGCACACCCGGGTTGGTCTCGGAGACCATTTTCTCGCAGAAGTCCACGCCGACCAGGTTCTCCTGAAAGATGTTGTGGTCGAACATGTATTCCGCGGCCTCGCCGAGGTTGACGATCCACTCGCCTAAGTGCGGCGGCTTGACCCCGTAGGCCATGTTCTGCGTGTAGCAAGAACAGGTGGCGTGGTTGTCGCCGCAGATACCGCAGATGCGGCTGGTGATGAAGTGGGCGTCGCGAGGATCCTTGCCCTTCATGAAAATCGAGTAGCCGCGGAAGATGGACGACGTGCTGTGACACTCGACCACTTCGCGGTTCTCGAAGTCGATCTTGGTGTAGATACCCAGGCTGCCCACGATCCGGGTGATCGGGTCCCATGCCATTTCGACGAGTTGGCCGGGCTCGCGCTTCGCGTGGGACGGCTCGGGGATGATCGTTGTCATCGAACTTAGCTCCCTATCTTCAGCTCAGATGCCGTGTCGCGCCTACCAGGTGCGGCGTGCGCCCGTCGTGAGTTTGTCGCCCTTGTGTCGCCACTTGGGCTCTTTGTCCACGGTGCGCGTGGTGACGCCCCGTAGGTTGCGGATCAGCGAGCCGTACAGTCCCGATGCGGTGGTGGAAACCTTGCCGCCCGGCGGTTCGTCCATGAACGGCATGAACTTGTCCGGGAATCCGGGCATGGTGCATCCGATGCAGATGCCGCCGACATTGGGGCAGCCGCCGATGCCGTTCAACCATCCGCGTTTGGGCACGTTGCATTTCACGACCGGGCCCCAGCAGCCAAGTTTGACAATGCATTTCGGTGATCCGTACTCGGTGGCGAAATCACCTTGCTCGTAGTAGCCGGCCCGGTCACAGCCCTCGTGCACGGTGTTGCCGAACAACCACTTTGGCCGCAGGGCGTCGTCGAGCGGGATCATCGGTGCCTGCCCGGTGGCCATGTAGAGGAGGTAGGTCAGCGTTTCCGAAAGGTTGTCCGGGTGGATCGGGCAGCCCGGCACGCAGACGATCGGGATTCCGGCCTTGCTCTTCCATTCCCAGCCCAGGTAGTCGGGTACGCCCATGGCGCCGGTCGGATTGCCGGCCATCGCGTGGATGCCGCCGTAGGTGGCGCAGGTCCCCACCGCGACCACCGCGGTCGCTTTGGGGGTGAGTCGGTCGAGCCACTCGCTGGTGGTCATCGGCTGCCCGGTAGCCGGGTTGTTGCCGAACCCGCACCAGTACCCCTCGCTCTTGATCGCCTCGTTGGGAATCGAACCTTCCACCACGAGCACGAACGGTTCGAGCTCACCGCGGTCGGCCTTGAAGAACCATTCGAGGAAATCGTCGGCGCCACCGGTGGGGCCGCATTCGAAGTCGATCAGGGGCCAGTGCACGGCGATCTTCGGCAGTCCGGGGAGTGCGCCCAGCGCAATCTCCTCGACACTGGGTTGGGTGGCGGCAGTCAACGCCACCGAATCGCCATCACAACTCAAACCCGCGTTGATCCATAGAACGTGGATCAATGTTTCTTCCGCTTTGACTGCTGCTTCTGTTGGCATACCGCAGCTTTCCGGGACCCGGGCTAAGGCCCCTGACACCGCGGGAGTCGACGGTCGGCACGCTTACACGGCGCTAATTTCTCGGTCTACTCCCGCCGAACTACCTTGTCAACGCTGTCCTGGCAAATTCGGAGGGCTGGTACGGGTTTCCGGATTTACGGATTGATTTCAGCTGCCGAGGGGTACTCTAAACGCTCGATCGCCGTCGGGGGCCGTCATTGGTGCGTGCAGATTAGCAACAGATTTTCGGTCTTGCGAATCAGTTGCATGTGCTCCCACTCAAGGGATTTCCCCTTGCTCGGCTAGCCGCGCGCAGGAGGGCGCCACCGCGCAGTCAGGTCGCTGAACCGGCAATGAACCTTCGCAGCCAGCCGAACCAGGCGGACATCCCAGCGCCCGTGCGGGCACTGACCGGCAAAATCGTCGCGGTCGGATTGACCTCGCGGACATGTTCCGTATAGGAGTCGACGTCGACGTCCAGATACGGGACTAGATCGATCTTGTTGAGCAGCACGACGTCCACGGCGCGAAACATCACCGGATACTTCAGCGGCTTGTCGTCGCCCTCGGTGACCGAGTAGACCATGGCCTTCGCGTGCTCGCCGACGTCAAACTCGGCCGGGCATACCAGATTTCCCACGTTTTCGATGATCACCAGGTCCAGCGGGGCCAAGTCGAGTCCCTGCAGAGCCTGGTTGACCATGGGCGCGTCGAGATGACATTCGCCACCGAACCCGTTGCCGGTGTTGAGGAGAGAAATCTGGGCGCCCCGGCCACCGAGCTTGGCCGCGTCGAGGTCGGTGGCGATATCGCCTTCGATCACTCCGACGGCGAACTCACCGGCCAGTTCGTCGAGCGTTGCCCCCAGCACCGTCGTCTTGCCCGAGCCAGGTGAGCTCATTAAGTTAAGCGCGCGAACGCCGTTGCTCTCAAAGGCTTTTCGGTTGTAGTCGGCACGGATGTCATTTTCGGCGAAGATCGACTCCAGCACGTCGATGCGCTGCGAGCCGGTCTGGTAGCCGCTGTGGTCGCCGTGATCGTGATGCTCGTGGCTGTGATGTTCGTCGACGTGGTCGTGGCTGTGCACCGTGCCGTCGTCGTGTCGGTGAAACCTGCCCATGTGCTCTAGCTTCCACCGACCCGTTACGAAACGTCCAGCGAAGTCACCAGAAACTCGTCACCGCGCAGCACTTCGACGTCGGCGCCCTCGCACTGCGGACACAGCAGCGACCAGTGCGAGGTGATCGTCGAACGTTGCCCACACGAGCGGCACCGCACTTCGGCGGTGACCAACTCGAGCTCCAGCTCGGCGTCCGGCATGTCCTCGTGGTCGCGCACCAGCGTCCAGCAAAACGTCAGCGACTCGGGCACCACCTGGCGCAGCGCACCGATCTTGACGCGGACGATGTCGACATGCCGACCCTCGGCGTACGGCTTGACTACCCCGGCGATCGCTTGGCACAGCGACAGCTCATGCACGGCGTGTCACCGCCGTGGCGCATTAAACGGCTGGCCCATGAGCACTGTTTTACACCGCCGACCCGACGCTGCTCATCGAGATTGCGCGCCGGGCTGTGTTTCGCCGCGCCACCACGGACCGTCGCAGCAATCTCAACGACCGCGGCGCGCTGATGAAGTTGCACGGGCCGCCCATCAGCGTCTAGTCTCGGCGATCGTGCTGTTCCTTTCTGGTCTTCTCGTAGTAGCCAGCACCCGCAGCGGGGTCTGATCCAGACCGACCCCCCGCTGTGGGTCGGAAGCTACTACCCGTCGGTCACTACTGCAGACCAGAGAAGACCGGCACATGACAATCACGGACTTGAGCTTTCCGAGTGGCGCCGATACGACGCCCGCTCCACCCGAACCGCCATCGATCCGCTTTGACGGCGTTCCGCTACCGCGGGGAATCCGGGAGGACGCCCACACCATGTCGTGGAGCACTTTCACCGCCACCTACGCTCCCAGCGCGGGGCCACTGCGCCTGGGCCACTGGGAATGCACTGATACGGATCGTCCCGCCACCAGGTTGGGCCCACAAGGCCGAACATTCCGGGCCACGCTGGGGTTCGGCGATCGCATCGAGACCACGACCGCAACCGCGACGGGCCCGGTTGCCGCGTTGACCGCGATGCTCTACGACCACGGCATCGCGGTCGAGATGTTGCGGTTTCATCAGCTGCGGTCAGACGACACGACCGCGACCTTCATCGAGGGCTCTGACGGCTGCCGGGCCGAGTGGGCGATGGGATTGTCGGAGGACCCGACGCAGTCGGCACTGTGCGCAGTCATTGCCTGCGCCAACCGGCTGTATGCCTGAGGCGACTAGAGCGGGCGCAGCACCATCGGCATACCGTCCATCGGGACCGGCATGCCGGCGTAGTCCCACGTCGCCTTGTACGCCGGTCGAGGCAGTTCCAGCCGGTAGCGGCGCAGCAGCCGGTGCAGGATCGTCTTGATCTCCAGCTGCCCGAACACCATCCCGATGCACTTGTGTGCACCACCGCCGAACGGCGTGAAGGCGTAGCGGTGCCGCTTGTGTTCGCTGCGCGGCTCGGTAAACCGCTCCGGGTCGAACTTCAGCGGATCGGTCCACAGCTCCGGCAGCCGGTGGTTCATGCCGGGGTAAGCGATGACGTTGGTGCCCTTCGGCAGGTAGTAGCCCAGCAGTTCGGTGTCGCGCACGGTCCGGCGCATGGCCCATTGCACGGGCGTCACGATCCTGATCGATTCGTTCATCACTAGGTCGAGCGATTCGAGCTTCTCCAACGCCTCGATGTCCAGCGGTCCGTCGCCGAGGCGATCCGACTCGTCGCGGCAGCGGTCCTGCCATTCTGGGTGGGCGGCCAATTGGTAGGCCATCGTGGTCGTCGTCGACGTCGAGGTGTCGTGGGCCGCCATCATCAGGAAAATCATGTGGTTGACGATGTCCTCGTCGGAGAACTTGTTGCCGTCGTCGTCCTCGGTCTGGCACAACACCGACAGAAGATCGGTGCCGTTCTTTCCACGTTGCTCCTTGACTCGCTCGCGAAAGTAGTTCTCCAGAAGTTCTCTCGCCTTGAGGCCTCGCCACCAGGTAAATGGCGGAACACTGCTGCGGATGATCGCATTGCCGGCGCGCGTGGTAATGGTGAACGCCTTGTTCACCTTGGTCACCAGCTCACGGTCAGTACCCGGCTCGTGGCCCATGAACACCATCGAGGCGATGTCGAGGGTGAGCTCCTTCATCGCCGGATAGAGCAGAAAGCGTGCATCGTTGACGACCCAGTCGTTCGCCACCACTTGGGACACCACCTTGTCCATCTGCTCGACATAGCTAACCAGCCGGGAGCGTACGAACGCCTCCTGCATGATCCGCCGGTGGAACATGTGCTCGTCGAAATCCAGCAGCATCAGGCCGCGGTGGAAGAACGGCCCGATCACCGGAACCCAACCCTGCTGCGAGTAGTCCTTGTTGCGGTTGGAGTAAATGACCTGTGCGGCATCGGGTCCCAGCGCCGCGACCCCGGGCAGGACCGGCGAATCCCCGAAGATGACCGGGCCTTTGGTGTGGTAGAGAAACATCAGGTAGTCCGGTCCGCCGCGCAGCATCTCGATGATATGGCCGAGCACTGGCAGCCCCCGATCGCCGATGACTGGCTTGAGCCCGCTGCCCGGGGGCGGATCCGCGAGCTTCCTAGGCGACCACTCCGTGTTCAGCAGCCTGCGTTCGACGGCGCTCATGCCGGGGAAATTGTTGAACGACGGGGTGAACCGGCGCTTCGCCTGATCAAGCAGGTAATGCGGGGTGCTGATGGTCGCCATTGACACTCCTCCTCGACGCCTGCGCGGAACGGTAGACCGGCTTCGACCGGCATTGTGGCAGGGGTCGCCCATCGCCATCCTCAGGTGAAACTTGACGGCTGTCAAGTTTCCTTTTGTACGTGGTGTGGTGCATGGTCAAAGGGTGCGCATCGAGCAGGAGGCCGGCAGGGCGGCTGATCAAGGCGCCGTCGTTCCGGTTCCGACCCGGAGAGGTGATCGCCAGCGGCAGGCCATCGTGCAGGCGGTGCGTGAACTGCTCGAGGAAAAGCCGTTCGCGCAGTTGTCGGTGAGCACCATCAGTGACCGCGCGGGGGTAGCTCGATCCGGCTTCTACTTCTATTTCGACTCGAAATACGCGGTACTGGCCCAGATCCTCGCCGAGGCCACCCACGAGCTCGAAGAGCTAACGCACTACTTCGCCGCCCGCGGGCCGGATGAATCACCGGCAGCGTTCGCCAAGCGAATGGTCGGGAGCGCCGCAGCCGTCTATGCACACAACGATCCGGTGATGTCGGCATGCAACGCCGCGCGCAGCACCGACGCGGAGATACGCGAAATTCTCGACCAACAGGTCGACGGCGTGATCGAGCAGATCATCGGCATCGTGCAAGACGAGTTGCGAGCGGGCACCGCGCACCCCATCAGCGACGACATCCCGGCCTTGGTGCGCACACTGGCGGTCACCACTGCGCAGCTGCTCACCGGCGACACCGCTTTCCTGGGCCCGGACGGTGACGTGCAGCGTGGGGTGCGGGTGCTCGAGGCGTTGTGGCGCAACGCGCTGTGGGGCGGTACGGCAGCCACCTAGTCCACCGGGCAGGCCGTTACCGTCGGTATCGTCGTCCCCCATGGCGCAGAAGACGTTCGCGGGTAAGCGGTGCTTCATCACCGGTGCGGCCAGCGGCATCGGCCGGGCGACCGCGTTGCGGCTGGCCGGCTACGGCGCCGAGCTCTACCTGACCGACCGCAACGCCGACGGTCTGGCGCAGACCGTGGCCGATGCCCGCGCGCTGGGCGCGCAGGTTCCCGAGTACCGGGCGCTGGACATCGCTGACTACGACGAGGTCGCATCGTTCGGCGCTGACATCCACGCAAAGCACCCGAGCATGGACATCGTGATGAACATCGCCGGCGTTGCGGCGTGGGGGACCGTCGACCGGCTGAC
>Ga0335075_10015362_pt1 | contig 11480 bp, 9 predicted proteins | sample Lox_Sample_24_FD_206723 | JGI IMG/M metagenome (GOLD analysis project Ga0335075, IMG submission 206723) | Soil microbial communities from Loxahatchee National Wildlife Refuge, Florida, United States - Lox_Sample_2.4 | ecosystem: Environmental > Terrestrial > Soil > Wetlands | place: USA: Florida...
GTGGGCACCAGCGACGGCTGGCAGGATCTCCGGCACGACCTGACCATGGACTGGGAGTTCGGCTCGGCGCTGGATGGCAACATTGCCGTGATGGGCGAGGTCGATCCCCTTCACACCCGTGAGTTCACGCTGGCGATCGGCTTCGGCGAGGGGCCGCACGCGGCCCTGTCGACGACCATGGGCGCGCTCTCGACGCCCTTCGAGAGGCATCTCACGCGCTTTATCGAGCAGTGGCACCGCGCCGCGAGCCCGCGCGAGCTGGCGGCTCACGCCCAGGATGGCGGGCGGCTGCTCGAGATCAGCCACAACGTGGTGCTGGCGCACGAGGATAAGACCTACGCCGGAGCCTTCATCGCGTCGGCGTCGATTCCCTGGGGGTATGCCAAGGGCGACGACGACCTGGGCGGTTATCACCTGGTGTGGACGCGGGACATGGTGCAGAGCGCGACCGCGCTGCTGGCCTGCGGGCGCGTGGATACGGCGCGGCGCGCGCTGGTCTATCTTGCCTGCACGCAGAAGCCTGACGGCAGCTTCGCGCAGAATTTCTGGATTGACGGCACCCCTTACTGGACCGGGATCCAATTGGACGAGGTGGCCTTCCCCATCATCCTGGCCTGGCGGCTGTGGAAGCTGAATGGCCTGGGCAAGTTCGATGTCTTCCCCTTTGTCGAGCGGGCAGCGGGATTCCTGGTAGGCCACGCGCCGGTCACCCAGCAGGAGCGGTGGGAGGAGAACTCCGGTTATTCGCCCTCGACGCTGGCGGCGGTGATCGCGGGGCTGATCTGCGCCGCGGAGCTGGCCCGGGCCCACGGCTCGCCGGAGCTGGGGCATTTCCTCGAGGAGTACGCCGACTGGATCGAGTCGCACCTGGACGAGTGGACGGTGACCAACGATGGCGTGCTGCTTCCGGAGGTGAAACGGCACTACATGCGCATCCGGCCGCCGGAATGCTGGGAGCCCTATGCCAAGGAAGGCTGCGAGCAGCAGATGGTGCGGCTCTCCAATCGCGAGCCGGGGGAGCGCTTCGAGTTCGAAGCGCGCGAAATCATCGACGCCGGGTTCCTGGAGCTAGTGCGCTACGGGGTGCGGGCGGCGGACGATCCGCTGATCGTCGATTCGCTCAAGGTGGTCGATCATGTTCTCAAGATCAACACCCCGAAGGGCCCGTGCTGGCGGCGGTACAACCACGACGGCTACGGGCAGCGCAAGGACGGCGGCCCCTTTCAGGGCTTCGGCCAGGGCCGGGCGTGGCCGCTGCTGACCGGAGAGCGTGCGCACTATGAGCTGGCCGCCGGCAACGATATCAGCTCGCTGATCAAAACCTACGAGAGCTTCGCCTCCGAGGGCGGCATGATGCCGGAGCAGATATGGGACGAGCCGGACAAGGCGGGGCTGATTCTCGGCGGTCCGGCCGGCTCGGCGATGCCGCTGGTCTGGGCCCACGCCGAATATCTCAAGCTGCTGCGGTCGGTGTACGACGGGCGGGTCTTCGACCGGATTGAAGCCGTCGAAGAGCGCTACGCCAGGCGAGGCAAAGAGCACAGGCCCTGCCAGCTGGAGATCTTCAGGCTGCGCCGGCCGGTGAAGAGCATGACCGCGGGGTTCACGCTGCGGATCGTCTCGCGGCGGCATTTCCGCGCCATCTGGACGCTCGATAACTGGAACACGGTGTCGACGGTGGAAAGCGCGACGATCGGCTGGCCGGGCTCCTTTGCCAACCTGCCGACGAGCGCGGAGCATACCGGGCAGCTTTCATTTACTCTTTTCTGGCCGGAAGAAAATCGCTGGGAAGGCAGGAATTTCGACATCCAATTGCTCGCAGCCGGCTGAAACTCGATGCAACGCCGGGACATCCAAGCTTCAGGGCCTCAACACCTCAGCGTCAGACGGACCCATTTAGGATTGCTTCAGGGAACCCCTCAAACCGAAAGGTAACGTTTTTATGAGCGAACTAGACCAGATCTCTATCAATGCCCTCCGATTTCTCGCCGTCGACGCGGTCGATAAGGCCAAGAGCGGCCATCCGGGCGCGCCGCTGGGCGACTCGCCGATCGCGTATCTCCTGTTCCACAAGTACATGCGCCACAACCCGAAGAACTCGCACTGGCCCAACCGCGACCGTTTCGTGCTCTCGAACGGACACGCCTCGGCCCTGCTGTATGGAGTCCTGCATCTCTCCGGGTACAACCTGACCATTGAGGACCTGCAGCAGTTTCGCCAGTTCGGATCGAAGACGCCGGGCCACCCGGAGCGCGGCGATACCGATGGCGTGGAAGTGACGACCGGACCCCTGGGGCAGGGGCTGGCCATGTCCGTGGGCCTGGCGATCGCGGAAAAGCACCTGGCGGCGGTCTACAACCAGCCGGGCTTCGACATTGTCGACCACTACACCTACGGCATCTGCGGCGACGGCGACCTGATGGAGGGCATCTCCCACGAAGCGGCTTCGCTGGCCGGGACGCTGGGGCTGGGCAAGCTGATCTTTCTCTACGACGACAACCAGATTTCGCTGGATGGACCGACTTCGCTCTCCTTTACCGAGAACGTTGAGGAGCGCTTCGAGGCCTACCACTGGCATGTGCAGAAGGTGGCGGACGGAAACGATCTGGAGGCCATCTCGAAGGCCATCGAAGCCGCCAAGGCGGTCACCGACAAGCCTTCGATCATCGCCGTGCGCACGGTGATCGGCTACGGCAGCCCGATCGCGGGAACGAACAAGGTCCACGGGGAAGCCCTGAAGCCGGACGAAGCCGCGGCGACCAAAAAGAACCTGGGATGGCCGGAGGACAAGTTCTTCTATGTGCCGGAGGAAGCGCAGAAGAACTGGTCGACGATCATCGAGCGCGGTGCGAAGTACGAGGAGGAATGGAAGAAGCTTTTTGCCGGGTACAAGAGCAAGTTCCCCGAGCTGGCTGCCGAGTTTGAGCGGACCCAGGCGGGCAAGCTCAAGGATGGCTGGGAGAAGTCCCTGCCTGTCTTCCCGACGAGCAAGGCCGTGGCCACGCGCAACGCGGGCAATGCAATCATGAACGCCTTTGCCAAGGATGTGCCGGAGCTGATCGGCGGCGCTGCCGACCTTACTGCCTCCACCAAGACGATTCTGAAGGACGGGGGCAATTTCCACGTCGATCCCAAGGGGCGCAATATCTGGTTCGGCGTGCGCGAGTTCGGCATGTGCGCGGCGGTGAACGGGATGGCGGCGCATGGCGGCCTGATCCCGTACGGTTCGACCTTCTTCACCTTCTCCGACTACTGCAAGTCGGCGCTGCGCATGGCGGCGATCATGGAGACGCAGTCGATCTTCGTCTTTACCCACGATTCGATCGCGCTGGGCGAGGATGGGCCGACCCACCAGCCGATCGAGCACCTGATGATGCTGCGCGCCGTGCCCCACCTGACCGATTTCCGTCCCGCGGACGCCAACGAAACCACCGCCGTGTGGCGGCTGGCCCTGGAGCGCAAGCACCCATGCTTCATGGCACTGTCGCGGCAGGACCTGCCGGTTCTGGATACTGAGAAGCACGATATTTACGGCGGCGTCAGCAAGGGCGCCTACATCCTGGAGAAGGGCGGCGATGCTCCGGACATGCTCATCGTGGCCACGGGCGCCGAGGTCTGGACCGCTCTGAATGCGGCCGGGGAGCTGGGCAAGGAAGGCATCAGGGTTCGCGTGGTGTCCATGCCCAGCTGGAAGATCTTCGAGGAGCAGAGCGAGGAATATCAGGCCTCGGTCTTCCCCGATCATCTGCCCAAGCTGGCGGTCGAGGCTGGATCGCCGCTCGGCTGGTGGAAGTATGTCGGCCGTCACGGCGATGTGATTGGCCTGGAGCGCTTCGGAGCGTCGTCCCCGGGCCCTGTGGCTCTCGAAAAGCTGGGTTTCGGCACGGACAATATCGTGAAACGCGCCAAGGCCCTGCTGGAACGGGCACGGAAGAGCGAAGCCGCGCTGGCGGGAAAGTAAGCCGATGAAGCTAGCCATCGGAGCCGATCACGCGGGTTTCCCCCTCAAGGAGGAGATCCGCGGCTACCTGGAGCGCCTGGGGCATGAGGTCATGGACCTGGGCGCATACAACACCGAGCCTTCCGACTATCCGGATTTTGCCGAAGCTGTCGGACGCGCGCTGATCGCCGGGCGCGCGGAGCGCGGCATTCTGGTGTGCGGCAGCGGTGTGGGCGTCAACGTCGCGGCCAACAAGATGCCCGGCATCCGCGCCTGCATGTGCCACGACACTTACTCCGCCCACCAGGGTGTGGAGCATGACGACATGAACGTCCTGGTGATGGGGGCGCGTATCATCGGCCCGGCGCTGGCCTTCGATCTTGTCTCGAGTTTCCTTAACGCCCATTTTCAGAAGCAGGAAGAGCGTTTCGTTCGCCGCCTCAACAAGATCAAGGCGATCGAGGCGCGCTATATGCCCGAACCCGCAAAACGCTAGAGCATTTTTTCTATGGATGTACACCGAAGTGAGAGGCCTGGCGCAGCTTTTCCGCCGGGAAAAGCCGCACCGGGCGAGTCTGCCGAAGGACGCAGCCATAGGAAAAATGCGCGAAACGCCGGAATTCATCTCGAATCAACCTCAGTGCGGTAGGAACGGGGAGAGCGATGAGCGACATCAGCACCATACTCTGGGATGTGGGCGGCGTTTTGCTCACCAACGGCTGGGACCACAAAGAGCGTGCGGCGGTGCTCTCGCATTTCAATGTGGACCGCGCGCAGTTCGAGGAGCGCCATCCGGAGGCCAACGACCTCTGGGAGAAGGGGCTCATCACGGTCGAGGAGTATCTTCACCGTACCGTCTTCTGGCAGCCGCGCGAGTTCACCCCGGATGATTTTGTCGCGGCCATGAAGGCCGAATCGCAGGTGCTGCCCGACAGCGGAATCGGAGTCCTCGAAAAGCTGGCCGCATCTCAGGAGGTAGACCTGGGGATACTGAATAACGAAGCCCGCGAGCTGAACGATTACCGCATTGAGGAGTTCGGCTTCCGGGGATACTTCGATTTCTTTTTCAGCTCCTGCTATGTAGGGCTGCGCAAGCCCAGCCCGCAGATTTATCGCCTGGCTCTCGAGGTACTGCAGTGTGAGCCGGGCGAGGTGGTGTTTATCGACGACCGGGCGGGCAACGTGGAGGCGGCCGCCGGGTTGGGCATGCACGCCTTCCAGTACGAAGGGTCCGCAAAGCTCGCCAGCCGGCTGGCGGAGCTGGGAATCGAAATGGCAGCCGACTGAAAGCCGGGAGGCGGGAACGATGGATGTGGGGTTGATCGGGCTGGGCAAGATGGGCGGGAGTATCGCGGATCGCCTTCGCCGTCAGGGCCGCAGGGTGGTGAGCTTTGATTTCAACCCGGCCGCGGTGAGGAAACTGAGCAAGCCCGGTTCGGTGGGCGGTCTCCGAGGTCATCGATCTGAATATTTCCACGCCGGTGATTACAGAATCATTATCATTGCTGCGCAGAATTCGCTCGCGCGAGGACAACAACTTTACCGACCGCATGCGGCCGTGATGCGCAGCGCATTCGGCGGGCACGCGGTGGAGAGCAATTAGGGCATTCGAAATGAGTGCGTAGGGAAGGGATCGAAAGGCAAGGAGGATTCATGGCGACGACTGAGGTAAAAATTGCTCCGGAAGATATCGCGCAGGCCGCGCAGAAGAACGAACGCATCCCGGAGCCGGGCGTGGTGGTGATCTTCGGCGCGTCGGGCGACCTGACCAAGCGCAAGCTGCTGCCGGCTCTCTTTCATCTGGAGCAGGCGGGCCTGCTGCCGGAGCAGCTGCGCATCGTGGGAGTGGCGCGGCGCGACCTGGGCGACAGCTTTGCCCAGGATATGAAGAGCGGCATCCTGGAGTTTGGCGGGGTGAAAGAGGGTGCGGACAAGCTCGACGAGTTTATTGGCAAGGTGAGCTATTTCGCCATGAACTTCGACGACGACGGCGGGTACAGAGGCCTGAAGGCGCTGCTGGAAAAGTACGACCAGGAGTATGGGACCAAGGGCAACCGGCTGTTTTATCTCGCCGTGGCGCCGGAGTATTTCTCCGACATCGTTCACCGGCTGGGCGAGCAGGGCATGGCCCATCCGGAGAAGGGAGCGGTGCGGGTAATCATCGAAAAGCCCTTCGGCCATGACCTGGAGAGCGCCCGCGAGCTGAACGATGACGTGAATCGGGTGTTCAACGAAGACCAGATCTTCCGCATCGATCACTACCTGGGCAAGGAGACCGTGCAGAACGTGCTGGTCTTCCGCTTCGCCAATGGCATCTTCGAGCCCATCTGGAATCGCAATTACGTCGATCACGTGCAGATCACGGCGGCCGAGAGCATCGGCATCGAAGGCCGCGGCCCGTTCTATGAGAAGGCCGGTGCGCTGCGCGACGTGCTGCAGAACCACATGATGGAGCTGCTCTCGTTCGTCTGCATGGAGCCTCCGGTTTCCTTTGACGCCGATGCGGTGCGGCACGAGAAGGTGAAGGTGTGGCGCGCGATCAAGCCGATTGCGATGGACAACACTGTCCGCGGGCAGTATGGGCCGGGCACGGTGGGCGGCAAGCCGGTGAAGGGATATCGCGAGGAAGACCGCGTCAATCCCAATTCGAAGACCGAGACCTTTGCCGCCGTGAAGCTGGAGATCGAAAACTGGCGGTGGGGCGGAGTGCCCTTTTACCTGCGGGCGGGCAAGCGGCTGCAGAAGCGGGCCACGGAGATCACGGTGCAGTTCAAGCAGCCGCCGATGCTGCTCTTTGATCGCGCCTCGCGCGGGCCGTGCACGGAGATCCAGCCCAACCTGATCACCATGCGGATTCAGCCCGACGAGGGGATTTCCCTGCGCTTCGGCGCCAAGGTGCCGAGCCCGGATATGACGGTGTGCCCGGTGATCATGGATTTCAACTATGCCACGGCCTTCGGAGCCAACTCCGCCAACGGCTATGAGCGGCTGCTGCTGGATGCGATGCTGGGCGACGCGACGCTGTTCGCGCACCGCGACGGCGTCGAGGCCACGTGGTCGCTGTATACTCCGGTGCTGGATGAGTGGGCGGCTTCCGATCCTGGAGATTTTCCCAACTACGCGGCCGGCTCGTGGGGGCCGAAGGCGGCGGATGAGCTGATGGCCCGCGACGGCCGGCAGTGGCACAAACTTTAGGATGTAGTCAACGAGATGGCGAGAACAACGCAGGTCGAGTACAGAGTCTACGATGGGGCGGATGCGCTGAGCCGGGCAGCCGCAGAGCATTTTCTTGAAGCCGCGCAGGCGGCGGTCTCAGCCCGGGGTCTGGCGCGCATTGCAATCTCCGGAGGGCACACGCCGGAGAAGACCTTCGAGCTGCTGGCCAACCCGGCGGAGGCTTTCCTCAAGTCGATGCCCTGGGGGCAGATCGAGCTTTACTTTGTCGACGAGCGCTGCGTGCCGCCGGACGACAAAGACAGCAACTATCGGATGACGCGCGAGGCGCTGCTCGAGAAGGTGCCGCTCAAGCCGGAGCAGGTCTTCCGGATGGAGGGCGAGCTCGAGCCGGAGGTGGCCGCGGCGCGCTACGAGACGGTGATCCGCAGCCAGTTCAGGCTGGAGGGCGCGGAGGCTCCCCGCTTCGACGTGCTGGCGCTGGGCATGGGCGACGACGGCCACACCGCTTCGATCTTTCCGCATACCGATGCCATCCACGAGCTGGGCCGGGTGGTGGTGGCCAATCATGTGCCACAAAAGAACACCTGGCGGGTGACGCTCACCTGGCCGGTGATCGTCGAGGCGCGCGATGTCTTTTTCCTGATCGGCGGCAAGGACAAGGCGGACCCGCTGCACCGGGTGCTGCAGGGGCCGTATGAGCCCGAGACGCTGCCCTCGCAGCTCATCCAGCCCAAGAGCGGCAGGCTGCTGATGCTGCTCGACCGCGACGCTGCGTCGCTGCTGCCGGCGCCCGGCCCGGGCGGCCGCGGCAGCCTGGAGATTACGCGATGATTCTGGCCGGAGATGTGGGCGGCACCAAGATACACCTGGCGCTCTACCAGTTTGACCGCGGCCAGCTCAGCCACGTCCAGGATGAGAAGTTTCCGGCGCAGGAACACGCGGGCCTGGAGGAGATCGTCAAGAGGTTCCTGGCCGAGAGCAATCATCCCGACGTGACCGCGGCATGCTTCGGCGTGCCCGGGCCGGTGCGCGGCGGACGGCTGAAGCTCACCAACCTGCCGTGGATTCTGGACAGCCGCGAGCTTTCGATCGCGCTGAATATCGAGCACCTGTTCCTGATCAACGATCTTGAAGCCAACGGCTACGGAATTCCCGAGCTCGCGGCCGATCAGATCTTCGAGCTGAGCGCCGGAGATACGGGAGCGGTCGGCAATCGCGGGCTGGTTTCAGCCGGCACCGGCCTGGGCGAAGCGCTGCTGGTGTGGAACGGCAAGATGCACACGCCGATGGCCTCCGAAGGCGGCCACTGCGATTTCTCCGCGCGCAACGAAACCGAGATCGAGCTGCTGCGCTACCTGCAGAAACAGCTGGGCGGCCGGGTGAGCTTCGAACGCGTGGTGTCGGGCATTGGCCTCAAAAACATCTACGCCTTTCTTCGCGACGAGAAGAAGCTGGAAGAGCCGGCGTGGCTGAGGGAGCGCATGCAGGAGGAAGATCCCAATGCCGTGATCGGCGAGCTGGGCGAGTCCGGAGAGAATGAGCTGTGCGCGCGCACGCTGGATATTTTCGCGGGAGCGTATGGGGCCGAGGCTGGGAATATGGCGCTCAAAATCCTCGCCGCCGGAGGAATGTACCTGGGCGGCGGCATCGCGCCGAAGATCCTGAAGAAGATGAAGGATGGGGCGTTCATGAAGGCGTTCACGGACAAGGGCCGGCTGAGCGACCTGCTGATCCACACGCCGGTGCGCATCATTCTGGAGAGCCGCGCCGCGCTGATCGGCGCCGCCGCTTATGCCGAGGCTCGAGCCGCGGAGTTGAGCGGGGCATCGGTGCGGGCGGCGTCTCTTTAACAGCAACACGCCGACGCCTGCGCCGGCCAAGCAGGAGAATCAGGAGCAATGAAGAAGTTCTTAGTCAGCGCGACGTTGGCATTTATCTGCCTCTTCGCCGGATCGCGCATGGCCCTGGCGCATGCCCTTCTGGTCACCTCGACGCCGGCGGCGAATGGAACGGTACACGGTCCTGGCGTGGCGGTGAACCTCAAGTTCAACTCACGCGTGGATGGGAAGCGTTCGCGTCTGGTGCTGGTGTGCCCCAACGGATCGACACAGGTTCTCTCCCTGACCGTGCAGCCCGCGCCGGAAGAGCTGGCCGCGCGCGCCGAGCTCGAGCCCGGCGCCTACATACTCCGCTGGCAGGCGGTGGCCGCCGATGGGCACATCACGCGCGGCGAAATTCCCTTCAAAGTGCAGTAATCCGACCAGAGCGACGTGATCTGGCTGATTCAGGACTTCGACCTGCTCTCGGTCCTGCTGCGCGCGCTCACTCTTTCGCTTGAGGCGCTGACGGTAGGCGGCGTTCTGTTTCTGCTGCTCGTTGCCACGCCGCAAGCCGCGGAGACCGATGCGCGTGCGGCGGTGCGGCGCTTTTGCGGCTGGGCCGCTTTGGGACTGGCGGTTGCGCAGGTGCTCTCCGCCGCGGAAAGCGCAGTGACGTTGATGGGCGGGTCGGGGCTCTCGTTTCACGACGTGGCCACCGCCGATTTTTTTCTCGCCGATATAGTCATCTTCGTTGCCGCACTGCTGTTGTTTCTTTTGCTGCGCTTTTCCGCAAAAGTTTCCGCATATGCGGCGCCGGTGCTTGCGCTCATCATTCTTTCCGGGTCGGTGGCCCTCAGCCACGCCGCTTCGCGGCTCGATCACCGCGTCCTGCTGACGATACTTACCGCCGCTCATCACCTGGGATCGGCGGCGTGGATTGGCGCCATGCCCTGCCTGCTGGTGCTCATGCGGCGCAGTGAGGATCCGGGGCGTCTGCATGGGCTGGTGCGCCGCTTCTCGAATGTGGCGATCGTGAGCGTTGCGGTGCTGGTGCTGGCCGGCACCGGGATGGCGATTTTTTATGTCGGCTCGTGGAACGGACTCTATGGAACCTCCTACGGGCTGATGCTGCTGGCCAAGATCTATCTGCTTCTGCTGATCCTCTGCCTGGGGGCGAGCAATTTCTTTTTGCTGAAGCGCACGCGCCACGAGGCGAAGCCTCTGCTGATGCGGCTGCGGCGCTTCAGCGAAGCGGAGATAGGCCTGGGGTTCACGGCCATCCTGGTCGCAGCGTCGCTGACCTCGCAGCCGCCGGCGGCGGACATGACGGCGGGGCTGAGCTCGGACCGGCTCAGTGCGCATGAGATCGCCGAGCGCATGGCGTGGAAGGCGCCCACCCTCACGACTCCGAGCTTTGCGCAGCTCACCAAGCGCGCTCCGCTCAAGCAGCAGCTTCTCGATTCCTCCTTCACCGGCGGCTCGGTCAACGACGCCATGGACCAGGCGTGGTCGGAGTACAACCACCACTGGGCCGGGATTATCGTTCTGGCCTCCGGCCTGTTCGCGTGCTGCGCGAGTCTTCTCAGCCGGCGCTGGCCACGCAATTGGTTTCGTAACTGGCCGCTGCTCTTTATCGGGCTCGGTATCTTCATCGTGCTGCGCGCCGATGCCGACGCCTGGCCGCTGGGACCGCGCCCGTTCTGGGGAAGCTTTGCCGAGCCCGAGGTGCTCGAGCACCGCATCTTTGCGCTCATCATCACCGCCTTCGCGGTCTTCGAGTGGGCGGTGGAGACAGGCCGCCTGCATAGCCGGCGCGCGGCGCTGGTGTTTCCCGCGCTCTGCGCCTTTGGCGGCGCGCTGCTCATGACGCACTCGCACGCCCTCGGCGCGCTCAAGGAAGAGACGCTGGTGGAGATGAGCCACACGCCGATCGCCGTGCTGGGCGCGACCGCCGGCTGGAGCAGGTGGCTTCAGCTGCGCCTTCCGGAGCCGCCGGCATCCACCCGGGATGCGAAGATCGTTGCCCTGCTGAGCTGGATCTGGCCGGTCTGCCTGGCGCTGGTCGGGCTTATTCTGCTGAACTATCGCGAGTCCTAACCATCGCCTGACAACATTTAGCGGGGAAGACTTCATCGCAGCGGACGCACAAGAGAACGCGGGGGGCGGCCTGCCGCATGCGCGGTCAAGCCGCGATGCGGTATGGTAAAAGACGGCGCTCCGGCGTCTGCAATCGTTCTGCGCCGCGCCGATCTTACTCCTGAGGCAGTCCATGTCTGGATTTTTCGCCCCTCGTTTCCGGGGCGTTCTTCTCGCCGTCCTTGGCCTTGCAGCCATTCCGAGCTTTGCGCAACGACTTCCACAGTCGGTCCATCCTGAGCACTATCAGCTCACGCTTATCCCCGATTTGAAGGATGCAACCTTTACCGGCAGCGAGAAGATCGACGTGCTGCTCGATCAGCCGATGGATTCGATCACCCTGAATGCGGCGGAAATCAAGTTTCAGAGTGTGACGGCGCGGTTGAATGGCAAGCAGGTGAAGGCGG
>Ga0335075_10015364_pt1 | contig 11479 bp, 7 predicted proteins | sample Lox_Sample_24_FD_206723 | JGI IMG/M metagenome (GOLD analysis project Ga0335075, IMG submission 206723) | Soil microbial communities from Loxahatchee National Wildlife Refuge, Florida, United States - Lox_Sample_2.4 | ecosystem: Environmental > Terrestrial > Soil > Wetlands | place: USA: Florida...
CTCGCCTGACGGCGCTGATAGCGCCGGTGGCCTGGTTGTGGCCTCATCCCAGATTCGCACCGGCCCGCGCCGTCAGCGGTGGCAGCCAGCTGCAGTCCGGGCCGATCGCCGCGCCGTCACCTTGCTGGTGTTGTCCGGTAAGGACCACGTTGATAGTGGCCATCAGAAATCCAGGTACGTGGCCACTGGTTCTAGGCCGGCGGCCACTGCTGCTCCAGGCCAGCGGACAGTTGTGCACACGGAGTGACCAGTGCCGCCGGGCGACACTGGGATCTTGCGGTGGCGTTCTGTGAGCGCGGGTCGGCGGCGCTCGATGAGTACAAGTGTCGCTCGCACCGAATCCGCCCATGCCTGGCCTACGATGGCGCGATGCCGACCCTAGTTTTCGCTGACGCTGCATAACTTGAGGATGCTGTGACGACCGCGCGCAGTGCCGCCGTTATGGCGGCAAGTTGCAGTCAGCCGATACATCGCGCGGGCCGCGCCCGAACGATCTTTATGAGTGCAGACGGAGGACCGGGCGCGACTAACGCTGGCAGCCAATCTGCCGCGTCCGGGTGCCCCGCGGAGTACTGCTGCACCTAGCCCAGGTGTCCGCCCCTTTTCCCGAGGCCTCGCCCAGCGGTGCACTGGCTGGGTCCTGAGTTCGCGGATGTCCTCAAGGCTCAGTTCTCGATGGCCCAACGTGCCATAGGAGCGCGGAGCCGAGACTGAGGTCGGGACAGCACCAGGCTCGTGAACCTCGGCCAGCCCCGCACCATCTTTGCGCCTGCTGCCCGCGGTGTCACGCTGGCCGGCGACTGGGGTACGCCGGGAGCCAGGCCGCTGCTCGTCAGGACAGGAGTTGATGGCATCAGCATAGATGCCGGGCCGGTAACGACCCTCGTCGGAGGCTGGTTCCGACCTTCAGCAGATGACCTGTGATGGGAACTATTAACAAGATGGCCTTTAGTGTATTCCGGGGCGCTGGGCGCGGGGGTGGTGATCGGTGCCCGCCAGGTGCTGACCTGCGCCCATGTATGCGCCGGCCTGATCGACGAGGAGGGCAGGCCGAGAGGCTCGATGTGGGTTCGTTTCCCCAAGGCCAGTGCGCCCGCACCCGGGACGCCAAGCCGGGGGGTCGTCGGCGTGCAGTTGCCCGGCGGCGAGCACGACCTGGCGGTGCTTCTCCTTGAGGACGCCGTCCCTGCGGGGGTGCGTGCGGCCCGGCTGCGCCGCCCGGTGCCGGACGACCTGGCGGGCCTGGACTGGTGGGCGTTCGGCTTCCCCGAGGGCCAGCGGCTTGGTGGTTTACGGGATGATCGGCGCGGCAATGCCAGCGTGGCGGCATAGGTGGGTGGCGAGACCCCGAGGCGGGCGCTGGCAGCCGACCATCCGGACCATGATTCCCTGGACCGCAGACACGCCGCACGTCGGCACCTGCCGGGCGGGCGCAGACCGGTCGCCTCCGCCGAAGGCGTCACCCTGTCGGACGATCCCGGCTGCGCGGGTGCACTCCTCGTGAACCATACCCCGAGCGAGACCTTGGCTTACCTAGTGAGAGCGGCTTGCAGCTCGACCCCCTGGAGCTGAACACCATGCTTCAGGACTCCTGGCCGCTTATGCACGGGCCGCTATACCGTCATGACACGGCGACCTTGCTGACACTGTTCAGGCGAGCAGGTTACGTGTCGGATGGTGGGACCTGCCCGAGTGCCGAGCTGACGGTCTACCGGTGAGAGCTGGTAGGAAGCGAGCAGCGGGGTATCTCGTGGACGACCGACTTCGAGGTGGCCGATACGTACGCAAAGGGCTACAGCACCGTGGGCAACGCTCAAGTGCTTCGAGCAGTCGCGCCGACGGCGGCGGCGGTGCTGGCTCAGTTCACGTTTGAAGGTGAAGCCGTAGCCGAACCGGAGCTACTGACGGATGTCGAGGTGCTGGGATACAGACCGCACTTCAAGCTACCGATGCCAATGTAGCGGAGCCACACCGCATCCGTACGTGAGCAGACCGACATCCAGCGGGACCAGTGTCACGCATCGGATTACGATCCGCTGGCGGACTGCAATACGCCTCGGCATACTGCATATGTGGTGAATGCACGGGGTACTCGATACGAATCACAGGATATTACTGCTGTCCTCACTTGCTCAGAAGAATCACACACCTGGGCAGACCGCCTAGTGATCAAGCTGACTCTGATGGTATTCCTGATCATCGCCGGTATTGTGATGACAGAGGAATCCGTGTTGCCGATCCCGGTCCGCGATATTCTGCTCGGGATCGTCGCGCTGGTAATTATCTGCTGGCCGCTGAACGATGAAGGCGTGCAGTGGCTCATCGCCGAGCTGCAAGCTAAAACCCGCAATCCGCCGTACGCCGAGGCCAAGGTCGGCGGAGTTGAGCAGCAGACCGACTGGGAAAGCATCGAACTTGGCGATTTCATCTGCACCGCCGAGGAACATGCCAGGCTTGAATCCGCTCGGGATCAGGCCGACGGCGCATCGCCTCCCAATCTGCTTTACTACTACTTCCGGGTGATCGCCAAGTTCATTCCAGCGGATGGCGGTCGCATGAGGATTGTCGTGTTCGGACGGCAGCAGCCATATGAGGTACGGCCAGGTACCGAGTTCCATGATTGTGCTGTCGCAGTGAAGCCGGGCAAGTCAGCGAAGCCGATCGATCGATCCGCCGCAGCGCTTGCCGACCTGCTCGGCATCCTCCCTGAGGACCGGCAAGCAGTCCGCGAAGATGCCGTCATCGGCTGGCTGGTAACTGACCGGAAACACCGGCCGGGAACTGTACGGCTAGCTCTGCGCATCGCCCTCGTCGCCGGACTGGCGGTCCGCGATAGGCACGGCCTCGACCGGCTCAGGTATATCCGCGAAACGGGGCGCATATTCCAGGCCGGTACACCGGTCACCGGCCATGCGAGCTGCCACCTCAGCCTCACCGAGTCGGGGATGTACTGGCGCCGCGCCGGGACCGCCGGCACGACGCCTGCGGTTCCGGACACCGACACGGTGCCGCCGTTTGTGGGCACTTACGTCAGTAACCAGCACAATGTCGTGATCGGTAACCATAACAGTGTCGGCAACATAGGCAGCCACGCGCAGTACGTGGTGAATCCCGATATCGGGCAGCTGGCAGCGGAGCTAGCCCAGCTGCGCGTGGTCCTGACATGGCAGCCATCCGGCCCGGAGTACGCCCTGGCCATCTCCTGCATCACGGAGGCACTCCGCGCGGCCCAGCAAGGCGACGAGCAGGACACCATGAAGCAGCTCAGCCGTCTCCGCACCCTGTCGACTGACGTGGGCAAGTGGGTGCTGAGTACCGCCACCGCGGTCGGTGCCCAGCTCCTCGTCACGGTTCTCAAGCAGGTGCTGCACCTGCCCTCGGTTAAGTAACAGCGCCCCCTTCCTGGTCCCGGCACCTCGTGCGACTTCGCGAAGCGAAGGGTTACGCGGCTCTGCTCCCCGCGGGCGCACCGGAGCCCGCCGACGCAGGCTCACCACTGTCCTGTACAACCCCCGACCAGCGGCGCGGTCGGTCCCGTCGTGCCGCCAGGTGCGGCCTGACTCATCCGATCGGAGGACATCGTTTGTCAAGATGGGCGTCGCGCCGCCCGACGGATGCGATCGATCAACCCGCGGTTCAGCTCCTCACACAACCCGAGAAGGTAGCCGGCTGGTGAGCAGCGCAGCTTATTCCTGGCGGCCAGAGCCCGAGAGGTACTGCTGGCGAAGCACCTCCGGCGCGGCACCGCTGTCCGGGTCGGGCACGGCCAGGATGAACCGGATCAGCTTGCTGCGGTCCACCGGGATGCCCAGTGCTGCGGCCAGCCGCATCCCGGCCCGCCCAGCTCCAGGGCGACCTGGGTCAGTAAAGCCGCCAGCGGGATGCTCCACCGCTGGTAACGGAAGGTCGGCCGTCAGCCTGCCCGGCGAACGTCGCCTTCACGCAGCCCGGATTGATGCACACGAACCGGCGCACGGCCAGGCGGATCACTACCGGCCGGCCGCCGGCCGGCAGGTCCCGGACCTGCCGGACATAGCTCCCGTGCACCCGCGATGACCAGGTGCGGCACGCCGGGCACTGCGCCCGCGCCGGCTGGTACCGCGCTGCGACGATCACGCCCGCCGACATGGACTCGATCCCGTCCACGATCACGCCGGACAGATGAGGAAACAGCCCGCCGAGCACAGCAGCGGCACCGGCATCCGCAGGTGACGGGACACGGCAGGCCGCGCACTGGCACGGCGGTGAGACTCCATAAATGAGGATGAAAGCACACCGGAGTCCTACCGGGACATCATCGCACACTCATGGCACCACGCCGCCAGCAGCCAGACCGTGATCATCACGACCAATAGCCTCAGCCGACGCGTCGCCAGTCACGCCGCGTAACCCACGACACAATCGGCGCCAGAACCCATGACGGTGGCAGGCGACAATTGACAACCTGGATGAGTCGTGGTCGGGAGCGGAGTACGTGGGCGCTCGCAGACTATAAGCCTGGAAGGGCCTTCGCTCCAGGCTTCGTCGACGCGCCCCAACTCCCACAAGACCAGGCGAGGGCGGTGGCTGTCCGCAGCGAGCTACAGTCAGGCCTAGCTCTTCCGCTGACTTCGCACTTGGCTTTGCTGCTAATGCGCCCTACTGGCCTTGGGAGGGCGGCACACCGGCTAGCTGCAGATCCCTGGGTAGGGCAGGCCGAGGGAGTCCTGGTGCCACTGGGACTGGTCCGGCGCTCCGTCGAGTCCATCGCATAGGGATCGCACGCCGTCTGCCACATCACCGTCCAGGTATGGCGCGGGCCAGATCATGATGACATCCGCGTTGTCGCTGGCTCCCAGGCCGTAGTCGACAGCATCCTCGAAGGCGAAGTACCTGCCGTCCGGGCTTACCGCAAGCTGTCCGCCAAACGCATACTGGTCGACGCCCACGCTGAACGTGGCGAGGTTCTGTCCGGACCCGTCCCACAGCGACACGCCGACCGACGAGTCCGCGGACAGCAGGATGCCGCCGCGGCTGAACGTCAGCCAGCTGTAGCCGGAGTCGTCGACGGAATGGACTCCGGCGATGATTTGCGGGTTCCGGTATATCCCTGCCGCGTACAGCTCGATATCTGCGGCGTTCCCGACGGCCAGCGTTCCGTCCGGCGCGAACGCGATGAGCTCGTCGTCTGCGGCCAGTGCGAGTGACGTATCTGCGATGAACCCCTCGTCGGCGTAGGTGACCGGTGTGAGGACCTCGATTCCGGCGAGGCTCTTGCCCGTACCGACGACCGCGGCCAGTTGGCCGTCCGGGCCGAAGACCGCATTATCGGCGCCGATGCGGGCTCTGGGCGTGCCAGGTACGGACAGCTGCACGACTGTCCCGGCCGAGAAGTTCCCCGGCGGGTAGATGGTTAGTGCGGGCTGGCCATCCCTGAGCACGGCCATCACGCCAGCTGAGCTGAACGTCACGTTGAAGGCGTCCGTGATGCCGGACATCACGCTGGACCGGTCGGGTGCGGTGAGCGGATCAGGAAATATCCGGACGGTTCCGCCGGTCACGACGGCGAGCGCACCACTCGGCGCGAATGCCGCCCAGGCCGAATTTGCCGTATCCGGAAGGGCCGCGACTTTGCCGTCAATCACGTTGATCAGGTCGACGGCACTGGGGATAGCGGCGGCCAAGATGGCGGTATCGACCGGATCGAATCCCAGAACCTGCGGGCCTCCCTCCCCGTCGGGGGCGATGTCGTCCTGCATCCCCACGAGCGCGCGCGTGTCGTAGACGTACACCTTGCCGCCGATATTCTCGGCGAGCGCGTTCCCGTCGGGAGTGAATTCGAGATCTCCTGGCCCTTGCTGACCGGGGTACGGGATCGTCAGGACTTCGATGAACCCGACGGCAGTCCGCTTGCCGGCGACGTATAGGTGCAGCCCATCGCTTTCCGCGACGGCGAGCACGTTCTGGTCGCTGAGTGCGGCGACTTGGGTTCCGGAGTTCTGCGCGCTCGGATCCAGCGCGACGCTGGTGAGCGTGCCACTTGAATAACGGTCGACGACCGTCCTGGCCGAATCCGTGATCACGAGCAGCCCTGCGGCATTGAACTGAGCGGCAGTCAAGACGTTGCCGCTGCCCAGGTTCATGGTGACCGGCGGCGACGAGTACCCGCCGGCCGCCGGGTACACGCTCACCCCGTTCTCCGTTCCTACCGCCAGGCTGCCGTCAGGACCGAAGGACAGCGATTCTATGCTCTGCTCATTGGCGATGACGTACATTGGCCTGGCCGGATAGTGTCCGCCCGCATCGGCGTACAGCCAGACATCGTCCGCCTGCGCGGTAGCCCCTACCGCCAGCATTCCGTTACGGCCGAACGCGACAGGATAGTCTCCGTTGCTTGACTGCCAGCCGGTACCTTCTCCCGTTTGCAGGGTTTGTAGCGGGCGGAAGGATGAACCGCTGACCCGGTACAGCACGACGCCGTTCGACGTGCTGATCGCGAGCGTATAGGCGCGGCCGGTCATGATCGGGCTGAATGCGACCGAGAACACGGGTGTATTCGCGGAGAGCGTGATGTGCCCGAGCACCGCACGCTCTCGCGTGCTCCAGAGCGTCACATTCGTGCCGGACGGCGCACCCGCCACCGGCAAACCCGAAGTGATATCGCTGACAGCAAGGACAGAGCCGTCAGGGCTTGCCGCTACCTGGCCGGCGGCGGCGTCGAACTCACCGAGAAGCGGGTTCGTCGCCGCCTCGATCGCCAGATCGTGAGTCTCCTGCGATGGCGCCGCATGCCATGCATCTGCGGCGGCCAGCGCCGAGACTGCGGGGTTGGTGTTGCGCTGCGCCTCGCTTACGGCAGACATCTGCTGGACGTCCGCCACGTTCAGGTCCCGGTTCGCGCTCGCCAGCGACGTGAGAGCGACGATCACCGCGACCGCGAGCCCGACGGTCAGCGCCGCCAAGACACCCCTGACGATCCTGCGGACCCTGATGGAGCTCTGCTTAGCCCGCAGGCTTGCCCGCAAGAACTCCTCTTCCTGCTGGCTCAGCTCGGGCTGCCGGCCAGGCGCGGCAATCATCCGGTCGACCGCGCCGCTCGCCTCGTCGAGGATCTCATCTCGGTACAGGTACCCCGGTTTCGCGCCGTGGCCGACCCACTCCCGAGCCGCGTTGCGCAGCCGGCCACGGACGGCCAGGTCCGCGCGGCTTTCCCCGAGCCATTCGTCGCGCAGCAGCGGCCATGCGGTCAGCAGCGCATCGTGGCTGATCTCGACGTCGACCGGGGCCTGGGTGATAAGGCGTTCCGCGGTGAAGGCGGCGAGTACCTCCGCCACATCGTCGTGTCGCCTATGCCCGGCGACCCCGAGCAGTTCGTCACGCGACACGCGGTCACGCACCGGCGTCCCGTCCTCGCTCGTTGCGGTAAGCCGCAAGAACATCTGCCTGGCGACAGTTCGCTGCGCCGGTGTGAGCGACTCGAAGGCCCGTTGAGCGCTGGCCTCGACCGCTCCCTGGATGCGTCCGCCGCGTTCGTAGTCCACGAGTGTCAGTACGGGCCCAGCCCGGTTTCGCCAGGCCTGGTCGAGCGCGTGCGAAAGTAGCGGTAGCGCGCCGGCTCCGGACGTGGGCAGCGTGGCGTTACCTGACGTTTCGAGCATTTCCCAAACGAGGTAGTCGACGAGCGAGGTTTCGACGGACAGCGGCTGCCCGGTGGCTGAGGCGAGGGTGGCGACGGGCTGTTCGATAGCGGTCCGCAGCTGGAGTTCATCCATCGCGGTCACCAGGTAGCGCTCTTTGACGGCGGCGGTCAGCTGCGGGAAGTCGGCGCAGCGTGCGTCGAAATCGGCCCGGACAGCGATCACGACCAGCGCCGCCCCGGTCCTTGCAGCCGCACCGAGCGCCCCGACGAACGTCCGCCGCAGACCCCCATCGGTGCACTGGGTGAAGACTTGCTCAAACTGATCGGCGATAAGCAGCACACGACCCTCGGCGTCCGCGTCCGGCTCGACGGACCGCAGCGCGAGCTGCCTAGTGGTCAGCGCGAAGCTCTCGGGGTCATCGGCGATGCCGCCGCGCACCCGCACGGCATCGGTTCCAAGCAGGTTCGCCGTCTGCAGAGCCAGTTGCTCAAGCGGATCCCTGGTCGGAGTGAAGATCAGGCCCGTCCACCGGGCCGCACCGGGGACGGACGCGAGGCCCTCCCCCCGGATACGCGGCAGCACGCCCGCGCGCAGCAGCGACGACTTCCCCGCGCCCGAGACCCCGGAGACGACCAGCAGCCCGGACCCTCGCGCCGCGTCGCTCAGCCGGTCCAGGATCTCTTGCGTGGCAGCCTGGCGTCCATGAAAGAACGGCGCATCCCGCTCACCGAAGGCACCTAGGCCCCGGTAGGGCGACTCAACTGTCCCAGAGATATCGACAAGCGGTGGCCTGTTCACGCCGTCGGTCAAGGTAAGCCGGTCGCGGGACACGAAATAGTTGACCTGGACGTTCTCGTGCCCTATCTGCACCCCGCGAGCACCCGCCTGAGGATGAACGGCCCCCGTATCTGAGACGCCCGACAATTCCGGGACGTCGTGGCCGTTCATCCACGCCTGCCGTGGCTACATTCCATAAGCGTATGAATACTGGACGCGGGAGCCGTCTGGCGGGCAGTCTGCAAGAGGTTAATGTTTTGTCACCACGGCAGACTGGTGGTTAATTCGGGGGTAATGCGACGAGGTCGAGTTCCAGGCGTGCCAGGTGGCTGGTTCGCTGCCGGTCCAGCGGGGTGCCGTTCCAGTAGGCCTCTAGCCGCAGGAGGTTGAGCGCGCAGGCCATGTACACATGGTCGAGGCGGGTTTTCGGCAGGCCCCGGTACTGCGCGCGGCGGCCGCCGTGGCTGGCGGCCTGGTGCATGGTGCCCTCGAAAGGCATTGTGCCGCCATCGCGTACCACGAGCTCGAACCCGGCCGTTCCGCTTGTGACCAGAACACACCGGGACCGGAGATCGAAGCCTTCCTCGAAGGCGAGGGCCGCCGCTGCCAGTCCCAGTGCCGCTAGAGCTGTGCGGGCGGCCAGTTCGGCTTCAGCCCGCAACTGGCCCGCCAGCACGGTCCCATCGGGTGCGACGGGGAAGCACAGACGCCGGAGCTGAATCAGCGACAAGACAGTCGTCCCGATAACCTCCCGTGCGGTCACTCCGCCTGCTGCCGTGTCTACCGATGGCCTGACGTTTCCGTGATTGGTGCGCGATGGCTTGCCAGCATCGGGTCTGCTCTTCCCCTTCAGGGAGGCGCCATATAGCTTCGGTTCGTCCTTGCCAACTTTGACGGCTTTGCCCCGTTCTAGAGTCCAAGTCCCGTCAGCTGCCTCATAGAGGGGCCCAGCCTGCAATTCGATGCTGACTGGATCGATCCGCGAGGATGTCCGTACACCCGCGGTTATGTCGACGGCTACGATCTCAGAGGTAATAGCTCGCTCATACTTCGCGCCGCGTCCGCCGAGTGGCCCTGTAGAATCCCAGCCGCCGAACACCAGCGTGTGTGGGCTGTGGTAATACAAGCCGGCTGCATTCCGGGGACGCGCTTCGGTAACGGCAGCGCCCGCGGGCCCGTTGCGGAACAGATTCTCCCCGTCATAGCTGTCGCGGAGCAGCGCGTCGAAGATCCGGTGCGGTGCCTCAAAATCACTGATCCGATCCAGGCCGCCAAGGCCTGCTACTGAACGGAAATCGACCGAGGTAACCGGCACCGCAAGTCGTCCGTCGCGAATCGCGGCAAGCAGGGCGCCCTCAAGCCTATTGGCCTGCGAAGCAACCGAATCGAGCACCACCGAGTCGACAACGCTACCGCCGTTTAGGGACGGAACGAAGCGCTTTTCGAGCGCATAACGTGTCTCAGCGTTGTCGGTGGCGTAGGTAGGCGGAAATATCTTATCGCCGGGACCACCCAGCGGCTCTAGTTTCGTTCTGCAGCGAATGCCAACTGCCTCGCCCGCGACGGCCGCACGCAGTTCGTCATAGGTCATGGACATAAAGACGACCCTTCTGGGTGGGTATAGTTACTTGCGCGACTCACCCGGCTCCTTGTGGGCCGGGTCTTCTTTTTCGCCGCCGGGCCGGTTCATGGCAGACGCACCGTGAACTGGGACAGGTGGGCCAGGAACGACTGATTGGCTTCCCATCCGTCGGGGAACCTGACCGGCTGGTTGAGGTAGACCGGCTCGGTGGACGGGTGGGCGTCGAGCAGTTCCGGGATGCCGGCCCTGGCCACCACCACGCAGGCGTGCCGGTGCCGGCTGGCCAGCACGCACAGCCGGCCAGCTTCCAGGTGGAACGCGGTCGCGTCGCGCCGCCCGGACAGCGGATGCAGCATCACCATGATGTCGAATTCCCGCCCCTGCAGCCGGTTCGCGGTATCCACCACCACCTCCCGCAGCCCGCTGCCCGCGAGCACCTGCCGCACGGCCTGCGCCTGGTCGCGGTGCGCGGTCCCCACCGCGATCCGCGACGCTGTCACCGGGACACCAGCCACCGCCTGTTCTGAATAAGACATCGCTCCGCGCTGCAGGAAACGCTCCGCCAGCGCCGCGCAGGCCAGCACCGCCTCCCGGTCGGTCCGGACGGTGTGCCTGGCCGGTAGCTCGCACAGCGCCCAGCCGGCGCCGGCCGCCATGTCCACGGCCTGGTCGAGCCCGTTCCTGCCCAATGGCCGGGCGAGCAGCTCCAGCCTGCGGTCGCCTGCCCCGGTGGCGGCGGTGAAGCCGGTAAACGGGTAGAACGCCTCGGACACCGCCGGCGCGGCTGATGCCGGGAGCCGCCACGACACCGGCAGCGTGCGCACCGCGATGTCCGGGTTGTGCCGCAGCAGCACCGCGACCGCGCTCTGCATCGGGTCCCAGGTCAGCCCCGCCCAGCGGTCTGTGTCCACGGTGGAGAACGGGTCAAGCTGCCCGGGGTCACCGACGAACAGCGCCCGGTCAAACCGCTCGGCCACCCGCAGCAGCAGATCCGAGCGCATCTGATACGCCTCGTCGACGATAGCCCACGGCCAGCGCAGATCGCCGGAGACGGTGGCCCACTTGTGCGCAGTGCCGAGCACCACAGCGCACTGTTCCAGGTCGGCAGCCTTCGTCGCGACGGTCACCTTCTCGTGCCCGGCCAGCCGCGGCGCGGGGAGGTACCCGCCCGCGGCCAGGCGCCCGACCGCCAGGTCCGGATGAGCCGAGGCGAGGCGATCGGTGAGGTCGTCGACCTGCTCGTTGGTCTGCGCGATGACCATGACCGGTTCGCCGGACTCAGCCAGACCGGCCGCGGCCCGGACGACGAGCGTGGACTTCCCTGCGCCCGGTGGCGAGTCCACCACGACGCCGCGCTCGGCGGCGCCCAGGCTGGTGAGTATCTGCCGGGTCGCGTCCTCGGCGAGTTCGGCGGTGGACGTCATGACCAGTCCTCCCTCGCCTCGTCGTCAGCCGGTGTGTACTGCGGCGGCGGGCCGCCGTGGGTCCACGGGGTGTCCTC
>Ga0335075_10015365_pt1 | contig 11479 bp, 6 predicted proteins | sample Lox_Sample_24_FD_206723 | JGI IMG/M metagenome (GOLD analysis project Ga0335075, IMG submission 206723) | Soil microbial communities from Loxahatchee National Wildlife Refuge, Florida, United States - Lox_Sample_2.4 | ecosystem: Environmental > Terrestrial > Soil > Wetlands | place: USA: Florida...
GGCCAGAACGCAACAACAGGCCACAGCACAACAGCCGGGACGAGCTGCCAGCTCATCGTGCCGCGCAATGCGCTCAGCGCGCGGGGCCTGGCGACCTCGTACCAGCTGACCGGGCCGGACGGCGAGTCCGCGGCGAGTTCGGGCTGCGAGCAGTCGAACCCAGAACTGCGGGCCTTCGTCCAGGCGACGATCCTGGACCCGGCGACCGGTGCGCTGTACGTGTACGAGCCGCTCGTGGTCACGCTGGGGTCCGCCCCCGCCGTCGCGCCGACCGTACCGCAGCTGCCCAAGGACGCGGTCGTCGACATCATGGTCGGCTTCAACGGGCGCAGCCTCCAGCTAGCCGGTGCGGGGCCGGATACGCTCACCGACGGAAAGTGCGTGGACGGTGCCGACGGCTCGCTGTTCGGCCAGGTCGCTTACTGCAACAGCCTGGCGTTCTACGCGGCGGCGGATCAGGCCATCGCCGACGGCAAACTGACGATCCCGGCCAGCGGCGATTCGCCGGTAACCGGGCAGCCGTGCCCGACCGCGCGCGGCTTCGAGCTGGCCGGCCAGGATCTCGGCGGCGGCGTGACTGCCGAGTACCTGCTTGACCCGGCGACCGGGCAGACCGCCCAGGACAACGCGGCTAACCGCGCCGCGCTACGGGAAGCGACGACGATCGGCAACACCGGCGACAGCCAGCTGCTGGACAGCGCTGTCCTGCCGGCGCTGGGCTGTGCCGCGTTCACCGCACCGGACCTGTCCGCTGACAGCGCGCCGGGCACATCGGCGACGCTCGATGAGCTTTCCGCCGCGCAGAACCAGCGGGCACCGATCGCCCTGATGCCCGAAAGCAGCCCGATGGCGATGATCAATGGCGCGTTCAGCTTCGTCAAGACGACCGTATACCGGGAGGGCGTCGGGCAGTCGTTCGACACGCCGCAGGCGGACACGCCAGCCGGCTTCTGCGGCAACATGCTGGACATCGGGACGCAGTTTCTCGCCGAGAACGCCACGCGGTTCTTCGCGAGAACCTCGCCTGTTCCCGCCATCGGCGACAACCTGTTCACCTACCTGGCCGCGCGGCTCAGCGCCTCCTATGCGGGCCTGCACTGCGCCAGCTACGGATTCAGGAACACGGTGCGGCTTGTCACGGACGGCGGCGTTGCCACCGGAGCGATACTGACCCTGACGTCGCAGCAAGCAGGCGTTCAACCGACCGCCAAGGCACCGGCCTCCGTTCAGACACAGCAGAGTCCGGGCGATCAGCAGGGTCCGGGCGATCAGCAGAATCCGGGCGGCGCGGCATTGTGGGGGTGAGCCACGTGAACGGCTACAGCGACGGGAAGGGGCTACAGCGACGTGAAGGCTACAGCGTGGCGCCGGCCTCATAGTTGCCCGGGGCCGAGGTGCCAAGCGGCGCGGTGGCCGTGTCGGGGGGCAGCGTGGCCGGGCTGACGAACGTGCTGCCCTGCGGTCCGGCCTCGACCGCGTCTCCCAGCGCGCTGCCCTTCAGGTACTGCGACCAGGTGAGGAACCACGGTGTCCAGCCATCGTCCCACTTGCCGGCTGCCGTGCTGTTGGTGATCGTGATCGGGTCGCCGGGAATGGACATGTTGTAATAAGTCTCGGCATCGGCCGGCGGCAGGTTTACGCAGCCGTGGCTGACGTTCGTGGTGCCCTGGTCCACCACCGACCACGGAGCGGAGTGGTAGTAGTCGCCGCTGAACGTGAACCGGACGGCCCAGTACACCAGCTCGTTGTAGTACCCGGCGCTGCCAGGCGCGCCGCCGCCGATCATCCGCACCGGGTTGTTCTTCTGCACGCTCAGGTACGTGCCGTCCGGCGTGGGCAGGCTGGACCGGCCAGTGCTGATCGGCCAGTCGTACTTGAGCTTCCCGTTGAGGTAGATGTGCGTGTAATGAGTGGTTGTGCTCGCTACGGCGATCAGCGACCGCCCGATATCGAAGGTCTGGGTAAGATCCGCGGCGCCGTACACGCCAGGCGCCGCTTCAACCCCGTCAAGATGTCCATCAAAACTGACAGTGGTGTACGCGGGCCAGTAATCCCGAGGCCGGAAATAGAGCTTCTCGTTACCGTCCCAGTACCATGCCCCGATAACGGGCTTGGAGGTGGTGACCTCGAGGGACCGCTCCACTTGCGCCCTATTCGTGACCGGCTGGCTGAACAGAAGCATGATCGGCATGCCGACGCCGTACGTCTGGTCGTCGCCCTCGTAGATCTCGCACTGGAAGGTCTGCGCCGGGTTGAGTGTCCGGAACGTACTGGTCCGTGTCACCTGCTGGCCGCCACTGGCCGTTTCGGTGGCGGTGACCGTGTACGTCTGAGAGACGTGCAGCGCCCAGGTGCTCTGCCAGGCCGTGCCGTCCGAGCTCAGCGTCCCGGAAACCGGGCTGTCCGACGATCCGGTGGTGACTGTGACCTTCGTCACCTTCCCGTTCGTGGAGTGGAACGTGATGGGCGTCGAAGGACTGACGTTCTTGCTGCCATTGGCCGGGGTGATCTGGAGTTCCGCGGCCAGCTGAGCCGCCTGTGCGCTCGCCGAAGCGCTGACCTGAGCGGGCGACGGTCTGGAGGTTGCCGAACTGCACGCGGCGGCGAGAACGGCGGTTGCCGTCACCGTAACGGCGACGCTCATGACCCGGAAGCCGCGCACGCTGAACCTCCTAGACCTCCTAGCTGGCGCTTACCCACCGCATGGTACCCGCGGAACGGGGGACAATGCCGGCCACAAGTGACAAGGCTACAAGTAGCGACAACACGGTGAACGCCATGATCACATACTCCGGCCACTGCCCGACCCGGTCTGCCAGCGTCCGGTAGGTCACCAGCGGCACCCGCGCCTCAAGGATTGCCTGTTGCCACATCCCGCTGTGCGTTATTACCTCCCCATCCGGCGAGATGATCGCGCTCTCGCCGGTAATCGAGGCATATACGACCGCTCGGTCGCTCTCGATCGCCCGCAGCCGTGCCATGGCGATCTGCTGCCCGCTCTCGCCCGATTGCCCGTCGATCTCGAAGTCCGCGTCGTTCGACTGCACCGACAGCAGGTTGGCGCCGGCCGTGACCTCGGACCGGACCAGCGGATCGAACCCGACCTCGTAACAGATCACGTCACCCAGCCGGACCTTGCCCGCGTCGAGCACGACGGCCTTGTGGCCGGGGGTGAAGTTGGTCGGCACGAGGCTCGGCAGCGACGTGAAGAGGGAGATAAACCCGCGCAGCGGGATGTACTCGCCGAACGGGACCAGCTGGCGCTTAATGTACATCGGGCCGGGGCCGCCATCGGGCGTCCACAGCTGCCCGACGTTGAGCTGGGGATTTTGGAGGACCTCGCCGACCAGGACCGGCCGGTCAATGGCTTTGACGGCGGTGATGATCTCGTCGTAGATCGCGGGATCGTCGAACGGGTCGATGTTGGTGGAGTTCTCCGGCCAGAGCACGACGTCGGGCGCGGCCAGCTTGCCGGCCTTGACCTCGGCGGCCAGCTTGAGCGTGGTCTGCTCCTGGTCCAGGGTGAGTTCGTCGTCGTTGACCTGCGCCGGCAGGTTCCGCTCCCGGGGCACGTTGCCCTGGATCGCGGCGACCTCGGCGGTCGGCACGTGGCCGACCGGGTCAAGCGGCACCAGGGCGATGGCGAGAACGATCCCGGCGGTAAGCACTGCCGACACCGAGGCGCGCAGCGCGCTGCCGCGCCAGCCGCGAGCAGGCGCGACACCGCCCAGGCCGGTCCGGGCCAGCACCGCGCGGGCGATCATCGCGCCGGTCAGCCCCACCAGGAAGCTCAGCAGCGGCGCGCCGCCGATCGCCATCCAGCCGGCGTCAGGAGCACTGGCCTGGCTCATCGCTAGCCGCCCCCACGGGAACGCCCACGGCCAGCGGTCGTGTACGCCTTCCATGGTCACCCACCAGCCAGCCACCGCCGCCGGCCAGTACCGCAGGTGCAGCAGGAGCCGCTGGCCGACCGCGAGCACCCCGAAGATCAGCGCCTCGGCGACGGCGAGCGTGACCCACGCGTACCAGGCGACGTTCACAAGCCAGGAAAGCAGCGGGAAGAAGAACGCCACTCCGTACACGATCCCGCAGGCCAGCGACCCGCGCAGGCTCCGTCCGGCCAGGGCGAGCACGAGCAGGCACGGCCCGGCCGCGGCGAGCGGCCAGATCCCGTATGGAGGGAACGCGAGCGCCAGGAGCGCGCCGCCGACCAGGCAGACCAGGAGCGCCCAGTGCAGCCGAAGCCCAGCCCGGCCGGAACCGGCGACCGTGCCGGACTCGGCGGGGGCCTGGGCGGAAAGCATGCACGAAGCCTATTCGTCGCCCAGGAGACCCGCGCCGCTTCGCCGGCCGGGAGACCCGCGCCGCGTCCCAGAGCCGGCCAGGAGACCCGCTCTGCTTTGCCGGCCGGGAGACCCCGCCGCGTCCCAGAGCCGAAGCCCTCTTTTCCCGGGATGTGCCGAGATGCCACGTTGTTCCCGGATCTCTCTCGTTGTCGCCCGGGCCCCGGCCTCGGACGCACTCGAAAACGGGTCCTGGTGCGCTCCGCAGGTGCTGTTGACCGGCTGTGTTCTGTCGGCGAGTGGTTGCCGAAGGGTGGCTGGCGGCAAGAAAGTGACTGGTGTGCTCTACGGTGCCTGTGTGTTCAAGGACTGGTCCCCGGCCCCGATTTAACGTGGAACTCTACCGCGTCGTGGAAGGTTAACCGTCGTATACGTATGACAGACGCACACGAAGCGGTAATCCTCCACGTTATTTTCACGCGGCGCCGCCCGTGGCCAGCACAGATCGCCGCCCCGCGACCTGGCAAACCGCTCCGTAACCCGGCAAACTCCCCGCGGCCTGGCAAACCGCCGGCAAACCGCCCCGCGACCCGGCAAACAGGTACCCCGGGTTTTCGCCGACGGCATAAAGGCACGGAATGGTCACAGAGCGGGGCAAGTTGCAGCGTCACGGATATCTGCTGAGCTAAAGTAAACAGTGCGTCACAATCAGCTAAGCGTTGCCATCCGCAACGCGTTGCGAGGAGCAACGCCTAGCCTATGGGACGCGAGCGCCTCAGTGGGGGGCACGTCTACTGTTATCAGCACGTGAGTAAGGCTGAGCCGTGATCAGGATCCGCTATTCCAGCGAGCTGCAACCCGGTTTACACGGTCGCGTGGAGCGGTATGGCCGTGTCACGTACGTCTACCTGCTACCTGGGCTGACGGCGCGGCAGCGCCGGGCGGCTCTGCGCCGGATGCGCCAGCAGGGCCGGATGGGCATATGCCCGCAGTTGCCCGTCGCCGAGCTGAACGCCGCCTTGCTGGTGGACCGTATACGCACCGGGTTCGGGCACGCCGGAGCCATCGTCCGGGTTCACCCGGCGGGCAGCACGCTGCCCGTCATAGCGTTGTCGGTGGCGATTGCCTCCTTCCTCGTCCTGTCCGCGCTGTCGGTGCCAATCGTCCGCCTTCCACCACAGACGATGGGCAGCGTCGTCCCCAGCTCGGTTCGTGCAAGGGGGACGGACCAGCCGCTCCTCGCCCCGGGCGGTGGGCAGCCCGCCAGGCCGTCCAGCGGTGGCGGAAAGTCGCCGACGGGCGGCACGTCCGGACGAGGCATCGTCCCCGCCCCGGTCTCCAGCCCGATTACCGCCCCGGTCTCCAGCCCGACTACTGGGCCGGTCTCCAGCCCGACTACTGGGCCGGTCACCAGCCCGATCACCGGGCCGGTCATTGGGCCCAGTGCCGGGCCGAGCACCGGGCCGAGTGCTGAGCCGAGCACCGGGTCCACGTCCGGGCCAGGTACCGGGCCCAGCGCCGGGCAGGGTACCAGGCGCGGTGCCGGGGAGAGCCCGTCGCCGGGCTCGGCCGAGCCCGGCCCAGGCGGCGGCAGATCGGCCAGCATCGGCGCGAGTACGCCGTCGTCCCGGAGCCAGGCGACCGCGACCGCTACCGGAACACACTCATCGGATCCGACTCCCTCGCCGAGCGAATCGGGCAAACCTGGCGTCTGCATCGACATCGGCTCCCTGGGCATCTGCCTGCGCCTGTGACCCCCCGGTTAGGCTGATCGCGATGGAGTCGCGAGCGGGGTGTGCTAGGTGAGCGGGCGAGGGCTGCCGCTGTTCGCCGCGATGGGGGTGATCTCATGCTGAAGCTGGGCACGAGCCGGGGCCGCTGGGTGGTCACGGCTACCGTGCTCGGCTCCGGTATGGCGGCGCTTGACGCGACCGTGGTCGGCATCGCGCTGCCGTCGATCGGGCGCGACTTCCACATCGGCGTGAACAGCATGCAGTGGGTGGTGGACGCCTACACGCTGGCGCTGGCCGGGCTGCTGCTGCTCGGCGGAACGCTCGGCGACAGCTACGGCAGGCGCCGGATATTCATGATCGGCACAGTCTGGTTCGCCCTCGCCTCGCTGTGCTGCGGGCTGGCGCCGGACGCGCCGGTACTGATCGCGGCCCGGGTGCTGCAGGGCGTCGGCGGGGCGCTGCTCATGCCCGGCAGCCTGGCCATCTTGCAGGCCTCGTTCGAGCCGGACGACCGGTCCAAGGCCATCGGGGCGTGGTCCGGGCTGGGCGGGATCGCCACCGCGGCCGGGCCGTTTATCGGCGGCTGGCTGATCGCTGCCGTGTCATGGCGGCTGGTGTTCTTTATCAACTTGCCGGTGGCGGTGGCGGTGCTGGTCATCTGCGCCCGGCATATGCCCGAGTCCAGGAGCCCGGGGATGGTGCCGAAGCTGGACGTGCGCGGGGCGGTGTGCATCAGCGGGGCACTGGCGGGGATCACCTACGGGCTGATCGGGGCGTCTAGCTCCGGGTGGGGTTCGGCTCCGGTGCTGATCCCGCTGCTGACGGGGCTGATCCTGCTCGGGTTGTTCGTCGTCATAGAGGCGCGCGAGGCGGAGCCGATGCTGCCGCTGAGCGTGTTCCGGTCCCGGCAATTCACCGCTGCCAACGCGGTCACGTTCGTCGTGTACGGGGGGCTCGGCGGAGCGATGTTCCTGGTGCCAGTGGTGTTGCAGCAGGTCAGGCACTATAGCCCGCTGCAGGCCGGCACGGCGATGCTGCCGGTCACGGCGATCATGCTGGTGTTGTCGTCCCGTTCCGGTGCGCTGGCGGCGAAGATCGGACCCCGGCTGCAGATGTCCGTCGGCCCGCTGGTGACCGGGGCCGGCCTGCTGCTGCTGACCAGGATCGTCGGACCCGGGAACTACTACACCGCGGTGCTGCCCGCGGTGCTGGTGTTCGGGCTCGGCCTGGCGATCGTGGTGGCGCCGCTGACCTCCACCGCGCTGGGCTCTGCCCCGGCCGAGCATTCGGGCATCGCCTCGGCCGTGAATAACGACGTGGCCAGGGCGGCCGGGCTGATCGCGGTCGCGGTACTCCCGGTCGTGGCGGGTATCACCGGCGACAGCTACCTCCACCCGGCGGACCTAGCCCACGGCTTCCGCATCGCGGTCGCGATCGCCGCCGCGTGCTGCGCGGTCGGCGGCCTGCTGGCGACCGCCACCATCCAGAATCCGGCGCGCAAGACTCCGCCCGTGCTGGACTCGCACTGCTGTCTCGATGCTCCGCCGCTGCGTTCGTTACGCCCGCGCCGCTGCGTTCGTTACGCCCGCGTAGAGTAGTGCGATGACCACCGAGCATACCGAGGCTCACGAGGCCGTCGCGGACGCGGGGCGGGCGGCGCGAGCCGCCGTCGCGGACCTGGCCGCCGCGCCCGATGACGTGCTCGATGAGGCGCTGCGGACGATGGCGGACGGGCTGGCCAGCCACGCGGCCGCCGTGCTAGCGGCCAACGCGGACGACATGCGCGCGGCCAGGGTCGGCGGCATGGGCGACGGGCTGCTCGACCGGCTGCGCCTTGATGAGGGCCGCTTGGACATCATGGCCGGGCAGTTGCGCGCGCTCGCCGCGGTCCCTGCAGACCCGGTGCGGCGGGTCGTCAGGGAGCTTCCGGGCGGGCTGGTGCTCTCCGAGCGGCGGCGGCCGGTCGGCGTGATCGGCGCGAACTTCGAGGCACGGCCGAACGTCGTGGTGGATATCGCTTCCCAGTTCGTCAAGTCGCGCAACGCCGGGGTGCTCCGCACCGGCTCGGCCGCAATCAGGTCGGCGGTCGCGCTGGCCGACGAGGTGATCGCGCCCGCGCTGGACAAGTCCGGCCTGCCCTCGCCGATGATCCAACTGGTCCGGGTGGCCGGGCAGGCCAGTGCCCATGCCCTGGTCGGGCAGCCAGGATTGATCCCGCTGGTGATCCTGCGCGGCAGCGGGGAGAGCACGCGCCTGCTCGCGCTAGAGGCCGCCAGGAAGGGGGTGCGGACGCTGGCACACGCCGACGGCGGTGCCGTGCTGTACGTGCACGCGGACGCCGACCCCGACCTGACCGAGCGGCTGGTAGAGGCGAGCCTGGACCGTCTCGGCGTGTGCAACCGGCTGAACTTGCTGCTCATCGAGCGTTCGGCCTGGGATCGAGTGCTGCCCGAGGTGCGGAGGTTGCTAGCCCGGCTTGGCGTCTCGATTTCGCTGCCGCCGCACCCCCATCCGCTCGGTCACGAGTGGGCACTCGACACCGGGCACGAGGCGACAGTGACCGTGGCGGTCGCGGACGGTGCGCGGGAGGCCGCGCTGATCGCCAACGAGGAAACCTCCGGCCTGGCCGCCTCGATCGTCACCGGCGACAAGGCCGTGGCGAGGGAGTTCATGGACGCGTACGCGGGCACGGGGGTGTTCTGGAACGCCACCACGCGCCTGCTGGACGGATTCAAGCTGTTTTCGGTGCCGGAAACCGGTATCAACATCGATGCTGTGCCCGGCCCGCGCGGGCCGGTCACGTTCCGCGACCTGTGCCTGCGCCAATTCGAGGTCACACCCGGGTAGCGATTACGGCCTCCGGGTAGCGACTGCGGCCCTCGGCTAGCGACTGCGGCCCTCGGGTAGCGACTGCGGCCCTCGGGTAGCGACTGCGGCAGGCGCCGCGGGGCTGCACGTTGCGGTCGGTGACCGGCGTCGGCCGTGATCAGTGTGACGAAAGCGCCCCGCGGGATGTGAGTGCACCCTCCGGATCGCCCACCCAGTCAGTTAGCGCGTGGAGTTACCCCTCGTAGCGTTACCCTCGAAAACAGGGGTCCACGCTACGAAGGCAAATCCGCACGTCATCCAGCTCTGATGCACTTCATGGGAAGCTGTTGACCAGCTGTGCGCTCCTGGCTGGTGGCGTACGGGCAAGGAAGTTTCTCGCGTTCCGCAAGGCGCCTTTGTGACTAACGGGATGGTCTGGCTCTCCATTTAACGTGGGGTTCTACCGCAACGTGGAAGTCTACCCGTCGTATACGTATGACAGACGGACACGAAGTGGTAAACTTCCACGTTATTTTCACACTGCGTCACCCAGGCCGCACCAGGTCGCGCCACCGAACGCAAACCGTCCCCATAAAGTGGGCTCTGATGCACCTTATGGGACGTCGTCTCCGATGACACGGATACCGCGGGCCCGGTGAGCGGCCAGAACGGGACATAACACCCGCATGGCCAGCGATCCCGGCTATCGTGTGTAGTTGCACCCCCTATAGGGGGTGCAACTACACACACTAATTCGATTAACAGCATCAGCCAGCGAGATAGCACAGATGCACCCTTCGGGCGGCCAGGGTCGGCAACCGGTCTCCCCATAAAGTGCATCAGAGCCATAAAGTGGGCTCTGATGCAATTTATGGGACGGTTTGCGTTCGGCGGCGCGACCCGGTGCGGCTTGTGCTGGCCCGGGGTGGCGCAGCGTGAAAACAACGTGGAACTTTACCGCTTCGTGCCCGTCTGTCATACGTATACGACGGGCAGACTTCCACGTTGCGGCAGAGTTCCACGTTAAATGGAGAACCGGGCCATCCCGTGAGTTACAGGGACACCTCGCGGCACGCAAGCAACTTCCTTGCCCGTACGCCCCCAGCCGGGAGCGCGCAGCTGGTCAGCAGCTTCCCATGAAGTGCATCAGAGCCATAAGGTGGGCGGGTTCGGGGGCCGAGGGCTACGACAGGGCCATCCGGGCGGCGGCAAATGCCCCTTATGCCCGCTTTGTGTGGCGGGCGGCGTGGCGGGCAGCGGATGGCGGGCGGCGTTGCGGGCGGCGTGGCGGGCAGCGGATGGCGGGCGGTGCGGCTGATGGCGGGGGTCGCGACGGGGTGCGCAGCCGCGCCGGTCAGGTGACCGCCGCCGGGGAGGTTGGTGGCGTCGGCAGCACCAACGTTGACGCAGCCGCAGCGGTCGGCTGCGGGACCTGCGCCGGATCGCAGCGGTTTATCATGTAGCGCGTGACGGTCACCTACCGGCTCGGCCCGGCCGCGGGCCGGCTCTGCATCAGGACGGGCCGCGCCGGGATAGCCGCCAGGGCAGGCCATGACCTGCTGATCGAGGTCACCAGCTGGTCCGCTTCCGTGGATATGCCCGCCGATGACGATGTGGCGGCGGCCACGATCGGTGCCGAGTTCGACCTGGGGTCGCTGGCCGTGCGTGAGGGCACAGGCGGTGCCAGGCCTTTGACGTCAGCTGACCGCGCCGATATCGAGCGGACGATGCGGAAGATCCTCGACAGCGGCACGGCCATGTTCGCGTCGTCATGTGTCATCCCGTCCCATGCGGGAGGAGCGATCGAGGGAACGCTGACGCTCAACGGCCGGACCCAGCCGGTGCGGCTGCGGGTGCAGGCCCCGGCTCCCGGCCGGTACCGGGGTAGCGCGGCCGTAGCGCAGACGGCGTTCGGCATAAACCCGTACACCGGTTTCTTCGGTGCGCTCAAGGGTAAAGACGAGGTGACCGTGGAGTTCGACGTGGATCTCGGCAAGGCCGTCGCATGATCAGCGTCCTGTACCGGGACGCGGCGCTGGCCGACGGCCGCTCGCCCCGGCTGCGGGTGGGCGTCAGCATCCTGGTCACCGACGGGCGCATCTCATGGATCAGGCCGTCCTCCGACGAGGGTTCGGTGCCTGGCGGCAGCGAGATCGTCGATGCGGGCGGTGCCACGATCATCCCCGGCATGGTGGACGGGCACAGCCATCTCACGCTGCCCGGCGGTTCGCACTGGATCGACCGGGGCGCGGACCCGACCAGCACGCTGCTCGCGGTGGCCGAGGCCAACGGCGAACTCCAGTACCGGTCCGGCGTCCGCTGGGCGCGGGACGTCGGCGCGCCGACTCGCGACGACGGCGAGCGTGAACGCGCGCTCAGCATCGGCATCAGGGCACGCTGGCGTGGTCGCCGGGACCGGCCGTACGTGCGGGCGGCCGGGACATGGATCACCGCGGCCGGGATGCTGCCGCCTGGGCTCAGCGTCGAGGCAAGGGACGGCGACGGACTCCTGGCCGGCGCCTTGTCTCAGCTGGATGACGGTGCCGACTTCGTCAAGCTCTACCTGGACGGGCCCGACCCGGATACCTCCCCGTTCACCGTCGCCGAGGTAGCCAGGGTGGTGGAAGCGGCACATGCGCGGGGCGCGAAGGTCAC
>Ga0335075_10015367_pt1 | contig 11477 bp, 10 predicted proteins | sample Lox_Sample_24_FD_206723 | JGI IMG/M metagenome (GOLD analysis project Ga0335075, IMG submission 206723) | Soil microbial communities from Loxahatchee National Wildlife Refuge, Florida, United States - Lox_Sample_2.4 | ecosystem: Environmental > Terrestrial > Soil > Wetlands | place: USA...
CTATGTCGACCTCGACGAACATCGCCTGGAGCTCTCGCCACGTCCATTCCATATCGCGGACCCGAACGCTGGGATCAGAAAGCTTCACCGCGGCGACCAGCAGGAAATGATGGATCCTGCTACCTATCAGCTTACTGATCACTACGGCTAGCACCCAGGTCAGCGCATGCGAGCCAGTACCAACAGCGGGACCCGCGAAATGGGCCGGGAAGCACCGGAATATCCACGATGTGGTCCCGTATCCGAGGCTTAGCGATGCAGCTGTGAAGACGCTCCGGTGCGGAACTCCGCGATGCACGAACCGCCACATGACGAAGACCATGGGAATGGGCAGCAGCGCCGCATAGACGGGCGGCAGCAAGATCGCCGTGGGCAGGATCCACACGCCGCTGAGGTCACGCGTCACACCGGGGAACGCGTACATAATTCGCGGCGTAGATGCCGCGGAGAACACGGCGCAGCACAGCAGCAGGGCGAACTTCGCGAGGTCTGACACCCGCCAGTCCGTCCTGGCGGCATCGAAGGCGATCACTGCCGCGGCAAGCGCAGGCACGAGGGCGACATAGGCACGGAGCATCACAGGCAACTGCCACCACAGCCAGTCTCGCACCGTCAATCGCCTCTTAAGGCGGGCGGTAAGAGACGAGGCCTGCATGCGCCACCGTTCCGTTTGTTCCCCCAGTTACAGCCAGCTAGTAGCTGCTGACTGTAAATGACTAACTGCATATAGCTACCATAACCCATCTTGCCGGACGTGGTAACTATTGGTGGTCGATTGCCGTACAAGTCCGGACATGACGTCGCTAAATGGTGCCTAGCAGCGATGACGCGAGGAACGAGAGTCAGACTCGCGCGGGCGCCGGTGAGGCGGGCGTGGAGGCGAATGCGCTCGCTCTCACTAGTGAGGAGGAAAGCTTGCGTGACATGTTCTGGCACTAGGAAAGGCTCACGATGCCGGCCACGCAACTTACGTCCCAGGAAGGGAGGAACTGTCATGCGTGACACCTGGACCCGATAGCTCACAGAGAGCGGTCACCAGCAGTAAGCAGCCCCCACTAGTGAGAACGAGCCGCACGGACTGGTGCCTGCCTGGCAACTGAGGCATCCCGGCCAAGATGCCTTGCAGTGTGGCGCCCGACGGCGGGTGACATTCCCCGCCACCGGAGCGCCAGCCCACAGGCGATAAGAGCGCCCAGTCCCCCTGCCAGAGCTATGACCGTCGAGGGAGGTACCACCTCGGCGGCAGCTCCGGCCGCCAGGTAGGCGAGCCCCGAACCCACGACAAGTCCGGCGTTAGCCAGCCCGAACGCCTGCCCCCGCTGAGCGTTGGGCACGCGCTCGGCGAACGCGGTGTTCGCCGCTATCTGGTAAATCGAGAACACGCCCGACAGCACGAAGATCGCGATCGACAGCGCCACGCCCGGCCGCAAGCCCACGAGCAGCAGCACCGCGCACGCGCAGACCGCCATCGGCCCCATCCACTTCAGGCGCGTCAGCGGGCCGATCTTCTTCGTGAACACCGGCGTCATGATCCCGGCACCGACCTGAGCGGCGGCTATGAACAGCCCAGTCGCGACCGGGCCCGCACCGAGATGAGCAGCGTACGCCCCGGCGATGCCCGCCGGGACCGAGTAAATCGCGGTCAGCCAGCCGAGTAGCACCAGGGTTCGCAGCGCCCCGTCGCCGAACACCAGGCGGATGCCGGCGCCGAGCTGAGCGGTCGCGCTAACCGCGGAGTCGGCGGCGGCTGGCCGGGCGCGCGTGCCGAACGCGATCACGAGCGCCGAGAACACGAACGTCGCCGCGTCCGCCCCTAGGGCCGGACGGGCGCCGATCAGGGCCACTGCCAGGCCGCCTCCTGCCGCACCCGCCACGATCGCGATCCGGAACGTCGTCTGCATCACCGCGGCCGCCAGCGGATAACGCGGTCCGTCCGCCACGTCGCGCAGCACCGCCGACCGGGCCGCGTCGAACGCCGGCTGGATCGACGTCACCGCGTACAACAGCACGATGAGCGCAGCCAGCGGCACCCTGGGCAGCACCATCACGCCAACGAGCACGGCCCGGACCAGGTCGCAGCCGACCATCACCTGACGTCGCGGCAGCCGGTCGGCCAGCCCGGCCAGGAACAGGGCGCCCACCAGGTAGGGCAGGTAGCCGGCCGCGTAAGCGACCGCCGCGAGTAGGGGTGAGCGCGTCCTGTCGTAGATGAGCAGTGCCAGTGCCACCAGCGCGAGCCGGTCACCGGCAACGGACAGCACATAAGACGTCCACAGCGCGCGGAACTCCGCTACCGCGAACACGTCGCGATAGGACAGACGAGGGGCCGAGGAGGGGGACACGGCGACCCTTTCGTATGCGCTGGTTATCGTTCGATCGTGACAGAGTTGGCAACTCTGCGCGGCCAAACGACCGCATTCGGTACATCACTGACAAAACGCAGCGCTTGTGACTCAAGGGATCACCTGGACACGACCGCGCCGCGCCGCCCTGACCTCGGGACCTTGGCCCCTATCGGCGTCACCTGGCCGTCCGTGACCATGAGTCATCACTTGGAACCGCGCAAGCACGGAGGGCAACAGTGACCGCCGAGGACCAGGCCGCAGCGCAGATCACCAGCCCCAGGCAGGCGATCGACCTAACCGAGGGCGAGTGCCTGACCCTCCTTCGCAGCACCTCCGTCGGGCGGATCGTGTTCACCAGCCATGCGATGCCCGCCATCCGGCCGGTCAACCACCTCGTCGACGCCCGGAGCATCATCATCAGGACGCACCTGGGCGCGGCCATCGTCTCCCGCACCGCCGGCGCGAGCGGCGTCGTCGTCTCCTACGAGGCCGACGACCTCGACCCCGTTCGCCATACCGGCTGGTCGGTCATCGTCACCGGCCTTGCCCGCCTGGTTACCGATCCCGAGTCGATCGAGCGCTACTCCGCGCAGCTGGAACCGTGGATCGCCGGCGAGATGGACTACGTGGTCAGCATTGACCCGCGCTTCATCTCCGGGATTCGCCTGGTCGGCTGGTGTGGCTGAAACGGGTCCACACTTGACTACTATCTGGTTATGATTGAATACTGAAAGTAAGCAAACGGGGCCGGGAGGGCGGGGGACGACAATGTCTGACACTTGGACCAGGTAGCCGACGACGGGCCGCACGGCTTCTTCCGTTCACGGAGAATTTTCTGTTCACTTATGAACAAGTCATCGAAGAATGCGTAAGACGCCTGCAGATCACAGAACGTGTCGACATAATCTAAAACGTGACGCCTGCACGTATCGGCCATGAGATCGCGCACTGGTGGGTTTTCGTCCGAGTCTCGGAATACGGGCTGCTGCAGGCGGCACTCGCCGCGCTGGCCGGCTGGATCGCGATCGGCGCCGTTAACCTCTATCTCACCAGGAAGCGCATCGCCTGGCGTGCCTATACGGACGCCGAGGTCAGCCTTCACCCGGAACAGGCCCGGCATATCGAGCAAGCGATGAGGCCGGGCCGACCGGGCCGCGGGTGAAATTCAAGGTCTGTATAGAAAGCCGAACCCCGATCCCGAGCTGGCGAAACTCGGCTAGGCCGTGGAGAGCGAGGTCGACGAACCCTCGCTCGTGCTGCCGCGGATCAGGAATTCGGGGTTCGTGCCCATCACCGCCGCCTATGCCAAGAGCTGTCCGGCGAGCATCACGATCGCGCCGGACAGCATCGGCTCGGTGTTCGGCCTGACCACCCTGGTGGGTGACGGCCAGGCCGAGCAGTCCGCTGGCGGTGATCGCGATGTCGGACGGCCCGGCCCCGGCCGAGTCGACCTACCGCCCGCTGAACGGCAAGCCGATCGCGATCATCATCGTCGCGGTCGCGGTCAACAAGGGCGTCGGCCTGCGCGACCTGACGGCCGCCGACATCCAGAGGATGTACAACGGCACGTACACGAACTGGTCGCAGCTCAAGGGCACGGACCTCCCGATCCGGCTGATCGGCCGGGAGTTCGGCTCGGGAACCAGGCGGGCGTTCGACGCCGACGTGCTCGGCGGTACCCGCCGACATCGCGTCCATCCCCGGCACGCTCGGCATCGCGCAGGCGGGCGACGTGTCGGCCAACACCGGCGGCGGCGTCCAGCCGGTCGCGCTCAACGGGCTCAGCCCGGATTATGGGGATATCGGGCGATCGGTGAATGAATACGCCTTCTGGACGGTCGAATACCTCTACACTTATGGACCGGCCACCGGGCTCGCCGAGGCATTCCTGAAATACCTCGGCACACCGACGGCGAAGTCCGACCTACAGGCGACCGACTACACGCCCAGCCCGCCGACGGCCGCGGCCGCGCAGGGAGCCTCTGCACGGAGGCAGGAGCCTGATAGCGGACGACCATACGAAATAAAGATCAAACAACTCGCACCCTAACGAACCGTGGCCACTTGGTGAACTGAAAGAATCTCCGTTGGCCAGCCGAACTCAACGGGGAGGACTCCACGATGCCAGAATTCGTGCCGCTGCCGGGCAGCGAGCGCGCACCGGTGCCGGGTGGCATGTCTACCGGGCAAGCGCTCGACGACAACCAGGTGATCACGGTGACGGTGCTGCTGCGCAGGCGCGCCGAGCTGCCGTCGGAGCTGGTCACCGGCCCCCAGACGGTCACGACGGCGGAGCTCGGCGAATCCTACGGCGCCGATCCGGCCGACGCCGCGCTGGTAGCGCAGGTGCTCGGCCGGTACGGGCTGACCGTGACCGACCAGCAACTGGCGTCGCGGCGGCTGAAGGTAACGGGAACGATCGCGGCACTGTCGACGGCATTCGCCACCACGCTGTCCGTGGTCACGTCGCCGCACCCGGATGGGTCCGGTGACGTGACCCACCGGGCGAGGACCGGCGGGCTGTCGGTACCCGCCGAGCTGGACGGGATCATCATCGCGGTGCTCGGCCTCGACAACCGGCCGCAGGCGCGGCCGCACTTCCGGCGGCTGCCCACCAAGACGCACGGCCGGCTGCTGCACGGACGGCTGGCCGCGCCGCCCGCCGCGGGCGCCGCCGCGACGCCGTCGCCGCTGACCGCACCGCAGGTCGCGGAGTTCTACCAGTTTCCGGCGGGCACCGACGGAACCGGGCAGACGGTCGGAATCATCGAGCTTGGCGGCGGCTACAACGTCACCGACCTGTCCACCTACTTCGAAGGGCTCGGACTAGTCATCCCGTCGGTGACCGCGGTCGGCGTGGATGGCGGGGCCAACAGCCCCGGCGGATCGGCGGACGACGAGGTCGAGCTGGACATCGAGGTCGTCGGAGGGATCGCGCCGCAGGCCGCGCAAGTCGTCTACTTCGCGCCCAACACCGACCAGGGGTTCGCCGACGCGATCTCCGACGCGGTGCACGCGACGCCGACTCCGATCGCGGTCTCGATCAGCTGGGGCCAGTCGGAGGACCAGTGGTCCGACCAGTCGCGGACCGCGATGGACGCCGCGATGGCCGACGCGGCCGCGCTCGGCGTCACGATCACCGTCGCGGCGGGCGACAACGGGTCGAGCGACACCCCCGGCACCACCACCGGCGTGCACGTCGACTACCCCGCCTCCTCCCCCAACGCGCTCGCCTGCGGCGGGACGACGCTGACGGGCAACACCACCACGTACACGATCACGTCCGAGGTGGTGTGGAACGAGCTCGCGAATGACGAGGGCGCCACCGGCGGCGGCGTCAGCGACATCTATCCGCTGCCGTCATGGCAGGCGAACGCGGGCGTGCCGGCCTCGGCGGCCGGCGGTTCGGCTGGGTCAGGGCGTGGCGTGCCCGACGTGGCGGGCAACGCCGACCCGGTGTCCGGCTACCTGGTGGTCGTCGACGGACAGCAGCAGCCGATTGGCGGCACGTCGGCGGTCGCGCCGCTATGGGCGGGCCTGATCGCCCGGCTGGGGCAGGCGACCGGGAAGAAGTTCGGCCTGCTCCAGCCGCTGATCTACGCGGGGGTCACGCCGGGCGTGCCGCAGGCCGGCTTCAACGACATCACGCAGGGCAACAACGGTTCCTACAAGGCCGGACCCGGCTGGGACGCCTGCAGCGGCCTCGGCAGCCCGAACGGCACCGCGCTCCTCACCGTGCTTGGCGGCTCGGCAAGTAGCTCCGCCAGCTGAGTCATTGTGCGTCGTTAGGGTCGTTTTCCCGGACCTAACGACGCACAATCTTTCCGGGACGCCGCCGGACAGTCGCGGTGAGAGGCTGGCGGGAGGCTGGCGTCAGAGCACGTCGTGACCGGGCCGGTCCGTCGGGATGGTCGCGGGCTGGGCCGGGATGGTGCCGAGCAGGCCCTTCTGGTAGTCCTCGAAGGCCTGGGCGAGCTCGGCCTTGGTGTTCATCACGAACGGGCCGTAGACGGCGACTTGCTCGCGGATCGGCTCGCCGCCGAGCAGCAGCACGTCCAGCGTCGGAGACGGACCGTCCATCTTCGCGTCGGCGGCGAAAGTGAGCGACTCACCCGGGCCGAAGACCGCAAGCTGGCCGGTGCGTACCGGGCGGCGGTCCGCGCCGACAGAGCCGGCGCCGGCCAGCACGTAGGCGAGCGCGTTGAAGTCGGACCGCCACGGGATGTGCACCTGCGCCCCCGGCGAGACGGTCGCGTGGACCAGGCTGATCGGGGTGTGCGTGACACCGGGGCCCGCGTGGCCGTCGAGCTCGCCCGCGATCACCCGCAGCAGCGCGCCGCCGTCCTTCGAAGTCAGCAGGGCGACCTGGCCCGCCCGGATGTCCTGGTAGCGCGGCTGGGTCATCTTGAGCCTGGCGGGCAGGTTGACCCAGAGCTGGAAACCGTGGAACAGGCCGCCGCTGGCGACCAAGTCCTCCGGCGGCTCTTCGATGTGCAGGATGCCGCCGCCGGCGGTCATCCACTGGGTGTCGCCGTTGGTGATCAGGCCGCCACCGCCGTTGGAGTCCTGGTGCCGGAAGACGCCGTCGATGATGTACGTGACGGTCTCGAAGCCGCGGTGCGGGTGCCAGGGGGTGCCCTTCGGCTCGCCGGCCGCGTACTCGACCTCGCCCATCTGGTCCATGTGCACGAACGGGTCAAGGTCAGCGAGCGAGACGCCGGCGAACGCGCGCCGCACCGGGAACCCCTCGCCCTCGAGACCGGATGGCGCGGTGGTGACGCTGACCACCGGGCGCTCCTCGGCGGCCAGGCCGGGCTCGCTCACCCGGGGAAGAATCAGCAGGTTATCGACGGTAACGGCTGGCATGATGAGACTCCTCGCGTTCGACGCGGGCTACATACCCGCTGCCTTTCCCCCGTCAACGATAGATGAACGTTCATCATTCCGGCTTGCGCTAGAGCGGGAGGCCGGCCTCAAGGAGCCCCAGGGCCTCGTCGATGCGGTCGAAGGTCTGCTCGCCGAGTTTTCCTTCTGTCAGGCCGACCGGGGCCATGACCGACAGCATGGCGCCGAAGACCGCGCCGACGTAGACGCGGACGGCCAGGTCGTCGGCGGAACGGCAGGTTCGCTTCGACAGCGCGGTTGTGAAGGTGTCCATCGTCCGGCTCAGCTCGTCGAGCGTGTGCGCCCGGAGCTCGGGGACGGTGAGGCTCAGTGCCGTCGTCTCGCGAAGCTCCGCCCACTCCGCGGGAGTCAGCGTCGCCAGCGCCTCGCGGATGGCCACCCGGAATGCCGCGACGGGGGCGAGCGACGCTGGCTGCCGGTCGAGGGCTTCGAGGATCCGGTCGTCGAAGTCGTCCCGCAGGACGACGTCCTCCTTCGTGGGGAAGTAGCGGAAGAAGGTGGACGGGGAGACCTCGGCCGCCGCCGCGATCTGCTCCACGGTGGTCGCCTGGTAGCCCTGCTCGCGGAACAGCCGGAGCGCGTGCTCCCGCAGGGAGGCACGCGTCCTGGCCTTTTTCCGTTCCCGCAGGCTGGTATGCGGGATCACATCCGTCATCGCTGTGATTCTGCTCCTTCCGGCGCCGACACTCCAGCCCTGCGGGGCAGGAACAGCAGCGCCAGCACGGCGCTCACCACCGCTATCCCGCCGCAGGTCCAGAGCATGGCGTCCATGCCGTGCACGAACGCCGTGCGGATGGTGCCGAGCAGCTCGGCCGAGCCCAGCTTGGTCGCCACGGCCGCGCCGCTGCCCACACTGGACTTCACCGCCGCCGCGGCTTCGGCCGGCAGGCGGCTGGCGGCGGCGGCCACGCCGCTGCTGTAGCTGTTGCTGATCACCGTGCCGAGCACCGCGACCCCGATCGTCGAGCCGACCTGGCGCATCGCCGTGAGCAGCGCGGACCCGGCCCCGCTGCGCTCGGCCGACAGCGCGCTGAGCGCGACGGTCATCGCGACCGGCATCACCAGGCCGAGGCCGAGGCCGGACAGCGCGACCCAAGCCAACGTGTATCCAATCGAGCTGCCGAGCGTGGTCAGCGCGCCCAGCGCCATCGCGACCGCCATCAGCAGATAGCCGACGGTTACGATCCCCCGTGGCCCGGCCACCGCCCCCCTGCCACCGGGCCCCAAGCCCTGCTGACCAGAGTTACCGCGCACGGTCTGGAGGCGGGTGCCGGTCACCATCCCGACCAGCATGCCGGCGATCATCGGCAGCAGCCGGATCCCGCTGCCCAGCGCGTCATCGCCGCGGACGTCCTGGAAGTACTGCGGGAGCGCGAAGAAGATGCCGAACATCGCGAACGACACGAGCGTCGCCAGGATCGTGCCCCAGCGGAACCCGGGCGACTTGAACAGCTGGAGGTCGACCAGCGGCTGCCCGCCGGCGGCCGCGACCCGCCGCTCGACGAGGGGCACCAGCGCGAGGATCACGACCCCGGCCCCGATCAGCGCGAGCGCCACCGCGTCGCTCCAGCCGTCCTGGCCCGCCTTGATGAAACCGTACGTCAGCGCGACGAGCCCGCCGCCCGAGACGGCCATCCCGACCAGGTCGATCCGCGGCGGCCGCGCCGTCGACCGAGACTCCGGCATCAGCAACGCGACCGCGATCACCGCGATCACCACCACCGGCACGTTGATCAGGAAGACCGAGCCCCACCAGAAGTGGTCTAGCAGGAACCCGCCGACGATCGGACCGATCGGGAAGCTGAGCATGGTCGCTCCGGCGATCGCGGCGACCGCACGCCCTCGCTCCTCCGGCGTGAACAGCACCGGCAGCACGGACAGCGCGAGCGGCAAGATCGCCGCCGCGCCGATGCCGAGCACCGCCCGGGCGGCGATCAGCTCGCCGGTCGACACCGAGTACGCGCACCACAGGGAGCTGCCGCCGAAGATGACCAGCGCCCCGAGCAGCAGCCGCTTGCGCCCGTACCGGTCGCCGAGCAGCCCGGCCGGCAGGATCAGCGCGGCGAGCACCAGACTGTAGGAGTCGACGATCCACTGGAGGTCACCGGTGGACGCGTGCAGGCTGACCGCCATCGTGGGCAGCGCCAGGTTGAGCACGGTGAGATCCAGCCCGACGACGAGCACGCTCGCCGCGATCGCGACCAGCGCCCACCAACGGCGAGCGGAATGCGTGACATCGCGGACGGAACCCGCGGTGGGTGCGTCGGTTGAGGTTGGCCTGGTGCTCATGGGAGTCACCACCTTCAGGAAGTAGCCACTAAATGAGAGTAACTATCAAAATAGTGTCACACTCATCTGGCAGCGTCAACCACCTTCCATCGGGGCCGAGGAGCCGCTTACCGCTCCGCGCGCAGCAGCCGCAGGGCCAGCGTGGGGCAGGCGCTCACGGCGGCGCGGGCGTGCCGTTCCAGGCCCGGCGGGAGCGGGCGCGGGTCGACGATCGGGTAGCCCCACTCATCCATCGCGATGAGCTCGGGCAGCAGCTCGGCACAGGCGCCGTGCCCCTCGCAGTCGATGGGGTTGACGATGAGTTTCTCGGCCATGGCGTCAGGTCCAGTCGTCTTCCATGCGGGCCGTCGCTTTCGGTATCGGAAGGAAAGGCTTGTAGTTCGCCCCCGTCTTCGTCCCTGCGTTCGTCGCGGTGCAGCGGCCCTTAGCGTGCCGGTCGGCCTCGGTGGCGAACGTGACCAGGGCCGAGCGGACGAAGCGGGCGGTGCCGTCCGGGTGGTGGCAGGCGCCACGGCCGGTAACCAGGCCGCACCAGCGCTCCAGGTCGGCGCGGGTCTGCGGGCGAGCGCGGCCGCTGGCCAGCTCGGCGAACGCGGCCGCGATCCGCGGCAGGCCGTTGAGGCACGGTCCGCACTGTCCCGCCGACTCCAGGGCCAGGTAGCGGACCGCGTTCGCCGTCTCGATGAGGCCGCAGCGGTCCGCGGGCAGGGTGATCACGATGCCCGCGCCGACCCGGGCGCCGGCAGCCTCGAGCGAGGCGTTGTCCAGGGTCAGCGCCGCGGCCTGCTGTCCGCTGATCCAGGTGCCGTGGTAGCCGCCGACCAGCACGCCCTGGTCGGGGCGGACTTCGCCGGTCAGCTCCTTCAGTGGCATGCCGAGCGGCACCTCGGTGATCCTCGGCTTGCCGTCGGCGCGGCGGATGGTGGCGAGCATCGAGCCGGGCTCGTCTCTGGTACCGACCGCGCGGAACCAGCGGGGTCCGCGGCGGGCGATCAGCGCCAGGTGGGCAAGCGTCTCCACGTTCTGCACCAGGGTGGGGTTGCCGTGGTAACCGCGTTCGGTGACCCGGGGCGGGATGAACGTGGGCACCGAGGGGCCGCCGGTCAGGTGGTTGATCAGCGCGGTCTCCTGACCGGCGAGGAACCTCGGCGGGGCCTCGGCGAGCTGGACCGGAACCCGGTCGAGGGTGGCGGCCTCCCGTTCGGCCACCGCGTTGCGCAGCCGCCTGCCGACGTCGTTGCTGCGGTCGGCGTGCGTGTAGAGGATCGCGGTGTCCGCGCCGACCGCCTCCGCGACAAGCTGGAGGCCGTCCAGGACCAGGTGCGGGGCGAGCCAGAGCAGCGTCGCGTCCTTGTCGCTGGCCGGCTCGGACTCCGCGCCGTTCGCGATCACCACCGGGGGACGGCGCCGCCGGTCGGCGGCCGCGTAGACCGCGGCGAGCTTGTGGTGCACCGGGAACGCGGCACCGCCGCGTCCGGTGAGGCCGGCCGCCTCGATGTCGTGGATCAGCGTGCCCTGACGCTCGCGGTACGGCAGCCGGCCGTGCCGCGCGACGTGCGTGTGGAGGTCCTGCACCTGCTCCCCGTCCTGCGCGGGCGGCAGCAGCCGGGGAAGTTCTGTCATCGTCGGTTCGGTCACGGTTGTCACCTGACAGCCGTCCTTTCCCGGGCGCCCTTGTCCTGGGCGCCGGAGCGGTGGTGGATGGCCGCCATCAGCAGGCTAACCCGTTCGGCCCGGGGCACGTCGCGGGCTGCCGATGCGAGCCGCCAGATCAGGCCGGCGACGATGGCCAGCAGGCAGCCGATGGCGAGCACCAGCAGCGCCCCGTGCTGCAGGTCCTTGCCCGACCAGACCGAGTGCACCCAGGCGACCGGCCAGCTCACGTAGACGAGCAGGTGGACGCCCCGCCAGAGTTTCCGGGACAGGTGGCGGCGGAGC
>Ga0335075_10015370_pt1 | contig 11476 bp, 10 predicted proteins | sample Lox_Sample_24_FD_206723 | JGI IMG/M metagenome (GOLD analysis project Ga0335075, IMG submission 206723) | Soil microbial communities from Loxahatchee National Wildlife Refuge, Florida, United States - Lox_Sample_2.4 | ecosystem: Environmental > Terrestrial > Soil > Wetlands | place: USA...
TCCGAGCAGCGCCGATAGCGGCTCGGCCAGGGATACTGCCGGATGACCAGGGGCAAGGCCGCCGGTGTAGTCATACGCTTGCACCGTTGTCACGTCACCGCGGACGGCCACCACCTCCCCGGGCAGCTGATGATGACCGAGTTCGACGAGGTCCGACATCGCCGCCTGCCGCAGGCCTGTCACCTCCACCAGGGGGCCGTTCACGCGCGCGATGCGCGCTGTATCGGGGGTCATGGTGCCCACAGCTGCCTGATGGCGCTGCCCAGCTCGGCCATGGCGATGTCAGCGAGGCGGACGAGTGAGCAATCGACGATCACGCCGTCCGAGCGGGCCACGACGCCGCCGCCTGGTGGCGATTCGAGTCTCGTGCCGGGCCCTGCCGCCTGGTGGGCGAGCCGCGTGATCCGCTGGATGAGCCGGTCATACCCGGGCTGGTCCCTGAGGGAACTTACCGCGTCCAGGACCCGCATGCGCAGGTCCTCGTACGCTTCGCGCTGGGCGGCCAGGACGGCGGTCCTGGCCGCATCACGAGCACGGCGCAGCTCGGTGGCTGTGACCGGGTCCGCGGCAGCGGCGGCATGGGCTGCGGATCTGCTGAGCTCTGCGGCGGCGTCCTCGCGTGCCCGCGCCACGATCGCGGCCGCCTGCTCACGGGCGGCCGCGCGTAGCCGAAGCGCATGCTCTTCGGCGTCGCGCCGTAGGCGCTGGCGTACGGGCTCGAGTGCGGATTGCGCAGCTGCTGCAGTCATGCCGTGAGCACCGCCGTGAGGAAGGCCGGGCGCTGGGCGAGCAGGTCGGCCAGCCATCCCGCCGCGCGGTCGGTCATGATGAGCAGAGCCGTGTCCGGCGGGAGCGCGTCCCATGCAGCGGCCGCCTCGGCCTGGCTGTCTGCTGCGAGCACCACGGCACCAGCCAGCGCGTACCCTTCGACGGCGAGTGCCTCGCCGATGACCGCCGCCAGGGCCATGCCGGTCACGCCTTTCCGACCAGAATGATGCCGATGATAAGGCCGCATATGGCGATGCCCTCTGCCAGTCCGACTACGACCATGGCCCGGCCGAACAACTCTGGCCGCTCGCTCATCGCGGCAAGCGCGGCCGCACCGGTGTAAGCGACCGCGATGCCCGCGCCGATGGTTGAGCCGGCTACCGCGATCGCAGCGCCGATGAAGGCACCCGTGTCACTCCCGCTGCTGCTGGCGACGCTTGCCGCACCGGCCGATACGCTGGCAGCGTTCGCCGCCCCGCCGGTCAAGCTGAGCACGAGCAGCACGGTAGCGCCCACCATGAGAAGCGCCCCGGCTGCCGCGAGAATCAGGGCGCCGCGCTGCGGCCGGCGCGCCGCTAGACGAGCCAGCACGGCCGAAGGTATGACAATCACCGGCAGTCCGAGCAACCAGGCAGCCATCATGGACGTGTGACCTCCGCATCGGGTTGGCGAGCCACGTCGCCTGTTCGGAGCTGCGGTGCCGTCGGTGCCACAGCCACGTGCCAGGGCCGGAACGGCTCCCCCTGTCCTGTGAACACGCGCGAGAACAGCTCGTAGTACTCAAGCCGGAGCGCCTGGATCGCCGCGATGAGTGCTTCGAGGCTGAAGGCGAGCACGGTTCCGGCTGCGAATACGACGATGCCGGCGACGGCGAACAGGCCGCCATGGTGCCACAGGGCGCGTGTGCCCTGCCAGACCAGCAAGCTCAGGGCGGCATGCGTGAGGCCGAACGCCGCCAGGCGGGTAAACGAAACCTCATTGGAGCCCAGCCGTACCACCAGGTCGAGCGACTCAACTACCCCCTGCATGACTGCCGTGCCCCCGCCGCCCGCCTCGGCCATGAACCCGGCGAACGCCAGCGCGAGACCTGCCACGGCGACTAGGCCGCCGGCTGCCAGCCACCCGCCTTGCCGGAAATGCCATCCGGCGGCACCCGCCGCCGCGCCCGCGAACACCCAGCTGCCCGCGATGCCTGATGGTGCGCACAGGGCCAGGCGCCAGCCCCCTTCCCGGCACCGGTTGATCGTGCCGAGCACGTAGGCACCCGCGAGCAGGATCGCGCCGAAGCCGGCTGCGGCCAGCAGCAGCGTGACGGGCTGCGCCATCGGGCTGAGCCAGAGAACGGGCACCAGGCCGGTCGGGCCGAAGCACTCCCCGTACAGCAGTCCGAACGCAAGGGCGGCCAGGCCCGCGCCGGCGACGAACGGCCACGCTGCGCGGAACCTGCGCAGCCAGCTAGGCCAGCCGAGCCGGAGTGCCACGGCAGCACCGATCAGCAGGGCGCCTTCACCGGCGTCGCCGAACATCATCCCGAACATGACGACGTAGCTGGCCCACGCCAGCCAGCTCGGGTCAACGTCGGCGTACGGCACCGTCCCGTACGTCTGTACCAGCGGGGTGAGTTCATGGTGCAACCCGCGTTCGGCGAGCAGCGTCGGAGGCGTTGACCAGGCAGGCCGGGTCAGCGCGACGACTGCTCCGCCCTCCGCGGCGACCGCGGCGGTTATTTCCGGCAGACGGCTGACCGGCATCCAGCCAACCAGGGCAGCCACGTCCGATCGCCGCAGGGCTGCGGCCGCCTGGCCTTGCAGTTCGGCCTCGCCGGCGAGCAGATCGTAACGGCCGGCCCGCTCGAGCTCTCCCGGGTCGGCAGCCACCGTAGAGAGCAGCGGCGGGGCGGCCTGCAGTAGCCGACCGTACCGCAGGCGGTCGGTTCTGCCAGCGGACGCGGGTTCCCGCCCGTCGTGATCGATCTGCATCGAGGCCGCATCAGCAACCCGCACAAGTACGTCGCGCAGCGCGGAGCTCGGCGCAACGAGCGCAATCCGCTGCATGCGCACCGGCACAGCAATGTCAGACCAGCGCATCGTAGCTCCCCAGCGCATGGCCGCCGCGTGCTGCGGAGGCGAGAGCGGCACGCACCCGCCGGGCATCGGCTGCCATCAGTGCCACCGCGCCGAGCACCGGGCCGCTGTCTGTCGCGGCGGAACGCAGTAGTACGCGACCGTCGCTTTCCACCCGGCGCCACCAGGCCGCCTCAGCCCCGGGCTGCGCAGGCCGGCCGGCCGATGCCACGGATGCCCGCGGCCGACCAGGCCCCGCCAGCGGTGCCACCGCAGCCGATCCGCGGTCAGCGTCCGCGCGGTCGCCAGCGCCAACGGTGCCGACAGCTGACGGCGCCTGTGAGCGCAGCATCGCCGCAGCCGTAGTCGCCCAGGTCCGTGGTCGGTCGCCCGACCCGGCGACGCGCGCTGCCCAGCGGGCTCTCATCGCGAGACGAATGTCCCGGCTCGTGTCTCCGCCCGGATCACCCCAGGCGGAAGCGGCCAGTGCGCGACGCAACTCGACTGTGCTGCGGGCCCCGCTGAGCCGCGGCCATGCCATCGCCAGAGCACCGAGCTGGAACTGTGGCCCGGCAGGGAGTCCCGCCTGGGCCTGCAGCAGTTCCTCGACGTTTGCTATCTCGAACCACCCCGCCAACAGGCGCAGCAAGCTTACTCCGTCGCGCGGCAGCCAGCCGGCGAGCACTCGCAGGTCCCACAGGATCGTGGCGGCGACCACATGCTGTGCCATCTCGAGGGACAGGCCAGTCTTAGCTGCGTCGCGAAAGTACGTGGACTGGAGCATCCGCTGTCCGGCAGGCAGCGACCGGCTTGCAGCGACCTGCCGGGCAGCCTCGGCGCCCAGCGTTCGTCTGGCCATTGCTCTCGCACGCACGGTGCCGGCGACCCACCCCGCCGTCATGACGGCGGTCCCGGTTCGCCCAGTTCGCCCACCAGGTCGAGGGCCCTGTCCACGAGCGCGGGAAGGCGTTGCCGCGCCCGTTCCCGGACTTCTGCGGCCTGATTTGCGCCGTCGGCCGTAATCGCCTCAGCTTCGGCGCGTGCCGCCGAAAGCGCCTGCTGCACAAGATCGGCAGTACGGGCAGCAGCCGCCTGCCGGGCGGCCGAGATGATGCTGCTGGCCTGGCTGCGGGCCGCGCGGACGATGTCGTCGGCGTCACGGTGAGCGGCGGTGATGATCTCAGCGCACTCGGCTGCCTGGCCGTCCAGCAGCATCAGCACGGCTCCGGCCTCCGACTCCAGCTCTCCGTGCCTGTCGGCAGGCACGGCCGCTCGCCCTGCGCCAGGCACCCCGGCCGGGCGGAACCGGCTCAAGAAGTCGCGTACCTGCGGCACTTGCGCCCTCCTCTACCCCCGGCCGTGGTGCCGGCCGCGCGGGCAACAGGCTCGTTAGTGTCTCGCCCACTGCCCGCCAGGGCGGCCCTGCTCTAGCCGTCAGTAGCGATGGTCTGTTAAATGGCGACCGCCAGGCCAGGGTCGAAGGTCCGCAGCTGCCAGTTTCGCCGGATGTGATCAGGCTGCGCCCGGACTGCGGCGGCCGCGGCGGTTGTCGTGGACACGTCGCCGCGGCCGCAACTGTGGACTGGTCAGGACTTGCTGATGGCTATCTTCGTGCCCGTATTTTGCTGCGGGATATGGACTTCCAGGACGCCGGCGTTGTAGGTCGCCGTGATGTCAGCCTCGGTCACGCCCTCCGGCAGCGGCAGCGACCGGGACATGGATCCGTAACGGACCTCCTGGCGGAGGTAGTTCTTCCCCTCCTTCTTCTCCTCCTCGCGGCGTTGGGCGTCGATGTGCAGCATCCCGTTCGAGACAGTCACCTCGACGTCCTTGTCCGGGTCCACGCCGGGAAGATCGGCGTGAACTATCAGTTCCCCGTCCTTCCGGTATTCCTCGACGCGGATAAGGTCCTCGTCCTCCAGCCAGCGCGGGATAGCTATGCCTCGAAACGGCATCGTCCGCAACCACTCGTTGAATAGCTGGTCGAACCGGCTGAAGACGTCGGGCGCTTCCTTCCTGGGCTCGCGCTTCGCTAGACCTGCCATGGTCATCACCTCCAGGTGACAGGCAATCTCGGGGTTCGGTGACCAGGTAGGGCCATTGGTCCCACGTCTCTGGTACCGGCCACGGGCTGAATGAGGTGACGTGTCCGCGCAAGTCCCGGCCACACCAGTACAAACGCCACCGGAGAAGCCCCCCGGCCATTCCGCTGGGCAAAGATTTTTATTCCGGAAGGAGCGTGGCTTTTCTGCGCTGCGCTCGCCGGTGTCAGCGGGAGCCCAGCATTCGACTCCGGCGACGCCCGGCCGGCGGAGTGGACGACCTGAGGTGTCTGCCCTCAGTGAGGGGTTTAGCGCGTGGTGACCTTAGGCCCTAGTGCGCCCGCCGCAGGACGGCAAGTATCGGGAGTGGCTCAAGGGAGCAAAGTGGTATGGCAGTTGCCTGCGCTGGCCGCGGAGACCCGCGGCATGGTATGCGTGCAGGCGCGGAGCTACGGCCGGAATTTTCGCCGCGGGGAGTGACTGTTTGAAGCCGCGGGGAGTGACTGGTTGAAGTAGCCAGAACTCGTGCGCCGAGAGAGGCCGGGCGGGCAACCGTGCCGGGTGCCTTGCCGCGAGGCAGGACTAACGAGCGTCCCACCGTGTGCCGGCCTGTCCCGCACGCTAGGAGTGTCGTGGAGCAACCAGAGCAGAACAGCGTCAGGAGCAGTCAGGCTGAGCAAGACGCGTCGCCGGACGAGGGCAAATCCGGCGCCGCGGTACCGGTGCTGGCCGCCGATGATGTCTCCATCTACTACGGCTCGTTCCAGGCCGTCGCTGACGTTTCACTAACCATCCACGAGCGGGAGATCACGGCCTTCATCGGCCCGTCCGGCAGCGGGAAATCGACCATGCTACGGGCATTCAACCGCATGGACGACCTCGTGCCAGGCGCCCACGTGGACGGCCAGATCTACTATCGCGGGATGCCGTTGTACCGCCCGGATGTCTCGGCGGTCGCTGTACGCCGCCGCATCGGCATGGTCTTCCAGGAACCGAACCCGTTCCCCAAATCGATCTACGCCAACGTCGCCTACGGGCCACGCACCATCGGCGAGCGCGATCACCATCAGCTCGATCTGATCGTCGAGCGCTCCCTGCGCCGGAGCGCACTGTGGGACGAGGTCAAGAACCGCTTGCAGGCATCTGCCCTGAGCCTCTCTGGCGGGCAGGCACAGCGGCTGTGCATCGCACGCACGATCGCCGTTGAACCCGATGTCGTCCTCATGGACGAGCCATGTTCCTCGCTGGACCCCGTCGCGACCGCCAGGATCGAGGACCTCATGCGCGAACTTAAGCGCCGGTACACGATCGTCATCGTTACACACAACATGCAGCAGGCCGCCCGGATCAGCGACCGCACCGCTTTCTTCTTCGTGCGCACAGGCACCGACGCCGACAGCCACACTGGCGGCCTTGTCGAGTACGGCGCCACCCAGCAGATCTTCGAGAACCCCCGCGATCCCCGCACTCGCGCCTACGTCACAGGGCGGATGGGATGATCGCAGCAGGCGGCGTGACCGCACTCGGGAGTGGCTCGCTGCGGGCCGCCAGTCCCAGCGGCCGTATTCAGGGATTCGCTTTAGGTGCGGCTCGTTTGGAGTGAGGGGGATCAGGCGCCGAGTGCGTAGGCGCCTTGGGCCGTGCCGGGGTAGAGCCGCTGGTGTTCGCGGGTGAGGTGGTAGCGCCAGTATTCGTCGAAGTCGCCGTTGCTGATCACGGCGCGCAGGGCGAGGACGGCTTCGGCGCCGTCTAGTCCCTATCGTGCGCCGGTGATGTCGAGCCGGTCGCCGATCATTCTCTGAACTAATCATGATCATTAATATCTGCTGGTCCCCGGTCGTTTCCCGGATGCGTGGAGGATGGCGGTGACCAGCCGGGTGATGTTGCCGTCGTCGAGTCCGGTGACGGCGTCGCGCAGGTCGACGGGAGTGCCGCGGGAGAGGCTGGATGACAGCTCCAGGACACGTCGTTCTCCTCCGGAGCAGGGCAGTTCGCCGGCGTGCAGGGCGGCGATCGCGGCGTCCCAGTCGATGGCGGCCACCGGGGTGGTGCCGTCGCTGATGCTGGTGGCGACCGAGATGAAGCGGCTGGTGAAGTCGTCGCGGTGCAGGAACGTCCCGTTGGCGATGAGCAGGGCGACGCCGGCTTCGAGCGGGGCACCTCAGGTAGATGCCGGCAGCGCAGGCCCGGAGGGCGGAGGCTAGGTCGTCAGCGGTCATGGCGATCTCCGGGGGACAGGGTTGCGGCTGCTGTGTCGCGATAGGCGGGCATGCCGAGGCTGACGGCTTCGGCCCGGCGGGCGAGGGAGAGTTCGATCTGGGCGAGTTTGTTGTTGGCGGCGGAGAGGCTGACCCTGAGCGCTTCGGCCTCGCCGGCCCAGCCTTCGCGCTCGGCCTCGGCGATGCGGGCGGCCAGGTTGCCGCGGATGTCCTCCAGCCGATGTTTCTGGGCGGGGTCGGCCCGGAGGAGGGAGCACCTGGTGCATGCGTGTTCATGGATGCAACTGGATCCCCAGGCCCGTCCGCAGTCGCCGAGGGCAAGACGGCGGCGTTCGAAGTGGCCGAGGAAGTCGTCCCACTCGGCGTCGGTGGGAGTCCGGTATTCCTCGGACGGACGGAGTTCGCGCCTGCGGGCGATGAATGCCCGGTGGCTGTTGATCGCTTCTTCGGGGTAGACGGCTTTGTAGCCATGGTGGTGTTGATGTTCTTGTGCCCCATGAGGAGCTGGCAGATGTGCGCTGGCAGGCCGTTCATGATCGCGTCGGTGGCAAAGATTCTCCTTCGGAAGTCATGCGGGGTGAACCGCAGGGCCTGGCCGGATGCCTCGGTGAGCCCGGTGCTGTCAAGGGCGCTGTTGATCCAGCGGCGGATAACCGCTGCGCTGATCGGCCGGCTGTCAGCGCCGATGCTCCGCTGGAACAGCACGGGCATCGGCGGGGTGAACTCGCACTCGTGGACGTCGTAGGCGATGACGAGCGGGACGGCCCCGGAGCCGTCGCGGACGCGGTGGATAACCGCGGCGAGCACGTCGGCGACCTCGGGGGAGATCACCAGCAGCCGTTCGACGTCGGTCTTGGACGGGGCGACGTGCAGCAGCGGGATGAGTTCCCCGGTGCCTGGTGCCCGGTACTGGACAAGGCTGTGGTGCGACAGCTCAGTCAGCTCTTCGATGCGGATGCCGGTGGAGCGCAGTACTTCGATGGCGCCCCATGCCCAGAACGCGGCTTCTTCTTCCAGGGTGAGGTCACGGGGCCGGCCGCCGTCGGGGTCTTCGGCCCAGACCCTGCTGGCGGGGGTTTTCGTCACGCGGCGCCGTAGGGTGACCGTGCCGCTGGTGAACAGGCTGCCGGGCTCGGCGGCGGCCGCGGCGGCCAGCAGCCCGGCTGCGGTTTCCCGGTTGCGGGCCGCGGCAGCGGCCAGTGCGGGCAGGACCGGCAGCCGCTCACGGGTCCGCTGGTCCATCCGCGACTTGCGCCGGGCATCCTGCTTGGCCGCGCTGATGTCGTCACGGCGGATGGGGCAGGGCACCGCCCACGGTCCCCAGCGTGCCGGGTCGTCCAGTGCCCACTGGGAGATATCGAGATAGAACGAGCGGACCGCGGCCAGGCACGACTGAGTGTCCATCCTGGCGGCCATGGCCGTTCCGCCGCTGCCCGGCACGGCCTTGACGGTGAGCCGCAGTTTCCACGCCGCGGCGGTATCCGGCTGCAGCCGCAGCGAGCTGGCTCCGGGAGTATGTGTCTCGATGTCTTTCCAGAACAGCTTGCCGAGCAGGTAAGCGAGCGTCTTCAACGACGCGTAGTCCATCGAGGGGCGGCGCTCTCCCAGGTACTCCACCAGCAGGTGCCGGACCGGCTGGCAGGCGATTGCGTACTGGTCGATCAGCTCGGCGTCGGTCAGCTGGCCCTGGAAGCGCGGGTCGAGCATGCGCAGCGTGGCCGGCGCTCCGGCCGGGAAGATCCCTGCGGAGTGCAGGAGCTGGTAGAAGCCGGTGCCCTTGCCGCCGTCCAGGGTGCCGGCCAGCCGGTCGCGGATCTCGAGGAATTCCAGGCAGTCGCCGACGGTAATGTCCGCGACGCAGCCGCCCTTGGCCGCGAGGATGACCGAGATCTGCTCAATCGCACGGCGCCGGCCGAAGAACCCGATCCCGGCGGCAGCCGCGCGCTCTTCCAGGGCGGCGAACCCGGCAGTATCGCGGACGCGGGGCATCTCGCCGCCCAGCGGGAAGCGGACCGGGCTGGCCAGCAGCCACTCGACGGCCGGCCGCAGCACGTCAGCGTAGATCAGCTGGCCGAGCCCGCTGGTGACGCTGTTCTCAAGGCCGGCGGTCTGCGGGGACTCCCGTCCGGTCCCGGTCAGCCACCGGACGGCCTCCGGCCGCCAGTCCGGCCGCCCGCCGCCGGCGGGACTGGCCAGCCACCGCTGCTGCCAGGTATCGCCCGGATACTGCGACAGCCAGTCCAGGAACCTGGACAGCCCGCGCCGGGGGCGGTGCATGCTGGAGTAGGTCGTCCCGGTCGTGAACGGGTCCCCAAGCAGTTTCGCTATCACCGTGTCCTTGTCTTGCCCCGTGGCCTCCCAGCGGTCCGGGACGGCCCGCGGCGGGAACCGTTCCCGCAGCTCGGCTGCGGTCTCGGCTCGCATCCGCGGTCGCAGCGGTCTCCGTGCCTGCTGTCCGGGAACGCTGCCAGGCCCGGCTGTCACGGCTGCCTGCCGAACAGGACGTCCAGGGTCTCAGGCCGGTAGCCCGCCGCCGGGGCCGGCGGCGGGGCGGCCTGGCCGTCCTGCTGGCGGCGATGATGAGCCAGCACGCTCCGCACCACGTCCTCGGAGGCCGGCGTCTCTGGCGGAGTCAGATATCAGAACTGTCGGAATAGCCCGGACCCGGACGAGCGGTCGGGGTGGCGGAACGTATTACCTGTGGTTGCTACCTTCGTCGAGCAGGGGCTTTGCTGGCGTCGTTCCGCCTGGTGCCTGGCGTTTCGTGACGCGTTCCGTGACGGTCGCGGCGACGGCGAGCGTGGTGAGCTCGGCGATCAGGCGATGCAGTGTCCGGGCAGTCTCGGCGGGCCGGGCGCGTCGGCGGGCGGTGCCGGGTGACGCGAAGAGCGCCAGTTGGCCGCTGGCAGTATCGGCCATGATGCCGGTTAGCTCGCTGACCTGCTGCCGTATCTCGATGGCGCGGGCGTGCCGGGCGGCGGGCGAGGCCGGCGGCGTGTCCGGCGGGGGCCCGCCGGCCTGCTGGCGTGCCCGGTAGGCCTTTGCCTTGCAGGCGCCGGAGCAGTAGCGGGGCTTGCGCCCGCCGTGCGGGCGGTCGCGGGGAGGAAGCAGCACGCCGCATACCGGGCACTGGCTGTGGTCGGTCATGCCTGGTCCCGCGTTTCGCGACGTGACGGAACAGGCTGCTGTCTGGCCCGGCGGCTAACGTCGGCGGCGTAGGCTGTCCAGTCGCCAGCGGAGGCCCGCTGCCACTGGACCGCGACGCTGATGTGGATGCCGAGCGTGTTCGCCAGGATCGCGGCGGGCAGGTCGGTGGCGAGCTGGAACAGCGCGGCCGACCGTGACTGGCCTGCCTGGATGCCGATCTCGCTCAGTCGCTCGCCGAGCCGGTAGGCGCTGATGGGCTGGCCAGGCCGTCCGCCGGGGAACAGCCAGGCTGAGGTGCCGTCGTCGCCGAGGGCCGCGTGGCCGCGGCGGGTCGCCGCCACCTGCAACGCGAGCACGTCGACGGGGCCGGGGAGCACGACGGGCTCGCGGCCGAGCCGGATGAGCACCTGCCCGTCTGCGGCCTGGACGTGGCTGAGGGTCAGGCGGCTGATCGTGGTCGTCCGCTGAGCGTAGAGGAGGATGAGCAGGCCGGCCAGGCGGTCCTCGGGCTTGAGGCTGTCGTCGTGGAGCAGCCGCCGGGCTTGCTGCCAGCGGGTTTCGGTGTCGATCACGCCGGACGGGCCGCCCCATTTGACGGCTGCGAAGTCCAGGGCGGTGAGCTTGTTCCGGCGTGCCCAGCGGACGAAGTTGCCGGCGTCGGTGCGGTGACTGGCCTGGGCCTGGCCCATCCACTTGTCGAGGTCGCCTTGCCGGGCGGCCTCGAGGGTGAGGCCGCGGGCGGTGAGCCAGTCCAGCAGGGCGATCGCGGCCTTGATGTTCCGCTGGGCGGCGAGGGCCTGGGCGTGCGTGGCGTGCTTCCCGGCCAGCCGACTGCGGAGCCTGCGCGTCACGTGCCAGACGGCGTACCTGTTCAGCAGCTGGCGCTGACCGGGATCAGGGCGCCCGGCGGCGGTCCGGGAGATCCAGGCCTCCAGCTGGGTCAGGTGCTCATCGCGGGGCGGCAGCGTCCCGGTGGCGACGAGGATCGTGCGCAGGTGCCGCAGCGGCTTGCCGTCGGGCAGCTCGTCGAGGGCGGCGTGGGTAAGCGGCCGCTCGCCCGTGGCGAGCTGGCGCAGCACGGCGGAGTCCTTGTTGTTGTCCAGCCAGCCCAGCACGGTTGCCGGGCGGCCGGTGCCGGCCAGGTTCTCGTAGAGCGCCCGCAGCTCGGGCCGGATGCCCCCGGTGCCGTCGGCGAGCAGCCCGGCCAGCTTCCGCCGCAGCGCGCACCGCTTGCAGG
>Ga0335075_10015371_pt1 | contig 11474 bp, 13 predicted proteins | sample Lox_Sample_24_FD_206723 | JGI IMG/M metagenome (GOLD analysis project Ga0335075, IMG submission 206723) | Soil microbial communities from Loxahatchee National Wildlife Refuge, Florida, United States - Lox_Sample_2.4 | ecosystem: Environmental > Terrestrial > Soil > Wetlands | place: USA...
CGACGCCGCCGCGCTGGCCGGGCGGCTGGACGACGACACGATCCGGCTCGCCGCCGCCGGAGTACGCCGGCTGTACCGCGAGTGGGCCGCCCTGCCGACCGGCGGCACGCTGCGCGTCACCTGGCCGCTGCACGAGAGCTGGCTTCGTCTCGTCTCACCGGAGTAACCGGATGGCTGGTTCGGCCTTCGCGCAGGCGGCGCGGGCACTGGTGGAATCCGGCGCCGAAACCGGCCTGCAAATCGCGGTGATGCGGCGCGGCGAGCTGGTCGCGGACGTCGCCGCCGGGGTCGCCGACCCGGCGACCGGGCGGCCCGTCACCCCCGGCACGCTGTTCTTCGCCGCGTCCACGGCCAAGGGAATCGCCTCCACCGTGGCGCACGTCCTCGCCGAGCGGGGCGCGGTCGGCTACGACCTGCGGCTCGCCGAGGTCTGGCCGGAGTTCGCCGCGCACGGCAAAGACCGGGTGACGCTGCGCCACGTGCTCTGCCTCACCGCCGGCGTGCCGGGCCTGCCGCCTGACACGACCGCGGCCGACCTGTGCGACTGGGACCACATGTGCGCGGTGCTCGCCGCCGCCGAGCCGTGGTGGGAGGCTGGCACCCGGTTCGGCTACCACGCGCAGACGTTCGGCTTCCTGCTCGGCGAGACCCTGCGGCGCGCGACCGGCCGCACGATCTCGGCGTTGCTGCGCGAGCACGTCACCGGCCCGCTCGGCGTCGCCGACGACATCCACTTCGGCGTCCCGGCGGGGCTGCTGCCCCGGGTCGCCCGCCAGGTCGCTCCCGCGGGTTCCCACCCGGTGCCGCCCGAGCCGGGCACACCACTCGCACGAGCGATCCCGGCTGGGATCACGCCCAGCGCCGACTTCGCCAACCGCGCCGACGTCCTCACCGCCGACAACCCCGCGCAGGGCACGATGACCGCGCGCGGCGCCGCCCGGCTGTACTCGGCGCTGCTCGGCCACGCCGGCACCGCGCTGGTGTCACGGCAGCGGCTCGCCGCCATGGCCGCGATCACGTTCTCCGGGATGGACGAGGTGATGGGGTTCCCGTCGAGCTGGGCGTTCGGCTACAGCCCGGCCCGTCCCGGCCTGCCCGACCGTCCCGGCTCGGCGTTCGGGATGGTCGGCAGCAACGGCTCGGCGGCGTACGCCGACATCGACAGCGGCGTCGCGGTGGCGATCATGCGCAACCGCTTCACGACCGGAGATTTCACCGCCGCGATGAGAATCGGCCAGCTCGCGGCGTCTGACTTGTGACGACAACGCGAGGAGGATCCGCGATGGGCGAGCCCGCCACCACGCTCGACACACGATTCAGCCAGCCCGGCTCGGCGCCGACGCCGTGGACCGAGACCAGCCGGGTGCTGGAAACCGCCCAGCTGTTCTGGATCACCACGGTCCGGGCCGACGGCAGGCCGCACGTGACCCCGCTGGTGGCCGTGTGGCTAGATGACGTCCTCTACTTCTCCACCGGCGAGACCGAGCAGAAGGCCGTCAACCTCCGCGCCAACCCGCACGTGGTGCTCACCACCGGCTGCAGCACCTGGAACGAAGGCCTCGACGTCGTCGTCGAAGGCGACGCGGTGCTGGTCACCGACGACGCGCTGCTGGCGCGGCTCGCCGAGTCCTGGGCCGCCAAGTGGGACGGCGACTCGTGGCAATTCCGGGCCGAAGGCGGCCGCTTCCACCACCCGGACGGCCTCGGCGAGGCCCTGGTGTACGCGGTGGCGCCCGCCAAGGTGCTCTCGTTCGGCAAGGGACACTTCACCCACACCTCGCACCGCTTCTGAAACGCGGGCAGTCAGCGGCGCACGAGCCCGGCGTAGGCGCGAACCGGCCGGAGCAGCAGCCCGGCGACCGCGACCACGAACAGCGCGGCCCCCGCGGTCACAATGCACAAGAGCCGCACATCGAGTGGCCAGTCCTTGAGGGTCTTGTACCCGACCGCGGCGGCCACCAGCGCCCACAGGGCCTCGATGAGGATCGCGACAATCGCCGCCCAGCGCCGGCCCCGCCGGAGCAGCAGCGCGGCCACGATCCCGGCCAGGCCAAGGAAGCTGAGGAGCAGCGCCAGGCCGAGCTGCGGCCAGGACTGAGCGCGGGGCTGCAGGCCCGGCCACAAGACCCACACCCAGAACCCCAGGTACAAGCCTTGCAAGCACAGGAGCACGCGCACGTAGGCAAGGAACGCGGTTCTCAGGAGGGTCAGCATCATCGCCCCACGATCATGCCTGACCCGGTGAAGCCGGGGACGGTCAGTCGCCACGAATCCGTTCGGAAAAATGATCGCGGAGAAACCGGTCAGAGAAGCAGCTCTGGCGCGATGGGCAGCGAGCGGATCCGCCGGCCGGTGGCGTGGTAAACGGCGTTGGCGATCGCGGGGGCGACGCCGACGATCGCGACCTCGCCGATTCCCTTGACGCCGACCGGGTTCATCGGGTCCGGGTCGCCGGTGAAGATCACGTCGATGTCGGGGACGTCGGCGTTGACCGCCACCAGGTAGTCGCCGAACGTCGCGTTGGCGATCCGCCCGGTGCCCGGGTCGGACAGCGTGTGCTCGAGCAGCGCCATGCCGATCCCGCCGCTGGTCCCGCCGATGATCTGGCTCGCCGCGGTCTTCGGGTTGATGACGCGGCCGCCGTCGACCGCGGCGACGACCCGGGTGACGCGGACAAGGCCGAGATCCGGGTCGACCTCCACCTCCGCGAACTTGGCGCCGAAGATGCCTGGCTCCGCGTCCAGGTCGGTGCGCCGCGTGCTGGCGCCGTCCGCGGACAGTTCGGCGAGGTCGTGGTCGTCGAGGATGGCGATGTAGGTCCCGGCCGTCACCGGGCCGCCGTCCGCCAGCTCCCCGAAGGATCGCAGCAGCTCCTGGCAGGCGTCGTGCACCGCGCTGCTGAGCGCGGCGGTCAGCCCGGAGCCGCCTTGCAGCGGGGCCGGCGGCATGGCGGAGTCGCCCAGCTCGAACCGGACCCGGTCCAGCGGCAGCCCCAGCGCGTCGGCGGCGACCTGGGTGATGACCGTGTGGGTGCCGGGGCCGATGTCGGTCGCCGCGCTGCGCACCACCGCCACCCCGTCCCGGCCGAGCGTCGCCCTGGCCTGGCAGGGCGATTGGACGTAGCCGTAGAACGCGGTGGCCATGCCGTAGCCGACGAGCAGCCGCCCGCGGCGCATCGACCGCGGCTCGGGGTGCGGCGCGCCCAGCCGAACCGTTCCGCGCCCAGCTCGTAGCACGCGCGCAGCGCCTTGCTCGACCACGGCCGGCCGGTCTGCGGGTGCGTCTCGGCGTAGTTCAGCAGCCGCAGCTCGAGCGGGTCGATGCCCAGCTCAGAGGCCAGCTCGTCGAGCGCGCACTCCAGCGCGTGCACGCCCGGCGCCTCGCCGGGGCCGCGCATCCAGGTCGGGCAGGGCACGTTCAGCCGCACCTGGGAGGTGCGGCCAGACAGGTTCGGGCAGTCGTACAGCACTGCCGTCGCCCGGGTCAGCGACTCGGCGAAGTCGTCGTCCAGCGCGGTCGGCTCGATTCCCGCGTGGTCGATGGCGACCAGCTCGCCGTTGCGCCTGGCGCCCAGCGTGAGGTGCTGGACGGTGGGCGGCCGGTAGCCGATCGAGGTGAACATCTGCGCGCGGGTCAGCACCAGCTTGACCGGCCGGTTCGTCACGCGGGCCGCGACCGCGGCCAGCACGACGTGCGGCCAGGTGCGCAGCCCGGCTCCGAACGCGCCGCCGACGAACGGCGCGAGCACCCGCACCGAGGACTCGGGCAGCCCGAACGTCACGGCGAGCGACCTGCGGTCGAACGCCGGCCCCTGCGTCGTGTCGTGCACGGTAAGCAGGTCGCCGTCCCAGTGCGCGATGGTCGCGAACAGGCCCAGCGGGTTGTTGGTCTGCGCCGGCGTGGTGTAGGTGGCGGACACGACGACGTCGGCGGCCGCCAGTCCCGCGGCGACGTCGCCGCGGGAGACGTCGCGGCCGGCCGCGTTGTCCACCCGCTCCGCTCGCGGATCGTCGAGGTCGAGCATGGGCTCGTCCGGCTCGTAGCCGACCTCGATCAGCCGGGCGGCGGCGGCCGCCTCCTCGGGGGTGCGCGCCACCACCACGGCGATGTGCTGGCCGTGGTGCACGATCCGGTCGTCTTGCAGCGGCGGCGGCGGCCCGATCCCGAGGCCCCCCGGCGCCCGGGCGAGCCGGGGCGCGTTGCGGTGGGTGATCACCGCGAGCACGCCGGGCGCGGCCTCGGCCGCGGCGGTGCCGATCGCGGCGATCCGGCCGGCCGCGATGGCGGCCTGCACGATGACCGCGTGCGCCAGGTCCGCGTAGCCGAAGTCGGCCGGGTACCGCGCCGCCCCGGTCACCTTGGCCGGGCCGTCCACCCGGTCCACGGCCGCGCCGACGAGCCCGGCGGCCTCGATCGTGGCGGTCATTCCGGCAACCCGGTGACCGTGGACAGCGCCCGCACGACGGTCCGCTTGCCGAGTTCGACCTTGAACGCGTTGCCGGGCAGCGGGCGGGCGCCGGCCAGCGCCGCCTCCGCCGCCGCCCGGTACGTGTCTTCGCTGGCGGCGGCGCCGCGCAGCACGTCCTCCGCCTCGCGGGACCGCCACGGGACCGTGGCCAGGCCGCCGAGGGCCACCCGCGCGTCACGCACCACCCCGTCGGTGACCCGCACCGCGACGGCGGCCGACGCCAGCGCGAACTCGTAAGAGACGCGGTCCCTGACCTTCAGGTAGCCCGAGCGGGTTTCCTCCGGGGGCAGCGGCACCGTTACCTCGGTGATCAGCTCCCCGGGCTGGAGCGAGTGCTCCACGTCGGGGCTGTCGCCGGGCGTCCGGTAGAACTCGGTCAGCGGGATCGCCCGTTCGCCCGCGGCGCCGCTGGTGCGGACGGTCGCGTCGAGCGCCACGAGCGCCACCGCCAGGTCCGAGGCGTGGGTCGCGATGCACTGGTCGCTGGTCCCGAGGATCGCGTGCATGCGGTGCTGGCCGCCGATCGCGTCGCAGCCGGCGCCGGGGGTTCGCCGGTTGCACGCGCAGCTCAGGTCCCGGTAGTACCGGCAGCGGGTCCGCTGCAGCAGGTTCCCGCCGATCGTGGCCATGTTCCGCAGCTGCGGCGAGGCGGCCAGCAGCAGGGCTTCCCTGACCACCGGCAGCCGCCGCGTAACCACCGGGTCGGCGGCCAGCTCCTCCATGGTGGTGAGCGCGCCGACGCGGAGCACGTCCTGGCCGGCCGTGACGCCGCGCAGCGGCAGCCGGGTGATGTCGATCAGCGTCCGCGGGGCGAAGACGCCGTCTTTCATCAGGTCCACCTGCGTCGTTCCGCCGGCCAGGAACGCCGCCTCCGGGCGGGCCGCCGCGGCGGCCACCGCGTCCCGCACGCCGGCGGCGCGGACGTAGTCAAACGGCTGCACGGCCTGGCTCTCGGACCTCGCCGGCCGCCTGGCGGATGGCCGCGACGATGTTCGGGTACGCGCCGCACCGGCAGATGTTGCCGCTCATGAACTCGCGGATCTCCGCGTCGGACCCGGCCCGTCCCTCGGCCAGCAGCGCGACCGCCGACATGATCTGCCCCGGCGTGCAGAACCCGCACTGGAACGCGTCGCAGGCGACGAACGCCCGCTGCACGGGATGGTCGCCGCCGTCGCCCGCCAGCCCCTCGATCGTGGTGATCTCGCGTTCCCCGTCGCCGCAGGTGGCCGCCAGCGTCAGGCACGACAGCACCCGCTTGCCGTCGGCGAGCACGGTGCAGGCGCCGCACGCCCCCTGATCGCAGCCCTTCTTCGTTCCCGTCAGCCCCAGCCGCTCCCGCAGCGCGTCGAGCAGCGTGACCCGCGGATCCAGGTGCAGCTCATGGACGACCCCGTTGACCCGCAACGTGATCGGCAGTTCCACGTTCCACACCCTACGATGCCGCATGACCCGGGACCAGGGATTTTTCGCGATCTTCCATGGCCGGGGGCTGTCCGCGATCGCGCAGGTGCCAGGCGGCGACGGTCAGCGCGAGGGCGCCGGTGACGGCCGCGAACGTGGTCACGGCGGTGAACAGCGTGGTCGCCACGGCGAGCACGCCGATTCCGATGGCCGGCACTGCCACGCCGAGATACACGCACACGTAGAAGGCGGCGCTCACCTCCGCACGCTGGCCGCCCGGCGCGAGGCGAGTCAGGTCGTCCTGCGCGGCCAGGACTGCCGCGCCGTGCCCGGCGCCCGCCAGGATCGCCCCGACGATCAGCAGCGCCGCGCTCTGCGCGGGAGCGGCGAGGACGAGGGCGAGCAGCCCCGCCGCCAGCAGCGCCAGCCCGGCCGCCTGGGCCTGGGCCGGCGGCGCGCCACGCCGCAAGGCGAGCTGCGTCGCGCAGGACATGACCAGAATCAGCGCGGCGACCAGCGCCAGCAGCGCGAGGTTGCGCGAGTGCAGCACCAGTTGCCCGGCGTAGGACGGCATAACCGACAAGAACAGCCCGGCGACCGCCCACACCGCCGCGCCGGTCAGTCCGACCCGGATGAACGCGCCGCGGATCTCCCGGGGCACGTGGGGCCGGCGGATCCGCAGCCCGCCGGGCTGCCGCTCGGCGGTTTCGGGAACGAACCAGAGCCCGATCCCGATCACCGGGCGGCGGCCTAGCCGGTCGGACAGCTGGCCGAACAGCAGCAGCGCCGGGATCAGCACCAGGGCGTACACCGCGAAGATCAGCGCCAGCAGCGCCGTGGAGAACCCGAACTGCTTGGCCCACACCGCGTACAGCGGCGTAGCCAGGTTCGCGCTCAGCAGCATCGCCGAGAACGCCGCCGTCACGGCCGTCAACGCGAAGCCAGGTCCCCGGATGCGGGTGAGTGTCAGAGTCATCTCTGTGCCTTCTCCCCAACCGCGCTACCGTCGACAACATGCCTGAAACCAGCGTGTTCACGGACAAGGAAATCGAGTACCTCGCTGAACAGCGGCTCGGCCGGATCGCGACCGTCGGTGCTGACGGGCAGCCGCACGTGGTGCCCACATCGTTCCGCTACAACCCCGAGCACGACGCGATCGACGTGGGCGGGCTGCGGATGAGCCAGACCAAGAAGCTTCGCGACGTGCGCCGGAGCGGGCGGGCGACGATCGTCGTCGACGACGTCCTGCCGCCGTGGCAGCCGCGGATGATCGAGATCCGGGGGACCGCGGCGGTGGTCCCGTCGGGGGGCAAGGCCCTCAGGGACGCGTTCGAGGACACGATCGTCCGCATCACGCCGACGCGCATCATCGCGTTCGGGATCGACTCCGCCGAACAAGGGGCCAACGCCCGCTCGGTGGCGTCCGCCTAGCCCCGGACGGCCGGTACTGAGCCGTAGGCTTCGTCGCATGGCGATCGCGCGATTCAAGGACCTGTGCCTGGACGCGGTCGACCCGGCGCGGCTCGGCCCGTTCTGGGCCGCGGTGCTCGGCCGCACCTGGGACGCCGCGGACGAGGCGGTGACCGGGCCGACCCGGCGGCACCGGATCTGGATCAACACGGTGCCCGAGCCGCACACGATCAAGAACCGGGTGCACCTGGACGTCTACACCAGGGACCTGGCGGACCTGGAAGCGCTCGGGGCGCGACGGGCGGACATCGGGCAGGCCGGCGCCGGGCGCTGGACCGTCATGGCCGATCCAGAAGGCGGCGAGTTCTGCGCGTTCCCGCGCTCCGAGCTGCCTCCTGAGCGCCTGCACGGCCTGGTGGTGGACAGCGCCGACCCGGAGGCGCAGGCCGCGTGGTGGGGTGGCGTCTACGGGGTGCCCGTCACCAGGAACGACGGCTGGTTCACGCTGGAAGGCGTGCCCGGCATGCCGATCCAGACGATGGATTTCGTTCCGGTGCCCGAGCCGAAGACCGTCAAGAACCGGGTCCACTGGGACGTCACGGTCCCCGCCGTGGCGCCGCTCGCCGCCGCCGGGGCGGTCGTGCTGCGCGAGCCGGACGACGAGATCCGCTGGACGGTGCTCGCGGACCCGGAAGGCAACGAGTTCTGCGCGTTCACCAGGGAGACGGCGAGCGCGGACGCCTAGCTCACCCGGTCGAGGAGCTCCCGCGATCGCCGGACGACAAGCGCCGCCGCGTCCGGGTCGTACGACGGGAGCGAGCTGTCGGCGAACAGGTGCCGGTCGCCTGGGTAGAGGAACAGCTGGCCCACGTCGGGCCCGACGGTCGCGACCAGCTCCCTGGCGGCGTCGAGGTCGCCCTCCTCCGCGAACAACGGGTCCTTCTCCGCGCCGTGGATCTGCACCGGGACGCCGTCGGGCCACGGCCCGAATGACCACTCGCCGGTGAGCGGGATGCAGCCCTCGTAGAGCAGCGCGCCGCCGGCGCCGGGCCGGGTCTGGGCGAGCCGCTGCGCCTGGGCGGCACCCATGGAAAAGCCCCCGTAAACCAGGCCAGCGGGCAGGCCGGCCACGGCCCGGTCGACGCGCCTGCTGAGCGCCTCGAACCCGATGCCGTCGGCGAACGCGATGCCGTCCTCGATCGTGGCGGGCCGTTCCCCGTCGAACAGGTCCGGCGTGTGCACGGTGTGCCCGCCGGCGCGCAGCTCCTCGGCGAAGGCCTGTATGCCGTCCGTGAGCCCTCGCACGTGATGGAACAGGATCACCTCGGCCATCTGTACACTCCTGTCATCAGACGGTGATCGTCGAATGATCCACAACTATAGAATGATCGAGATATGTCGGTCAATGAGCAGATCCCCGATTACGACCTCGACGAGATGGTCGTGGTCACCGCGCCCGCCCAGCTGCGCGCGCTGGCCGATCCGCTGCGCACTGTCCTCCTGGACCTGCTGCACGAGCGGGCCGCCACGGTCACCGAGATGGCGCAGGCGGTCGACCGCCCCAAGAGCACCGTCGCGTACCACGTGAACCTGCTCGTCGACGCTGGCCTGCTGCGCGTGGTGCGCACCCGGCGGGTGCGCGCGATCGAGGAGCGGTACTACGGCCGGATCGCCCGCACGATCTACATCGGCGCGCTCACCCGCCCCGAGGACAAGCAGGTCGTGCTGGAGATCAACGGGCTCGCGAAGGCGGCGGCCGAGTCCGCCCCGGCGCACGCCGCCGACGATCTGCGGTGCACGCTCGCGCACGCGCGCATCCCGCGCGAGGAGGTGCGGAACTTCTGGGCGCAGGTCCAGGAGCTCGCCCGCCAGTTCGCCCAGATCCCGCGGGAGGGCGACCAGGTGTACGGCTTCGTGGCCGGCCTGTACCCGACCGACGCCCCGTCGCTTCCAGACCCCGATCCTGATTCGGCCGGCTAGCCCGCCACGGTCAGGTCGTGCTGGAACAGCAGCGTGTCGATGACGCGGCCGTGCTTGTGGCCGACATTCCGCAGCCGGCCCGCCTCGGTGAAGCCGCAGGCGCGGTGCAGCGCGGCGGACGCGGGGTCGCCGCTGTCCGCGATCACCGCGATCATCTGCTCCATGCCCGCCCGGGCGCACTGGCGCTGGAGCGCGGTCAGCAGCCTCCGGCCAAGCCCGCGCCCGGTCTGGCCAGGGGCCAGGTAGATCGCGTTTTCCACGGTGCGCTGGTAGGCGGGCTTGGGCCGCCACGGCGCCGCGTACGCCCAGCCGACCACCTGGCCGCCTGATTCGCAGACCAGGAACGGCAGGCCGCGTCTCGCGAGGTCATCGAGACGTTGTCGCCAGTGGTCCACGGTGGGCGGCGTGACCTCGAACGTCACGACGGAGTTCGTCACGTAGTGGGCGAGGATCGCCGCGACCGCGCCCAAGTCGTCGCCGGTCGCCGGGCGGATCACCGCGCTGTCGCCTGATGGCTGGTTCGCGAGAGGATGCGTCACAGCTCTATCGTCATGCCTTCGGCCGCGACCGTCACCGGAATTTCCGCCGCGGCGAACCGGCGGGCCACGTCGTCGAGTTCGGCGTCAGTGCGGGACGGCTTGTGGTGGAACAGCGCCAGCCGCCTGGCGCCCGCGAGGACCGCGAGCCGCACCGCGTACTCCGCCGCCGCGTGGCCGAACGCGGCCTCGGCGGGCAGTTCCCCGGCCAGCAGCTGGGCGTCGTGCACGAGCAGGTCCGCTCCCTCGGCGAGAGCGAGCGCGTCGGGGTGGTACTCGCCGAGGCCGTCAGGGCCGGGGCCGTAGGCGGTCGGGCAGTGGTCGGTGATGTAGGCGACGGTGCTGCGCCCGTCGCTCACCCGGTAGCCGAACGTCCGGCCCCCCTTGTGCGGGATCTCCCGCGCCTCGACCGTGAACCCCTCGGCCTTGAACTGGCCGGGCGAGATCATCCCGAACCGCCAGTCGCCGCGCAGCTCAGCGGGAGTAATAGGGAAGAACGGAGGTGACATGACTCCGCAGAGCAATTCCTCCGCGCCCGTGCCGTCCTCCTGGTCGGGCATCAGCAGGGTGACGCGGGCGTCGTCCCGGTCGCCGGCCCGGAAGAACGGCAGTCCGAGCGAGTGGTCCCAGTGCAGGTGGGTGAGCAGCAGCGTGCCCGCGAACGGCTCGCCGCCGAGCAGCCCGGTGACGTTGGCCAGGCCGGTTCCGGCGTCGAGGAGCAGCACCGGCGGTGCGTCGTGGGCCCCGGCCGAGTGCGACACCGCGACGCAGGAGGTGTTGCCGCCGTAGCGGGCGAACCGCGCACCGGGGGCCGGCGTGGATCCGCGGACTCCGCAGAAGGTGACTAGCACCCCGGTCAGGCCCGGATGTCTGGGGAGCCGCTGGTCTGCGCGCCGGTCTCTTCCCGGCGGTGGCCGCCGGACAGTTCCTGCAGCGCGGACCGCTCGAACTGCGCGCCGTCGACGGACGCGACCTTGCACTTGGTCGCGGCGACCAGGCTGGCGGTGCGGGTGCCGTTCTCCAGGTGGGCCCGTTCGCCGAGCATCGCGCCCGGCCCGTACTCCGCCAGCGGCTCGCCGTTGCGCTCGACGCGGACGATGCCGTCCAGGACCAGGTAGACGTCGGTCCCTGGCTGCCCCTGCTGAGCCAGGATCGTGTCGGCCTGGAGGGTCTGGATCCGCGGCTTGGCGGCGCCGTGCATCAGCTGCACGGACAGCTGGCGCTCGAGCGCCGTCCCGACGGCGACGACCAGCGCGGGAGAGTCCTCGTCGCCCCAGGGCGTGTGCTTGCCGAACGACTTGCGGTACCACTCGTTGAAGTCCGTCAGCCCGGACTTGCGAGTGAGCTTGCCGTCGTTGTCGTAGACCCAGTGCCGCGGGAACCGGCTCGCGCCGGTCACGTCGAGCTCGGCGTGCCCGTCGGCGTGCAGGGTGAGGGTCAGCGTCGACCACACGGTCGGCGCCTGCCACTGCACGTACGGCGGGTGCGCGACCCGCCGCGGCGCCGGCACCCCGGTCTTGCCGCCGCACGTCTGGGTGAACATGACCCGGCTACCACCGGTCTCGGGCACGGTGCGGATCTCCGGGAGCGTGATCGCCTGGAACGTGCGGCGGACCGGGCCGAGGGCCACCGTGGAGGCGCCGATCCGGACGCCGCTGTCGGCCGCGTAGCCGGCGTTG
>Ga0335075_10015373_pt1 | contig 11474 bp, 9 predicted proteins | sample Lox_Sample_24_FD_206723 | JGI IMG/M metagenome (GOLD analysis project Ga0335075, IMG submission 206723) | Soil microbial communities from Loxahatchee National Wildlife Refuge, Florida, United States - Lox_Sample_2.4 | ecosystem: Environmental > Terrestrial > Soil > Wetlands | place: USA: Florida...
CTTGGTCACATGGGTTTCCTCAATCAGGTGCTCCCCGCCGAACAGGTACTGGCCCGCGCGTACGAGACGGCCGCGCTGTTCGCGTCCGGTGTATCGCCGGCAGCCGTGGTCGCCGCGAAGCGGCAGCTGTACGCCGAGTTGCTTCGCTCCGACGTGGGCGCGGCCGTCGAGGACTCGAAGGAGCTGATCGGGGTCTACATGCAGCGGCCCGACTTCAAGGAGGGCGTGCGGGCGATGGCGGAGCGGCGTAAGCCAGCGTTTGGCCCACCTGGCGAGCACGAGCTGCCCGTCCGCGTCGGCCAGGCAGTCGGCGCCGCGGCCGACATGAGCAACGATGGGCGCGGCGAAGGGGCGGGGAGCTGAGATGGCCTGGAGTCGCGATACCGAAAACACCGTGGTCAACGGCCGACCGTGCCGTGTCTACAGCGAACGCTGCCGGTCGGTCGGCGAGTTCCTGCTGGACGCGCGCCGCTGGTCTGACCGGGTGCACGTAGTCCAGGGCGACCTGCGGCTGAGCTTCGCCCAGCACGAACGGGCCGTCGCCCGGGTAGCGGCCTGGATGGCTGAGCAGGGCATCGGGCACGGCTCCACAGTGGCGCTGCTGGCCCGCAACCGGGTCGAGCTGACCGCGGCGTACTGGGCCGCGCACACCCACGGGGCGGTGGTCGGCTTGTGCAACGCCTGGTGGAGTCCCGCCGAGGTCGCCACAGTGCTCGACGAGCTGAAGCCGGACCTGGTGATCGTCGACGAGGAGACGCTGCCGCGGGTGCCGGACCTGTACACCGCCGTGCGGGCGGATGAGCTCTCCGCGCTACTGGCCGATACCGGCGAGGCGCCGCCGCTGCCGGCGCCCGTTATCGATGAGGGCGACCCGGCACTGATCATCTTCACCTCGGGGAGCACCGGGGCCGCTAAGGGCATCGTCTTGTCGCAACGGTCGGTCGTGGTCGATATCCATAACCTGCTGTTCGCCACCAACCGGCTGCCCAGCGAGATCGATCCGGCCCGCCGGGCGGGGGTCAGCCTGGTCACGGTGCCGCTGTTCCACCTCGCGGGGGTCCAGGTGGTCTGCGCGAGTCTGCTCACCGGCGCCACCCTGGCGTACCAGGCCGGCCGGTTCAACCCGGCTGAGGTGCTGCGTTTGATCGAGCAGGAGAAGGTCACCACCTGGGGTGCGGTCCCGGCTATGGTCACCCGGGTGATGGAGCACCCCGACTTCGCGTCACGGGACGTGTCGAGCATGACCTCCGTCTCGGTCGGCGGTTCGTCGGCCAACCCCGAGTTCCGGCGGCGCGTGGCGGAGTCCTTCCCCAACCTGCGGCATGGCGGTGCGGGGTCGCTCTACGGTCTTACCGAGGCGGGAGGGCTGGTCGCCACCGGAAGCGCCGCTGACCTCGCGGCCCGGCCAGGGTCGGTCGGCCGCCTGCTCCCGGTGCTGGACGTGCGCATCGCCGACCCGGACGAGGACGGCAACGGCGAGATCGTCGTTAACTCGCCCGGACTGATGAGCGGCATGCTCGGGGGCGAACGGGCGCCCTTCACCGACGACGGCTGGCTGCGCACCGGGGATGTGGGCCACGTCGACGGCGAAGGTTACCTTTACCTCACGGGTCGCAAGAAGGAAATCATCATCCGTGGCGGGGAAAACATTTCCTGCGTCCACGTGGAGCAGGCAGTCCTCACGCACCCCGACGTCGCGGAGGTGACGGTGCTGCCGATGCCGCACTCCGATCTCGTAGAACAGGTAGCCGCGGTAGTCACCCTCAAGTCGGGCGCGACCGTCACCATCGACGAGCTGAGGGCGCACGCCGGGAAGACGCTGGGCCGGTTCCAGGTGCCCACGCTGTGGTGGCTGCGCACGACCCTTCCGCCGACGACCGCATCGGGGAAGGTGATGCGTGCAGCTCTCGCCGGCCAGTGGATTGAGACAGGCGCGGCCAGCATCGACGAACGGACGGCGGGCTGACCCGCTGGCCCGGACATGCGAACAGCCCTGCGGGATCCGCAGGGCTGTTCGCGTTTTTCTGGTGAGGAGTCAGCTCACGCCCCACAGCTTCTCGAACTGGGCCTGGTAGTTGGTCGGGGCCTGGAGTGAGTTGTTCGGGGTACCAACGTTCGCCTTGACGATCAGCTGCAGTGGCCAGCCACCGTCTCCCACCGGGATCGGCATGCCCTCCAGGTGGCGCAGCGTCGCGTCCATGACCTGCCAGCCGAGTTCCTGGTAGGCCTGGCCGACCCACGCCGACTCGGTGCCGGTCAGCAGATTTTGCTCATCGGAGATGTCGGGGTCGCCTCCGGCGATCTTGACCGAACCCCGGCCGATGTTGTTGAGCGAGCTCGCGAGTCCGCTGATGAACGCGCCGTCAGCAGAGAGCACGTAATCGACTGAGGGATCGCGCTGCACGGCCGAGACAACCGAGGGAACGATCTCGTTGTTGCCTACCTCGGTGAGCGAGTCGTCGAGGGTGGTGACCTTGCACCCTGGACAGAGCTTGGTGATTTCCGCGGTGGCGGCGTCGGTGAATTCCTTGAGCACGCTGAAGGCTGATACGTCCAGGAAGACGGCGTCGCCCTGGCCGTTCGAGTTGGCGACGAACCAGTCACCGAGCAGCTTGCCGGCGTTGGCCCAGTCGGTCGGGTCGGCAACCTCGGCCGGAACGGTGGCGGACAGCGTGACCGGCCCGGCGTTGAAGGGCAGGATGATCACCCCCGCCTTCTGATACGCCGGGATGACGCTGGCCCATTGGCTCTGGTCTTGGCCCGCCACCGCCACTGCGACCGGCTTGTACTGCAGCGCCTGGTTCATCCCTGCGACCAGGGACGGAACGTCGGTGGTCTGGAAGTTGACCACCTTGTACGTCCAGCCCAGGACCTTCGCGGCCTGCTGGAACCCCTGGCCCTCGAGCGCGCACTGCGGCAGCTCGCATTGCATGTAGACGATCGTCTTCCCGCTCGGCGCGGGCGACTTCAACGGTGTCGACACGCTGATCGTGGCCGGCGTCGTCAGATGGGCGGAGACGTCGGCCTCCGCCGTCTGCACGCCGGGTGACGAACTCGACGCCGAGCTGCCGCTAGCGGTCGAGCCTGTCGACGATGAGGAGTTTGTGGACGGACCGCTCGCTGACGAGCTTGACGAGCACGCGGCTACCGACGCCGCGAGCGCGACTACAGCACCCGCGAGTAGCAGTCTGCGGTTTCTTCGAAGCGGAGTGGTCGCGGTAGCGCTCATGTGCCCTCCATAGGTTCGCCATTGACGTGGCCGAGGCGCTAGTAATATGCGACGCGATACTAACGAATCGACACAAAGATGTCTAGTGTCGAGCTTTCGACTCAAGCGCGTTGATGCGACATGAAAGAGTAGAAGTACCTGCCAAAGGTCCGGCTGCACCAGCACAAGTCCTGTACTAGCAGGGATAGTTCCCCAGCAGCCGATCAGGCTGGAGCAGCCGTCTAGCCGAAGATTCGACACTCGATGACTCGGCTGATGTCGGTTCGTAGAGCATTAAGTACGCTGTCCGCGGCCGGGCGTGCGGGAAGCGGCGCCAGGCGAGCCGATAACGTCAGCCCTCGCTAGAGTCCGGACGCTCGATCTCGTCCCAGCGGTCCAGGGCACCCTTACGCCACTCGTTCCGCAGCGACCGGAGCCGCGAGGTGAGCGCCCGGCCGTTCCAGTCCGGCAGCAGCCCGTCGGGCAGCTGCGGCATCGAGTACGGCAGCCGGTACCAGTCGTTCAGCAGCCGGACGTAGGTGAGCAGGACGTCGTCGCCGCCAACCGGCAGCGCGCTGCTGTAGCGCTGCAGCAGCGCGCTGCCGAGCGCTGAGGCGCGTTCCAGATCCCACGACCGACGCGCCAGTTCCTCGTCGCCGAGCCCAACGTCGACTGACGAGCCGACAAAGGACCAGGTCTGCTCGCGCAGGCCGAGTTCGGCCACGATGGAGGCCGCCTCGTCGCGGCGCTCGGGCCGCGCGCTCACCCACATGCCCGGCTGCGGCGAACCGAAGCCGGCCCAGGCCAGCCGCGCCTGCAGGTGACGCCGCGTCGACCGCTCTTCACTCGGCACGGTGATCACCAGGACGAGCCACTGGCCGCCCCAGGTGCCGGCCGCGCGGTCGAGCGACAGCACGCGCCGGGCCCCGGCCCGGATCATGTCGTTGCCGCCCTGGGTGAGCTGCCAGATGACCTCACGTCCGTTCTTCCGGCTCTCGATCCAGCCGCGGGCCGCAGCGCGGCGGATAGCCTGCCGCGCTGTCCGCTCGTCGACGCCGAGGGCGCCCAGGACGTAGATCAGGGTCGCAGTTCGCGCGCTGCGCGGCTCCGGCCACATGAACTCGCCAAGCAGCACGCGCAGCAGAAAGCCCGCGCTGCCGCTGTTCGCCTGATTATGCGTACGCGCAAGTCCCGGTCGTGCCACGGAATCCCCTCTTTCGAGCCGTCGAGCCGTGAGACTACTCGACCAGACCGCAGCAGTGTCACTCGTGCCGGGACTCCGGCTCGCGTTCGGCTGAGAAGTGCGCGTCTCGATCGGCGAACGCATGCCGTGAGCCCTTCTCTCGACGCTCGCGAAGGAAGTTGAACTCATCGGGCTCAAGGCGCAGGTTCGTGCCCAGGGTGTGACCAACGTACCCGCGGGCGAACTGCTGCGACCCGCCGAGGCTGTCGAGCGCGAGATGCCACATGGCCTTGCCCGTCACCAGGGCGTCCCGTGCGTGCCGGGCCACACGCGCGGCCCAGTCCTCGACGGTGGCATCGAGGTCGGCGGCCGGCACCGACCGGTTGACGAGGCCGAGGCGCGCCGCCTCCCGGCCGTCAAACTCGTCACCGAGCAGCAGTAGCTCGCGGGCGCGCTTGGGGCCGTACTGCAGGATCTGCGTGTTGAGGTGCCAGGTATTGCCGGCCAGTCCCAGACGCTGCTCGGCATGGCTGAACCGGGTGTCATCGGCGGCGATGGCCAGGTCGACCAGTTCGACCAGGTAGAGTCCGGCTCCGGTGCAGACCCCGTGAACCTGAGCAATCACCGGCTTGCGTGAGTAGTGAAACGCCATGTAACCCTCGCCGAGGCGGCGATCGATGGCGAGCCGCCGGCGCTGGCTCGGCCGTCGCGCCTTCTGGCCGGGCGTCCTGCCAAGCCCGTAGGACCGTGCCGCGTCGTCGTAGTCGTGGCCCGCGCAGAAGCTCGGCCCGTTCCCCTTCAGGATCACCACCTTGACGTCGTCATCGTCCTCGGCCGCATGCAGCAGGCTGACAAGTTCGCCCAGATCTTCGAAGCGAAGCGCGTTGTGCTTGTCCGGCCGGTTGAGCACCAGATAGGCAACTGGACCGTTCACCTCTAGCAGCACGGCGTCGTGCATCGGCGCCCCTTCTCTTAAGTGGAGCAGGTCGCAGCCGTAGCGATGGTGCTGCGACGAGTTACAGCGTTCGACACTCTATTGACGAAACTGTAATGAGTTGTAGCGTATATGACGCAGTTACACCAGCACTCGCGGCGTCGGCCGCGACCGGGAGAAAGCGACGGGTGGATCGTCTGTCATGACAGCCAGCGTTAACCTCACCGACCCGGGCGAGCCGTCCGGCTGGTTTAGCGATGTCCGGGTGCTTGAGTGCACCATCGGGGTTTCGACGCCCCTCACTGGACGGGTGCTGAGCGACCTCGGCGCCGACGTGGTGCGTCTCGAGTCGCGCGCCAAGCTCGACGTGAACCGGACCCGCCTCACCCGCCGGACCGACTGGCGGGACGTCCCGGCGCAGGAGAGCTTCGGCCTGCTCCATGAGGCGAACGCGGGTAAGCGCAGCGCCACCATCGACCTGAAGACCGAGGGCGGGCGTGAGCTCTTCGGCTCGCTCGTCGACCGGGCAGATGTTCTCATCCAGAATTTCGTGCCTGGCTGGCTGGAACGGCTTGGGCTGTCGGTCACCGTCTTGCGCGAGCGCAATCCGCGGTTGATCGTGCTGTCGGCATCCTGCTCCGGCCAGGACGGCCCGGGCAGCAGGCAGCGCGCCTACGCGCCGGTGATGACGGCGCTAGCCGGCGTCGAGGGGCTGATCGGGTACGAGGACGGTGTCGTGCTCGGCACGATGTCCTCGGCCCTCGCCGACCTCAATGCCGCCTACGTCGGTGCCTACGCCGTGCTGTCGGCGCTGTTGCGGCAGCGCCGGACCGGCCAAGGCGTTCACCTTGACCTCTCCCAGACCGAGTCGGCCACGCAGCTCGTCGGCGAGGCACTGGTCGAGTGGCAGCTCACTGGCGTCGTCCCCGGCCCGAAGGGCAACGCCGGCATGACCCCCGCGCCGTGGCACCTGATCCCGTGCGAACAGAGCGCCACCGGATGGGTCGGAGTCGCCAGGGCCGCGGACGCTGACGGCACCGGCGACATCGGCCAGGACGCACTCGCCGTCCTCGACTCGCTGGCCGCCGACGGCGGCCCGACGGCGGTAGCGGACTACTGCCACGATCACGGCTACGACTACTGCTCGGTCGCGCCTTCGCCGCCCGGGCTCTTCTCCGGCACCGGCGGGACGGCCGACCCGGGCCTCGCTCAGCTGGTCAAACACCCCTTCCTCGGCGGCCTTGCGGTCACTTCGCTGCCGTGGCGTTTCGACGGGCTCCAACCGTCGCTCTCCGGGGCGTCACCGTTGCTGGGCGAGGACACGGCCGATGTGCTCGCCGACTTCCTCGGGCTGGACGCCGCGGCGATTGAGCCGTACGACGCTCAGGGGGCGCTCCAGTGACCAACGGATCGGCCGAGCCCGAAGCGGGGAGTAGCGCTCAGCAGAGGAGCAGCAGTGAGCGGGACACCTACCTGCCGCTGGCGGGCGTTGCCGTCCTCGAAGCCGGCCGGACGCGGGCGGCTGCGTCCGCCGGGCGCCTGCTGCGTCTCGGCGGCGCGACGGTCAGCAAGCTCAGGCTCCCCGACGACTACCCGGAAGCGGCACGGATCTACTTCGACGCGGACAAGACAGTGGTGCCCGCCGAGCACGCGGCCGGCCTCGTGGCCAACGCCGACGTGCTGGTCACGGACCTGCCGCCGGATGAGCTGGCCAGCGTCGCGGCCCCCGCCGGCGAGCTCCGCGAGCGGTACCCGCGCCTGGTCGTCGCGCTGTGCCGGCCAGTGCCGGATCCCGGCGCCGCCGTCGGCGAGCTGTCGATGCAGGCTGGCAGCGGGTTCATGCACATGACCGGACGTCCGGACCGGGAGCCGCTCGGCGTCCCCTATCACCTCGGCGCTGTATCGCTCGGCGTGCACGCCGCGGGCGCTGTCACCGCGGCACTGCTGCGCCGGGAGGCCACCGGCACCGGGTGCACGGTCGACCTGGTGGGCCAGACGATCCTCGCGAGCTATCTCCGGATCTACGGCGCGGTCTCGGAGTACTACGGCATCCCGCTGATCCGGGACGGCAGCCGGGCACCCGGCTCGGGCGGCCGCTACCCGTTCGGGATCTTCCCGTGCGCCGACGGTTACGTGGCCATCATCGGACGTACCGCACGAGACTGGGAGAACATCGTGGCGATGATGGGCAACCCGCAATGGGCCGCCCAGCCGCGGTACCAGGATCTGCACGGCATCGCCATGGACTACCCCGGCGAGGTCGACAAGCTCGTCGAGCCCTGGCTGCGGCAGCGCACTCGCGCGGAGCTCATCGAGCTCGCCCGCCAGCACACCATTCCGATGGCACCGGTTCGCCGCATCGACGAACTCCTGGCTGACCCGCAGTTGCGCCACCGGAGGTTCCTGGCCACGGTGACAGTCGACGGGCACGACTACACGATCCCCGGCCTGCCGTGGCGGGCGACGGACGGCATGCCGGCCGCAACGAGAGGAGAGGGTTCATGACGGCATCGCACCCGGCCTACATCGAGAACGCGTACACCCGGCTCATGCGGATCGACCATCCCGTCGTCCAAGAGGGGATGGGGCCGTTCGAGACGGCCCGGCTGGCCGCCGCCGTCTCGAACGCCGGAGGCCTCGGCACCGTCAGCGTGCCTGGCACCGCCGGCGACCTCCGCGTGGCGGCCGCCCAGTTCCGCGCAAGCATCGAGAAGTGCGCGACGCTCACCGACCGCCCGTTTGCGGTCAATGTTCCGGTCGGCCATTCGCGCTCGGGCGGCATCGCCGCCTTCGCCCGGATTTACATCGAGACCATGCTCGAGGCTCGCCGCGCCGACTCTGTGCTGACCGGCCAGCTGCGGGTCATCACGACCTCGGCCGGGTTCCCGACCGGGCTGACCGCGATGATGCACGACGCGGGAATGCTCCATCAGCACAAGGTGGGCGCTACCCGGCACGCGGTGAGGGCGGCCGAGGCGGGGGTCGACGCGATCATCGCGGCCGGCCTGGAGATGGGCGGGCACGCGCCTCGCAGCGGGATGCATTCCCTGGTACTGCTGCCTAACGTGGCCGATGCGGTCGACGTCCCTGTGGTCCTGTCCGGCGGTGTCCGCGACGGCCGCGGCCTGGCCGCGGCGATATGCCTGGGGGCCGACGCCGTCGCGCTGGGCACCCGGTTCGCGGCCAGCACCGACAATCCAGACTGGCACCCGCGGTACGCCGAGCGGGTGCTGGCCGCCGGGGAAGGTGACGACCTCCTGCTTGACGGCGTGTTCGGGCCGTGCCGGGTACTGCGGAACGCGGCCGCGGCGCAGATCACGCAGGCGAGCGCGGAGAACCGGGCGACCAGTCCGGCCCGGAAGATTGAGCTGATGATGCGAGCCCAGGTCGAGGGCGACACCGAGCACGGCCTAGTACTCATGGGTCAGGTCGCCAGCGGGTTGCGCGAGCTGATCTCGGTGGCCGAGTTCGTGCCCGCCATCGCCCGCGAGGCAGCGGAGCTCCTCCACCTCCTGTCCGTGCCGGCGTCAAGCCGGTAATCCTCGACCCCGCAACGATCACGATTCGTTCGGCAGAACGGAAATCAGTGGAACCAAACGAAATGGACCGGGAACCGAGATGACGATCGGCCAGTCAGACCAAGATCCGCCCGGCTACGTGCTGCCGCTCTCCGGCGTCCGCGTCGTAGACCTGTCGCAGATCGGTGCGGGCCCGTACGGCACCTCGATGCTGGGTGACATGGGGGCCGACGTGATCAAGGTCGAGCCGCCAGGTGGCGAGAGCTTCCGTTACATCGACAACATCTTCGACGTCGGGGACAGCGCCTACTTCTACGGCGTCAACCGCAGCAAGCGGTCACTGACCCTTGACCTGCACCATCCGGAAGCGCCCCAAGTGATGCGCCGTCTCGCCGAGCAGGCCGATGTCGTCGTGGTCGCCTTCCGGCCAGATACCGTCGAGCGGCTCGGGATCGGGTACGAGCAGCTGTCCGCCTACAACAACCAGTTGATCTACTGCCAGATTACGGCTTTCGGTGAGGACGGCCCGCGCGCGCACCAGCCAGGGATGGACATCCTCGGGCAGGCCATCGGCGGGATCATGGGGCTGACGGGCGAGCGCGACGGGCCGCCGATCAAGGCAGGTGTGCCGATGGCCGACTTCGTGGTCTCGCTCCTGCTCGGCTTCGCGGTGTGCGCCGCGCTGCGCGCCCGCGAGCTCAACGGCTGCGGCCAGAAGGTCAGCCTCAACCTGCTCGACGGCCAGGTGACGATGCTCGCCAACATCCTCACCCACTACCAGCGCACCCGGGTGCCCGTGCGCCCCGCGGGCGGGGGCCACCCGCAGATCGCGCCCTACCAGCCGTTCCAGGGTGCTGAGGGCGAGTACTTCATCCTCGCCTGCCTCACCGACCGGTTCTGGGTGCGGCTGGCTGACGTCCTGGAGCGGCCGGAACTGGCGGTCGACCCGCGGTTCGCGACTAATCCGGACAGGGTGCGGAACCGGGAGGAGCTGACGTCGACGCTACAGGAGATCTTCCGGCAGCAGCCCTCGCAGTACTGGCTGGAGAAGTTCGACGCCGCCGGCGTTCCGTCCGGGCCGATCAACCGGCTCGAGGCAGTCTTCGACGAACCGCAGGTGGTCCACAATCAGTCCATAATCTCGCTGACCCACCCCGTCCACGGCGAGTACCCGGTGCCCAACAACCCGATCCGGATGCACGGCACGCCGGCCCGGCCGCACGGCTACGCGCCGCGGCTGGGCGAGCACAGCCGGGAGGTGCTGGCCGACTTCGGCCTGGACCAGGAGCAGATCGACCGGCTGGTGAAGCACGGGGTGATCTCGGTGCTCGAGCCGTGACCCGCAACCCTGCCGAGGCGCCCTCGGCCAGCGACTGGACGGAACCGGGAGCGCATGCCGTCGCGCCGGGGGTCTTCCGGATCCCGCTTCCGCTACCCCATGACAGCCTCCGCGCGGTTAACGCCTATGCCATCGTGGCCGGGAGCGAGGTTGCCCTCATCGACAGCGGCTGGGCGCTGGCCGAGAGCGAGGCCCTGCTGGAACGCGCCCTGGGTCAGCTCGGCCATGACCTCGGGGCGGTGACCGGGTTCTATGTGACGCACGCGCATCGCGATCACTACACGCAGGCTGTCGCCGTGCGCCGCCGGCTGGGGACACGGGTCGCGCTAGGCGTCCACGAGCAGCCCAGCCTGCGACAGCTGCGCGGACCCTACCTCTCCTCGCAGGCCCAGCTGGAGCTGCTGGTGTCCGCGGGCGCCGGCAACCTCGCCGCGCGGATCGAAGCAGACCCGTCCAGGCAACCGGTCGACGACGGTAACTGGGCTGATCCTGACGACTGGCTGGCCGACCAGCAAGCCATCCAGCTGCCAGGCCGTACGCTCACCGTGATTCATACGCCGGGGCACACGCGCGGTCACATCATCTTCGCCGACCTCACCGCGGGCCTCGCCTTTACAGGCGACCACGTGCTGCCGCACATTACCCCGTCGATCGGGTTCGAGTCGGCCCCCACTGGACGGCCGTTGCACGACTTCCTGACCTCGCTCGAGCTGGTGAAGTCGCTGCCGGATGCCCGCATGCTCCCCGCCCACGGCCCAGTCGGAGCAAGCGTGCACCACCGGGTCGAGCAGCTGCTCGCGCACCACGAGGACCGGCTCAGCGCCTGCTCCCAGGCGATTGAGGCCGGGGCGCACACGGGGTTCGAAGTCGCCGTGCGGCTGCCCTGGACTCGCCGCCGCCGACGGCTGTCCGAACTGGATTCGCACAACCAGCTCCTGGCGGTCCTCGAAACCGTAGCCCACCTCGACGTCCTCGTCACCCGGGGTGTACTGACCGCGACTGCCGACCCGGGCGGTACGACGAGCTACGGGTGCACTGGCGGCGCAACCGCGTGCGCCGGCAAAATGCGACGAACTATTGACGTTGAAGACTAATTCTGTAGACTAACCACATTCGACAATCATGTGACCTATCTGACACTAAGCGTCGTACGGCGAACCGGAAGGAGGCGTGGTGACACTCGAACAGCTCGCCGCCGACGACGGACGGCCGCCGGCCGGGAGCGCTGGCGTAGGCCCGGCAGCGCTGCAGGCGGCTGGTCTGGTCAAGCGTTTCGGCGCCACCCTGGCCCT
>Ga0335075_10015374_pt1 | contig 11474 bp, 14 predicted proteins | sample Lox_Sample_24_FD_206723 | JGI IMG/M metagenome (GOLD analysis project Ga0335075, IMG submission 206723) | Soil microbial communities from Loxahatchee National Wildlife Refuge, Florida, United States - Lox_Sample_2.4 | ecosystem: Environmental > Terrestrial > Soil > Wetlands | place: USA...
GTGTTGCTACAGCGCGACTTGCTATGGCCATGTTCAAGTTTCGTTGTCAAATCGCGCTTATCCAAATCTCAACTAGCGCCAAAATGTCAGATATTGCTCGCATCCACCTTGCCATCACTTCTCTTTTTTCCAATGTCTTTGACTAGGCAATCATTAGAGTCTCGCTTCAAACTCCCATCAATGTTTGTTGAGATCGTCACGGTCTCTTGCGCGCTCACGATCGCCTTAGAGCTACACGTCTGATCGAAGGCCCCTTTAACCTCTATCGAGGCATGAGATCGGGATTCAAAAGGGACGTAACATTCTTGCTTTGTGCTCGAGATCCTATTGACCCTGTACACGCTGCTTCATTTTTAGTCTGTTCATCGGCTTGAGTAAGTCTTGAGCACGATTGATTGCATTCCAACCGTTGAAACATACCGGAGCAGCGACGCCTTGGGACAGCTAACTGTGCTTGCCCCATCGCCATTTTTCTTGTAGAAAGCGTTGCAACATCGGTACAGTGCGTCAATCTATCCAGAAGAAATCAATAAAATGGACTTGTTTCCTTTCGATTCGGTTACCTGAGCCTGGCACTTCTTTTCATTATAGTTGGACTTTTGGAGGCAGTCTGCTTGGGAACTAAGCGTGGATTCGTGAGAAATTTACTAGAATGATTGACCTTGAATTGCACAAGCTCGCGGATGGCATGGCGGATCAGTCTTTAAATCTTCTTCGATGCCCTGTGTACCTCTGAATAAGTTCGAGACTTCCTGGTTGGCAAGAATGCATATACCATATTTATCGTAAGCCCTGTTATTGGGAGAGTCGTTATACCACACTGCCAACCGCAGCTATAGTAATATAGCAAAGTCGCGAAAAGTTCAATGTTGCTCTCGATATTTGTCCATTCATGACGCATCGGTTCCTTCCGCCAACTGGCCCGGCTGCAGGGTATCCTAACCCCCACCAGCCTCACTTTCTTCAACAAAAAGTCGCCGCCTACTCTATTGCGCCGCAACGGTTAACTTGAAACACCGTCACGTCTTCCTTGCGCGGATATAAGAGTCTTAAGCCCGGTAATATCCGATTTAAAGGCCTCTGGGTTCCTCGACTTTGCCTGCTAACCAATCTCAGCTGCTCGTTCGCTGTCTGCAGAGTTCGCCCTCCACCACGCCCGATCACAATCGTTTCTATCGCTTACAACCTTCAATAGGCACAAGAGTCTCTCGTGCATCTAATCTTTCAACAACACCGAAAGGAAACCTTTGTCGATATCAAAATGTCAGAATCGGGTTCACCAAACGGCCCAAAGCCTGACGAGCAGCCGGAGCACCTGAATATCAAAGTTACAGATTCGAACAACGAGGTTTTCTTCAAGATCAAGCGCACCACCCAGCTCAAAAAGTTGATGGATGCCTTTTGCGAGCGGCAGGGCAAGTCCCCGCAAAGTGTGCGGTTCCTTTTTGACGGCCAACGCGTGAATCCTACAGACAATCCGGAATCTGTAAGTGACAGCTTGACTGGAGAGTTACACATCACTTTCACAAATCTCGTTCCCTCTATTGAGGTCAACAGCTGACCGGATGCCTCCAGCTTGAGATGCAAGACGGTGACACGCTCGAAGTCCACCAAGAGCAAGTTGGCGGCTGCTGAACGAAATTCCTACTACACCTCCGAAGATAGTCATTTGATGACAAACTTGAACTATGAGACACTTTATGAGGAGGGGGGGGGAGATCTTGTTTTCTGAGGGTGTATATGATTTGGACGATTTTACCATCCGGGGATACTCCATACGGGTACGGCTGGGGCATGGCGTAGCGGAAGATAAATTCCTGTTTGATTTGCTAAAATCGCGACCAGCTTAGGGCATTACGGGGTTCTGTAAGTTTCCGCTACGACATCTCTTTCCACTTGCCCATCATCACCCAAAGAGACAATCCATCTACCACATAGCTTGATTTTTTTTAACATCCTGTCATACTTTCTCGTTTTCGATATGACCTTTGTTTGCACCATTTTTACTCCCAGTCCCAACGTCTACAAGAGCTGATACTGCACCGTGAAATGTTTTAAATATTATTCATGATGCACGGGTGTGTATCAGCTGCCTGCTTGAGGGTTCATGACCAGCCTAGGAACGTAGAATGTAACGTTTTCGAATGAGTACCAGGTTTCCGAACCAAACGCGACATAGCCTAGGTTGTCATCAGGACCAGGTCCTCCGTTGTCAGCCAACTGAAAAAGCAAGGGCGAAACGTCACCGTTGAACTCGGTTGTGTTGCTGTCAGCTATCCATGTGTGCACTTTTTGTTCCAATGCATTTTCTCCCGAAAATAGCGAACTATCCAATACTCGTCAACAGATTGAGCAGCCGCGATCTTGCTGTAATAACTTACAACGTAGTTCCATTCACGGTTTGACTGGCCACAGGTCCTTGAGCAAGACCAATCGGTTGGGAAGCATCTCCCCAGCGACCGAGCCACACCATAACCTCGTACGTGGCGGTAGTCGTGTTTGTTGAATTGCTCGGGTCTGCGGCCAAGAACATATCCAGGCAGACATTCGCATTCACCTCGGCAGCAGACATGGATGCGAAGTCTGTGACATTATGAACGTAGTCTCCAAGTCCATAGGTCCAGGAAACGTCAAGAGTGAAAGCAGACAGATTCGAAAGAGTCAGCGGAATGATATCGGGAAGGTCAAGCATCGCATTGGGAAAAGCATGTACGGGCTCGTCCACTGGTCCGATCGGAAACTCCCATGTTGCGGAGAAATTCGCGGCTTCAAGGGCCTTGTCCGAAACACTTGAGTTTGTGGTGATCTGTCGTGCGTTGTCAGCTGCGATCTCCGACTCCAGCCTTTTTCCATTCCCCAGAAATTTTAGCTGCAACCTGCATATTCGCAAATTCGACCGCAAATATCCATGCTCTTGCCGACGTAAATAGAATTGAGACTTAGCATAATTTGCGATGACGGAAGCCGGGTGGGAATCTCGACTTACACTCATACATAAGTTTCCTAGGTTATCGGGATCGCCCCACTGACAACGCCATCAGTTGATGCAACATTGAAGGCTTCAAAACCCCTGGTAATAACGAGGTGTACCTGGTTTGGATTGACTATCGACAAGCCACGATCAGCCACAGACTAAGAATGTAGAGCCTGAAGAAAAATGTTCAATCATAATGATAGAGCGTTGGGTAATCTCGGACGCCCAATAAATTTGAATCAATCACAAGGGTATGCCCCGGTCTGCAACAACGGCAACTGACAGAATGTCTAATGCAAGGGAACTTGAGAACGACTTACAAATATATCGTCCAGGAAATGGTGAGATGCCGTATTCTTTTTGGCAGTACGTATTCGTCTCGACACTTGGTGCCTGGCCACCGCTCCCAGGACCAAGACCGACTTGATGACGGATGATGCGAGGCCATTCGACTCCAATGTAGACCCCGACCGTTAGGGCTACCGGCAGTGCGAGAAGGGAGCTGTTGAACAGGGAATGGAGCCACATGGAGATCTCCCGCAATCGCGTCAATGAAGACTCGAGTAAAATCTTGGTTTGTAGTCTGCCCGCATTTGAGGACTTGAAATGAGCGTTGGAAGAGGGCAAGAGTATGTCCTCGAATCCAAGAAATGATAAAACAAAGTACAGAACAGCTTTGCTGCGGTCAAGGTGGATCTTTTAATAGTTTTAATATTTCCACCTTGTTTATCTTGTGCACCGGTTCCCTACCATTTCGCCGGGTCAACTACATGGAGATCTGCTCACATCATATTAAAGTGGAGCCGAAGCATCGGCTCTTATGGCTTCGTCAGCGCTTGATAGCTTATTTCCCATGCCGTCCTTGGGCGTTTCGATTTCGTAGTAGTCAAGTCAACTTCACGTTACATCAGACTGCGACTTTGTGCCTTCTTCAAGCTGTCATGCTCCAGGATGTTCGGCGAGGGGTGAACTGACACACGACCAGTTGAAGATGAACAATCACGCGGACTCCGTGGAAAATATTGAGCAATTGGATGAGCCGCACCTTATCCAACTTTTTGAACAGGTCACAACGGATAGGTCTTCGTCAACTGACAGCATTGAAGTCCTACAAGACGAGAGAGAGTCTCAACCGACAACGCTGAGAGGGAGTAATGGAGATTCTCAACACAACAATAGGCTAACGTTGGCACCATCGAGCGATGCGAGACGTTTTTCAGATCTGTTCAATCAAACCCCTCCAGCGACAACTGTTGGTCCCTTTGGTGCACCATGGCTTGGGAATGACAGCAGTTCTTCAACCACTATTCCTTCATATATCATGGATACTCCCATGGTGCGTCCTTTAGTATTTTGTCTTGTTCAGAACAAGCATCAAGCTAACGAATGGGAACAGAGAAATTATGAAGCTCTTGGTCCCTTATTGCCTCCCAGCACTTCCGATAGAGACTGGATTAATGAAGGTTTCATCACGGAATTGAATCGACGAGACGACCATGATCACCTTCCGGCCTGGAAGCGTTACCTCTACTACATCACACCGTTTCTCGCTGCGGCTACGCTCGGGGCATACTGGCTGTACCTCATACTTCGTGTACTATTTGTACTATCCGCACAAAGGCAGTACAAAGCCTTTTTTCCTATGGCTTGGACTTTCATCGCGATTGAGATCTTGGTTGCTGTCCCAATGTTCCTGCATTTGTTCTGGGCAATGTTCATCTGGAAGCGACGGCGCAGGCCTCAGCTCCGACTTGTCGGAGATGATGTTCCCACGGTAGATGTGCTGATCACTTGCTGCAACGAGGATGTCGACTTGCTCTTCGATACAATACATGCCACCTGCGAAGTTGACTATCCTCGCGATAGATTCAGGGTACTTGTCCTGGACGACGGTAATTCGACGAAGCTACGAAACGCGGTCAGCATGCTCCAAGATACCTATCCAAATCTATTCTATAGAAGCCGAAAGAAGTTTCCTGGAGTACCGCACCATTTCAAAGCTGGCAATCTCAATTTTGGGGTACAAGAAACAAAATATCTACCAGGTGGCCAGGCACATTTTCTCGCTGCATTGGACGCGGACAGTAAGCACCACTCATTTTCTATTTGTGACGGCAATCTAACGTGCTTTAAGTGATCCCAGAACAGCATTGGCTTCGAGCCATTATGCCTCACCTTCTCAGGGACCCTAAAATTGCCCTGGCGTGTCCACCTCAGGCAAGAGTTCCCATATCTGATCATGCAGAATTATTGCTAACAGGATGTGCAGCTCTTTTACAATGTTCCTCACGGAGATCTACTGGGTCAGAGTTTGGACTTCTTCGTCCATGTATCTGAGCCAATCAAGGACTCGTTGGGAGTCGCATGGTGTACTGGTTCTGGATACATTCTTCGCCGAGAAGCCTTGGAAGAGATTGGCTGCTTTCCGCAGGGTTCGTTGGCCGAGGATGTTGCGACATCCACTTTGATGCTTGGAAGAGGTTGGAAAACTGCCTACATCCATGAGCCACTTCAGTTTGGCACAGTTCCTGATAGCTTCGGGGGTCATCTGAAGCAAAGAACACGCTGGGTAAGTTCGCCGCACCTCGTCAGATTGTTCATTAATAACTGTGCTGCCGTCCTGGGTTTCTGGTCATTAGCGACGACTCTCTTTATATCGAGTTCTCCAAATGACTCAGTACAGAGCTCGATTGTACACAGACATAATATTGAAAGCCAGTAGCTGACTGAAATTCAGGCCATCGGTACTGTTGACGCCGCCATTAAACTCAAATTTTGCCTTTGGGGCGACTCCATTAGTTGCATGACTTTCTTTCAGCGGCTTTCTGGGTTCGTTTACGCCATACTTTCTCTGTACAACATCTTCCTTCTACTATCCCTGTTCGCTTTGCCGGTTGTGCTCATATCCGGCCATACTCTCATCGCTTATGCAAACGACACTCAACTCCGTTGGCTTGTTCGCGCATGCTTTGCGGCAATCTTAACAAATCGAATCTGCGAACTCACGCTTTTCCTACCAGCCGGCTACGTCACAGGCCAGAGAGGTAGCCGCTCACAAATCTGGATAAGCCCATACATAGCACTTACCATCATACGGTCGTTCTTCCTTCCGAAATGGCTAGGTGGCAAGGCGCAGAGTTTTAAGCCTTCCGGATCCATCAAATCCAAAATCAACGAACGCGATGCACAGCATCGAGCTGGTCTTTTCCGACGTTTGCGGGTCATTCTTTTCAACTATCTGGCCTTCTTCCACGTCGCCTATGTCTACTTTTGCCTTTCGGCCGTCACTCTGACGACGTCACGATGTTTGGCAGGCTACGGCACGATACGAGAGCATCTAATGTGCTTGCTGACGCACGCCTTTTGGCCTCCTATGGCCTGGGTGTTGGTTGTCAGTAGCTTCTGGATTCCCGTTACTTACGCAATCGATCCACCGGCATGCCCACCTAGGGAGGAGCTGATGGAGAGAGACGCAAAAAATGGCGTTAGGAGACCCAAAGAGAGTGCGAAGAAGACTGCACTGGGTGTGAGCGAGGCAATTTTTGAAATTGAGTATTGTCTCACGACTGCATTCACCACCTTGGTTTTTGCTGCGGCATTTTTCTGGGTTTAATATAGAGGTTAAAAGGAACATATCATGGCAAAGCTTCAAAACAATGCTTTAAATAGATTTGCATGGTTGACGTTCCGTAGTCATTAGATTCAAACGTATAGAAGGGTTTACAGATCAATGTGGGTGAACGGCTAATCTGCCATCGAATCCAGAGGGGTTTGACGCCGCTTTCAGAGGCGTTTCTCTTGATATGAAGGGGCCATCCTAAACATGAGCCGAATTTACCATTTACAAATCTTCTAGAAAAAATTTCGTCTCACTTCTGCACAAAGGGTAGGGGAAGAGGTTTTCCAGTACAAAATATCTGTATATATTGCTTCGGTGCCTCTAAGCACACTGAAAGAGGAGTAAACATCGCTCCATACTTGGCATCTTCTATTCTTTTGTCGCGAAAGACAAGACGCATATCAAAACACGGCCCTTAGTGCCATAATACAATCCAAAATCAACCAATAACTACATGCTCATCGTCTGGGAATTCGTACATGGGAACCGACAGATTGAGCGGAGCGGGTCCTTTCCGTACACGGCCAGATATATCGTAGTGTGAGCCATGGCATGGACAGAACCAACCGCCAAAGTCACCTGCTTCTCCAATAGGAACGCATCCAAGGTGTGTGCACACACCAAGCATGATGAGCCACTCCGGCTTCTTTACGCGGTCTGCGTCCGGCTGGGGATCTCTTAGCTTGTGCCAATCGACATCTTCTGCTTCCTTGATTTCGTCTTCGGTTCTGTGTCGGATGAACACTGGCTTGCCTCGCCATTTGATAATGACCTGTGGACTCAAATAAGCTACAGTATTTGATAGATCAACATATGAGACATACGTTCTTGCCCTCTGGGATGGTGCTGAGATCGATCTCAACTTTGGCCTGGGCCAAGACATCGGCTGATGCGGACATGTTGACCAAGAAGTCTGCCAGTAATCTCAATTAGCTCCTGTATGTGTCACACGACGCATTAAAGTTGTCTTAGGTCTTAGTCAAGACCAATTGAACCCACCTTGCACCGTAGCCTTTGCACCTAGCGAGGCCAAAGCACCGAAGGTTCCGACCATAAAGTATTGGAAGACCTTGTTCTTCTCCTCTCCGCTGCTCGATCTGTATTTACCGAAGCTCGGGATCTTGTCAACGCTGGTGGACGCCATGCCTTTGAACGGAGAGTCGAATGATGAGGTTGCGGTCGTCTCAACATTGCGCTTCTGGATCAGGGTAGTGGAGGAAGCCCGCACGGAGGGCAATTGCTGCCGTGCGCAGCTCCGGAGGAGCATACTCATCGGCTTGGTGAGACCGGGCATCTCGAGGATGATCACGAGTTAGAATAGGGGGGGATTGAAGCTCGAGCGGCGAAGAGACGAGAGGTGCTTGATAGCTTGGGATACGATGCTGCTTTTCGTCAGTGACCGATCGGGATTTCCCGGGGATTTCCCGAACTTGACAAACATCTCGACTCATCATCTTGCGGGTTTTGCAGAACTGTCAGAAGCATTTCACAAGTAAAACCTGGTCTGAGATTGAAGAACTCAGAAACGCTAGCAATATCGCAAAAACACTAAGGCCAAACCGACTAACCTGTGAATTGATTCGAGTTCCTTGATCCAGACCTAGATTGGTCTTTCACGGATCATGGTCAAGAGGACGAAAACTATGGCCGATTCTGACAGTGTTCACCTGGAATCTACCAAATCGAGGCATCAAAAACGAGCTAAGCTTGAACATGTCGAAGACTCAAGTCAAGCTTCGAACCTCCAACAAAATACCGAAGAGTCACGATTTCAGAGGAGATCAAAAGTCGAAGATCGAGGCGCAAAGGAAGGCAATGAATCCAATGCTGGTCTTCAAAATGAAACCGAGCAATCAGAGTTATCTTCAACCAAAATGACCGTTGTCGAAAAAGTTGGAGATCTCTTTGATGCACCAGACCAAGCGGTCTTGATTCATGCATGTAATTGCATCGGCTTATGGGGAGCAGGCATCGCTGCTGCTTTCAAAACACGTTACCCGGAAGCTTTCATTGAATACAGAAAACATTGCAAATCGAATGACCCCGAGAACTTAAATGGGTCGGCCCTTCTCATCCCACCCTTGGAGGAGGAAGGACCAAGACATTTCATTGGCTGTCTTTTCACTAGCAAGAGACCTGGCAAAGGAAGAGATTCTCCTGAAGAGATATTGGGGAATACCGAGCCAGCAATGATAGACCTCATGCGACAGATAGCTTTGAAACCAGAAATCTCGGAGATCAGGATGTGTCACATCAACTCAGGGCTCTTCAATGTACCATGGGAGCATACCAAGTCTCTTATCGAGAAACTCGACTTCAAGGAGAATGTTCCACACACGATAAGCGCTTGGGTTCCGGCTTGGGACCCTTAACATGTTATGTTGCTTTTATGTCCTGAAATTTTGCAATTCTTATAGAGCATTGGTACCAGCGCCCGAAATGCTGGGACAGGTCCAGTGGTCAATACCCAGTTCTCCTGCGATGCCCAGCTTTACGTCATTGCTCCAGCTGCAGACGATTCAGACTTTAGCGACTCCCATGATCCTGGTCTGCTGGTTTCCAAAGGCGCTGAGACCGGTTCATCTTCCTTCGCAGCCATCGGTTGCAACCCCCAACGATTGAACATTGCCTTGTCTTCATCCCAACCATTGCAATCCGTCGTCAACATCTTTTCACCGGTAAAGATCGCATTTGCGCCGGACATGAAGCATAGCATCTGCTTCTCCTCACTCATCGTTATCCTTCCGGCTGCAAGTCTTATGATCGTCTTAGGCAAGACAAGTCTTGCCGTCGCAATCGTCCTCACTATCGCGTCGAATGGTATCGGCTCGCTGTCACCGAGCGGAGTTCCTTTGATCGGTACGAGCGCGTTGACGGGAAAGCTTTCTGGATGACTGGGCATCGTCGCAATGGTATAAATGAGTCCGACATGGTCCTTTGCCTCCTCACCCAGGCCAAGGATGCCACCGCTGCAGACATTGATGCCAGCATCACGAACATTGTCAATGGTCGCCAATCTCTCGTCGTACGTTCTCGTGGTAATCACGTTCGGATAGTGTTCTCGACTCGTGTCGACATTGTGGTTGTACGCCGTCAAACCTGCGCCCTTCAACTCCCTCGCTTGCTCAGCATCAATCATTCCCAGCGTCACACACGCCTCCATTCCAAGCGCTCGGACACCTTTCACCATCTCCTTGACGTTCTTGAGACTGGTCTTCCGGCCTCGCATGTCGCGCCAAGCGGCACCCATGCAAAAACGGCTTGATCCATTCTCTTTTGCTATCCGAGCGGCTTCGAGGACTGACTCGACCGTGACCATCTTTGCTGCTTTCAGGCCGGTGTTGTAGCGGGAGCTTTGGGCGCAGTATGAGCAGTCTTCGGAGCAGCCCCCGGTCTTGATGTTCATGAGCGTGCACATTTGGATGTGAGAAGGGGAGTGGAAGCGGCGGTGAAGAGTGGACTATCGGTTTGAGATTAGCTTAAGAGCATATCGAATGTTGTTGCGCTCATATCTCACAGCGGCATATTGCAATTCGATGAGCGGTGTATTGTATATTTGAGAGATTTCTTCTTTCGTCCAATTCATTCGAGGCCCCGAGGCATCAACTGCGTCCTGCAATGGCGTGTTTTGAGTCGCTTGAATCGGGAGTGATGTGTTGAACATCGGCGCATCTTGGACGGTGCTGAATGCTCTCGACCCAAGCACTAGATGTTGCCTCGAAGCTGGAGATAGCCGTATAGCGGCATGAAATGAAGACCGGAAGCAACTCATCGCAATTGGCCTTTGGAAGAAAGGTAAGCGAGCAATTGAAGCGTGATACTGTGTGTTGAACTGTGCATTTGGTGGGGTCTCAACTCAACCACAATCTTCGATTCGCGGGCCGACTTGCCGATCTTCTTGCAAGTTGCAGCACGCGACAACGTGTTTTGTATTCGTCTGAATCGCGAACTTGCAACGGTGAAAACTACTATTCCTCACGCGCCCTGTAGTGCAAGTCACATTGCTTCAGCTGTGCGAGCTGTTCAACGATGGCTTGAAGTCAACATGATCCACGAGATATTACTTTCCCTGTCAGGCCATCCGTCGCCTCTATTCGACGCGAAAGGCGACAACATAGTGGTCAATGAATCGTTTCCACTTCTATCTCCTCCCGAAAAGGCACTGCTGTCTTCAATAGGCCAGCTGTCAAAACTCCATAGGGATCTTAAGGCTCACATTGGTCGTATATCTTCGTCTCACATTTCAACCATCTGCCGAGCAGTAGCTTCTTCGATTCAGACAGTACATCTCGCTCGATTCCAACAGAAAATTTTAGATGTCGAAGAACGCATTCTAACGAAAGATTCCTCCATTGTTGGAGCTTACCAAATCGTCCCACTGGCGGCTGTGGTGGGAGAATTTGAGGAACATCACCGTCTGCTTGAGTGGCTTTGGCAACTAGTATTGTTGATACATCCGATTTCACCAAAAGACTCTGGAAGTGCAGCTTACACCGGTCCTGGACTTATTGACAAGCTTCGACATGAATCACAAACAGGATATCCAGATATCCAGAATGCTGCGCTAGAACTAGAAAAGGTCGCTGAGGTTGCGTGGTTAAGGCAGCTGGCTACATGGATTCTGTACGGACGACTGCCTACGTACGGCGCACACGACTTCTTCGTACACCAGACAAGCCAAGGCGACTCGGAATTTCCAGAGTTCGAAACTAACAATACGCTTCTCCCGAATTTTGTTACATTGGAGACCGCCGCATCGATCTTATTTATCGGAAAGTCGCTAAACCACATCCGCAACCGCGGAGTTGTCCAGGAAACTTACGGGGCTCGAAATTCAATGTCTGAACTCGAATTGTTGCCAATACACCTACACCTGCTCTC
>Ga0335075_10015375_pt1 | contig 11474 bp, 8 predicted proteins | sample Lox_Sample_24_FD_206723 | JGI IMG/M metagenome (GOLD analysis project Ga0335075, IMG submission 206723) | Soil microbial communities from Loxahatchee National Wildlife Refuge, Florida, United States - Lox_Sample_2.4 | ecosystem: Environmental > Terrestrial > Soil > Wetlands | place: USA: Florida...
GCGATCGTGCGCCCCTCAAAAGCGGTCAAATGATACTCATCATCGCAGCGCCACAATCGTGTGATGGTTACCGGCTCATGTGAACGAATGCGTCCATTCACCACGAATGGTTTTGCAACGTTGAAGTGTTCCGCCAGGGCGGGTCCATCGTCGGATCCTATTTCGTTGCACATCGTCAATGGCGCCATTCCCGGATGCCAAAAGAAGATGTTCTTCTGATCATGTTCCAGCCAGTCGGTCAGAAAGCTCGGTCCTAGTTTCAGCGCCGTATTCATCAGGCTGCTGATGCATCCATCCACATCGCCCTCGATGGCGATGGCGTGCGACTCGGAGCTCAACCGAGCAACAGCAAGATACGGCCACTGCCCCAGCATGTTGGGAATTTCCGGCCAACACTGTAGGGCCAGGGCATCGAGGCTCTCCTCCTGCATCAACTCCTTCATCGCGAGATAGCAGCGCGAATTCATCGCCAGGGCATCGGTGGTCACATTGATGGTTGGCATTCCCAGGTCTTTGACCCGTTGTACGTCTTGATTGACCGCGTCCTCCGCCATACCGTGCACACGATCCAGATACTGCGGAAGGCTTAACGCGTGTAGCTGCACGCCCAGCGACTTCGATAACAAAAATGGATCGGCGGCCAGATCGACAAAGCCCGGGACATAGGTCCCCACAACACCAACCTTGGCACGTCGCAGTTTCTTCACCGTTGATGCGAGCGCAATCGCACGCACCAGGTCCGCCTGCACGGCAGTGTCATCAGGGTCTCCGTATACAAACTCGAAGGGATGGCGCGCCTGCCGCAGCAGCGATGCCCAGAGATGCTGGCCCACCAGCGAACACGAACTAACCTTGCCATCACCGGGCCGTTCAGGTGTTGCCCACAAAACAACCGGGTGCGGCCAGCGTTGTGCCACTGTGAAGGCGAGCTGCCCGTGGCCGATCGATGGCTGCAACAGCACCAGGGCTTCGCACTTTGCCTGCGTGATTTTCTCAAGCGCGGCGTGGGTGGTTGCATCGTCTACAACTGGAGCATCACCCCCGACGCAATCGAACCCAATCGCCTGCAGCATAGCGATACTGCGTTTACATATGATTTGATTCCACTCCTGATCGAAGCCGGGACGCTTTCGCCCGAGGATCAGCAAACCGATCTTGCGCTTGGCGCTACCGCTAGTTGTCTTCGGCATACTCAAAGTCTCCCGAGATATCCTTGCTGAACGTAAATGGTGGATGATACGGCGTCAGCTCCCCTATCAAGGGGCGGAGATATTGCAGGAAGCCCTCTTTCACCGGAATATCCCCTGCGCGCATCCACTCGTCAGGCAATGTTCTTTCCGCGCCAGCAACATGGCTTAATGGAACTAACGCATGATCCGCCGCAGGCAGCGGAAGAAGCGCGACCATCTTTTCTGTCTCGCCGGCGAGCAAAGCCTGAATTGCGGCGCGGCCCACAATCTCCGCATCTTTCCTGTCCTGTGCCGAGGCGTGCAGCATCGAGGCTCGCCCCAGCAATCCGGGCTTTTCACTCCTGCAACGGAACTTCAACTGCTTCGCTACTGTTTCCGCAAGGTACTGCCCCACTCCGCCGGTCAGCGGACGCTTCAACGCATCCGCCTGCACTGGATCTTCGGTTTGATAGACGAGCTGCCCAGCCTCGTCACGAATCCCCTCGGAGGCAACCACAATCGCCCACCCCCGCCGGCTCACGATGTTATCCACCGCGGAGAGAAATGCGTCCATCGCAAACGGGCGCTCCGGCACGTAGACCAGGTGCGGCGCATCCTCCTCGCTGGTTTTGGCAGCGACTGATGCGGCCGCTAACCATCCGGCGCTCCGTCCCATCGTCTCGAAGATCGAAACTGGCTGCGGCAGCGAGCGCACATCCATCCCCAGGTCCCGCGTTGACTGCGCTACGTAGTACGCAGCGCTGGCGTATCCGGGGCAGCGATCGGTTCCAGCTATATCGTTATCCACCGTCTTCGGTGCACCAACCACCTGCACCTCATAGCCGCTCTCCCGGCAAAACCGGGCAGTTACTTCAGCCCCACGCATGGTCCCGTTTCCGCCCATAAAAATCAGATATCGGACGCCCCAGCGCTTCAGGTTTTCGACAATGCGCTCGAAATCTTCATCAGACGCCTTGGCTCGCGAAGTTCCAAGTGCGGCGCCGGGGCTCGTCCGCAGGGAATCCAATTCCTGCCTGGATAGCCCGCTCAGATCCGTGACATGGCCACTCACCAATCCAAGATTTCCGGACCTTGCTCCGAGGACCTTCCCCAGCTTCGATGCGCCATTGACGCACTTCCCTGCGTGTTGTGTCACCTCATCGATCAGGCTCGCCAGAGTTGTATTGAGAACTGGGCTGGGGCCTCCGCCTTGGACAACCAACAGATTGTTTTCTGTCATCGGAGCCCCCGCAATTGTTTCCGTGGTTGAAATCGGAGCATCGAATTCGCTGTGAATCCGGCCCTTGATCGACTTGCCTGGCGAACTGCGCAGCCGCTTCTCAAGCTCACGAACCGCAGGCAAAGCCTATAATCGATTGCTATCGATTGTCAAGCCTCCGCCCCCGCACTTCCCTGTTTTCCGGCGGCCGAGAGCAGATTATTTTGCTTTCTCTAAGCTTGCGGTTTCGATTCACCTACCACGCGGCCTTCTACTCAGAACATCAGCTTGAGTCCGAATTGCAGCACACGTGGCGAGTTGGCCCCTGTAATCTGCCCGAACGTTCCTGAAGATACGCTGGATGATGGATTGTTGAAGTTTGCCCGATTAAAGGTGTTGAAAGCTTCGGCTCGGAACTGCGCGTGCACGCGGCTCTCCTGAAATAGATCCTTAAAGATGGAGGAATCAACATCGCCGTACCCCGGACCATAAAGACTATTCCGTCCCACATCGCCGAAGGTGCCGAGCGTCGCCTGCGTGAACGCCGCCTTATTGAAATACTCCTTCACGCGGCTCACACCGCTTGGCCGCAAGGCGCTGCCAATCTGATCGGCATAGTCGTTCCCTATTCCGGATAGGGAGCGGTCGGTTCCGCTCAGTACGGTGAACGGCAAGCCTGTGTCGATGGCCACAATGGCGTTTACCTGCCAGTCGTTGATAAAGGCTCCGGCTAATCTGCCTACGTTGGCATGCGGGAAAAAGTAGTTCACCGCGGCGTTGTAGCGAATCTTCTGATCGAAGTCCGCAGGCCCGCGCCCGCTGCGAAGATTGAATGGATTTGGCGGTCCTGTATTCCCTTCCGTGGCGCTTGACGTATTGTCGATCGTCCTCGACCACACAATATTTGTCAGCAGGGTCAACCCACGCGAAACGCGCCGCGTGATGTTCACCTGCAATCCGTGATAAATGCTGTACTCATACGACTGCGCAAGCTCCACAGCCCCAAGGCCGGGATACAAACGGCGCGAATTCTCATTGCCCACCGTGGAGCAGGCCGAGGCGCCGCACTGTCCTGGGATGTAGACGGCTGGATTGAATTGCCGGGAACCCATGATATGCTCGCCCCTATTTCCTACATAGGCTATGGAAAAGGCGAGGTTCTTCGCTAATTGCTGCTCAACAGTTAGATTCCAGTTCTGGATATAGGCAACTTTCGATCCGGGGTCTAACACACCGCCCGAGACCGGCAGCAGGAAGTTATAGGTCTTGAATTGCGACGGATCGACATGCGCGCGGGGGAAGGGATCGCCGCCCGGATAGCCTGCGTAGATGCTATCCCACACTGGCGGATTGGGAATATTCAGGTACAGGTCGACTGGCTGCATCGCATCGGTTCTCTGGTAGAGCAGCCCCTCGGGGAACCCGTAGAAGATGCCATAAGCTGAGCGCACCACGGTTTTTCCGTTTCCGTTGACATCCCAGTTCAAGCCGAGACGTGGAGCGAAATCCTTCCAGTTTTTCTTGAACACGGTAGATTGCAGTCCGTTATCGCCATTGAAGAGCAGTCCCTTCGGAGCGTTCGGCGCGATGGTCGACTGCGAGCCTGGTATGAACCCTACAAGCGTTCCGTTCAAATCAGTGGGAGGGAGCCAGGGGTCCCAACGCAACCCGGCGTTGACCGTCAACTCCTTACTCACCTTCCAGTCGTCCTGCAGATATAGAGAAGGCCGACTGGTGCGCAGATATGCCTTACGGCCGTTGTCCTGGTAGAACTGAGAATCAAGTCCGAGGTAAAAGTCAGCCAGCGCCGAGCCACTCTTCGTCGTTCCAGCCGGCAGCGCTGCTCCTGATGGTGCGGCTGTACGCTGGCCGTTGAACGTATTGTCGCCTGGCGTGTAGGAGTAATCGTCCATATCGATCCGGTCTCGTTCGAACTCCACGCCGAAGCTCAGTGTATGCGAGTTCAGCACCTTTACGGCCGACGCCTTGTAGTCGAATGAGGTCGAGTCCTGAGTGAGCGCTCCCCCGGAGAAGATATCTACAAAGCCTGAGATATTGGCGCGAATTCCGGGGAAGATAGATTCGCCGGGGCTGCCAAGCGGAACATTTTGCCCCAGGTCCTGGAGAGATTGAAGGCCCGGTGCTTGCGGAATTTGCGTGCGCGCAAACCGGCCCGCGCTGGCGGAGAATTCCGCGGTAAATGTTGGGCTGAAGATTTGCGTATCCGTAATGATTGCCGATTGATTTCGGAAGCGATTCGCCGCATAGAATCCCAACGGAGCATTGAAGGGTCTCTGAAAATTGTCCTGGTTGTAAAAGTATCTGCCGGCGAGGTGATTATTGGCTGTGATCACCTGATCGATCTTGGCCAGATACTGCGTGCTATCAATGTTGGAATTGGAAGTAGAGTTGAAGATACCCGTAACCGGATTCGACGCTAGCGGCACCAGGTATTTCTGAGCCAGTTTTCCGGATAGAGTGTCGATCGGGGTCGGAATCATGTTTTGCGGGTAGGGTGCGCCAGTTGCAGGATTGAAGAGGGCGATGCCTTGCGCCAGGAGCGCGGAAAAGTTTCCCTGGAGTTCGGCCGCTGTTGGCACTTGAATCGAAATCGGGTTCGGCGATGAACGCTGTTGCAGATCTTCCGCCGCGAAGAAGAAGAAGGTACGGTCTTTGATTATCGGTCCGCCAGCGGTGCCCCCGAATTGATTCAGTTTGAAAGGCGGCACCGTTTGCTGGAAGTAGTTCCGGGTATTCAGAACCGTGTTGCGTAAGAATTCATATGCCGATCCGTGGATTTGATTCGAACCTGACCGCGTCGAGAGTTGCACGAGCGCACCGGCGCCAGCATACTCCGCACCGTAGTTCGATGACTGGATGGTAAATTCCTGCAGCGCATCCGGATTAGGAAGAATTGGAACGGAGTCGAAAAAGCGATCGTTGTAGATGGCTCCGTCGAGCAAATAGGTGTCCTGCGTTGCACGCAGTCCGTTCACGCTCAGGCCTGTATTGTCCTGTTGCCCGCTTTCAGTGCCAACATTTGTCAACACTGTGCCGGGAGTGAGTGCCGTGAGCTGCAAAGGATTTCTCCCGTTCAGTGGAAGATCCTGCATCTGCTTCTGGTCGACAGAGGTTTGAATGCTGGTGGAGGCGGTCTGAATGAGTGGAGCCGCTCCACTTACGGTGACAGTTTGCGAGTTGGACCCAACCTCGAGCGATATCTGCAACCCTAGCGTCTGGCCGGTCAACAATACCGTACCCTCGCGCTTTTCAGTCTTGAACCCGGATTTGGAGATAGTTAATCCGTAAGTGCCGATGGGCAGATCGGGAAAAACAAAGATGCCATCGTCATTGGTAACCTCGGTTCGGCTCAGCCCGGTTCCGGAGTTGACCAGCACGACGGAGGCGCCGGGAACAATCGCGCCTGTCGAATCTGCAACCGTTCCTCGGATATTTCCTGTTGATTGCGCCAGAAGATGGCCTGTCCCTAAAATAAGTACCAGCAATCCAAAGCCACCGATGAATAGTCTGCGAAGGCTTGACATCATGATTTTTACTTCCTCTCAGTAACTGCATCGATCCACTACTTATTGAGGCCTAACTTCAGTTAACGGCACAGCCGCAACAACAGTTGAGTATCAAGATGACTAAGTAAGCTCAGCCTGGGAGATTACTTTGTGTCCCCAGTAGGAGCGCAACGCCATCTGTACGGGCAAAGACGCCTCAATACCTGCTTTTAGCGATGCATTGATGGGGGCGCCTCGAACAACCGCATCCAGAAAGTTCCCGGTGTGCGCCTGTTCCAGGTTCTCTGTCGAATCGACGCGCTGCGCACCTCCGCTGTTGGGTGTGAAGGTGTAGCCGTCGCGGGCCAGGTCGAGCGTTCCCAGCGTTCCTTCGAAGAAGACCGAGGGTGTCTTATTACGAATTGACATCACCGACGACTCGAAATTCAGATTCCAGTGCTCGTACTGCAGAATTGCGCTGACAGTATCGGGATTTTCCCTGCCGTCGTGCAGTCTGTAAATCCCGCCCAGCGCCGCAGCGCTTCGCGGGCTGGCATCGTCCATCATCCATTGCGCCACATCGACCCAATGCGTCAGGATGTCGGCGAGCAGGCCGTTTCCGTATGCCGGAAAATAGCGCCACGAGCTATAGCGAATCAGTTCGTAAGGCACTTCCGGCGCCGGGCCCAGAAACCGTTGCCAATCCAAACCGGCAGGCTTGGGCTCGGGCTTGATATCGCGCGCCTGCCACGGAAAGTTATGCCACACCGCGCGCGCAAACAGTACGTCGCCTAGCTTGCCCTTCTCGAAGAGCTCCTGCTTGGCCCGCAGATAGTGGGCTCCACTGCGTTGTTGCATGCCGCATTGCAGAACGACGTTGGCCTTTTGTGCCGCATCAGCAAGCGCCTTACGCTCGCTCCAGTGGTGGACCGTCGGTTTTTCGAGATACACGTGTTTGTGCGCTTCCAGCGCGGCCGTCGCCACCGTCACATGCAGATGGTCGGGAGTAGAGATCAGCACCGCGTCGACATCCTTCCTCCCCAAAAGATCTTCGTAGGCGTCGACTGTGGACGATGCCGGCAGGCTCAAGCGCAGAGCCTGCGAAAAGTTTTCACGATGTAGATCGTAAACGTCGCAGGTAGCCCGAATCTCGACGCGCGGGTCTTTGAGGAAAGCCGTACCCACAATGGTGCCGCGTCTGCCGAGCCCGATCACGCCCAGTCCGACTCGATCGTTCGCACCCGCTACTCGCGCATAGGACCGGGCCGTCATTCCTGCCGCAACCACGGAGCCGCCATAGATAAATTCCCGTCGATTCATGCTTCAAATGCCCTCTGCATTGCCTGAAACGCAGGCTCAATAAACTTCAGCCCGGCCTTAGTGCCGTCCTCTCGCTCCTCTTCGTTCAGAGCCCATCCTTGCCACTTGACCTCTTTCAGCACCGCGGCGGTTTGGATGAGCGGGAAAGTTCCTTCTCCGAGCGGAACCTGTGCTCCATCGCGAAAATCGCGCAAATGGATTCCGACGATGCGCCGGTGATGCTTACCCAAAAACGCAGGCACCTCGACTCCCGCCAAATATGCGTGCCCCGCATCGAGAAGGAAGGAAACATACTCCGGATCCGTCGCGACGTAGAGAGCGTCAAGCTCACCGACGCCCTCGGTATTCTTCTCGTTGTGGTAAGCGAGCGCGATACCCAGTTGCTTGGCAAATTGACCCGCTACGTTCAGCGCCGCCGCTTTACGCCGCAGCTCTTCCGCACCACTTGTTGGAATCGAACTGAAAATCAGATGCCGGGCCCCCAGAGCCACGCCGCCTCTAGCGACTTGCTCATACAACGAACGTGGAGCGATTTTGGTTTGCGGGTCGTAGCGCTCCGCGGGAAGAAAAATATGAACTCCGAAGAATGTGAGCCCGGTGCTCGCAATACGCTGCCGCGCCTCGGCCGCATGCGGAAACTGCTGCTTCACATTCGCAAAGCCCGTTTCAAAGCCCTCGTAGCCGACCTTCCGGACCTCAGCCAGCACCGCCAGAAGAGAATCGAAGTCATTCGGATTGATACGCCAGGCATTCGTTTGTGCGCCAAAATGAATGCCCGTGAGTTTCGCGGAGTCCTCAGCAACCGCTTGTACTGGAGCAAGAGAGCTGGCCGCGCCGCTCGCGGCTAGCGCCGTCAAACCCTGCAATAAGGCCCGTCTCGACATCATCACTCTTGCTGAACTGATTCTCATTTTGCGTGTGCGCTTTCGCGTGTTTTCAGCACGGTCGAGGATTATAGGCACGAGACAAAATTCTTGGCAATCTATTTTCATAGATGGCTATAGATTATGCCCGCCAAGGAAGCGGAATTGCGGATCTAACCCATGCTTCACCAACAGGATGAAAACGGATCGAGCGTGCGGAACAAAGTGCCCTCCCGCGCATTGAAACGCGTGCCGTAGTGACTTAACCGTGGAGAAATGGAATAGCGGAGTGGAAAGATTAGCGGCAACAACAGGCGGAGAGCCTGGTGGACAAGGTACGCGTATTTAAGTGCGCTGATAGAGTCGTGTCCATTGAGCACGACTATATACCGCATCGTGGCACAAGAGCAAGGCGGTCTCTGATTTCAGACTTGGGGACAAACAGCCCGACAAACGATATCCAACAGGGAGAGCGCTCAATGCTCGATCATTTTTCGTGGCGACTTCAAGGCAAGCCCCAGCTAGACTTTCAAGGGTTCAAAGGGTTTCCGGCCGGGCGTTTTTGATGGCAGCCAGTTGAAAGCCCTCCATTCCTCTTGACGATAGTTGTTGTAAGGAGTAATGTTGGAACTGAGATGAAGAGTGCGATCCAAACCCGTCTCAGGCCGAAACCGGGCTCCCTACCGGAGGAGGTTACACACCTGGAGATGTTGCGAACAATGGAGATTCTGTCGCACAGGTTTACGCAGGTGATGAAAACCGAGGATCTCACTTCGCCGCAGTACAACGTGCTGCGGATTCTCCGCGGAGCCCCGGAAGGGCTTCCGTGCGGGGAGATTGGCAACCGCATGGTGACGCGGGACCCGGATGTTACGCGGCTGCTCGACCGACTGGAGAAGCGATCCCTGGTCTCCCGTTGCCGAGAGACCAAGGACCGCCGGACAGTGTTGACGCGAATTACGCGAAAGGGGCTGGAACTACTGGCACGGCTCGATGAACCTGTGCGTGCAGCTCATCGCGAACTCCTAGGGCATCTCGGGATCGAACGCTTGAATCTTCTGGCGGAGCTGATGCGTCTGGCTCGGCAGCCGGGGAGTTAATATTTTTCGCTCTATAGTCGTTATCACAACTATTATTGCAACGATTGTCGTTGTTGCGAATCGAAATGCATGAAGAACACAATTCGAGCTGTCTGAAAGGGAAACATCACACCATGAGCACACTTACCACCCCGGCCGTCACGACCTGGAACATCGATTCGACTCACTCCGTTGTCGAGTTCAAGGTCAAACATATGATGATCTCGAACGTGAAAGGTCAGTTCACAAACGTCTCCGGCACGCTATCGCTTGACGAGGCGGACATGGCGAAGTCGAGCGTAGAGGCCGCGATCGAGATTGCTTCAATCCACACACGGGATGAGGGACGCGATGCTCATCTGAAGGGTGCAGAGTTCTTCGACGCCGAGCAGTTTCCGACGATGAAACTGAAGTCGACACACATCGCAGTGAAGTCAGATGGAGAACTGGTGGTCACCGGCGACCTGACGATCAAGGGTGTGACCCGCGGTGTGCAGTTCACAGTGGAGGGGCCCTCTCCAGCAACGAAGGATCCGTGGGGCAACACGCGCATTGGTGTAGCCGCGACTACAAAGATCAATCGCAAGGATTTTGGGCTGACGTGGAACGCGACGCTCGAGGCCGGCGGGGTGATGGTAGGCGAAGATGTCACAATCACTCTGGACCTGCAGTTTGTGAAGCAGGCGTAAGAGCAAGGCTGACGTTGAAAAGGTGGCCGGCCGCCAGAGGACGGCTTCAGTATGTGTTTTGGCGGCGCGAAGCAGGAAACATGCACTCCACACGAAGCTCCTGCGCAGTGACACACTGGGGCGTACCGAGGGTTGTTATCAATGAAAAGTGCGAGAAGCGCTGTTTGCTTTCAGAAACACTACGGGTAGTACTGGACTTTGCGGGGCGAGAGATGGCTTCGGCTCTGGAACGCCGGGATACTGCCGCAGGCGTTTCAGCAGTGCCTGGAGTTTCGCGTCCACTACCTGTCCCATCGCTTCCGCTCTCCACAAAGCTCGGATGGCACTGCGAGATCCCTGTATCGAAAGAGAGATCGAGCTGGCTCTTGCCGAGTTGAGGGGCTGCTAAGGTAGATTGCGTTCCCATCACGATCTCCTTCCTTCAGCAACGAAATCGAACAAGCCGGCATGAGCAGCCAGCAGGCCGGTTTTCATTCTCCGCGCTTAGCTCTGCCAGGCGTACTGCCGGAAGGTTTCATCCAGCGGCGGATTGGCGATGGTTCCGGTGTAATTGGTGATGGTCGAAGCTGCCACGATGGTGACGACTTCCAGGACCTGTTCCTTCGTGAAGCCGGCAGCGAGAAATGCATCGAGTTCCTGCTCGCTCACGTGCCCGCGTTTCTCGATCAGCGTCTTTGCCAGTGCAGAAAGCGCCGCAAATCGCTTGTCCGTAGGTAAGCGCCGTTCACGAATCGCCGTCGTTTCTTCAGAACTGATTCCCTGTTGGATAGCGAGCGCCGTGTGGAAAGCCACCGCATAGGTGCTGGCGTTCGTGACGGCGTCTGTCAACAGAACAATCTGGTTTTCCGCCTCGCTGAGGCCCGGGCTATGCACTTGCCCAAAAAGGCCAACGAGGGAGTTGATGAGTTTTGGTGAATTCGCAATGACTGCGGGAAGGTTAGGCAGAACGCCAAAGGCCTTCTGCAACTGTTCAAGCGCTGGTTTCGACTTTTCCGGCGCAGAATCGATCGTATGAACTGGATAGTTCGGCATGTGATTCTCCTTGTGTCTCGAGCCGCGCTGGAAGTCCCGCTCGGCTATTTGCCTACTATCGGACAGATCGCGAGCTGCAGCAATTACGTTGCAGGTAATTGTTGGATGCGCGTGCCCCTCGTGAAGATTTTGGTCGGACGTGCTCGCAGGTAAGCGGCAAAGTCTTTATCCGGCCGGGGAAAAAATCCAGAGTGGCCTTTGCGGAAGCCGTCGTGAAGTTCTACGGAACCGGCGAAACCTATTTAAGTACATATTGCCGGCTGAAGGAAATTTTGAGTGCACTAATGGCCCAGATCGAATGAATCGCCCCTAACGATTACCGGCGACATAATTGCTGCAGCTCGCGATCTGTCCGATAGTAGCCAAGTAGCCTCACAGAATTGCCTGTGCGGCTACAAGAACAGGAGAACACGATCATGGCACGAACTCTGAATGCTTCGCACGGCAGCTTGAACGGTGATAAGGAATCGTTGACCGAGGAGGCTCCCACAGGGAAGCATGCCGGCCGACATGACACCACTCTTGGCCACGTTGGACTAACTGCCAAAAATCCGGCGGCGTCTGCGGAATTCTACCGGGACGTTTTTGGCATGGAGA
>Ga0335075_10015376_pt1 | contig 11473 bp, 14 predicted proteins | sample Lox_Sample_24_FD_206723 | JGI IMG/M metagenome (GOLD analysis project Ga0335075, IMG submission 206723) | Soil microbial communities from Loxahatchee National Wildlife Refuge, Florida, United States - Lox_Sample_2.4 | ecosystem: Environmental > Terrestrial > Soil > Wetlands | place: USA...
ACAAGTCATGAGATCTGGATTGCTGCTGGTCGACTCATAGAGCAAGAGGCTATGCGACCTGAACGTGATCCTAAGGAGCGGCAAAAAGAGCTTGATTCCATCGACCGTACAATTGAAGCCGGTGTAAAAGCCCTCCGTCAACACCAAGTACTGTTGACGAGAGAACAGTGGATGAAGGAAGCAGAGAAATGCGAAAATGAGGGATCTCCCAAGACTTGCGAGGCCATTGTGAAGGCTACAGTAGCAATGGAAATCGAAGCAGAAGACCGATATGATACCTGGATGGCCGATGCACAATCAGAGCTGACGCGAGGTCAAGTTGGAACGGCAAGGGCAATACTGGCGTATGCACTCAAGGTATTTCCGGGTGAGAAGGCTCTATGGAGAGCTGCGGCCGATTTGGAGAAAGCGCATGGGACGAGGTACGTACTCCACAATTTCATGCTACAAACAACGCTTACTCAGTAAATCGCAGAGAATCTCTGGACGAGCTACTCACGCAGGCCGTCCGCAACTGCCCAAGAGCAGAAACGCTGTGGCTTATGCTTGCCAAAGAAAAATGGCTCGCAGGCGATGTTCCTGGCGCTCGTTTGGTACTTCACCAGGCCTTCGATGCCAATCTCGAAAGCGAACAGATTTGGTTGGCAGCAGTCAAGTTGGAAGTAGAAAATGACGAGATCCTCGCGGCAAGGGAGATTCTAAACCGTGCGACAAGCGTAGCAGGCACGGCCAGGGTGGGTCTCTTTCGGTTACAATAACAATTACTAAATTCTATTCTTTTGCTTGTAGATTTGGATGAAGGCGGCAGTATTTGAGCGGCAACAAGGGAATCTCGATGCTGCGTCAAAAACAGTCAATACAGCAATAAGCAAATACCCGACATTTCCCAAGTTCTACATGATCAAAGGGCAGATCGAGCACTCGAAAGGGGACATTGCAGCAGCTCGATCTACCTACGCAGCTGGCATAAAGGCCTGCCCGAAAGATGTGACGCTCTGGATTCTCGCAAGCAGACTGGAAGAAGCTGATGACAAGCGCACTATGGCAAGAGCTTTGCTGAACAAAGCTCGCTTGGCGAATAAAGCGGATGAACTACTGTGGGCAGAAGCCGTCGAGCTGGAGGAACGAGCTGGAGCCTTGAATCAGGCCAAGGCCAACCTGGCAAAGGGTAAGTTATTATACCTAGCGTGCGAGACCAATACTCAGATCACTGCAGCCCTCCAGGAGTGCCCTACCTCTGGCATTCTTTGGTCCATGGCCATCATGGCTGAACCACGCCCTCTGCGCCGAGGAAAATCTGTCGACGCCCTCAAGAAGGTCGGTGACAAGAGCGCTCTTATTCTCTGTACGGCAGCGAGATTGTTCTGGTCAGAAAGAAAGGTTGAGAAGGCTCGGGACTGGTTCGCTCGTGCAGTGAAAGCCGACGGCGATCAAGGAGATGTTTGGGGTTGGTGGATGAAATTCGAGCTCGAGCATGGAACACAGGTACAGTTTACCTTTACTCAGTTTCCAATTTGCTGACGCGCCACTAGGAAAACCAGCAACGAGTCGTTGACCAGTGCATTGCCGCTGAACCGCATCATGGTGCCACTTGGCCATCAGTGGCTAAAGACCCCGCAAATGCGAGAAAGGATATACGAGAAATCCTCTTATTGGTTGCAAAGCGACTACATTGAGACCATGCAACAACAAACGGACAATAGAACTACTTTATGTACGCGAAAAAATGTGACGAATAATACCCTGGATGAAATCGGACTCTCCAGGTTTACGCTGGTAAAGGAAAACGTCGCCTATTGTTGTTTTGCCCTCTTTTTCAATGCTCGGGCACGGATGCTCGTATGAAGATCTAGCGTGGTTGAGCACGACGCTTTCCATTAGGACTTGTATGTATCACTTACTGTGAGTGTAAGACATGAATAGAGCTGGCATGTTTATAGCGCCAATAACATAATCTGCAACAGCATGCGACCAATAAGGGGTTGCGGTGAAGGGTCGAGCAATGGCACCGCCAGACAAGCCAATATGTGAGAGGGTAGATCGAACGAATGCCTTCGGCGTGGGGGTAGTTATGGAGGCACGTCGAATCTTCGACATATTGGAGACCTGACAGGCATTTTAGAAACATTGGCTGCAATTTAGTAACTACTCACCACGAAGAACGCGTTGACGAGCTGAACAATAATACCCCTTTCCTTATACTCCTTGGCCAGTGCCTGACTCCATGTGGCGACAAATGATTTCGAACCACTGTATGTTGCCAGCATAGGAGATGGAACAGAGCCCGCAAATGAACCAATATTAAGAATGAGGCCGTTCTTCCTGCGAAAGAACCGTGTAAGAACGATAGAGCATCAGCCATGCTGGGGTGCTTACTTCTCAATCATTTTGGGGAGCACCACACGCGTGATATTTAGGGTGCCATACACGTTGATGTTGATAATAGCCTTCATCTCCTCCTCCGGAGTCTCCGCGAAATAGACTGGCATGTCATGAGACCGCCCCACGTTGTTAACTTCGCAAAGTCAGCTAAAATAGAGCTTGGACTAGAAAATACATACCCAAAACGCCGATATCTATGTCTTCTATCCTTTTAGCCAGCGAATGATACTGCGCAGTCAAGTCCGTTTCGGAGAAGTCCATCGCATGCACCATGGTCGGAACCTTGTACTGGCTCGCTATGATCATGTCAACAAAGCAATAGTGTCTTTTGAAACATGCTCACAGATAAGCTTTGCGAGATCATCCAATTTAGCTTGACTGCGAGAGACGAGTACAACCCCAAACCCAGACTTGGCAAGCTGGAGTGCGAACTCACGCCCTATCCCGTCAGTTGCACCTGTGACAACTGAAATACGGTCAGGCCTTCCGATTTTTCCATGAAACGAGATTGCTCGCCAGCATAAGCTCCGCGCTTGGAGCCGAATTTCGAGAGCTATGGGAGATTAGACAGGCGGGACTCCAAAGTATTCAATCACTGACATTAATGCCATTCAAGATGAATGTTTGAGCAAAGAAACTCAGGAAAGCGAGAAGCTGCGAGGCGACCGATGCGAATCCTACGAAAGCGAGGGCAGAGACTAACACTTTGTGGTCTTGAACTATAATACAATCCTTTAGAACAACGAAGACATGAGATATAGGGCAGACGAACCCGAGTGAAAGACGAAATCGAGTAGGGACGACATGTTGGCCGGCCCCAAGAAATTTTATGAAATTCAGCCAATGATTTCACACCTCAACTATTTCTATTCCTCCGTTTTTGGACCGGACTTTGGGAGTAATACTTATCAATCAAAATTGTAATGAGACGCGTCAAAGTTAAATATCTGGCGTTACATTCTTCACTTGTGAACCTGCCTCTCAGTGTCTATGGTCCTCTCGTCTCAACTGGCGTAGTGAGCACATTTTGGATTTCACATTCTCCGGCTATACACTGACTGTCAACCAGCGACCACAGAGCGTTGCAGTCCACCTATCAAACTCAAGGAAGGATAAGGACTTGCGCACAGCTTATGTTGGGTGGACTGGCCTAGCATCTTCACCGTCAGCCGCTGGATGGAGAAGCGATGACAATCTCGAGGCAGTAGAAATTGACCCCCAGTTATGTGCAACCTTGGGTTTCACGGAGGGTGAAGTGGTGAGCTACATGATTTGCAAGGAGCGCGGTATTCTGAGTCTACAATAGCTTGAGATCGGTCTCGTACATAACCTCCCTGTAGCAAGTTCCATAAGCACGGAGCCTATATCTTCTGATGATTGGGAAATCCTCGTAGGTCCCTACGTGTCTCTCCTGGATTTGCAGGATTGACTCTGCAACCCAACAGGAACTCCATGCCCAATACGTCGAGGACAATCTCCTGTCCCAGGTCAGAGTGGTAGAAAAGGATCAACAGGTCAATGTATGGGTTATGGGAAAGACCCTCGTTCGTTTCCGTGTATGTAAGTCGGGAGTTAACTCGCTTTGTTCCTCTCATTCACATTGGCAGTATTTATGGAACCAGAAAAAAGCCCACTACTCCTCTCTACAAATACAGAGCTGATAATTTCCCCGAAGTCTCGCAAGAAACTGCCAGATTCTGCGCAAGTGGCGGTGACGCGAGAGTCTCCGGTTATGATTGCACGACTCTTGCCAACTTCAGAAACACGAGTAGAGATGGCACAGTTTGAGAACCCTTCGTCAACGGCATTGGTATCACCACATACCTTACGGGCCTTGAGCCTGCGGGAAGGCCAGCGTGTCTACCTGCAGAGGATATTGCCTCCCATACAAAGCTCCCTCAAAGATATAAAGCACCTCCAGCAGTCTCTGGGGGAACCCAGCCCAAAAGATATGGCCCTCAAAAAGCTGCGAGACGAAATCTCCGCAAAAGACCGTCCAAATCGAGAAGTCGCTAAAGAAGAGGAGCCCCCTTCATTTGCCTTGAAATCCCTGGATACGATACCAGCAAATCATATCGCTTTATTCGAGTTTCCGGAAAGTCGGGCTTGGGACATTATTCGGTAAGCCACGACCCAGTAATATAACCTATGGCTGACATAGAACCATAGCATAAGTTCCAAACCCTTCGAAAGAGCTGATGGGGAAAGGCACAAAAGACCTAATCCGACGTCTTTGTTTCGAATGTACGCTAGTCCCTCCGGTGTGGATGGCCTACTGACCTACGCTCTAGGAATCAGAGTCAGAGAAAACAGCGCCTTTCTGGTTTAGAGGATATTATAGATGTTTGTGTGCAATACGTGGAGTCAACCTTTCTGGCCCGAGAACATTCTCGCGATGCCGCTATTCCTGGTCAGAAAACCTACGCCCTGCTAAACGTGTGTGTCTCTAATAATATTACCAGGACCTGGAATTCTTCTCTGTGGGGGGAAGGGTCTCGGTAAGACGACCAGTGCTATCTGTGTTGCCGATGCTCTGGAGCACGATGCAAATCTTCGACTCTGTTCGCACTTTCATTCGGACACGAGGTGATCACTCAAGTAGCCTTTCAGGTCCATTTTACATCGATATGGCTCGGTTTGTCGATGAGTCGTTGACAGGGACACGATCGCTCTTCGCCCTACTCACGAGATTGGCCATATGGCACAAGCCATCATTCCTTGTGTTTGACAATATACACCAATTTGTCGGTGTAGAAACTGAGGTAATGTCGGCTGCGTATTTCTCGCGGCTGTGCTGAGTCTTCGTAGCATACGGAATCATTCAAATCCGCTCAAATAGCTGAACTCTTTGTGAAGTTCTTAGCCGAAATATCGACTCATTCTCTCGGCATTCTTGCGATTGCAGAGAGCGTTGCAACTTTACATAAAAGTGTTGCGACAGGTCGCTCCTTTTCTAAGACTATCTCCCTCAAGCCTCCCAACAAAGACATCCGCATCAAAGTTTGTCATTGTGTATTGCTTGCTCTTTTCTACTTACGGGTTTCAAGATCTTACGTCAAATCGTGAAGGACCTCCCAGCAGTTTTATGCGACGACTCAGACCCTATCAACTACGTCTCTGTCGCAACTAGGACTGAGGGGTACTCGCCTCAGGATTTATTGGATCTTACAAATCGAGCATTACACAAGGCTACCGTCAGAATTGCTAATGATCTCGAAGGGAAGGTGTGCTTCGTCCTGCCGATATCTGAAAGATATACTAATTCTGGTAAGGTCATACTAGGAACGCCAGACTTCGAGGCCGCACAAATCGGGTATACACCTGTTTCTTTGCGGGATGTTAAACTACAAAAATCCGATGTCGAGTGGGCAGACATAGGCGGTGAGAAGCCCTAACTATTTTTGACTTCCGCATTGAAACGGCAGAAAGGTCTCCATGCCACACGTCAAGTGCTACGCGAAACATTAGAATGGCCCACGAAGTACGCCGCGATCTTCGCAAAGTGTCCTCTTCGGCTGCGCTCAGGGTGAGTGGCGCTGTCACTGTTATGCGTTGATCGGTTTTCATTATTGGTGCAGACTACTCTTGTACGGCTATCCGGGCTGCGGTAAAACGATGCTCGCCTCGGCGGTATCAAAGGAATGTGGGCTCAACTTCATCGGCGTTAAGGGGCCTGAATTGCTAAATAAGTATATTGGAGCTAGTGAGCAGTCTGTGAGTCCTTGCTACTGCTTTCTGAAGTTGTCCTGACTATTTATAGGTGCGAGAACTGTTCGAAAGGGCCAGCACCGCCAAACCATGTGTCCTCTTCTTCGACGAATTTGACTCCATTGCCCCCCGGAGGTAATAAAGTGTGCATTCCTTGCCGTGTTGCGTTCTGATGTGATCACAGAGGTCACGATAGCACAGGGGTAACCGACCGTGTGGTAAACCAGATGCTCACGCAAATGGATGGTGCAGAGGGGCTTGATGGGGTTTATGTGCTCGCAGCTACTAGGTTGATCCTTCCTATCCTTATTTAAACTCTACTGATTATTTTATAGCCGCCCCGACTTAATAGATCCCGCCTTACTCCGCCCCGGGCGCCTTGACAAGTCCTTGTTATGCGATATGCCTAGTGCGGAAGAACGCTTGGAGGTAATTTGCCTCAAAAGTTGTAAATGCCAGGAAACCTGCTTATTCACCATAGATTCTCTTAGCCATCGTGAGGAAGATGAAAGTTGAGCCGGGGGTCGACTTCTCAAAGCTCGTGGCCCAGACCGAGGGATTTTCTGGAGCCGATTTACAAGCCCTCGTCTATAATGCACACCTGGAGAGCGTGCATGATATCCTCGCCATCACTCCTTCTGTTGAAGCTTGGGCTGATGGAAAGTCCACTGAATTCGTAGTTCTTGGAAAGGACCCAGACCAGCCACAATCTAAAGCCCAGCAAGCCGCTACTAAAGCAAGGGTACGTCTTCGTCAGCAATTGTAATCGTATACTGAAAGCATGCTCAAGCTCGACATAATCTTGCAAGCGGGGGGGAAGAAACCGGCCATTTCTCGGGCCAAAACAGAGTCCCGTATAGTTGGTATCTTTTCGTACCGATTTTCCTTATGATAACTCCTCAAATTCATAGCCTGTCATCGGACAACACCATCTAGATAAAGCATTGCTGACAACGAGAGCGTCGGTCCCCGAAGTCGAGAAACTACGACTTAAAGCTATGTGTGTAGTCACCTTTCCGATATTAGGACCGATCGTTGACTTCAACACAGCTACGATGATTTCTCAAGCGATAGGACCAGTGCCATTCGACGTCCCCCTGAAGTCAACACACGAGCAGTCGGTAACCGTGCATCTCTCATGTAGTTCAATTGGAAGGTGTAATGTACGCTTTACTCGCTGCATCTACGCCATAACTTGTCAAATGGATCACCTATCGGGAACTCGGCCCCCCCGTAGACGCCTTTAACGCTTCTTGATATTTCAGCAACCTCAATCTATGAGTCTGTGGATCAGCAACACTCGGATTTGCCTTTCAGATACTAACAAGTTTCTAAGGAGCATGAAGATCGTGACCTTCCCTACGGCCGGCAGATACACAGATGCCTGTAAGGGAGTGTTACTTTTCTGCTCAGTAATTACAGCAGGACTCACCTTTTCTCTGACCGACTCCTCAAAGTTTTTCTCGCCGGCCACGTTGACAGCAATACAGCCGTCTTTCAGTGCGTCTGTGGAGACCTTGTATGTCACACTTGGCACAGCCGAAATGACGACATCTGAGAGAGCCAGACATTCTTCCAAGGTTAATTTGCAGGCATGAACTACATGGCTGGGGTGAAATGTTCGCTTCGGTTTGGTCCCCCCAACCGATTGATTGGTGGTATCGACCTTGGGCCTCTTGGTGTATTCCTGAATGGAATCTATGTCGACGGAGAAGACTCTCGCACCATCATTGGCCAGGAGGGCCGCCAAGGGCCTTCCCACCACTTCGGAACGATTGATCACCGTTACGGTCTTGCCATACGCACGGTCTCCATACTTTAATACTTGATTGTAGACCCCAGCGTATTCTAAACATTTGATTATCGCCAGCGGTGTGCAAGGTAGAATACTCTTGAGAGTACCTGGTGGCGGCGTGTCGTTTGCTTGTACTGGGGTTGGCGGGAGGATCGAATTAGTGGAGTTGAGAAGCTTTGGATCCACGAAGCGGATGCTGTTGAACACTTAGTGAGGCTCGGGGTGGTGGCTCGGTGGCGCTCACTTGTGATACATGTTATAGTGCCACTTGTAATGTAGACCTTCGACGTCCTTGAATGGAGATACAAGCTGTCGATTCTCAGTAACCTCGGTGTGGCTTTCATACATGAACATGCCTGCTGAAGATAGTGATCCTTCGGGGAGAATAAGTGACTTCTCTGAGACGGACAAGAAAGACTCACCTGTCGACCTCCGAATATGGGATAGAACACCAATATGCCGTCGCATTCTTCATCTTCATTGGCCTCTATAACAGCTTCCTCCACTCCTTCTCCCTCACCAGGTTTTTCTCCTTCATCGCCCTCCCTCCATTTGCCGGCACCGACCTCCTTGAGGACAAACTTAACGCCGACATTCTCACACTGAGCCTTGGCAAAGTTTGCATACAGCCTCGAATCCGGGGCCGATGTGGACAAGATGGCCACAAGTGTCGGTGGCTTTGCGATATCAACGAGGCTTTCTCGGACTTCCTTTTCGAAAGGCACGACGACCTTTCCCGCTGTGAGAAGGACACCCGGATTCATCGCCATCTAAATAGCCCGTCGAGGTCTTGAGGGTCGAAGTACTGTGGATCAAGATAAGTCTGCGATCCGACAAAATTTAGCGAAGCGGCCGACGGGCGCTCATGCTTGGCTGGACGACTCTGTCCCCCTCTCGCGGTTACGACTCGTTCAATTTCGAACCACAATACATGAAATTTTGTGTGTATAATCTGAGTGAAAGCCCCACCACAGATAGGCGGGATCACACACCTCTGTTCCTCCAGGCAGCTTGATATGCCCATTTTCAGGGCCGGGGGCTCTTATAGAATTGCCATGAACATAGGTTAGGATTAACTTCCCACGATTCTGCTTGTCTTGATATACATGGGACTTCAAACCAATCTAAATGGGCCGATAGAGAAAGCCCAACTTGCCAGCATGGATAGTAGGGAGTTTTATTAGCTAGGTAAAATTTTACATTCAAGGGGTCACGTTATTTGGACTAATGATGTGCACAGCGGCTGATGGCTTGGCACATAGGCACTGGTTTTCCCCTTGTGCTTAAAAGCTTTCGGTCTCTCGTATTAACACAAACGGAGGGTCTGAGGGTGAAATATCGATCAAACTCTAGCAGAGTCGGGGTGAGAATGACTGGAAGAAAAAAGGCGAAAAATCCTGTGGGTCGATGGAGTTACGCGTTGTTGTACTGTGTGGTGTATGGGCCATAGGAAACTGGTCCTGCACCCGTCGGCGCCCAACCAACACCAGGCTGGGCAGTCCCGTAGCCCGACGTTCTGTAAGGATCATAGCCTGAAAGACTGGTTGGAGCAGCCGAGTGGTGTGGGTTTATCTGGAAAGGTGCAGTCTGGAAAGCTGCAGTGGAGGTCGCAGGCGTTGCCACCGACTGCTGAGCTCGCCTTCTCTGCCGAACGACCACGACGGCGATAATAGCGGAGAGAATCAAGGCACCCATCACGCCACCCACACTTCCACCTATAATCGCCTGCATGTTCGTCTGGCTTCCCGTGGAGGTGCTAGTCGCGTTGGCACCGGTGTATCTATAAAGCCTTTAGCCAAGCGTAGCCGCGTATCATTGGTCGCCAAAAACGCACATAAATCCTCCGAATTCCAGTGAGGTCCCTGGTGATCCTAACACCGTTAACGTGATTACGTGATCTCCCTCCGCGGCATTCATGGTAAATGGCAGAGAGAGAATGCATTGGTCGCCATCAGGGCCAGGAGCACTATATGCACTATAAGTTCCGGCGGGACCACCATCAACTTGAACGCTATAACGGCCGCCCTTTGAACTGTTGCAAATGAGAGCGGATATTTGCTTTCCTTTGAGCGATATCAGTGATTTTACGGAGTAAAATAATGGAAGCTACCTTCAAAAGGGAATTGGATGGACGCGTCGGCCTGGCTTGCCACCTTCGTCCCGTTTTTACAAACACCTACACTGCTCGAGGAGGAGGTTGTCGACCATGCATCGCTAGGAACATATGATATCCTGGGGTCTGAGGGATCGGCGTAAGCAACAACATCGGTCGTTTGAGGCGCGGGTGTATCAGTTCCCGAAAAGCTATCAATGCTCCCATTGTTGGTCGTTGGTGGAGTATAGATATTGGTGGGTGGCGTGTAGATGACAGTGGGCGTATCGGTGGGTGACGTGTAGGTGACAGTGGGCGTATCGGTGGGTGGCGTGTAGATGACAGTGGGCGTATCGGTGGGTGGCGTGTAGATGACGCTGGGCGTATCGGTGGGTGGCGTGTAGGTGACGCCGGGCGTATCGGTGGGTGGCGTGTAGGTGACGCCGGGCGTATCGGTGGGTGGCGCGTAGATGACGCTGGGCGTATCGATAGGCGGCGTATAGACGGAAATCGAGGAGGATGAGCTAAAGATCCCTGTGTTATCACATCGTGCGGTGCCCCCAGTGTCGATGTAGCATTCCTGGCCATTAGGGCAACATCCTCCAATAGAAGCTGGACATTCATAAGCATTGGGGTCCGCACATCCTACTGGAGGGCCTAGAATTGAAAGAAGGTCCTGATGTGAGAAGCAGGAAATAGAGCAAAGGTTGAGTGGACTCACCGGTGCAAGTCTCTCCAACAGGACAGCACGCCACATCGTTTGTATTATCATCATAGTAGTAGCAATTAAACCCAGTAGGACAACACCCATGCGGGTCACAGGCAATTTCAGTGACGGAGCAGTCAGATTGACGAGCGAAGATGTCTTTTTTCTCCAGAGGCGAGAATCCGAAGCCCCTGGCATCCAGGTTCTCTCGCTTCATCCGGTATGGGTCTTGAAGCGAACGAGGAGTCCCGATCCATCTCGCCACTTTAGCATGGTGAGGGGTGATGATGGCGCCGAGAGCCTGGGGCACCAGAGGGGCCACGAAGACGAGAGAGGTGGCGAAAGAGTGCATCTAAGGGTGCTCCAGACGCGTTACGACCTCTGCGGTGTGAATTAGGCCACGAACGCAGCGAGGGTGGCTAGGGTGGGCAGGCTAGGCAAAGCCGCAAATCGACAGCCCGAAATCGAAATGCTTTGTATGAGGGTTCGTGGGCGATGGTCATGTGGAATCCTCAAGGTGGTTGGGTCGCAGCCGGCTGTCAGCCCTAAACTGAAATGCTACGAGAATCCAGACCAGCACCAGCCTCTAGCGTTTGCAAATGCTGGCCTGCCAGCACAACCTAGTCGAGTGCTGAATAGTCGGCTCTTTCGGTATAATCTCCCTTTGTAATTGATTATATCGGCGTCGGGCCTCTTTTCTAACCGTGCATCAGAAGATCCGACCTTATCTTGACATATTGGATAAAAGCAATCAGAGAAAACGCTCGTTTATCTAATTGAAGATCGGCTT